>ERZ772912.582-NODE-582-length-16154-cov-19.883595_pt1 | contig 16154 bp, 15 predicted proteins | sample MGYA00512119_ERZ772912 | MGnify/ENA primary metagenome ERZ772912 (study PRJEB29015, sample SAMEA2738048) | human oral metagenome | biome: human oral; feature: human-associated habitat; material: saliva | place: China | collected 2230 ...
GCCCTCGCCATCGAAACGCGCGACGAGGAGGACCCCCTCCTGCGAGCCCTCCTCGATGCGCTCAACGATCGGCCGACCGCGCTCGCGGCCGCCGCCGAGCGTGCCGTTTTGTCCACGCTGGGCGCGGGGTGCGCGGCGCCCGTGGGCGCGTTCGCCCGCGTGGACGAGGCCTCCTCGACCCTCCTGCTTGACGCGCGCGTGATGAGCGTCGACGGGCGTGAGAGGGTCGAGGCGAGCGGTGCGCTAGTGCTCACGGGCGCGGTAGGTCGTGGCGACGCTGCGCCGGGTGAGGTCATGCTGGACGAGGCCGCGCCGGGCGAGGCAGCCCGCCTCGGAGCGGACGTGGTGCGCCAGCTGCTCGACGGCGGAGCCGCCGAGGTCACCGACCTGGGGGCGACGAAAGCGCCGAGGCAACCCTCGTGAACGAAGCCCCAGTGAGCGAACCTCTCGTGAGCGCCCCCCTCGTGAGCGCCCCGCTGTGCGGGCGGCGGATCCTCCTGACCCGCGCCAAGCCCGATGACGCGATCGCGCGCGCCCTGCGCCTCGCCGGGGCACACGTGGATGCGCTCGCCCTCACCGTCTCGACGCCGCTGGAGTCCGCGCGCCTCGACGCGGCGCGCGCCCGGCTCGCGGACGGGGAGTACGCGTGGGTCGTGTTCTCCTCCTGGAGGGCTGCGCGCTCCGTCGTTTCCAGCCTTCCACGTGCGCGCTCGCTCGGCACGCGCATCGCCGCCGTCGGCGAGGCCACCGCCCGGTGGATCAGCGACCACGCGGGCGTGAGCGCCGACCTGACCGGGGCCGGATCCGCCGCCGCGCTGCTCGAGTGCTTCCCCGCCCCGGCCTCCGGTGCGCGCCCGGTCCTCATCCCCCGCTCGGCGGCAGCACCCGACACGCTGCCAGACGGGCTGCGCGCTCTCGGTTGGAGCGTCGAGGCCGTCGACGCCTACACCACCACTACCGCCGACGCCGCCGATATTCCCGACGATATCGCCGGGAATTTCCCCGCGGGGCACTACGACGCGGCGGTCCTCACCGCCTCCTCCCAGGCGCGCGCCCTCCCCCCGCTCCTCGGGATGCCACCCCCCACAACCCGGGTCGTGACCATCGGCGCACCCACCGCCGCCACCGCCAGGCGGCAGGGGATCGCGGTCGCGGCCCAGGCCTCGTCCCCCACACCCGATGCCATCGTCCGCGCCCTCACCGACGCCCTGGCCCGCCCCACCCACTCCGACGCACCCGAAAAAAGAGACTCATGACCACCGTTCCCGAATCCGTCACCTCCTACCTCGCCGAGGCCGGGGTGGACTCCGCCCCGATCCCGACGATCCGCCCGCGCCGCCTGCGCTCGACCCCCGCGATGCGCGCCCTCGTGCGCGAAACCCACGTTGACCCCGCCAAGCTCATCTGGCCCGTCTTCGTGCGCGACGACATCGACGAACCCCGCGAGATCGCGGCCATGCCGGGCCAGTACCAGCACACGATCGACTCGCTGCGCCGGGCCGCCGCCGAGGCCGCCGAAGCCGGCGTGGGCGCCATCGACCTGTTCGGCGTGCCCGCCCACCGCGACGCGATCGGCTCCCAGGCGTGGGCGGAGGACGGGATCCTCAACCGTGGCCTCGCCGCCGTGCGCGCGGAGGTCGGAGACGCCCTGGTCGTGTGCGCGGACACCTGCCTGGATGAGTTCACCGATCACGGGCACTGCGGCCTCCTCGATGCCGAAGGCGGCGTCGACAACGACGCGACCCTGCCGCTCTACCAGGCGATGGCGATTTCCCAGGCGCGCGCGGGCGCACACATGGTCTCGCCCTCGGGCATGATGGACGGCCAGGTCGCCGCGATCCGCGCCGCCCTCGACCAGGCGGGACACGCGGACGTCGCCATCCTCGCCTACTCCGCGAAGTACGCGTCCGCCTACTTCGGGCCCTTCCGCGAGGCCGTCGGATCCACGCTCAAGGGCGACCGCCGCACCTACCAGCAGGACCCCGCGAACCGACGCGAGGGCCTCTTCGAGGCGCTGCTCGACGCGGCCGAGGGCGCCGACATGCTCATGGTCAAGCCCGCCGGCCCCTACCTGGACGTGCTGGCCGACGTGGCCGCCGCCTCCGACATTCCCGTCGCCGCCTACCAGGTGTCCGGCGAGTACGCGATGGTCGAGGCCGCCGCCGCCAACGGGTGGATCGACCGCACGCGCGTCATCGACGAGTCCCTCACCGGCATCTTCCGGGCGGGAGCCGACTCCGTCCTCACCTACTGGGCCCTCGAGGTCGCCCGCCGGGCCCGCTGAGCGCGCATCCGCGTGCCGCTATCCCTCTTATCCTGATGAAGGTAGCTATGACCACTAACGAAACTGCATTTTCCCAAGCAAAAGCCGTTATTCCTGGCGGCGTCGACTCGCCCGTGCGCGCCTTCGGCGGCGTCGGCGGCACCCCGCGCTTCATCGCGAGCGCGAGCGGTGCGCGCGTCACCGACGTCGAGGGGCGCTCCTACGTGGACCTGGTCGGGTCGTGGGGCCCGGCGCTGCTCGGCCACGCGCACCCCGAGGTGGTCGCCGCCGTCCAGGAGGCCGCCTCGCGCGGCCTGTCCTTCGGCGCACCCACCGAAACTGAGACGCTGCTGGCCAGCGCCGTGCGCGAGCGCGTGCCCTTCGCGCAGCGCGTCCGCTTCGTGTCGACGGGCACCGAGGCGACGATGACGGCGATCCGCCTGGCGCGCGGCGCCACCGGGCGCGACCTGATCGTAAAATTCGCCGGCAATTACCACGGCCATTCCGACGGCCTGCTCGCCGCCGCCGGGTCGGGCGTCGCCACCGGTGGCCTACCCGGGTCGGCCGGCGTCCCCGAGGCAATCACCGCCCAGACGATCGTCCTGCCCTACAACGATGTTGACGCCCTGCGCGCGTGCTTTGAGCAGGTGGGTGACAGTATCGCCGCCGTTATCTTCGAGGGCGCCCCCGCCAACATGGGTACGGTCCCGCCCCACCCCGGGTGGAACCGCGAGATCCGCCGCCTGTGCACCGCGCACGGCGCGCTCATGATCCTCGACGAGGTCCTCACCGGCTTCCGCGTTGACCCCGCCGGCTGGTGGGGCCTCGAGGCCGTGGCCGGGTGGGTCGACGGCGCGCCCTCGGGCCGCTACAGCGCCAGTTTTGTTGACGCGTCCTGTGTCGAGCGAGCCGACTGGGTGCCCGACCTGGTGACCTTCGGCAAGGTCGTGGGCGGCGGCATGCCCCTGGCGGCCGTTGCTGGGCGTGCGGACGTCATGGACCTGCTGGCCCCCCTCGGCCCCGTCTACCAGGCTGGCACGCTGTCGGGCAATCCCCTGGCAACGGTGGCCGGCCTACGCACCCTCGAACTGGCTGATCAGGGCGTGTACGACCGCGTGAACGCCTCCGCGCAGGAGATCAGCACGATCGTGTCGGACGCGCTCAGCGCTGCCGGCGTCGCCCACCGCGTCCAGCGCACGGGATCCCTGTTCTCCGTCATGTTCGGCGAGGCCGCGGCCTCTTCGGGCGTGTACGACTACGACCAGGCGCGCGCCCAGGAGGCGTGGCGCTACGCCCCCTTCTTCCACTCGTTCCTGTCCTCGGGCGTGGCCCTGCCGCCCTCGGTGTACGAGGTGTGGTTCGTGTCCGGCGCTCACGGTGAGGCGGAGCTGGACGCCATCGCCGCCGCGGCTCCGGCGGCCGCGCAGGCTGCCGCTGCAGCTCAGCCCGAGTAGTCGACCGCGTCGCGGCGACCGTTCCGTGAACGGTTGAGGGGTGGGGATCCCGGTGGGTCCCCACCCCTCGTCTCTACCGTTGGTGGGTTGATTGCGAGTGCTGCTCGGTGGTGGTTGCTGGCGTCAGTGGCCTTGTTGTGCGAAGTTGTTCATCGTGAATGTGGGATCTGGGGTGAAGCAGAATGTTGCTGTTCCTGGGTTGGGGGTGAACCAGACGATGTCTGAGTGGGCTTCCTTCAGGGTGAAGGTGCCGACCCCCTCGACGGTGGCGCTGTCGCCTCGGTGGAGATCTCTAGCGCCTCCGAGGGTGTCGGAGTGGTCGTTGTCGTCGAATGCTGACACGCCGAAGGAGCCGATCTGGTGTCCCATGGAGACTTTTCCGGAGATTCCGACCAAAATGGTGCGTCCATCGGAGATGGTTCCCAGTTCTATGGATCGTTGCTTGTCGTATGGGGTGAGGTAGTACCTACCGGTGCAGGCCTCGCCTGTGGATTGTTCTTTCCAGGGCCAGGCGTAGGCGATGTGTGCGTAGGTCCAGGGGATGACAAACGCCAGGACGAGGACGGCCACGACGATGGCGCGAATGCGTGCGGGTCTGATGCTCATGGCATCCTCCATGATGTCGTGGTCTTCCGACAGACTGTAGTGGGGTAGAACACAATATGCAAGCCTCCCCGTGGGGCTGGCGCGAGCGACGATGCTCGCGCAGAGACGCGCGCCTGCAGAGCAATAGAGTCACATGGCCGCAGGGGCTGAGGCCGAGGCGGGGAGACGGTGCTGTCAGGGCGTAAGGAGGCGCGACGGAAAAGAAAGGGTTAAAGGACAAAAGGTGTTGGTCGCGGCTAGGTCCCTGGCATCGTCGAGGGCGGTGTGCCTGTGCTAGGGCGCCCGCGCTGCAGCACCTCAGACAGGATCAATCCCATCGGGAGTATTGCAGCTGATCGGGAGTATTCAACCCGTTGGGGAAGATTCCACCCGATCAGAAGGGGGCTGAATCTTCCCGACCGGGTATTTCGCCTCATCGGCAACAAGCGTCGGTTCGGAGCTCGGCTTGGCCCTGCCGCAACACCTGTGGCCTACCCACAACCTACACGTTTTGCCCTGTAACCAACACGTTTCGCCCTATTGCGCCTATACCCAGTAATCTCGCACGTAATTCCCCTGCGGCTCCTTCAAACATTGAATTTGCATCGTTGGAATTGCAACGTTTTCCCGCGGTCTCGAAAAATTACCGTCTTAAATTATGTGCGAAATTTGTCTGGGCCAGGCCTGCCATCGCCCGCCGTCATCGCGGCCAAGCCCTACAACAACACCTGGGACTAACCCCAGCAACACGAAATGTCCTATAACCCTGATACGATGAGACCACAATGACCGGTTCCGCCCGACGAGGGTCCAGGGCCGGTCTTAATTTTTTGGAGGTGTGCGATGGAGCCCAAACCCTTTAAGTCTGTCGATGATCAGATCGCCATTCTGCGGTTTGTGGGTGGCAGGCGCAAGGGGGAGAAAGGGAATTACGTGCGAAATTTGGGGGGTGGCGTGTTGATGCCGACATACTGAACTGACGGTAGAAGCGAGCGGGCAGGCATGCGACACTAGGGGAGTGATCGACGAACAACCCTCGCGCGGATCCGCTGCCGCGCTCGACCCCGCGGCACCCGCGCAACCCAGCGCGCCGCACGCCCACACCCACCCCACCACCGGCGAAGGGCAGGCGGAAGGGGAAGGGGCCCAGGCCTCGTCGATGACCTTCACCCAGCGGCTCCTCGCCTGGGTGCGCGAATTCATCCAATTCGGGCTCGTCGGCGCGACCGCCTTCGTCATCGACATGGGGCTGTTCAACCTCCTGCAGTACGGCCCGCTCGGCGTGCTCGCCGGCCACCCCAACACCGCCCAGTTCATCGCCGCCGTGATAGCGACCCTGTACTCGTGGGTCGCCAACCGCCTGTGGACCTACCGCGGGCGCACCCGAGACAACGCCACGCGCGAGGCCATCCTCTTCCTCTTCGCCAACGCCTGCGGCATCGGGATCTCCCAGTTCTGCCTCCTCTTCACCCACCACGTCCTCGGGCTCACCTCGGCGCTGGCCGACAACATCGCCGTCTACGTCGTCGGCTTCACCCTGGGCACCGCGTTCCGCTTCTACTTTTATCACTACGTGGTCTTCACCGGGGGTACGCGCGCGTAGGTTCGAGGCGCGGCGGTAGGGTCGACACGTGAAGGAAACGCCAGAGCACTACCCGACCCCCGAAGAATCCATCGCCACGATGGTCACCATCGACGACACCGCCCTCGTCTTCGAAGGCGGCGGCATGCGCAACGCCTACACGGCCGCGCTCGTCAGCCGACTCATCGCCGAAGGCATCAACTTCCCCCATATCTCCGGTGTTTCCGCGGGCTCCAGCCACCTGTGCAACTTCACCTCCCGCGACGCTCAGCGCTCTCATGACACCTTCGTCGACCTCGTCGAAGACCCCGAATTCGGCGGACTCAAGCACTTCCGCAAGGGGCACGGCTACTTCAACGCCGAGTACATCTACCAGCAGATCTGCTACCCCGACGGCGCCCTGCCCTTCAACATGGACACCTTCCTGGCGAACCCGGCCACCACGCGCGTCGCCACCTTCAACGCATCGCGCGGCGAAGAACGCTGGTTCTCCAAGGAAGAAATGAGCACCCTGGACGCCCTCGGGCCCATCGTCCGCGCCTCCTCCACGCTGCCCATTCTCATGCCGCCCGTCGAAATCGACGGCGACACCTACGTCGACGGCGCGCTCGGCCCCAACGGAGGCCTGCCCTTCGACCAGCCCCTGCGCGAGGGATACCGCAAGCTCCTCGTCGTCCTCACCCGTCCCCGCGACTTCGTCAAAGACCCCATGCCCGCAAGCGTCGGCGCCCTCCTGCGCACCGCCTACCGTTCATTCCCGTCCGTCTTCGAGGGCGTCGCCCTACGCACCGACCGCTACAACGCGGGACGCCGCTTCCTCTTCGAACTCGAGGAACGAGGCCAGGCCTACGTGTTCGCGCCCGACAACCTGTGGATCAACAACACCGAGTCGCGGCGCGAGCGCCTCGAAGCCACCTACCGAGCCGGCCTGGTCCAGGCCGTGCGCGAGATGCCCGCAATCAAGGCGTTCCTGGGGTTGTAAGGGGCCGCGGCTGTTGCGGGAGCCGTGTAGCGGTGCTGGCAGCCTGTGGTATCGGCGGCCCGGCAGCGGGCTGGTGGCCCGTGGGTGTGTGGGGCGCTCGTTGGCTGCGTTGCGGGCCTGGGCGTGGCTTCTGTTTGGGGCTATCCGGATAGGTTGTGTGCATCCGGATAGGTTATGGGGATGTGGATAGGTTATTAAGGTATCCGGATGCTGGTTTCCTATCCGGATGCTGGTTTCCTATCCGGATGTGTTGTCGCACGGGGGCGACACCCGCTCAACTAGCCGCGTTGTGGGCCTGGGTGTGGCTTCTGTCTGGGGTTATCCGGATAGGTTATGCGCATCCGGATAGGTTGTGCGCATCCGGATAGGTTATTAAGGTATCCGGATGTTGGTTTCCTATCCGGATGTTGGTTTCCTATCCGGATGTGTTGTCGCACGGGGGCGGCACCCGCTTAACCAGCTGCGTTGCGGGCCCGTGACCCGGCGCGTCGGGACATCGGAGGCTGGGGCCGCCGGAGGCGCGGCGGAGCCAAGGTTGCGCTCGTGATGATTCAGCTGGCGAGGCGGTTGTTGCAGCCGCTCCCAGGCATCGTGGCCGGGCTGTTCGGTTCTTGTCGTGCCCTCTTGCCGGGTGATTGGGGGGTTTTGCAGCATTAGGAGCTGTTTTACGGCGTGTCGTCGGCGTGTCGTGGCTCTATTGGTGCAATTCCCCCGTGGGCGACGGTGTAGGGGCTATGGGTGGCGCCTCGGCCCGCCCACCCATGCCCCCAGGCCCGCCCACCCATGCCCCCAGGCCCGCCCACCCATGCCCTCAGGCCCCGCCTGGCCCTCGAGGCAGCCCGTCCCGCGCAGCTTTCCGCGGCATTTCAGGCGTTCGTCCGAAATGGCTCCCAACCCCTACATCTAGGGGCGCTTATCTGCCAACGACCCCTAGATGCGGGGGTGCGACACGCCCAAACGCCTCCACTAAACTGTGATGCGCAATACAATTCACCTGGTTGAACAATGGTTATGCACAGGGTGGTGACGACGCTGTCCACAGTGTTCACAGGGGTGTTAGGGCCCTCGTGGACATGATGAACAGGTTGTAGGGTTAGCGATAAACCCACGTGTTTGCGCGCATTCGCGCATGTCCCCTCGTCGGCCTCGACAAACCTGTGAGAGAGGAGGGTGATCCTGACCGCTCGCTCCGTCCACAGGGTGTCCACCCCTGCCCTCCACAAGGGCGGCGCACACAACATCTAGGGGTCGCTTGCGCAGGTGGCCCCAAGGTGTAGTGTTGTCGTGTTCGCGGCGAACGAGCCGCAAGAAAGCCCGCAAGGTAAGAAAACGTCCGGCCTCGAGCCGCAAGGAGACACGAACATGTCGATCACCGTCTACTCTAAGCCCCGCTGCCCCCAGTGCGACGCGACCTACCGCGCCCTCGACAAGCAGGGCGTCTCCTACGAGAAGATCGACGTCACCCAGGACGCGGAATCCCTCGCCTTCATTAAGGGCCTCGGCTACCAGCAGGCCCCCGTCGTCGTGGCCGGCGAGGACCACTGGTCCGGCTTCCGCCCCGACCGCATCAAGGCCGTCGCCGCCGCAGCCCCCCTGGCGCTGCAGGCCTGAGCCGCGCCGACGAGTCCCGGCCGCGAGGCCGGGGCTTTCGCGTATCTGGGCGGGGACGAGGCCGGGGTAACCCGCGCGCACGCGGGGCACTCGTGTGCGCGGCAGTGTGGGAGTGATAAGCCTCTGACCGGGGCCAATGCCAATGTGCTGCGGCTAGCACGTCCGCTGGGAAACGGCGAGCTCACCCGGCCTGGAGGCGCGTCGACCATCCCACACGGGGACACGCCTCCCACGCGCGCCCGCCCGGGCCTCGTGAGTGAGACACTAGAAGCCCACCGTCCCGACAAGTCGGAAGGAACATTATGGGCATCGTCGTCTACTTCTCGTCGGCGACGGGCAACACCCGCCGTTTCGTGGAAAAACTGGGAGTTCCGGCTGCGCGCATCCCGTTGCGTCCCAAGGATGAGCCCCTGCGCGTGACCGATGAGTACGTGCTCGTTGTGCCCACCTACGGCGGCGGAAATATTAAGGGCGCTGTCCCTAAGCAGGTCATCAAGTTCCTCAACGACCCCGACAACCGGGCCCTGTGCAGGGGCGTCATCTCGTCGGGAAACACTAACTTCGGCAAGGCCTACTGCATCGCGGGCGACATCATCGCGGCCAAGCTGGGGGTCCCCCACATGTATAAGTTCGAGCTCCTCGGTACGCCCGAGGACGTCTCCAGAGTTCGCGAAGGACTGGAACAGTTTTGGCAGAAAACTACACCGACACAGGCGTAGAGGAAGCTCCCTCACCGGAGCTGGACTACCACGCGCTGAACGCGCAGCTTAACCTGTACGACGCGAACGGACACATCCAGTTCGACGCGGACCGTGCGGCGGCTCGCCAGTACTTCCTCCAGCACGTCAACCAGAACACGGTGTTCTTCCACGACCTGGAAGAGAAGCTGAAGTACCTGGTGGACGAGGGCTACTACGAGAAGCACGTCCTGGACCAGTACGATTTCGCGGATATCAAGGAGCTGTACAAGCAGGCCTACGCCCACAAGTTCCGCTTCCCGACGTTCCTGGGCGCGTTCAAGTACTACACGTCGTACACGCTCAAGACCTTCGACGGTAAGCGCTACCTGGAGCGCTTCGAGGACCGCGTCGCCATGGTGTCCCTGTACCTGGCGCGCGGCGACATCGAGCTGGCTCGCAGCTTCGTCGATGAGATCATGACGGGCCGCTTCCAGCCGGCCACCCCGACCTTCCTCAACGCCGGCAAGGCGGCGCGCGGCGAGCTGGTCTCCTGCTTCCTGCTGCGCATCGAGGACAACATGGAGTCGATCGCGCGCGGCATCAACTCCGCGCTGCAGCTGTCCAAGCGCGGCGGCGGCGTCGCCCTGCAGCTGACGAACCTCCGCGAGTCGGGCGCCCCCATTAAGAAGATTCAGAACCAGTCCAGCGGCGTCGTGCCCGTCATGAAGCTGCTCGAGGACTCCTTCTCCTACGCGAACCAGCTGGGCGCGCGTCAGGGCGCGGGTGCCGTGTATCTGCACGCGCACCACCCGGACATCATGCAGTTCCTGGACACTAAGCGCGAGAACGCGGACGAGAAGATCCGCATCAAGACGCTGTCCCTGGGCGTCGTCATCCCGGACATCACGTTCGAGCTGGCCCGCAAGAACGAGGACATGTACCTGTTCAGCCCCTACGACGTGGAGCGCGTGTACGGCGTGCCCTTCTCCGAGATCTCGGTGACGGAGAAGTACCACGAGATGGTGGACGACGGTCGTATCCACAAGCGTAAGATCAACGCGCGTCGCTTCTTCCAGACGATCGCGGAGATCCAGTTCGAGTCCGGCTACCCCTACATCGTCTTCGAGGACACGGTGAACAAGGCGAACCCGATCAAGGGTCGCATCACCATGTCGAACCTGTGCTCGGAGATCCTGCAGGTGTCCGAGGCCTCGACCTACAAGGATGACCTGTCCTACGACCACGTCGGCAAGGACATCTCCTGCAACCTGGGTTCGCTCAACATCGCGAAGACCATGGATTCACCGGACTTCTCGAAGACGATCGAGATGGCGATCCGCGGCCTGACGGCCGTCTCCGACCTGTCGGACATCGGCTCGGTCCCGTCGATCGCCCGCGGCAACGCGATGAGCCACGCGATCGGCCTGGGTCAGATGAACCTGCACGGTTACCTGGCGCGCGAGCACGTGCACTACGGTTCCGAGGAGGCCCTCGACTTCACGAACATGTACTTCATGACGGTCCTGTTCGAGGCCATCAAGGCCTCGTGCAAGATCGCGCGCGAGCGCGGCGAGACCTTCGAGGGCTTCGAGGAGTCGAAGTACGCGTCGGGCGAGTTCTTCCGCAAGTACATTGACGAGGAGTGGGCTCCCACCACGGACAAGTGCCGTGAGCTGCTCGCAGCCTCCTCGATCAAGGTTCCGACCCAGGCGGACTGGGAGGCCCTGGCGGCCGACGTCGCCAAGTACGGCATGTACAACCAGAACCTGCAGGCCGTGCCTCCGACGGGTTCCATCTCGTACATCAACAACTCGACGTCGTCGATCCACCCGATCGTGTCCCGCGTGGAGATCCGCAAGGAAGGCAAGATCGGCCGCGTCTACTACCCGGCGCCCTACATGTCGAACGAGAACCTGGAGTACTACCAGGACGCGTACGAGATCGGCCCGGAGAAGATCATCGACACCTACGCGGTGGCCACCCAGCACGTGGATCAGGGCCTGTCGCTCACGCTGTTCTACCCGGACACGGTGACGACGCGCGACCTGAACAAGTCCTACATCTACGCGTGGAAGAAGGGCATTAAGACCCTGTACTACATGCGCCTGCGCCAGATGGCCCTGGAGGGCACGGAGGTCGAGGGCTGCGTGTCCTGCATGCTGTGACGTGACGCCCGTTTGTCGGGTGGTGCGGGGGTCGGGAAACCGGCCCCCGCACCTTTTGATGTGGGACGAGGCCGGGGCGGGCCGGGGTGCGCAGGCGTGAGGTTGGGGCGGGCTGCGTCGGTTTGTGGTGAGTGGTGAGAAGGGACAATGAGGTGGAGTTTCCGTGTTGCAGAGGTTGCTCGTATGATGTGGGAGGATAAGATCCCACATTCTGACCGGAGCTATTGATGAGCGACCCCTCCAATCCCTACGGGCCGGGCGGTGAAACCCCCTACGGCAGCCAGCCACCGTACGGCACTCAGGCCTCGTACGGCGCCCAGCCCGCCTACGGGCAGGCACCTGCGGTGCAGCAACCCGCATACGGTACCCAACCCGTATACGGCGCCCAGGCCTCGTACGGTGCGGGCGCTTCCTACGGGCAGCCGATGTACGGCCAGGTCGTGTACGCCCTGAACCCCGCCGTCGCGCGCGTACGTTCGAACGCGTCCATGGTGCGCATCATGTCTTTCATTAGCTTTGTGACCCTGGGGCCGATCCTGTCCTTCGGTGCGTGGTTCTGGAGCATGAGCCTCCTCAGCGAGGCCGAGAGCCTGGGTGCCCCCGAGGACGTGCTGAGGGACGTGCGCAGTGCGCGAACGACGGCTCTCGTCTGCGGAATTGTCGGAATTGTGCTGTTAGGTCTTCTGATCGCCGCGCCCTTCCTCCTTGTCTGGCTCGTGGAATCTACGAAGTGATTGGTTGTTGAAATGAGTGATGAACAGATGCCCTCGCGGGCAATTCCCGCCGGCTGGGACTGGCCGCAGCACAGCGACGGACCTGTCGCACCCCAGGCGGGAGCTCCCGCCTCGTCGTGGTCGAACGCTCCCGCCGCACCGCAGGCCCCTGCCCCTGCACAGTTTGCGCCCCCGGCGGGCGCACCCGTGAACGTCGCGCCCGCCGGGCAGCAGTCGCCCTACGCTCCCGGGCACAGCGGGGTCACGGCCGCCAGCGCGGCACCGGCGTACGGCACCCCTGCTGCGTATCCCCAGCAGGGCGCACCCGCCCAGCCGATGCCGTCCTATGGCCAGTCGAGCGCCTACCAGGCGCAGCCTGCGCCTGTCGCCCAGCCGATGCAGCAGGCCGCCGCCCCGCAGTACGGCGTGAATCAGCAGGCCGCGTACGCGTCCCAACCCGCGGGGCCGTCCAACGATCCGCTCCTGCAACTGGCCTTCTCTCGGCTTAAGTCCAACGCGACCGTCGCCATCGTGATGTCCTTCGTGTGGTTCTTCACGACGCCGGTGATCCTGCTGCTCGCCAACGCGGTCCGGGCGCAGCGCCTGTGTACCCACGCCCGGGAGATCGACGCTCCGTCCGACGTGACGCGGAAGGTGAACATTGCGCGCGGCATTGCGTTCGGCATGCTCCTCCTGCAGGTGAGCCTGATCATCTTGCTGATTGTCTCGGAGAATATGCGTTAACGATCCAGTGGCGACCACTGTGTTCGTGGTAACTAAAGGCCGAATTGTTTATTTTTTAGTCCCGCGTCGGCTACGATGGCAGGCGTATCCAATCGACACAACCCATTTGGAGTCACTCATGAGCGATCCCGTCAACGGCTACCCTGCCGCCGGCCAGCCGCAGCAGGCATACGGCCAGCCCGCCTACGCCCCCAACCCCGAGATTGAGAAGCTCCGTTCGAACGCTTCGACGGCCCGCATGCTCTCTTTCGTGAGCTTCCTGATCGGCGGCCTCCTGCTCGCAGGCGGCATGTGGTTCTGGACCAACAAGATGGCCGAGGAAGCCAAGATCCTGGGCGCCCCGATGGACATCACGGCCGATGTGGAGAGCGCCCGCTCGGCTGCGAAGATCTGCTCGATCATCCACATCGCGGTCGTCGCTGCGGTTTTCCTGTTCTTCATCGTGGCGGCGGTCATCGGCGGAATTGCGGCCGCCAACAGCTGACGCATCGTGACGTGTGGGGCCCGAGGAAACGGCGAGTTTCCTCGGGCCCCAACGCATAGCGGCTGACAGCCGCTGCTACGATAGCCCCCATCGTCATCCGCACGGAACTATCTGGAGTGCACCATGAGCGATCCGGCTTACCCCTACGGGGCCAATCCTACGAGTGCGCAGGATCCCTACACGCAGCAGACGCCGTATGGCCCGGCTGCATCCGCGCCGTACGGCCAGCCCGAGGCAGCGTACGGCCAGCAGCCTGCCTACGGCATGCCCAATGGGACGGCGTACAGTCAGCCCACGCCGGCCTATGCGCAGCCGTACTATGCGACTTCACACCTCGTTGCATACGCGGAACTGCGTTCCCAAGCGCATCTCGCCATGATCTTGGCTGGCGTTAGCTTCCTGATTGCCTATCTGCTCCTCTCGATCCCCGCGGTGGTGTTGTCGTTCATGCAGCGTAGGAAGGCGAAGCGCCTGAATGCCCCGCAGGACATCATGTCGCTGACGAATACTGCGGTGGTCGTTACGTCCATATGCGCATCACTCCAGCTGCTCGTGCCTCTTGCCCTTCTCCTCGTCTTTTTCCTCAGTGATCGATAAGTCGTGTGCTGATACCACCTCGCCACCCGTGAGAGTCGCGCGACAGCGCTGACTCCTCACACCCCAGAGCCTGTGGAACGGTGATGCCGTTTCCGCAGGCTCCGCCTGTATTCTTGAGAGCATGACTCCCCGATACGAAGCACCCTCGCGCGCCATCTCCGGAACCGACGCAGACCTCCTCGACCAGCTGCGATACGCGGACGGACGCCCCTACGGCTTCTACAAGAACGCCCTCGGTGCCTGGGATTACGGGGACTTCACCCTCGCGATCGACCACGTGCAGGCCGACCCCTACGCCCCGCCCTCCTCCCTGCGCGCCTGGTCGACGCCCGAGGCCATGGGACTGCCCGAGGCCGCCCTGGCCTCGTCCGACGCGCGCCTGGCGGCCGCCGACTTTATCGCCCGCTCCTTCGACGAGGCCATCCGCGCCCGCGACACCCGCGACGTGTCTATTGCCCGCGCCGGCGCCCTCATCCTCCAGCGCTCCTACGCGACCGTCCTGCCCGACCGCGTCGAAGTCCGCTTCCAAGTCAAGCTCCCCGCGCGCGGACGTACCATCCTCGGCAAGAGCGCCGCTCGCCTCTTCGACGTCGACGTGCCCAACATCGTCATGGACTGCTTCGACTTCGTCTCCGAAGACCCGGACATGACCCGCAAGCGTTCCCGCCTCCTCGCCCACGTCGCCGCCTACGAGGACTACCGCGCCCTCCAAGGGATCCTCGAGGAGCGCGGGTGGGTGTCCTTCGTCGCCGACGAGGCCATGCTCGCGCGCCGCTCCGGCGTGTCCGAGGCCCCCCTCGCCGGCGACGGCGTCGTCGCCTTCGCCGCCCCCGAGTCCCTGCGCGCCACCATTACCCTGCCCCACGCCGGCGAGGTGTCCGGCATGGCGATACCTCCGGGCCTCACCCTCATCGTGGGCGGCGGCTACCACGGCAAATCCACCCTCCTGGAGGCCATCGCCCAGGGCGTGTACGCGCACGTGCCCGGCGACGGCCGCGAACTCGTCGCCACCGACCCCACCGCCACGAAGGTGCGCGCCGCCGACGGGCGAGCCGTCACCGGCGTCGACATCTCACCCTTCATCACCCACCTGCCGGGCGGCGCCGACACCACGTCGTTTTCCACCGAGAACGCCTCCGGCTCCACCTCGCAGGCCGCCTCCATCGTCGAATCCCTCGAGCTGGGCGCGCGCACGCTCCTCATCGACGAAGACACCTCCGCCACCAACCTTCTCATCCGCGACACCCGCATGCGCGACCTCGTCGCCGCCGAGAAGGAACCCATCACGCCCCTCGTCGACCGCGTCACCTCCCTCACCGAGGCCGGCGTCTCCCTCATCATGGTCGTCGGCGGCTCCGGCGCATTCCTCGACGCCGCCGACCGGGTCCTCATGATGGACAACTACCGCTGCCTCGACGTCACCTCCCGCGCACGCGAGGTCGTGGCCGACCTGCCGCGCCCCCGCACCGACGCCCCCACCAGCTGGGAGGCGGCGCCCCGCGTGCCCGCTGCAAAGGCCCGCGTGGACCGCCCGCGCACCAAGGCCTCGGGCACGTCTGTGCTGACGATCGACCGTTCGACCGTCGACATTTCTGACGTCGCCGCAGTCGTCGACCCCGGGCAGGCCGAGGCCATCGCCTGGTGCGTGCGCGGCGTCCTCGAGGAGATGGCCGGCAAGCAGTCGATGCCCGAGCTCATGGCCAAGCTCGGCCGGCGCCTCGCTTCCGAGGGCCTGGACGCCGTCTGCAAGTTCGGCGCCCGCCCCTACCCGGCGTTCCTGGCGCGCCCGCGCCTCATCGACGTGGGCGCCGCCATCAACCGCTACCGCGGCCTGTCCCTGCGCGAGCCGCGCGAGGCTGGGGAGGCGGACGATCCGCGCGAGGTTGCCGAGTCGTAATCGCTTGCGGCCGGGCGCCGGGGCCACCCTCCACGCCAGTGGCGCCCGGTGTGCGCCCAGCAATTTCGCACGTAATTCCCATGTAAATCTTTCAAACATTGAATTGGCATCGTTGGAATTGCAACGTTTGTGGGGCTAATTAAAAACTGACCAAGGGAAATTACGTGCGAGTTTTGGAGATGGGGCCCCGAGACGCAGCGCGGGGCAATCCCCGAGGACGCCCCGGGTGGCCTCGGGGGCGAATCAGGGGAAACCTCCGTAGCGGTGACGCGCGCCCCAGGCGCACGATGGATGCATGAACACGAACACAACAATCACGACCCCTGCGGCCGCACAGGCCCCGGCCTCGTCCATCGTCCGACTCCAGGGCGTCTCCAAGATCTACGGAAGCGGCGAC
>ERZ772912.588-NODE-588-length-16042-cov-4.484894_pt1 | contig 16042 bp, 14 predicted proteins | sample MGYA00512119_ERZ772912 | MGnify/ENA primary metagenome ERZ772912 (study PRJEB29015, sample SAMEA2738048) | human oral metagenome | biome: human oral; feature: human-associated habitat; material: saliva | place: China | collected 2230 ...
GCTTGTAGTACTAGTACAGATCCTGTCCCTGCAGAGAGACATATGATGCGGTCTGACTCGTTTTCTGATCCACAAATGGATCTTTATCCAGACCCACGATGATGTACTTCAGTTTCCCGTCATCATCGTTCTTGAGAAGCTCATAGGCGAGCTTCCGGGTCTCGGCAATCTGCTTCTGCTTCGCAACCTCCTGCTCCCTCTTCTGCTCTTCGGTCAGCTTCTGCTGGGCAAGCTTGCGACCTTCTTCGCTGTTCGCAGCTGCCTGTTTCCACTGCTCGTAGTTCAGCGTCAGGTTTCCGCAGCCTTCACCCGTAGCCATGCAGCGCTCCAGGGCCTGGGTGGTAGTGTTTCCGTTTGCGATTCCGTTGGTTGCCAGCGTGTTGTTTCCACCCTGAGCGGGGTTCTTGGAGGCGGTGCCTACCACCCCCGAGTTGTCGATCGGGCCACCGCCACAGGCGGCAAGCGCCGAAAGCAGCGCTACCGCGCCCACGGCAGGCAGCAGTTTGAACGAGGGATGTGAAGTCTTGAGGCGCACGAGAGATCTCCTATATTGCATCGATCGGCGAATTTCGGACACCGACTCGACGAGGTCGTTTGGTCAGAAACAGAAAGAGAACTGCCACAGCAACCCCGGCTGCAATCACGTCTCAGCGCACCAGGAAATGCAAGGATGAATGACAACGATTGTTCATCCCATGCCATGGTCCAGTGCACACATCTTTTCATTTGTAAAGAAAGCTGCCCAGCGCGCAGCCTCCAAACGGTGGATGCTCTCAGGCGAGCGGCTGCACCCACCGGTCACGCCTCCCCTGCGGGACTCGGCCAGCGTGTCATTTGGGCATCATGCCCAGCCCTCAACCAGGCCAGCGGCCTCCTCGGCAAAGATCAGGGCCTCAGCCTCGGCCGGACTGCCCCTCAGGGCCAGACACTGCCGGCGCACCTCAGACACAAAGGCCGGAGAATGCATGTCCGGGTTCTGGAGCCCCTCCGCCCAGCCGTCTGCTGCGCGTATTCTCTTCACACCGGAGCGGGTCTCACCGTCTCCCCCAGAGCACCTGATTCCCTGACCATCAAACTCACCTCCCCCCATCACCCCCAGCCCTGCACGGCTGCGCCCCCTCCCGCCGCGGATCCCCATGCCGATCGAAGCGCTCGTGGCGCATCTCCCCCGTGGGGCGCTGCCGATAGTTCTGGGCGGGCTCGCAGTCGGCCGCCCTGGTCGTCGATGAAGCAGGCACGGTCGAGGCATTGGCCGCCTCGTTCGCGGAGCCTTCCCGGCCCGATCGCGCCGCCGAGCCGCCCTGCCCGTCACTGAAGATCTGCTGCCCGGCAGGCGCACCGCCCAAGGGCGTCCCCTCCTGTGACACCAGCAACGGCGTGGCCAGGGTGGCCACCACCAGCAGGACCAGTACGGACGAGACCGACGCCAGCGCGACACCCGCCAGGCTGTAGCGGGGCGGTGCATCGGGAATGGCGCAGGCAATGGCACGGGTGACGACCCACAGGCCGTAGACGGCCAGCACCAGGCCCAGCGGCTGGGCAATCCCGGCCGGCAGCTCCAGCGACTCCAGCAGGGCCGACAGCACGTTGGGCACCAGCCCTGCAGCCAGCAGCAGGTTGAAGAGCGGCCCCCGGCCATCCCAGCGCCCGTCGCGCATCAGCCACCAGCGCAGCACGCCATGCACCAGGCCGTACAGCAGCGCGTTCAGCCCCAGCCCCACCAGCAGCGCCTGCGGAATGGTCATGAGCGGCATGCCGTCGTCCTGCGTGAGGCTTGCCAGACTCATGCCCACCAGGACACCCAGCACGGCCAGCACCCCCACGGTCTGCCGGCGCGGCACGTCGAAAGCCGACAGTGGCAGGTCGCGCAGCAGAAACAACGAGAGGGCGGCAGAAATCATTGCAGGGCTACTCCTTCAGGCCAATGGCTCCGACACGGCACAGGCTGGCGTGCATTCCCGGCGTACCGCCAGGCTCTGCCGGTTCCTCATGGTAGCTGCTGCGGGCAGCAGCCCCCTTGCGCAAGACCCTGGGTGCATCAGCGCAGCATCTCGCCCTCTGACGCTTCATCTTCCTGCGGGGCACTCAATCCTTCAGCCACAGTCTCCGCAAGCGGACGCCCTTGGGGCTGAGGTAACGGTCGAAGTCTCTCCGATCAACGGTCAGGATGGCATGGACACCGATACGGTCTGCAGCAAGCACCAGGGCCACGTCAGCCAGGTCCGCGCCTCCGTCCTCATACTGCACCATGTAGTCCGCCATGTCGGACAGCTCGGCGGGATCGCTGGAAAGCAGCGTCAGTCGGCCTGCCGCCGCCCAGCGCAGCATGTTGATTCTGGACTTGTCGTTGAGCAGGTGGCATGCCTCGGTCAGTACTTCCCACACCGAATACAGGCGTACCCCAGCCAACTCCCCCAGCATCCGTACAGCGCTGGCATGGTGAGCATCGCCGTCGTTGAACAGGGCAACGAGAAACCCTGTATCAACCAGCGTAGCCGTATTTCTCACGCAGCTTCTCCAGCACAGCCCGCTTGAGCGGATCCTTGACCGAGTCGGGATCGCGCAGCCCCCCGCCCTGGCCGATGTACATGGCATCGATCTCGGCCTCTGTCTTCTCGGCGGGGATGACCCGAGCGGCATAAGCGGCAATGCTGCGACGCACAAACTCGGACTTGCTGATATGCAGCCTGTCGGCAGCCAGCGTCAACAGAGCATCGTCTTCGGCGGTAAGTTGCAGGGACAGGCTCATGAAGCACCCAGAGCAGTGGAAATCACGCGTATCGGACAGTCGCTTCCCGTCAGCTTTTCAGCGCGCCACCCGAAACCGTGTTTATACGGTACTTGAGGAAGAGCCACAAGCCCCGCTCCTGCGGAGCCCTGCCCTCCCCCGGCCGCATCAACGCAGCATCTTGCCCGGGTTGAAGAGCCCCTCCGGATCCAGCGCCGCCTTGATGCGCGCCATCAGCGCCACGCCCTCGGCGCCGGCCTCGGTCTCCAGGAAGTCCATCTTGTGCAGGCCGATGCCGTGTTCGCCCGTGCAGGTGCCGCCCAGCGACAGGGCCAGCGAGACAATCTCGCGGTTGAGCGCCTCGGCGCGGGCCACCTCGTCGGGGTTGTCCACGTCCACCAGAATCAGGCAATGGAAGTTGCCGTCGCCCACGTGGCCGACGATCAGCGACGGGAAGCCGCTGGCTTCCAGCAGCTTGCGCGCGCCCTCGACAGAGGCCGCCAGCCGCGAGATGGGCACGCAGGTATCGGTGGAGATGGCCCGTGCGCCGGGTCGCATCTGCAGGCCGGCAAAGTAGGCGTCATGCCGGGCGTTCCACAGCCGGGTGCGCTCTTCGGGCTTCTCGGCCCAGGCAAAGTCCGTCCCGCCCTCGTCGGCAGCCAGCTGCTGCACCAGCTCCACCTGCTCGGCCACGCCGGCCGGGCTGCCATGGAACTCGAAGAACAGCGTGTAGCCTTCGCGCAGGTCCATCTTGCTGTAGGCATTGATGGCCCGGATGGCGGGCGGGTCCAGGAATTCGCAGCGCGCCAGCGGTACGCCCAGCTGGATGGCCTGGATGACGACATTGACGGCCTGCTCGGCCGACGGAAAGTTGACCACCGCGGCTGACACCGCCTCGGGCAGCGGATGCAGGCGCAGCGTGACTTCGGTGATGATGCCCAGCGTGCCCTCGGCCCCCACGAAGAGGCGGGTCAGGTCATAACCGGCCGACGACTTGCGGGCGTGCGTGCCGGTATGCACCACCTTCCCTTCGGCCGTCACCACGGTCAGCGCCAGCACGTTCTCGCGCATGGTGCCGTAGCGCACGGCGTTGGTGCCCGAGGCGCGGGTGGAGGCCATGCCGCCGATGGAGGCATCCGCCCCCGGATCGATGGGGAAGAAGAGCCCGGTGTCATGCAGCTCCTGGTTGAGCTGCTTGCGGGTCACGCCGGCCTGCACCGTCACCAGCAGGTCTTCGGGAGCCACCGACACGATGCGGTTCATCCGCGACATGTCCAGCGTGATGCCGCCCCGGATGGCCAGAAGCTGCCCCTCGATGGACGAACCCGCCCCCCAGGGCACGATCGGACAGTGATGCGCGCGACAGAGCTTCACCAGGTCCACCACGTCCTCGGTGCTCTCGGCAAACACCACCCCTTCGGGCAGGGTCAGCGGGTAGATGGATTCATCGCGGCCGTGGTGCTCGCGCACCCCGTGCGACACCGAGAAGCGTTCTCCGAAACGCTGCTCCAGCGCGGCCTTCAGGGTTTCGTTCAACCGGGGCGCCGCGGCGCCCTGCCCATCGTTCGTCATCGTCTTTCCTGGGTTTGGATCATCAGGGTTGCAAAGCGGCCCGGCCCGGAATCCGCCCCGCCCTCACCCCGGGGCCGGCGGGCCAGCGCCGGAGGGTGGATTCTAGATCGCGGCGCAACCCGGCGCTGCATCGCAGCATCCGCCCACCCCGGGTAAACCCTAGCTCACAACGTGCACGTACAGAGCGCGGCAGGTCCGTAACGGGTTGTAGTATTTCGGGAATATCTGAACAGAAGGAACTCCTCCATGGCCCCGGTCATTACCTGCATCGAAGATCTCCGAGTCATTGCCAAGCGCCGCGTGCCGCGCATGTTCTACGACTACGCGGACTCCGGCTCCTGGACAGAATCCACCTACCGCTCCAACGAAACCGCTTTCCAGAAGATCAAGTTCCGCCAGCGCGTGGCGGTCAACATGGAAAACCGCTCGCTGGAAAACACGATGATCGGCGAGAACGTGACGATGCCGGTGGCACTGGCCCCCACGGGACTCACCGGCATGCAGCACGCCGACGGCGAGATCCTCGCGGCCCGCGCCGCCGAGAAGTTCGGGGTGCCGTTCACGCTCTCCACCATGAGCATCTGCTCCATCGAGGACGTGGCCGAGCACACCAGCCGCCCGTTCTGGTTCCAGCTCTACGTCATGAAGGACAAGGGCTTTGTCGAGCGGCTCATCAACCGCGCCAAGGCTGCCAAGTGCTCGGCGCTGGTCATCACGCTTGACCTGCAGATCCTCGGCCAGCGCCACAAGGACATCAAGAACGGCCTGTCCTCGCCCCCCAAGCCCACGCTGACCAACCTCATCAACCTGGCCACCAAGCCCTACTGGTGCTGGCACATGCTGCACACGAAGCGGCGCACCTTCGGCAACATCGTCGGCCACGCCAGCGGCGTGAGCGACACCAGCTCGCTGTCGGCCTGGACCAGCCAGCAGTTCGACCCGGCCCTGTCGTGGGACGACGTGGCCTGGATCAAGGACAAGTGGGGCGGCAAGATCATCATCAAGGGCATCATGGAGCCCGAGGATGCCCACCTGGCCGTGAAGTCGGGTGCCGACGCGCTGATCGTTTCCAACCACGGCGGCCGCCAGCTCGACGGCGCCCTGCCCTCCATCGAGGCCCTGCCCGCCATCGTCGACGCGGTCGGCAAGGACAACATCGAGATCTACCTGGACAGCGGCGTGCGCTCCGGTCAGGACGTGATCCGCTCCGTGGCCATGGGCGCACGCGGTGTGTTCATCGGCCGTCCCTTCCTGTACGGTCTGGGTGCCATGGGCGAGGCCGGCGTCACCAAGGCGCTGGAAGTCATCCGCAACGAAGCCGATCTCACCATGGCCTTCTGCGGGTTGCGTAACATCAAGGATGTGAACAAGAGCATCCTGGTGCCCGGCACCTACCCGACGTGAGCGAAACAAGCTTCTTCTGGCACGACTACGAAACCTTCGGGCGCGATCCGCGCCTTGACCGGCCGGCGCAGTTTGCCGGCATCCGCACCGACCTCGACCTGAACGAGGTCGGCAAGCCGGTGATGCTGTACTGCAAGCCGGCCCCCGACTACCTGCCTGACCCCGAGGCCTGCCTGCTGACCGGCATCCTGCCGCAGGAGTGCCTGGCCAGGGGGCTGCCCGAATACCGCTTTGCCGATGCGGTGCTGGCCGAGCTGGGTGCCAGCGGCACCATCGGCGTGGGCTACAACTCCATCCGCTTCGACGACGAAGTGACGCGCCACCTGATGTGGCGCACGCTGCGTCCGCCCTACGACCGGGAATGGCGCAACGGCTGCAGCCGCTGGGATCTGCTGGACGTGGTGCGCGCCACGGCCGCCCTGCGCCCCGAGGGCATCGAATGGCCCCGCCACGACGACGGCCGCCCTTCCTTCAAGCTGGAACATCTGAGTGCCGCCAACGGCCTGGCCCATGCACAGGCGCACGACGCGCTCTCGGACGTGCGCGCCACCATCGCCCTGGCAGCCCTCATCCGCAACCGCCAGCCCCGGCTCTGGAACTTCTGCCTGGCGTTGCGCCAGAAACAGGCCGTACTGACCGAGATCGGTTCCGACCGTCCTTTCATCCACGTCTCTGCCATGTACGGGGCCGAACGGGGCGGCATGGCGGTGGTCTGGCCTCTGGCCCAGCATCCCACCAACCGCAACGAGCTGATCGTCTGGGACCTGATTCACGACCCCGCCGAGCTGGCCGACCTGGATGCGGAACAGATTCGCCTGCGGCTCTTCTCGAAGACCGAGGACCTGCCCGAGGGCATGACGCGCCTGCCCATCCGGAGCCTGGCCATCAACAAGTCCCCCATCGTCATCGGCAACCTGAAGGTGCTCACGCCGGCCGTCATCGAACGCTGGCGCATCGACATGGAGACCATCGCCCGTCACACCGAAACGGCCCGACGCCTGACCCCGCAGCTGGCCAGCCGCATGGACGAGGTCTACCAGCGTCCCCGCCCGCAAGGCCCCGCCCCGGACGTGGACGGCGATCTGTATGGCGGCTTCATCGGCAACGACGACCGTCGACGCCTGGATGACTGGCGCGAACGGCTGGATGCCACCGCATCGCAGGCCACCGCATCGCCGGACACCAATCATTCACATATTCAAATCCCGTCTTTTGAGGATCCCCGACTTGAGGAAATGTCTTTCCGATACCGTGCAAGGCAATTTCCGGATATTCTCAGTACTGAAGAAAAACAGCGCTGGGTGGCACACTGTCACGCCAGACTCCATCAGGGGGCCGGCAATGCCATGACGTTGGCGACTTTCGCCCATCGTCTGGACGAGCTCAACCAGTCGCTGTCACCCGACGATGAACACGGCCAACGGCTGCTGGAGGCTCTCTATGACTACGGTGAACAACTCGCCTGACAAAAACAGCACGACACAGACGCTCCAAGCTCCCCCTGTCTGCACGGAAGACGACATCTACTACTTCCGTGAAGGCACCAACAACCGGCTGTATCGCTGGCTGGGCGCCCACCCCTGCACCCATGCCACGCAGGAAGGCGGCAAGCCCGAGAAAGGCTGCTGGTTTGCCGTCTGGGCCCCCAATGCCCGCGAAGTGCAGGTCATCGGCGACTTCAACGGCTGGCAGCATGGCGCCAGCCCGCTGGCCGTGCGTGGCGACAGCTCCGGCATCTGGGAAGGCTTCGTGCCCCACGCCTCGGTGGGCGATTGCTACAAGTACCGCATCCTGTCGGCTCCCACCGGTGAATGGCTGGAAAAGAGCGACCCCTTCGGCTTTGCGTGGGAAGAGCCGCCCTGCACCGCCACCCGCATTGCCGACATCTCCTATCGCTGGGACGACGCCGAATGGATGAAGACGCGCGGCCAGGCCAACGCGCTCAACGCCCCCATCAGCATCTACGAATGCCACCTGGGCTCCTGGATGCGCCCGGACGACAACCCGCACGGCTTCCTCAACTACCGCGACATCGCGCCCAAGCTGGCTGACCACGTGCAGTCGCTGGGCTTCACCCACGTCGAGCTGATGCCCATCACCGAACACCCGTTCTATGGTTCGTGGGGTTATCAGACGGTGGGTTACTTTGCCCCCACCTCGCGCTACGGCAGCCCGACCGACTTCAAGGCGTTCGTCGACTACATGCACGGACGCGGCATCGGCGTCATCCTGGACTGGGTGCCCTCGCACTTCCCCGGTGACGCCCACGGCCTGCACCGCTTCGACGGCACCGAACTGTACGAGCACGCCGATCGCCGCCAGGGCTTCCACCCCGAGTGGAACAGCTGGATCTTCAACTACGGCCGCCACGAGGTGCGCAGCTTCCTGCTCTCCAGCGCCGCCTTCTGGCTGGACCAGTACCACATCGACGGCATCCGGGTGGACGCGGTGGCCTCCATGCTGTACCTGGACTACTCCCGCCAGGACGGCCAGTGGATCCCCAACCGCTTCGGCGGCCGCGAGAACCTGGAAGCCATCCACTTCCTGCGCCAGCTCAACCAGAGCGTCTACCGCGACTTCCCCGACGTGCAGACCATCGCCGAGGAATCCACGGCCTGGCCGGGCGTCTCGCGTCCGGTGGCCTGGGGCGGCCACAGCAACGACAACCCCGAGACCATGAACGGTCTGGGCTTCGGCATGAAGTGGAACATGGGCTGGATGCACGACACGCTGTCGTGGTTCGAGAAGGACCCGGTCTACCGCAGCTACCACCAGAACGCCCTCAGCTTCAGCCTGTACTACGCCTTCAACGAGAACTTCGTGCTGCCGCTCTCGCACGACGAAGTGGTCTATGGCAAGGGCAGCCTGCTGTCCAAGATGCCGGGCGACGACTGGCAGAAGTTTGCCAACCTGCGCCTGCTCTACGGCCTGATGTGGACCCACCCGGGCAAGAAACTGCTGTTCATGGGCGGCGAATTCGGCCAATGGACCGAATGGGCACACGAAGGCAGCATCGACTGGAACGCCGCCGACACCTACTTCCACGTGGGCATCAAGCACCTCATCGGCGCGCTCAACCACCTGATGCGCACCCAGCCGGCCCTGCACCAGCGCGACTTCGACGGCAGCGGCTTCGAGTGGATCAGCGCCGACGACAGTGCCCATAGCGTGCTGGCCTACCTGCGCCACGGCAACGATCCCAAGGACACGCTGCTGGTCGTCTTCAACGGCACCCCCGTGCCGCACCACAACTACCGTCTGGGCGCCCCGCAGGGTGGCCGCTGGCAGGAGATCTTCAACAGCGATGCCTCCATCTATGGCGGCACCGACGTGGGCAACCAGGGCTTCGTGGATGCCCTCGACGAAGGCACCCATGGTCGCCCCTACTCGCTGGAGCTGACCCTGCCGCCGCTGGGCCTGCTGGTGTTCAAGCATGTCGACACGCCGGCCGCCAAGGCACTGCCAGAGGCCAAGGCCGCCAAGCCAGCCGCGGAAAGTGCCAAGGCCGCAGCGCCTGCCGCAAAAAAGCCTGAAGCCGCCCCTGCCACAGCCAAGCCGGCCAAGGCCGCTGTCGCCAAGGCCAGCGCAGCCCCCAAGGTGGCTGCTCCGAAGGCGGCCACCCCCAAGGCATTTGAAACCAGGGCGGCAGAGCCCAAGGCAGCAGAGTCCAAAGCTGCGGCACCCAAGGCCGCGGTACCCAAGGCTGCCACCACGTCACGCACGCGGACCAGCACTGCCAAGACGGCCGCGGCAGGGACAACCGCCAAGGCCACCAAGGCAGCCGCTCCCAAAGCGGCCAGCAGCCGCACCACGGCCACGACCAAGGCCAAGCCTGCCAGCAGCCGCAGCAAGGGCTGATTGAGGCACCCCGGGGACGGGCATCCCCCTCCCCGGACAAAAAAAGCCGCCGATACGCTTTCATCCGTATCGGCGGCTTTTTTATGGCCATGGGCCGTGGCCTGTGGGCTTCCGGTTGTCACGCCCCACGCCCGGCGATGGCGGCCAACCGCAGGCCACAACAACCAGCGCCCGAAGAAGCCCTCCGGTGCGGGCGATCAGCTCACCCGGCCGATGACCCCTTCTGCCAGCCAGTCCATCTTCTGCATGACGGTATCGGACATCACGCCGCCCAGCTGGCGAACCTTGCCGTCATTGGCGCGCAGCTCGCCCTCGAAGACGTGCCGGTGTCCACGCATGAGCTGCAGGCGCACGGCGTTGATCTGCCGGCGCACCGTCTGTGAGACGGGCGCGGGCCCCAGATCCAGCTGCACCATGCCGTCGGCCAGACCGCCCCAGGTATGGTCCGGCTCCCACTTGCCTTCCAGCAGCTTGCGGGTGCGCTCCAGGTAGTAGGCATTCCAGTTGGGCAGCACGGTACCCAGCAGCAGGTTGCGCGGCACGATCTTGCTGTAGTCGCCCTGGAAGCCGATCAGCTTCAGCTTGCGATCACGTGCCACCTCGGCCACCGCCACGGTGTCGGTGTGCTGGGTGAACACATCCGCCCCCTGCGACAGCAGGCTGTAGGTGGCCTCGCGCTCCAGACCCGGATCACGCCAGTTGTTGGTCCAGTACACCCGCACCGTGATCTTGGGGTTCACCGAACGCGCACCCAGCGTGTAGGCGTTGATGCCCTGCAGCACCTCGGGAACCGGCACGGGCGCAATGTAGGCCAGCACACCGGCCTTGCTGGCGTGTGCTGCCAGCATGCCGGCCAGATAACGAGCCTGGTAGTAGCGGGCGTTGTAGGTGCCCACGTTGTCGGCCGTCTTGAAGCCGGCGTTGCTCTCGAAGCGCACCGAGGGGTAGTCGCGTGCCACGCGCACAATGGCGTCCATGAAGCCATAGGCGGTACCGAACACCAGCTGGCAGCCGTCGGCACACATCTTGCGCAGCACCCGGTCGGCATCCTTACCTTCGGTCACGCGCTCGGCCGGCACCAGCTCGATGCGGTTGCCCAGCTGCCGCTTCAGGTACTGGGCGCTGAGCGCATGCAGGTGACTGGCCGAATACGGGTCGATCGGGCCGTCATACAGAAAGCCCACCCGCAGCGGCCTGGATGCGGCACGGCTGGCCGCATGACTGGTACCCGCCGTGGCGGACTTGCCCGCGGTCGGCGTGGCGGCTGCATGGGTGCCATGAACAGCCCCGGCGGCCTTCCGGTCAGTACCTTCGGCAGCCCGCGCGGACAGCGGCAGGCCGGCCTGCGACAGCAACAGCCCGCTGCCAGCAGCCAGCAGCAGGCGACGACGATTCGTTTGCGACATCTTGGGAGATTCCGGATTCATGGACATTGGGCAGAATCAGCGACCGGCAGGCACCTGGCCCTCAACCCCTTTCACGTAGGTCATCAGACCTTCCAGGAAGCGGTCATCACCCACCTTGCCGGACGGGAGCAGCTCGCGGTCGTCCACCGTCACCAGCGGCCCTTTCCAGATCTGCAGCGTGCCGTCGCGCAGCGCCTTGCGCTTTTCCTCGACGGCAGCCCGGGCCTCGGGCGTCAGCTTGTCGGACAGGGCCACCAGGTCCACACGGCCGTCACGCAGCCCCTGCCAGGTGGGCGCGGGCTTCCAGCGCTTGTCCAGCACCTGCTGCACCGTCTGCACATAGTAGCCGGCCCAGTCGAAGGCCACCGACCCCAGGTGCGCCTTGGGCGCGGCCTGGCTCATGTCGGCGCCCCAGCCAAAGGCGTACTTGCCCACCCGCTCGGCCTGCTTCAGCGGGTCGGTCGTGGCTGTGTTGTAGATGATCACGTCGGCACCGCCGCTGATCAGCGTCTGGGTGGCCTCGGTCTCGCGCACCGGGTCTGCCCAGCCGTTCACCCAGGCCACCTTCACGCGCGCCGTGGGGTTGACCGACTGCGCACCCAGCGCAAAGGCGTCGATGTTGCGGACCACCTCGGGAATGGGCACCGGCGCCACAAAGCCCACCGTATCGGTCTTCGTCATCTTGCCGGCAGCCACACCCGCCAGGTAGACGCCCTCATAGGCGCGCACCCCATAGGAGCGGATGTTGCCTGCGGACGTGCCCAGCCCGGCCACTTCCCAGCGCACATCCGGGTATTCCAGCGCCAGACGCTTCATCAGCGCCTCGTAGGTAGCGCCGGTACCGAAGATGAGCCGGTTGCCGTCTTCCACCAGCTGGCGGAAGGCCTTCTCGGCATCAACGTCCTTCACGTTGTCCAGCACCGTCACCGCCACCCGGTCACCCAGCTGCTGACGCAGGGCACCAATGCCCTGCTGGTGCGAGCGCGACCAGCCGCTGCCATCCGGCGTGGTGGGCAGCACGAAGCCCACTTTCAGTTCTGCCTCAGCCTTGGCTGAAGACTCTGCCTTGGCAGAGGTGTCCTGCTGCACAGCCGGTGTGCCCTGAGCGGGGGCTTTCTGATCGGCAGGTGCATCCTGTCCGGCTGGCGCTTTCTGCCCGGCCGCAGCGCCTTGCCCGGCGGCTGCCTTCTGTTCGGCTGCAGCGCCCTGCTCGGCCGAAGCCTTCTGCCCCGAAGCGGCTTCAGCCTGTCCGGCGGCCTTGTCGGCCGCAGCGGCAGCAGGCTGGACCTTTTCGGGCTGGTCCAGGGTGGGCTGGGCCGCCAGCGGCGCAGCCAGCACCAGCATCACGGCCGCAGCCAGCGGCGCGGTCTTGCATCGACGGGGAAGTTTCATGAAAGGAAGCTCCGCAGGCCCGGGGAACGCCCCGGGAAAGGGCTGGAACGCCAAAAAGTCAAAGTCATGATTTTATCAGCGCGGCTTGGCGACAACGGATACAACCTGAATCGATATCGAACGTTCTGGCAGAAGTCCTGCCAAAAACTGCGCACGACAGGCTGTTCCGGCACACAGGAAGCGCCCGGGGCCTGCGACGACACCAGGTCGCTTCTGCGGCGACGGCGTCTCGCGCGGCTGCACGTCAGCGCCCTACTTGATCAGTCGGGCATCAGGAACATCGGCTGCAGGCGGGGCCACAGCGCCGCCAGGAAGGCATCGTTGGACACCGGCCGCGGGCTGACCGAGGCCAGATCCACCGTGGTGGCCGCCAGCTCGTCGGCCAGCGCCACCGGATGACCCAGTGTCTGCGCCAGCAGCCGCCAGGGGGCCGGCTGCACCAGCACACCCAATGCCAGCAGCACGCCATGGCGGCTGCGCCGCTGGGCAAAGCCGACCAGCTTGCGCGCCACGCCCGTGGCCGGGTCATCCACCACCACCTCCCAGGGCGCCACACCGGCAAAGCACGCCCACGCCAGCCGTTCCGGCGCCGGAATGCGCTCGGCCGGCGGCACGGCACGCGCCGTCACGCCCAGCTCGGCCAGCGTCTCCACCATGGCCTCGCCCAGCCAGCGATAGCTGTCGGCCACGGAGGTCGTTGCCATGCGCGGATCGTCCAGCGGCAGCAGCAGCGAGGCACTGAGCAGCCACGGCCCCACCAGCACGGCACCACCACCGGCACCGCGCTTGACCAGCGGCAGATTCACGGCGCCAGAATCCGCCAATCCATCCGGGGACATACCCGCAGCATCGCCCGCCGGCGCGCCGCCCACGCCGGCAGCTGCCGGCCTGTCAGCCAACGCATGCTGCGAGCGCCCCAGCACGATGGCCCCTTCACGGTAGGTCCAGACCTTCATCCGCGGCTGCAGGACCGGTTCTGCCAGCTGGTGCTCGTTCCAGCGCTGCTCCCGGGCCGCGTCCAGGTCCGACGCACCTGTCGCTTCCCCTGTCAGGGAGAGACCCTCACCATGTCCTTCATGCGTCGGGGATGTTATGTTCATGCGTTTTCTGCATATCCATCTGTCGCTCAGGCAGAGATGATGCGCCAAAATGGTCGCCATTGTCTCGAGAAGGCCTGCCACGCGCCAGACAGGATCCCGCCGCGGCCGGTACATACGTCCCCTCGCAAGGAGTTCTCACCCCATGAAAGCCAACAACATTCTTGCCACCATCGGCAACACCCCGCATGTGCGCATCAACCGGCTGTTCGGTCCCGGCCATGAGGTCTGGATCAAGGCCGAACAGGCCAACCCGGGCGGCTCGGTGAAGGACCGTATCGCCCTGGCGATGATCGAAGATGCCGAAAAAAGCGGCAAGCTCAAGCCGGGTGGCACCATCGTCGAGCCCACCTCCGGCAACACGGGCGTCGGTCTGGCCATGGTGGCGGCCGTCAAGGGCTACAAGCTCATCCTGGTCATGCCCGAATCCATGTCGCTGGAGCGCCGGCGGCTGATGCTCGCCTATGGCGCACGCTTCGAGCTGACCCCGCGTGAGCGCGGCATGCCCGGCGCCATCGAACGGGCCCGCGAGCTGCTCACCGAAACGCCCGACGCCTGGATGCCGCAGCAGTTCGAGAATCCGGCCAACCCCGCCATCCACTCCGAGACCACGGCCAAGGAGATTCTGGCCGACTTCCCCGAGGGGCTGGACGTGCTGATCAGCGGCGTGGGCACCGGCGGCCACCTGAGCGGCGTGGCCCGCGTCCTGAAGAAGGCCTGGCCCAACCTGAAGGTATTTGCCGTGGAACCGGCGGCATCTTCCGTCATCTCCGGCGGCAAGCCCGGCCCGCACCCCATCCAGGGTCTGGGTGCCGGCTTCATCCCCAAGAACCTCGACACCAGCCTGCTGGATGGCGTGGTGACCGTCGACGGCGAGGATGCCAAACGCTTCGCACGTGACGCTGCATCCCAGGAAGGCCTGCTGGTGGGCATCTCGTCGGGTGCCACCCTGGCCGCCATTGCCAGCAAGCTGCCCGAGCTGCCCAAGGGCGCCCGCGTGCTGGGCTTTGCCTACGACACGGGTGAGCGTTACCTGTCCATCGACGGCTTCCTGCCGACCTGATCTCACAGGTTCCGCCATCAGAGGGGGGCTTTGGCCCCCCTTTTTTTCGGCCCCCTTTTTCGGCCCCGTTTCAGAAGCCGCTTTTCAGAGGCTGCCATCCCATCTGAAACCGCCCTCCGAGGCCCCTTCAGGCCCCACGGATGGCCCTCACCAGCATGTAGCCTGCCAGCCCGAACAGCAGGCAGGCAAAGGCCCGCTTCAGGGTCGGCACCGGCAAACGGTGCGCCATGTAGGCCCCCACCGGCGCAAACAGCATGCTCATTGGCACGATGGTGAACAGCGCCCGCACGTCCAGATACGCCAGCGCCCCACCGGGCAAGCCCTGCCACCAGCCCCTCACCATATAGCCCAGCGTACCCGAGAACGCGATCGGAAAGCCGCAGGCCGCACTTGTCGCAATGGCCTTGGGCAGCGGCACGCCACGGCTGTTCAGGAAAGGCACTGTCACGAAGCCGCCACCAGCACCGAAGATCGCCGACAGGCCCCCGATGCCGGTGCCCACGGCTGCCAGCCCCAGGCGCCCCGGAAGCCTTGCCGGCACATCCGGCTCCACGCGCCGCGCGCCCCGCAGCATCCGGCTGCCCATCCACCCCACGAAGAGTGCAAAAGCCACCGCCAGCACCTGTCCGGGCAGCCACGCCACGATGCGTGAACCCAGCTGCCCCCCCACCAGGATGCCCGGCGCCAGCAGCCAGACCAGGTTCCACTGCACTGCCCCCTTGCGGTGATGCGCCCGCATGCTGGACAGCGACGTGAACATGATGGTGGCCAGCGCCGTGGCCAGCGCCGTCTGCACCACCATGGCCGGGTCGTACCCCACATGGTCAAAGATCATCACCAGGAACGGCACCAGCACCATGCCGCCGCCCACGCCCAGCAGACCGGCCAGAAAACCGCCACCGCAGCCCATCAGCAGCAGCATCCCCACGGTAGTCGCCGTCATCTTTCTTCTTCTGCGTCCTTTTCGCTATTTCAAGAACCTTGCCGCCACACCCTCGGCAGCATGGCTGCGCACGTTCGTCTTTCACGGCCCCATCCAGCCAGGCCCCACCGGGCCCGCCCGCCTTGCGCACACCCCGGCGCCAACGGCCTATTGTGCGCCATCCGGCCTAGGCCGTCGGTAAGGCTGCCAGAAAACGCCCACGCCAGCACGCACGGCAAACCCTAATCTCCTGCCATCCGATCAACCGGCCTCGCCCCCACGCTGCCACCCGTCGTTGTCTGACCGCACCAGCCCACTGCACGCCACAGTCCACGTCCCGCGTGACGGCACGGCAACGGCCAAGAACACGGCACACCAGCAAGACGATGCCCCACAGGAGATTTCCCATGTTCCGTCTCTCTGCCCGCTGCGACGCATCCCCCATCCACACCTCCGGCCCCTCGTCCGAAGCAGCCCGCAAACCCCGAAACGCTCCGGGGGCCCTGTCCGCACTGCTGGCCACCGCGCTGCTGGCTGGCTGCGCCATCACGCAACCCGACCGGATTCCGGAACGGATGCTGACCCCGGAGGCCGTGCAGG
>ERZ772912.591-NODE-591-length-15962-cov-4.658201_pt1 | contig 15962 bp, 10 predicted proteins | sample MGYA00512119_ERZ772912 | MGnify/ENA primary metagenome ERZ772912 (study PRJEB29015, sample SAMEA2738048) | human oral metagenome | biome: human oral; feature: human-associated habitat; material: saliva | place: China | collected 2230 ...
GCATCAGGCGCATCCAGTCCACCTCCACCTTCGAGGCCTGCAGGAAGGCGATCTGCACCAGCCGGCCTTCCACGGCCAGGCTCTTCAGGTTGCGCTCGATGTAAGGGCCGCCCACCATGTCCAGAATCACGTCCACGCCCTGACCTTCGGTCAGGCGCGAGACCTCCACCATGAAGTCGCGCCGCCGGTAGTCGATGGCGGCATCGGCCCCCAGTTTGAGCGCGGCCTCAGCCTTCTCGGGCGTGCCCACCGTGCAGAACACACGCGCCCCCAGCGCCTTGGCCACCTGGATGGCCATCACGCCGATGCCCGACGTACCGCCATGCACCAGCAGCGTCTCGCCCGCCACCAGGCGGCCGCGCTCGACCACGTTGGCCCAGACCGTGAAGGCGGTCTCGGGCAGCGACGCCGCCTGCGCCATGGAGAAACCGGCCGGCACCGGCAGCACCTGCCCGGCCGGTGCCGTGACGTATTCGGCATAGCCGCCACCATCGACCAGCGCACACACCCGGTCACCCTTCTTCCACTCGGGCACGCCCTGCCCCACGGCGGCCACCACGCCCGCCACTTCCAGGCCCAGCCAGGGTGATGCCCCGCGCGGCGGCGGATAGCTGCCCATGCGCTGCAGCACGTCCGGGCGGTTCACGCCCGCATAGGCCACGCGGATCAGCACCTCGCCAGCCCCCACTTCGGGCATGTCGCGCTCGGCCAGCTGCAGCACGTCGGCATCGCCGCCCCGGCCGTGATCGATGTATTTCATGAAAGCTATCCCTGGATACGGGGCATCTCCGGAAGCCAACCCGTCCTTCGGGGCGCTCCGGACACGCACCTGATTTTGATCATCGGCACGATTCTACCGAGCGGCCGACGGTCCCCCTTCATGCCGTGCCTCCCCGGGCCCCCACTCCGCACATGCGGCCGATCGGGCAGTTGGGGTAGGATGGCTGCCACTGCCCTTTATTCCAGACCCTTATCCAGACCCGTGTCCCACGCTGAAACTCCTGACGTTCCCTCCAGCTCTCCCCATCCTGCCGACGCCACCAGCCAGCGCCTGATCGACGCGGCCGCCCGGCTGCGCGACGAACTGGAAGCACTGCGCTTTGCCCCGCCGGTGGCGCACGTCTACAACCCGCTGCAGTACGCCTGGGAGGCCCACGCTGCCTATCTGAGCCGCTATGGCCAGGGGCACAAGAAGATCATGTTCCTGGGCATGAACCCCGGCCCCTTCGGCATGATGCAGACCGGCGTGCCCTTCGGCGAGGTCTCGGCCGTGCGCGACTGGATGGGCATCGAGGCCCCGGTCCAGGCACCGCCTCATCAGCATCCCAAGCGTCCGATTGACGGTTTTGCGTGCACTCGCTCGGAAGTGAGTGGTCGCCGACTTTGGGGGTGGATTGGCCGCCGCTTCGGCAGTGCCGACGATTTCTTCGCGCAGGCCATTGTCATCAACTACTGCCCGCTGGTGTTCCTGGAAGCCTCAGGCAAGAACCGCACCCCGGTGCAGCTGCCGGTGGCCGAGCAGCGCGCGCTGGAAGCCCCCTGCGACCGTCACCTGGCGGCCGTCATCGAGGCACTGCAGCCGCAGTGGCTGATCGGCATCGGCGGTTTTGCCGAGAAGCGCCTCAAGCACGTGGTCTCGGATGTACTGGACGACCGCCCCTTGGCCCGCCGCCTGCACATCGGGCACGTGCTGCATCCCAGCCCGGCCAGCCCTGCCGCCAACCGTGGCTGGGACGAGGTGGTGGACCGGCAGATGCAGGAATACGGGCTGCTGCCCGTCTCCCCATAGAGCGTAGCCCCCTGGCCCGGCCGTCGCTTCACCTCCGGCATGCCTGTCAGCCCCGGCACCAGCAGTCGCCTCTTTCTCCCGGACATGCCGGCCAGCTCCGCCCATCCGACCGTCGTGCAGCGGCCCCACGGACATGACCAAGGGCAAGAAAACCGGCAGCCGCGCGCTCTAGAATCGTCCCCGCACCGCCGCCCCTGTTGGGGCGCAGCCCGCAACCCAAGAAACCGACATGCTTTCTGAAGCCCTCCTTTCCTACTTCCATCTGGCCAGCATCCTGGCCATGGTCGTCTTCCTCACCAGCGAAGGCGCACTCTGCCGCCCCGAATGGTTCAACGAGGCCGTGCTCAAGCGCCTGCAGCGCGTGGACATCATCTACATGATCTGCGGCGCCATGGTGGCCACCAGCGGCATCACCCGCATCATCCTGGGCTTCAAGGGCACCGACTGGTACATCGCCCAGCCCATGCTGCACATCAAGGTGCTCCTGTTCCTCGTCGTCGGCGTGATGTCGGCGCGCGTGTCCATGGCCCTGCAGTCCTGGTTCCAGACCTGGGAAGAAAAGGGCACGCTGCCCGCCGAAGCGGACATCCGCCGCATCCGCAAGTGGATCATGATCGAGGCCCACATCATCATGGTCATTCCCCTGTTCGCGGTGTTCCTCTCGCGCGGCCTCTTCGGGGCCGACGCCGGCTGACACCCAAAGCCCGGACCCGGCACGAGAGCCCGGGTCCGCGCACAGGCCAAATCGCACACCCTGCCCGCCTGGCCGGCCGACATCGGCCGGCCAGGCGCGCCTCGCGCTGGACGTCCACCATATTTGGTGACAGTATTGACACATTGATACTGGGAAGCGGACGATCTGTCCACGCAAGGAAGCTCTCATGGAACAAAAGCCCGTCGTCATCCTTCTGGGCGGCAGCGGTTTCATCGGCAGCCATCTGGCCCGTGATTTCGCGCAGAAGAACTGGCGCGTCATCGTCGTCACCCGCTTCCCTGACCAGACCCGCGACAAGCTCGGCCCCGGCATCGAGACCCTGGCCGCACTGGCCCACCTCGACCCCAGCGTCCAGCCCGACCTGCTCATCAACCTGGCCGGCGCCTCGGTGGGCGAAGGCCGCTGGAACACTGCCCGCAAGCGCACGCTGCTGGCCAGCCGCCAGGGCCCTACCCAGCAGATCACCCAGTGGCTCAAGCGCCATGCGCACAAGCCACGCCTCATCATCCAGGCCTCGGCCGTGGGCTTCTACGGCAACGGCAGCCGCCAGCAGTGGCAGGCACGCTGCAACGAAAGCTCGGCGCCGCAGGATGTCTTCGTCTCGCGACTGTGCCAGCTGTGGGAGGCCAGCGCCCAGGAACTGCACCGTGAAAGCGGCGTGCCCGTGGTCATCTGCCGGCTGGGCGTGGTGCTGGGCAAGGGGGGCGGCATCCTGCCCCAGCTGCTCAAGCCCGTGCGCCTCGGCATCGGACGTATCGGCAGTGGTCAGCAACCGGTGTGCTGGATCCACATGGACGACGTGGTGGCTGCCATCCAGTTCATCGCCCAGCAGCCGGTCGACCAGCCGTGGCGCGTCTTCAACCTCACGGCACCGCAGGCCACCACCCAGCAGGACTTCGCACAGACGGCCGCCCGGCTGCTGCGCCGCAAGCTGTGGCTGTCGCTGCCGGCCGGTCTGATGCGCACCGCCATGGGCGAGCAGGCCGACCTGGTGCTGGATGGCCAGTACGTGGAACCGGCCAGACTGCTGGCCGAGGGCTACCGCTTCCACTATCCCACGCTGGACGCAGCGCTGGAAAACCTGCTCAAAGGCTGACAGGCAGGCGCGGGGTACGCAGTTGGGCAGCAGAACTGACGGGAATACCCGGATGCAACAGGTTTTGTAGGTATTTTCTTACAGTTCTGACTAAAATTTCAGAAATGCATCATTCCGTTCCAAACGGTCGTCGTGATGCAGTTGCCGCGTGGCTGGACAGTCCTTGTCGTCACACCCAGCACCCGGCCATTCCGCCCCTGTACCCAACCTCGTGACCCCGCCGGTGCCGCCAACATGCCGGGATCGGGCCGTAAGCCATACCCACCCATGAAGAAATATCTTGCCCTCGTCGCCGTCACGCTGGCCCTGTTCGGCCAGTCGGTCCGCGCCGCCGAGATTGAAAGCCGATCGCTCGATCAGATCCACAAGGAAGCCCTGAAGGAAGGCGGCACGCTGGTGGTCTATGCGGGCGGCGATACGCCCAACCAGCTCGACGGCATCAAGACCGCCTTCGAGAAACGCTTCCCGGGCATGACCCTGGAGGTGGTTGTGGACTACAGCAAGGTGCACAACGCCCGGCTGGACCAGCAGTTTGCCGATGGCAAGGTCGTGGCCGACGTGGTGCAGCTGCAGACGCTGCAGGACTTTCCTCGCTGGCGCCGTGAAGGCCGTCTTCTGCCCTACAAGCCGCGCGGCTGGGATCACATCTACAGCAGCTTCAAGGATCAGACCGGCGCCTGGACCGGCGTCTTCGTGGATGCCTTCAGCAACCTGGCCAACACCAAGGCCCTGGGCAGCACCCCGGCCCCCAGTAACGCCCACGACTACCTGGACCCGGCCCTGAAGGGCAAGATCATCTCCACCTATCCCAACGACGATGATGCCGTGCTCTTCTGGTACAAGCAGACCATCGATCGTCACGGCTGGGAATGGATGGAGAAGTTCATGGAGCAGGAGCCGCACTTCGTGCGCGGCACCCAGGCGCCCGCTGACGCCGTCGCCAGTGGCAAGTACCCCGTCACCTTCACGACCGACGGCAGCCTGAAGCACGATGCCGACAGCCCGGTGCGCTTTTCCATTCCCACCAACGACGGCTTCGTGGCCTGGGCCCAGCGCGCCGCCATCATCAAGGGCACGCGCCGCCCCGAGTCGGCCCGCCTGTACCTGAGCTGGCTGCTGGACAAGGACACCCAGAAGAACGTCTGGTACATGTGGTCGGTACGCAATGACGTGCAGCCCCCGGCCGACTACCGGCCCATCTGGGAATACAGCAGCGCCAACCTCAGCAATTTCGAGCGCTTCATGGCTGACCGTGACGCCGTCGAACGCTTCCGCGCCCGCATCCAGCTCTATGTCGGCGAGGTGCAGGGACCGTCCTCGGCGGGCGTACTGGGCATGACGCCTACCAAGGCCCTGGAAGCCCCGACTGCGGCCAAACGGTAAAGCCTGCTTCTCTACTCTCCGGCCGTGTGCCCCTCCACGCGGCCGGACAGCATGTCCCGGACAGTACCGGACATGCCGGATCGGCAGGGTCTACCAGCGCTGCCTGAACGGCGAGTCATCCGAACACCCGAAGGCCTTCCCCACGAAGGCCTTTTTCATTCCCACATATTGATAATGATTATCACAATTGATAGACTTAGCATTGCAACCCGACCAGAAGCGATCCGGAAATGACGGACAATCCGGACGGTTTTCGCAGACGCTGCAGGCGAAGACATCCGGAAGATCACACGGCAGCACCCTTTCATCCGCGCATGATCCAGAGACAGGCCTCCTCCGCCCGTTGAAGGCACCTGCCGGACCATGCAGCCCCGTCCCGTCCCACGGGCCCGCTCCTGACAGGCGCGCAATCAATCTCCGTCCGTGTCGTCCGCCCTGTTGCGGGGACACTCACTTTTCAAGGGTGTTGCAAGACACCCTTTTTTTTGCCCGCAACGCCCTTATCGCTCTTCTTCCATCGCCCGCACTCAGGGCAAAACATGCATCATGACCTCCTTCACCCTACCCCTTCCCTTCGCCCGCCACGGCCTGGCCATCATGGTCGCCAGTCTGTTTGTCATGCCCGCACTGGCCCAGCAGACTGACAGCACCAGTGGCGGCATGAATGCCCCGCGACCACGGCCACCGCAGAAAAGCACCGTCAGCTCATACCACGCCACGCTGGAAAGCCTGACCGTCACGGGCGTGCGCGAGAACGCCAGCGTCCGGCTGCCGCTGAAGGCCCGGGAAACGCCACAGTCGGTCAGCGTCACCACCCGCAAGCAGATGGACGATGAATCGCTGACCAGTGTGGATGCCGTGATGCGGCACATGACGGGGGTGATGACCTCGCTCCACGACACCCAGCGACCGCTCTATTACACCCGGGGCTTCGTGATCAAGGATTTCCAGGTCGACGGCATGCCCAGCTACAGCGGTGAGACCAACCAGGAATACGACACCGCGCTCTACGAGCGGGTGGACCTGGTACGCGGCGCCAACGGCATCCTCACCGGGGTGGGCACGCCATCGGCCACGGTCAACCTGATCCGCAAGCGTCCCGCCCACGAGTTGGGCGGCACCGTGGACGTGAGCGCCGGGCGCTGGGACTACTACCGCACAGTGGCCGACGTGAATGTGCCCATCACCACAAATGGCTCGGTGCGCAGCCGCTTCGTGCTGGCGCCACAGAAGAAGCACAGCTTCTACAAGCGCTACGAAGAGAACAAGCTGGCTTTCCTGGGCGTGGTGGAAGCCGACCTGGGCCCAGCCACCGAAGTCTCCGTGGGCTACCAGCGCCAGAAGAACGCGCCCAAGGCGCCCGTCTGGGGGGCCATCCCTCGCTTCAATACCGACGGAACACTGGCCAACCTGCCGGTTTCCACCAGTTTCTCGCCATCCTGGACACGCTGGGAGCGCAGCTCGGGCACGGCATTCGCTTCAATCAGCCACCAGATCAATGACGACTGGACGCTCAAGGCCAACCTGGACCATACCACCGGCAAGACCCACAGCCTGATCACCTACGGCTATGGAGCCACACCTTCCGATGCGCCCTTCATCGACAAGGCTACCGGCAGCGGCGTCACCCTGTATGCCCATCCCAGGGAAGCGCGCGAGACCCGCAACAGTCTGGACGTCTATCTGGCCGGCAAGCTGCATCTGGGCGGGCGGGAACACGACCTGACCGTAGGCGTAAGCAGCACCCGCACCACCAGCAAGAGCGATGCCTTTGCCAGCACGTCCAACTGGCGCCACGACATTGCCAACGTCCATACCTGGGACGGCACCGCTCCCAAGCCTGCCGTCAGCAAGACTGGCGCCCGCAACGACACCCTGGTGCAGCAGACCGGCCTGTATGCCTCGGCCCGCTGGCGGCTGACCGAACCACTGTCGCTGCTGACCGGTGCGCGCGTCACGCGCTGGACCAGCAAGCAGAAGAACTACGACACCCGCGGCGCACTCACCGGTGTCTCGGCGCGGCAGGAAGTGAAGCACAAGGTATCCCCCTACCTGGGCGTGGTCTATGACATCACGCCGTCGCTCGCTGCCTACGCCAGCCACACGCGCATCTTCAATCCGCAGAATTACCGCGACGTGAACAACGTTCCACTCAAGCCCGCCGTGGGCAGCAACAGCGAAGTGGGCCTGAAGATGGCACTGGCCCACGAACTGGACCTGAACCTGGCGATCTTCGAGACCAAGCAGGACAATTTTGCTGTGGTCAATGCCGACGCTGCGCCCAACAGCCTGCCCGACGGATCCACCCCTTATCGCACGGTCGACGGCACCAAGGGCAAGGGTTTCGATGTGGAGCTGATCGGCAAGGTACAGCCCGACTGGAACCTGAAGGCGGCGCTGACCCGGGCCAAGGTCACCCGTCAGGAAAGCGACAAGCTGTGGGCAAACTTCCCCACCTGGCAGCTGCAGCTGGGCAGCGATTACCGTTTCAGTGGCGAGCTGCGCCCGCTGCAGCTGGGCGGATTCCTGACCTGGCAGAGCAAGCTTGAGGCGTACAACGTCCCCTCGCCCAGCGGCCGCGTATACGTGACCGAAAAGAGCAAGCCGTTGCTGGATCTGTACGCCAGCTGGGACTTCACCGAGGCCTACCGCCTCACGCTGGCCGTCACGAACGCCCTGGACAAGAAATACTGGGCCAACCTGGACTACGCCAACTATGGCCAGCCGCGCTTCTTCAGCGCCACGTTCCGGATGGCGTTCTGACGGCACTGTCCGGCTGTCTGGAAGCGGGGCCTGCAACCCGGCTTCCAGCCCCTGCGGGCCTGTACTGCCGCTGCGTGTGACGGACGGCATCCTTCCCCCCGACGGGGGCGAGGAGACCTTCAGTGGCATCAAGCATGAGCGGAACATCCGCCCCGGCAATTGCCGGTTGTCAAGTCTGTGTGCGGCACTGCGTGTTATTTCTATAGGCAGCCCATGACGGCCCTGCTTACAAGAGATGACACGATGCCCGCTACCCTGACTCCGACTGCCCCCCTTGATGCCCCTACCTTTCGGCCTGCACAGCCATCCCGGACCAACGGCCACCTGACGCCGGCGTCCAACCCGCTGGCCTTCAACGCGGCAGGCTACCCGGCCTTCTTCGATCAGGCCCCCACGCTGACGGTGCAGGACGGTCTGGCCCGCTTTCTGGGCGCCACGCGCGACGGCATCCTCACCTATCGCTACCTGGATGCCGTGCGGCTGGCCGGCCACTCCTGCCCCACCGTGGCCGGCAGCTGGCTGATGGTCATCCGCGGCCTGAAAGCCCTGTACGGTGACGACATTCCCGAGCGCGGCAACATCGACGTGCTGATGCGCGACGAGCGCCACGAAGGCACCACCGGCGTGATTGCTTCCATCGCCACGCTGCTGACGGGCGCCGCCGCCGAGACGGGCTTCCACGGCATTGGCCCGGCGCACCGCTTCAAGCGGCAGGACCTGCTGCAGTACGGCGCCGCTTCCATCGACGGCATGCTGGTGCTGAAGCGCCGCGACACGGGCGCTGCCGTTCAGGTGGAGCTGAATGCCGGCATCATCCCCTTCCACCCCGACATGCAGGCACTATTGCCCAAGGCGGTCAGCGGCTATGCCACCCCGGCCGAAATGCAGCGCTTCGGGGAAGTGTGGCAGGAGCGTGTCCGCGCCATCCTCATCGACCATGCCGATGACGATGCGCTGGTGCAGATCCGGCCCTGGTCCTCTGCCTGATGTCCTGTCACTGAGACAGCCGCCCAAGTGCCTGCCCCCGGGCGCCCAAACCGTTCCTGAACTCCGGCACCTGCCCCCTGGTGCCTGGCACCTGAGCCCTGGCTTCTGAACGCTGGCTCCTGACCCTTGGTCCAGAAGCGGTGCCAGTACCTGAAGCGAGTGCCTGAACCAGGTACCTGAACAGCAGAACGGCCTCCCGAGGGAGGCCGTTCTTCTTGCATCAACGGCTGCCGAGGCCCGGTACGCCGTCAGGCCCCGGCATGACGCCGGGACCCTGCCCGCGTACTAGGCAGGCATCTCAGGGATGCTGTTCCAGCGCGTTCTTCTGACCTTCTGCCACTTCCACGTACTCGGGAATCTGGTCGAAGTTCATGTAGCGGTAGATGCTGTCCTTGTCGGAATCCACCACGCCCATTTCCTTCAGGTACTCCTGCGGGGTGGGCAGCTTGCCCAGCCGCGACGCAATGGCCGCCAGCTCGGCAGAACCCAGGAACACGTTGGAGTTCTTGCCCAGCCGGTTGGGGAAGTTGCGGGTACTGGTGGAAATGACGGTAGCCCCTTCGCGCACCTGGGCCTGGTTGCCCATGCACAGCGAGCAGCCCGGCATCTCGGTGCGCGCACCGGCAGTACCGAAGGCAGCGTAGTGACCTTCCTTGATCAGCTCGTTCTGGTCCATCTTGGTGGGCGGTGCCACCCACAGCTTGACGGGGATGTCACGCTGGCCGCCCAGCAGGCGGGCTGCCGCACGGAAGTGACCGATGTTGGTCATGCACGAGCCGATGAAGGCCTCATCAATCTTGGTGCCGGCCACGTCGGACAGCAGCTTGGCGTCGTCCGGGTCGTTCGGACAGCAGACGATGGGCTCCTTGATCTCGTTCATGTCGATCTCGATCACGGCCGCGTATTCGGCATCGGCATCCGCTTCCAGCAGCTGCGGATCGGCCAGCCACTGCTCGACCTTCTCGATGCGGCGTGCCAGCGTCTTGGCGTCCTGGTACCCGTCGGCAATCATGTTCTTCATCAGAACGATGTTCGACTTGAGGTACTCGATGATCGGCTCCTTGTCGAGCTTGATCGTACAGCCGGCGGCCGAGCGCTCGGCCGAGGCGTCGGACAGCTCGAACGCCTGCTCCACCTTCAGCTTGGGCAGCCCCTCGATCTCCAGGATACGGCCCGAGAAGATGTTCTTCTTGCCGGCCTTGGCCACGGTGAGCAGCCCCGCCTTGATGGCATAGAGCGGAATGGCATGCACCAGGTCACGCAGCGTGACACCGGGCTGCAGCTCGCCCTTGAAGCGCACCAGCACGCTTTCCGGCATGTCCAGCGGCATCACGCCGGTGGCGGCGCCGAAGGCCACCAGACCCGAACCTGCCGGGAAGCTGATGCCGATCGGGAAGCGCGTGTGGCTGTCGCCGCCGGTACCCACGGTGTCGGGCAGCAGCAGACGGTTGAGCCACGAGTGGATGACGCCGTCACCCGGACGCAGCGCCACGCCACCGCGGTTGCTGATGAAGGCAGGCAGCTCGCGGTGCGTCTTCACGTCCACCGGCTTGGGATAGGCAGCGGTGTGACAGAACGACTGCATCACCATGTCGGCCGAGAAGCCCAGGCAGGCCAGATCCTTCAGCTCGTCGCGGGTCATGGGGCCAGTGGTGTCCTGGCTGCCCACGGTCGTCATGCGCGGCTCGCAGTAGGTGCCCGGACGGATGCCCTGCCCCTCGGGCAGGCCGCAGGCACGACCGACCATCTTCTGCGCCAGCGTGAAGCCCTTGCCGGTATCGACCGGTGCCTTGGGCAGGCGGAACGCGGTGGACGCCGGCAGGCCCAGCGCCTCGCGGGCCTTGGCCGTGAGCGAGCGGCCGATGATCAGGTTGATGCGGCCGCCAGCCTGCACTTCGTCCAGCAGCACCTGGCTCTTCAGGGTGAAGTCGGCGATCTTCTCGCCGTTCTTCTCGATGCGGCCCTCGTAGGGGAAGATGTCGAGCACATCGCCCATCTCCATCTTCGAGACGTCCACCTCGATGGGCAGCGAACCGGAGTCTTCCTGCGTGTTGAAGAAGATGGGGGCGATCTTGCCGCCCAGCGTGACACCGCCGAAGCGCTTGTTGGGCACGTAGGGGATGTCCTGGCCGGTGGCCCAGATCACGCTGTTGGTGGCCGACTTGCGGCTGGAGCCGGTACCCACCACGTCACCCACGTAGGCCACCAGGTGCCCCTTCTTCTTCAGGTCCTCGATGAACTGGATGGGGCCGCGCTTGCCGTCTTCCTCGGGCTTGAAGGCTGCGTCGGGACGGGTGTTCTTCAGCATGGCCAGGTAGTGCAGCGGGATGTCCGGACGGCTCCAGGCATCGGGCGCGGGCGAGAGGTCGTCGGTGTTGGTCTCGCCGGGCACCTTGAAGACCGTGACGGTGATCTTCTCGGGCACCTTGGGACGGCTGGTGAACCATTCGGCGTCCGCCCAGCTCTGCATCACTTCCTGAGCCTTGGCATTGCCGGCCTTGGCCTTGGCAGCCACGTCGTTGAAGAAGTCGAACATCAGCAGCGTCTTCTTCAGGGCGTTGGCGGCCACCCCGCCCACCTCGGGATCGTCCAGCAGCTCGATCAGCGGGTGGACGTTGTAGCCCCCGACCATCGTGCCCAGCAGCTCGGTGGCCTTGGCTCTGGAGATCAGCCCGACCTTGATGTCACCATGGGCGACGGCAGCCAGGAAGCTGGCCTTGACCTTGGCGGCATCGTCCACCCCCGGCGGCACCCGGTAGGTGAGCAGATCCATCAGGAATTCTTCTTCGCCGGCCGGCGGATTCTTGATCAGCTCGATCAGCTCGGCGGTCTGTTTGGCATCCAGTGCCAGGGGAGGAATGCCCAGCGCCGCGCGCTCGGCAACATGTTGGCGATACTCATTCAGCATGGACTTCTCCTAAGGCCATCATCAATCCGTAACGGGTATATGGGGATGATTCCGCGCAAGCCGGGATGCCATGCTCCGCCCTGTCCAGGTACGGAGAGCGCCCCACCTGCGGCAACTGCTGTCCGCCCGGTCGACGGAACCGGGGCGCACGATGGCCCCGTACAGCAGGAAATCGCCCTGGCCCGACCAGACAGGAGTCGTCACCCGCCGGGAGCCCGAATGGCGCGCCATGCGCCACGTCCGGGGCTTTCCGGGCGGTTGCGCCCTGCCTCGGGAGCGCCCGAGGCCTGGACCAGCCTGCAGCCCTGTTATTTCTGCAAGTGCTGAAATTGTACTCGCCGCACCGCACCAGGGCGTAGCATGTGTGGCAAATGGTTTTCCCCTATACCCCTTGAAAACCCGCATCATCCGCCAGTCGGCAGCCATTCGCCCCTGAACGGCATGGCAAGAAAAACAGTAACGAGAATGATTATTTAATTCTTTTATGAAATGGATTGATCCGGATAATCGAGCACGCCGGACGAGCCCACGGAAGACGCCGCGGGGGCTTCGCACAGCCCTCGCTGCCCACGGACAGCACCGTGATGCCTGAACAGCCCTCGCGCCGATGTCTCCGGGCCCCTGACAGGCGTAGACCGTGGCCAAGGGGCAGAGCCCCCAAAAAACGAACAGGGCCGCCTCGCCCACCCGCACCTGGGTGAATGAGACAGCCCCTGAACGAAGGCAGCCCCTGCCCCGCCGGAAAACCCGCCGGGCTCGGTTCGCAGCCGCTTACTTGAACTTCTGCGCCAGCTCCTCGAACTTCTGCCGGATGGACTGCGCGAACTCTTCCAGCTTTTCCTTGCGCGCCTTGGTGTGCCGCGCCTTCAGCTCGGCAGCCGCACGGGCGTGCAGGTCAGCCTGCACCTCCAGCGCATCCTCCATCTGCTGCTGGATGGTGGATGCGTCCCAGCGCACCACCAGCGACTTGAACCTGCCGAAGAACTGGTCCAGCGGTGCCTCGGACTTTTCCTGCACCAGCGCAATGATCGCCACATCGCCGTCATTGAGCTTGGCGGCCACCGTCTCGACCAGCGTGGCCTGCGCCAGCGCCTGATCGGTGCTGCCCGTGCTGCCCACCCAGGCGCCCACACCGGCGCCAAAAAGCATGCCCAGCGGGCCGCCCAAGATGCCCAGCACCGAGCCGATCAGCGTGCCGGTGATGGTGGCGTCACCCACCTGCTGCAGCGGATCGAAGGCATCCACCGGTGTGATGACACCGTTCTCCTTCTTGACCAGCGCCGCCTGGGCAATGCGCGTGTCGTCATTCTGCGGGAAGGCCTTCAGCTCCACGAAGGCCTGGTAGGCCTCGCTGGGTACCTCGAACAGGGTTGCCAGTACGTGTTCCATCGTCGCGCTCCTTCTTGTGTGAATGACAGTCCCTGCCCATCAGCAGGCAGGCCGGATGGCACCAGGATCGTTGGCGCCTTTCCTACCAAGGTACCCCATCCGTGAGCGGCCCATGGCCAAGGGCCTGCATCCCGGCGGGGTTTATGACCGGACAGCATCAATCGTGCCAACAGGAGATGCGACCGAGGCCGCACCATCAGGCTGGCTGGAAACCAGCCGAAGGGCGGATCACCGACAGCAGCACGCAGTCCTCATGGCCGACATTGATGGCACCGTGCGTCTGCTCAATGCCGACCACCACGCTTTCACCGGCATGGATGGTGCGCCGACTGCCAGCCGCATCATCTATCAGATCGGCCTCACCGCGCAGCACCAGCCAGATGTCCTCACCGCTCGGGTGCCGATGCGGCGGAAGGTTGCCCTGCGGCGGAATCTGCCACAGCACGAGATTCATGTCCGTACTCTGATGCAGCACGGTACGGACTGCCTCTGTCGGCCGGTCCTTCAGGTATTGGCTGATGTTCAGGATCTGCGGGACTTGAACGGTCGCGCTCATGGTCGTTCTCCTTCATGGACGGCGGCGTCGTGACCACCTCACCTGCATTTTGCCACACGACAATGCCGCGGGGGCTCCATGCGCCCAGCCACATGCATCATGGCATGCAGCCCCCTCATCCAATCACGCACCGCGGCAGGCCTCCTTCCGCGCACCGAAAGTCACGGCGTATCGGCCAGCTTCACTTCCTGCGACACCGGGTAGCCGCGCATGGAGCCGCGCGTGCCGTAGCCGGCCACTGTAGTGCCCGTCATGCAGTCGTCGCCCATCATGCCCTCAGCATGGCAGTCGGCGTAGGCCAGCGTGTCGATCTGGGCCTGCGTCAGCGGCAGCAGCGGATCCTTCGTGTTCACGAAGATGCGGGCATAGGCGTTGCCCGGATTGCTGGCCCGACGCTCACCGTGGTGGTAGCCCCAGTATTTCCAGCCTCCGGTGCCAGGCGTCCAGCCATCAGTGCCGGCATCACGCGGATCGTCCGACAGCGTGTTGGTGTGCTCCAGCAGGAAGCTCGTCACCAGCAGGCCGTCACCCGCCCGCGCAGCAATGCTGGAGAGCTGATGCCGCAGTGACAGCAGCGGCATGCCATCCGGCCAGGGCTGGTTCGGCTGGTTGTTGCCGGCCATCACCTCGCTCAGCTCGCCCGACAGGTCGGACACGGTCATGCGGGTGGCGTTGTAGCGGAAGCTGCCGTGGAACTCGGTCATGTCATGCGCATAGTCGGGTTCGCGGAACTTCGCCACCACCGTGTAGCGACTGATGACATCAGCCGGTTCCGAAGCAGGACCTTTGCCTGCCGGATTGGTGACGGACAGCGCAAAGGCATGTCCCGTGCAGCCACTGGCCGGACAAGGAACCGTCACCGGCAGGGTCTGCGCCTGCACCGTGATGCCGGCAGGGACCGAGGTCACGGTATAGCCCGACGCCACCGCACCACCGCCCCGGACATGGCCGGCCGTCACCAGTACGGTGCCGTCCTGCGTCCCCCGACGGGCCGTCACCTTTTCCGGTGCCACCGGCACCGTCACGGCACCGGCTGCGGCAATCTCGAAGCTCTGCGTCAGGCGCGTCCCCGTCTGGCCCGAGGCCGCATCACGCGGCTCGGCCGCCACGGTGCAGGTTCCTGCCGCCAGCGCCGTCACCAGGCCACTATCGGCATCGGCACGGCACACGGTTTCGGTCAGGCTGCTGTAACGCATCGGCCGATCAGTGCTGGCCGAGACCGTGACGGTGGCACTGTCCCCCACGGTCAGCGATGGTACGGCACCGAACTGAATATTGGACTGCACGGTGATCTGCTGCTGTGCGCTGGCAGAAGCCCAGGTGGTGTCACCCGCCTGGCTGGCCGCAATCACGCAATTGCCTGCGGCGCGCGCTGTCACCTCCCCGCTGTCGGCATCCACCGTGCAGATACCGGTGGTCGAGCTGTTGTAGCGCACGGCCAGACCTGAGCTGGCCGTGGCCGACACCTTGGCCGTTCCCCCAGGCTGCAGGGCAGGTGCTTCGGAAAACTGCAAGGATTGCGGGCGCGAGCCGATGACCGGCCCCCGCTCTCCGCCAGGCCCTTCTGCGCCCCCGCAGGCGGCCAGCACGGCCAGCATCACCACGGAAGCCCCGGCCAGGGAGAACGTGCCGACCGTGAAGCCATTCGGCCGGCTTCCGGTTTCATGGTTTACCAAGCACGGCCCCGCAGACACGCCGATACCATCGTCATGCACTGCCCGGTTGCTGCCACCGGAACGATATGAATCCGTCATGTCTGTCCCTCAGAACTTGTAGTTGAAGCCGACGTAGACGGAACGCCCATGTCCGGGCACCGCCACGCCCCACGGCACGGTGTTGAGCATCATCGAACTGCCCTGGCCCACGTAGGCCCCGCCCAGCGGCAGCGCATAGCCGCGGTCCAGCAGGTTCTCGATACCCAGATCGATGCCCAGCTGGCCGATCTCGTAGCGCGTGCGCAGATGCAGCAGGCCATAGCCGGCCGTGCGGATCTCGTTGCGCACGGCAGAGCGCCGCGTCTTGGAACGCACGCCTTCCCATTCCAGCGTGCCGCTCCATTCGCCCTCACCCACGGTGCGCCGATGCTCCAGCCCCATCCGGAGATTGGCCGGCATGGTGTTGTAGAGACCACCGCCGGTATCCAGGTTCTTGCCATGCAGCCAGGCCAGCTTGCCGCTCAGCGTGAGGCTGCCGGCATGCGGACTCTGGGCCAGCAGCCAGTGACCGGACACGTCGGTACCCAGCAGGCGCGCATCCTGGTTCACGTAGCGCAGCAGCACGAACTCGTTGTCGGCCGTGGTGTTGCCGCTGCGGCACTGGCTGGCCGAGCAGCGCTCTGCATCCACGTAGTCCGAGATGCGGGTCAGGTGCGCGCTC
>ERZ772912.605-NODE-605-length-15660-cov-7.552643_pt1 | contig 15660 bp, 17 predicted proteins | sample MGYA00512119_ERZ772912 | MGnify/ENA primary metagenome ERZ772912 (study PRJEB29015, sample SAMEA2738048) | human oral metagenome | biome: human oral; feature: human-associated habitat; material: saliva | place: China | collected 2230 ...
ACGTGTGATATATCCTATTTCTCTGAAGGTGCGGTGGCTCGATTCCTCTCTCCGGCGTCGTTCGCCGCATCTCAGTGCCCGTAGACTTCAGGCACCTCTCCTTCGAGAGCCTCCTGATACCGACACCGAGGTCGATCGCCCATGAGCAGTGCACCCGCGGACGTCCCCGCCGCCACCCGCGTCGAGAACGCCGGTCTTGACGTCATCTCCGAGTCTGATCGCAAGGGGCGGCCGAGCGATCTCTTCATGCCCTGGTTCGCGGCCAACATCTCCGTCCTGGGACTGTCCTGGGGTGCCTGGGTCCTCGGATTCGGACTGTCCTTCTGGCAGGCGGTTGTTGCGGGCAGCGTTGGCGTCATCGTCTCCTTCCTCCTGTGCGGTGTCGTGGCCGTCCTGGGCAAACGAGGCAGCGCCCCCACCCTGGCGCTGTCCCGAGCGGCCTTCGGCTACAACGGCAATCGCCTGTCCGCGGCCCTGTCCTGGATCCTCACGGTCGGCTGGGAGACCGTCCTGTGTGTCTCTGCCACCCTGGCCTCGGCCACGGTGTTCCAGGCCCTGGGTTGGCACAACCAGGTCGGTGCCCAGATCCTGGGCTTCCTGCTCACTGTTGGCCTGGCTGCCAGCGCCGGTATTCTCGGCTTCGAGGCGATCATGAGGGTTCAGACCTGGATCACCTGGGCCACCGGTGTCCTCACCATCATCTACCTCGTCCTCGTCGCTCCCCAGATCAGTGTCGACAGGATCTTGGCCCTGCCGTCGGGCGGCCCTGCGGCCTTCATCGGAGCCCTGGTCATGGTGGCCACCGGCTTCGGCCTCGGTTGGGTCAATGCCGCCGCCGACTACTCCCGCTACCTGCCCCGCAGGGCCTCGACAGCCGGCGTCATCGGCTGGACCACGCTGGGATCGGCACTGCCCTGCGTGGTGCTCGTCTTCTTCGGCATCCTCCTGGTGGGCTCCGACGCCGAGCTCGGCCAGGCCATCAACACCGACCCCATCGGCGCCCTGACCACGATCCTGCCCACGTGGTTCCTCATCCCCTTCGCGGTCGTCGCCATCCTGGGGCTGGCCGGCGGCATCATCATGGACCTGTACTCCTCGGGCCTGTCGCTCCTGGCGACCGGCCTGCCCGTGCGCCGGCACGTGGCCACCTCCATCGACGCCACCATCATGACCGTGGGCACCATCGCCGTCATCTTCGGCGCTGATGACTTCCTCGGTCCCTTCCAAGGGTTCCTCACCACTCTCGGGGTCGTCGTCGCCGCCTGGGCCGGAGTCATGGTCGCCGAGGTCATTCTGCGCAAGCGCGACTACGACGAGGAAGCCCTCTTCACGCCCGACGGCGTCTACGGCTCAGTCAACTGGGAGGCCATCGCCCTGGTGGCTGCCGGTTCCGTCGTCGGCTGGGGGCTGGTCGTCAACTCGGCTGCCTCCTGGTTGTCCTGGCAGGGCTACCTGCTCGGGCCTCTCGGGGGTCGCGACGGGGCCTGGGCTGGAGCCAACCTCGGTGTGCTGGTCGCTCTGCTCATTGGCGTGCTCGGGCACCTCGCCCTCGGCCGAGGCCGGGTGGCCCGCCAGGAGGCCCGTTCGTGAACGACAAGGCCACAGGCTTCGCTCTCGAGCCTGAGCGTCTGGAGGCCCTGAGCGTGTCTTCTGGCGCAGAAGGCCCGGGCCCGGCCATGGAAGGCGCCCACCAGATCGCCCGACGCACCGGCGCGCCTCGCCACGATCTCCTGGTGGTCCTGGGGTCCGGCGCTGCTGACGCCCTGGCTTCCTGGGGTGAGCCGGCTGCGAGCCTGCGCCTGTCCGACCTGCCCGGGGTCATGGTCCCGGTCGCGCCGGGACATGAGGACCGCCTCGACTCCTATGCCGTCGCTCGTGGCCGGAAGATGGCCGGACAAGAGGTCGGGGGAGAGCGGCGCGTCCTCGTGGCTCGCGGACGGACCCACCTCTACGAGGGTCACGGGCCCGGACCGGTGGTCGCCCTGTCCCGTGTCGCGGCTGCAGCCGGCGTACGTGGCGCCGTCCTGGTCAACGCCGGCGGCTGCCTGCGCGGCTGGCACATCGGCGAGGTCATGACGATCACCGATCACCTCAACCTCACCGGCTCCTCACCCTTCGACGGCCCGGTCTTCACTGACGTGCGCAGTGTGTGGGACGACGAGTTCGCTGACGTCCTGCGCGGTGTCACAGAGAGGTCAGGCGTCTATGCCGCTGTGCGTGGGCCGGAGTATCAGACCATGGCGGAGACGCGAATGCTGGAGTCCGCCGGTGCCGACTGCATCGGCATGTCCACCGTCCTGGAGGCCATCGCACTGCACCAGCTCGGGGTGCGCGTGGCCGGCATGAGCGTCGTCTCCGACCTGTCCTTCGCGCAGGCGCCCACCGATCCCGACGAGGTCATCCGACTCGTGGCCGGTGCGCACACGACGATCGCCGCCGGCATCGAGGCGGTGCTGGCGGCGATGTCCTGAACGGCCGACGTCGAATCGTGGTGGAGTCCCGTTCCGGTCAGTTCACGCCCATGAACATGTAAGCGCGTGTCACCTTGCCGTCGACGTCACGGAAGACGGTGTCGACTCCGCGCCCTACGACGTCGCCGCTTGGGGCGGTCATCGACCAGCGCAGCAATAGTGCGTCGCCGGACTCCATGCGCTGGTCATAGCTGAAGGTCAGGCCCTGACCTGCAATGCGGTCGTTGTGGACGCGGTTGATGTGCTCAGCGATGTCGGCTGTTCCTGTGACGGTCAAGGCGGGTGAGGAGATGTGCAGCGACCCGTGCGGGGCCCACATCTGCTCGATGAGTGCACGGCGCTGATCGGCGTCGGGCTCAGTCCAGGTGCGCAGGTAGCTCGCGTCGAAGTCGGCACCGGTACGGGTGGTGTCGGTCATGAGTCGTTCCTCTCCTCAGGTTAAGTTGACGGTGTCAGCATAACTTGAATGTTGACTGTGTCAACATGTGGGTAGGCTTGGGTCATGAGCCCTCGCGATCCAGGTCCGACGCGCGCCGCCATCCTCGACGCCGCTGCAACGCTGCTCGAGGACAGGGGACCTGAGTCGGTGACGCTGCGCGCCGTTGGTGAGGCTGCCGGCGTGTCCCGCTCGGCGCCCTATCGTCACTACGCGGACAAGGCTGCGCTCATGCGTGCCCTGGCGGGACGGACCCTGCGGCAGATCGCAGAGCGGATTCGTCATGGTGCGGAGCGGCACCGGGGGGCGCGACAGCGGCTGCGCGCCGGTTGCTGGGCCTATATCGACTACGCAGTCGAGTGCCCCCACCACTACCAGCTGGTCTTCGGGGACGCCCCGATTGCGGAGCCGGACCCCGGGCTGGAGGAGGCCGCCGACGACGCCATGGCCGCCGTCGGCGAGCTCGTTGCCCAGGCCCAGGGAGCCGGTCTGCTGCGCCCCGGCCCCACTCGTGAGATCGCCACCGTCATCTGGGTTCTGCTTCATGGGCTCGCTGCCCTGCAGATCACGGGTCATCTCCATGAGCCCCGGACCATTGACGGCGATGAGCATCTTGCGGAGCTGCTGGACCTGGCCCTGGAGCAGCTGCGCCCCGTGTGAGGCGCCTTCGGTGGTGTTGGCCGGTAGCGATCTGAAACGTGTCTGGGACGCCCGTCCCCGCACGGCGGCGAGCGTGAGCGCCTAACCTTGCACCTATGACAACTGATGCAAAGACGCCCAACCAGGCTGTCACGACCCGCACCGAATCCGACTCCATGGGCACCATCGAGGTGGACGCCAACCGCTACTGGGGGGCCCAGACCGAGCGGAGCCTGCACAACTTCGACATCGGCCGCGAGACCTTCGTGTGGGGCCGCCCCATGATCAAGGCCCTGGGGATCCTCAAGAAGTCCGCCGCCCTGGCCAACGCCGAGCTCGGTGAGCTGCCCGCCGACATCGCCGAGCTCATCGCCAAGGCCGGCGACGAGGTCATCGCCGGTGACCTCGACGCCGAGTTCCCGCTCGTGGTCTTCCAGACCGGCTCGGGCACCCAGTCCAACATGAACTCCAACGAGGTCATCTCCAACCGCGCCATCGAGCTGGCCGGCGGCGAGCGCGGCTCCAAGACCCCGGTCCACCCCAACGACCACGTCAACCGCGGCCAGTCCTCCAACGACACCTTCCCCACGGCCATGCACATCGCCGTCGTCAACGAGCTGGCCGCCATGTACCCGCGCGTCCAGCAGCTGCGCGACACCCTGGATGCCAAGGCCAAGGCCTACGCCGAGGTCGTCATGGTGGGCCGCACCCACCTGCAGGACGCCACCCCCATCACCCTGGGGCAGGTCATCAGCGGCTGGGTCGCCCAGATCGACTTCGCCCTCGACGGCATCCGCTACGCCGACTCCCGCGCCCGTGAGCTCGCCATCGGCGGGACCGCCGTCGGCACCGGCCTCAACGCCCACCCGAAGTTCGGGGCCCTGTGCGCCAAGAAGATCTCCGAGGAGACCGGCATTGAGTTCACCCAGGCGGACAATCTCTTCGCCGCCCTGGGCGCCCACGACGCCCTGGTTCAGGTCTCCGGCGCCCTGCGCGTCCTGGGCGACGCCCTCATGAAGATCGCCAACGACGTGCGCTGGTACGCCTCCGGCCCCCGCAACGGCATCGGCGAGCTCATCATCCCGGAGAACGAGCCCGGCAGCTCGATCATGCCCGGCAAGGTCAACCCCACCCAGTGCGAGGCCATGACCATGGTGGCCACGAAGGTCTTCGGCAACGACGCCACCGTCGGCTTCGCCGGATCCCAGGGCAACTTCCAGCTCAACGTCTTCAAGCCGGTCATGGCCTGGTGCGTCCTGGAGTCCATCCAGCTCCTGGGTGACACCTGCGTCTCCTTCGACACCAACTGCGCCTACGGCATCGAGCCCAACACCGAGCGGATCAAGGCCAACCTGGAGACCAACCTCATGCAGGTCACCGCCCTCAACCGCCACATCGGCTACGACAAGGCCTCCAAGATCGCCAAGAACGCGCACCACAAGGGCCTGTCCCTGCGCGAGTCCGCCCTCGAGCTCGGCTTCGTCACCGCTGAGGAGTTCGACAAGTGGGTCGTCCCCATGGACATGACTCACCCCAGTGCCGCTGAGGACTGAGCCTTAGGGACAGTCCCTCAAGCTGACGACGGCGTCGCCCTTCACGTGAGGGCGGCGCCGTCGTCGTACGAGCCGAGCCCACATCGTGGCTTGCTCGCCAGCATGCGGATGCCGACTCACAGAAGCGGCACAGCCCCGTCCTGGGATCGTCCGTGCCTTAAGGTGATGTGCTAGCCACGTACGCAGACACCCGAGCGAGGCACGCGACTGAGCGTGCCGGAGGGAACCACGATGAACCTGCCACGACGCACCATCCTTGCCGCCCTGCCCGCCACGGCGGGACTCCTGGGCCTGGGAGCCTGCTCCACCGGAGGAGCCACCGCGCAGGCCTCCTCCACGGCCTCGTCGCAGGCGCCCACCGATGCCAAGCTCGCCCTGGACTCCGCCGCCTGGCGCTACGACGCGGACCACAAGGTCTACTACCAGCTGGGTCTGCGCTACGTGGCCACGCCCCAGGCCTCGGACTACGAGACCCTGGGCATCTACGTGCCCGGTGCCTACTTCACCGGCAAGGACAACGGAAATGGCACCTACACGGTCACCGTCAACGCCTCGGGCGCCGTCGGCAGCTTCACCGCTGCCACCGCACCCACCGTCTTCCCGGTCAACACCCCGGGATACTCCGCCCAGAAGCCGCCCACCGAGTACTCCTACGACACCATCAAGGCCTACATGGAGGCCGGCTTCATCTACGTCCACGCCGGTCTGCGCGGCAAGGACTCCAACTCCCAGACCTACTCCGGCAACGCGCCCTGGGGCGTCGCCGACCTCAAGGCCGCCGTGCGCTACCGGCGCTACAACTCCGCCGCCGTGCCCGGCGACGCCGCGAAGGTCTACGTCTTCGGGCACAGCGGGGGAGGGGCGCAGAGCGCCGTCGCCGGAGCCTCCGGGGACAGCGAGCTGTTCGCCCCCTACCTGGCCGTCCTGGGGGCCGCCACCACTGACACCAGCGGCAAGGCCCTGTCCGACGCCGTCGCCGGAGCCATGTGCTGGTGCCCGATCACCAGCCTGGACAGCGCCAACGCCGCCTACGAGTGGAACATGGGGCAGTTCGCCTCCTCCGACACCCGGGCCGAGGGCACCTGGACGCGGGCCTACTCCCAGGACCTCGCGGCCGCCTTCCCCGCCTACCTCAACGGGCTGAAGCTCACCGACTCCCAGGGCAAGCCCCTGACCCTGGAGTCCTCCTCCCAGGGCACCTACCTGTCAGGCTCCTACTACGACCACCTCGTGGCGGTCATCCAGAAGTCCCTCAACGACTTCCTGGCGGCCACCACCTTCCCCTACACGCCCTCCTCCACCGAGATGGCGGGAATGGGCCCCGGCGGGGGCGGCGGGGCGCCGTCGGGAACCCCGCCCAGTGACGCCGGCGGCACTCCCCCCAAGGGTGGGACGCCCGGAGGCGGCGGTCAGGGCAGTGGCGAGTCCACCACCTACAAGACGGTGGAGGAGTACATCGCCTTCCTCAACTCCTCCTCGCAGTGGGTCACCTATGACGCCTCCAAGAAGACTGCGACGATCACCGGCCTGCAGGGCTTCGTCACCTCCCAGAAGAACGCCTCCAAGGACGTGGGGGCCTTCGACGGCGTGGGCCGCGCCCAGACCGAGAACCTCGTCATGGGCTCGGGGGAGAACAAGCAGCACTTCTCCTCCCTGAGCCGCGAGGTCATCTCCAAGGGGCAGTCCAGGTACTCGGGGCTGTCGGGCTGGAACAAGGACTACGGCGTCGCCGCCTACGAGAAGGACCTGGCCGCCAAGGACTCGGTCGGCACCGACATGGTCACGCGCGTGGCGATGTACGACCCCCTGTACTACCTCACCCAGGACTCCAAGGGGCGGGGCAGCTCCACCATCGCCCCCGCCTGGCGCATCCGCACCGGCATCACCCAGGGCGACACGGCCTCCACCGTCGAGGTGAACCTCGCCCTGGCGCTCCAGCAGGCCGGAGCCGGCAACGTCGACTTCGCCACCATCTGGGGGCAGGGGCACACGATGGCCGAGCTGACCGGCACCGGTGAGGAGAACTTCATCGCCTGGGTGACCAAGCAGGCGGCCTCCTGACCTCAGGAGGCGCCGGAGGCGTCCTGGGGAGCCTCGGGAATCCCGGGGAATAACGACGGCGTCGGGGTGGTTGAGGGGCCGGTTTCCATCTGTCTCATGAATCGAGTGTCCATGCTGACCGCCGCAATGGTCCTCGCCGTCCTGGCCGCCGCTCTCCATGTCCTCATCTTCTACATGGAGTCCATCGCCTGGGAGGGGCCCCTGGCCCGCAAGACCTTCGGAGGCACGCCCGAGGAGGCCAGGCCACACGCCTTCTACGCCTTCAACCAGGGCTTCTACAACCTCTTCCTGGCCCTCCAGGCGCTGACCGGAGTCGCCCTGGCGGCCCTGGGGCACGTGGCCGTCGGCGCCGCCCTCATCCTGGCTGGCACTGGAGCCATGCTGGCGGCCGCCGTGGTCCTGGCCCTGGCCTCAGCTCCGCACCGTGGCGCAGCTGCCAAGCAGGGGATCCTCCCGCTGCTGGCGGTCTCCTGCACCATCGCAGCACTGCTGGGCTAAGCCGCTCCGCTGCGACCCGGTCGTTCGCCGTTAGTCGCACAGGACGACATCAACCCCGACTCCCCGCAGCTCCTCGAGTGCCTCGGGGTCGATCTGGCTTGTTGTCAGCAGCGTGTCGAGGTCCTCGATACGCCCGAACCGGTAGGTGTTGGTCTGGGTGATCTTGCTCGGTGCGGTCGGCAGAACGCGTCGGGTGGAGGAGGCCATGATGGCGCGCTTGACCATCGCGTCGTCGGACTCCATGACGGTCAGGCCCTCATGGGTGGACACGGCGCAGGCGGACAGGACCGCGACGTCGGCGCGGAACGCGCGCACCGCCTCGACCGCCTCAGCGGAGAACAGGGAGAGGGACTCCGGATCCACCGGGCCGCCCGCGATGGTCACCGCGGCTCCACGCACGGAGGCCACTGCCGCCCCTGCTCCCAGCGACAGGCACAGAACCCGGATGTCGCGGCCGGCCAGCTGCTCAGCCACCATCTCGCAGGTGGTCCCCGAGTCGATGATGACCGCCTCCCCGTCCTCGATGAGCTCGGCAGTGGCCTGCGCCAGACGGCGCTTGATCTCCACATCCTGCCTGCGACGCATGGAGGCCGGTCGGGCGGCTCCACGGCGCGGTGCACGCAGAGCCCCGCCGTGGACCCGGGTCGCCAGGCCCTCATGGGCCAGCTCTGCCAGGTCCCGGCGGATGGTGATGACCGAGACCCCGGTCAGCCGGGACAGCGCCTGCACACTGTGGACCGTGGTGGGGCTCAGGGCGCGCAGTATCGTGCGGCGCCTGTCGTGGGGACTCTCGCGCATGCTTCCTCCGCATCGGTAGCAACGAGGTGATCGTTTTGCTGGAGAACGAGCAATGACAATGATCGTATGGTCTTCTACTGTTGGTGTCAACGGATCGGAGTTTCGGAAATCCGTTGATTCAATGCCAAAAAATCGCTGCCTAGAAGAGTGATCGTACGATCATTTCTGGTTGTCGGTAGTGATTCTTCACCGTCAGGAAAGGAATGACCATGCCGTACCTCGACCACGTCGCCATCTGGGTCGCCGACCTCGACAGCGCCCGCGACTTCTACTCCCACTGGTTTGACGGGCATGCCAACGGTCTCTACGAGAACCCCAGGACCGGCCTGCGCACCCACATCCTCCACTTCGCCGAGACGCCCGCGGGCGAGCGGGGGACCCGCCTGGAGATCATGACCCGTCCGGAGCTGGCCGAGGGGCGCGAGGCCGCCGGGCTGGGGTGGGCTCACGTCTCTTTTGGCCTGCCGGGGCGCGAAGACGTCGACCGCCTGGCTTCCTACATGTCGGAAGCCGGTGTGCCGGTCGTCGACGGACCTCGCGAGACCGGCGACGGGTACTACGAGGCCACCGTGCTTGACCCCGAGGGCAACCGCGTCGAGCTCGTTGCCTCCGACTACTCCGACGACGTCGCCCTGCGCCCGGCCTTCTGATCCGGACCTTCTGATCCGGAAAGCCCGCCCGGGGTCGCAGCCTGGGCATGCAGTGCGGGAATGGTTCGCGCTGCTGCGGTGTTGAGTGGGGGCAGCTCGTCGATACCTTCGACGTGTCGATGGTGAGCACCTGGGTGTTTGCTTTCAATCCTGCACCAATCGCCTTGGGAAAGGCTGCCACCTGGCAGATCGGCAGATGGTGGCTGGTACGGTGGCAATACGCCATCGGGCCGCGCCGCCTAAGGCCATGAGAGGACACCCGGCACCCGCAATGAGCAGCACCATTACCTTCGATGCCGTTACCAAGTCGTACCCGGCCGGGAGGGGCGCCGAATCAGGTTCCCCCGCCGTCGACTCCTTCACCGCCCGTATCGAGGCCGGCACCACCACCGTCCTGCTGGGATCGTCCGGCTGTGGCAAGACGACCCTGCTGCGCATGGTCAACCGCATGGTGGAGCCCTCCAGCGGACGGGTCCTCATCGATGACGAGGACGTCGCCACCCGCGATGCCGTGGCCCTGCGTCGCTCCATCGGCTACGTCATGCAGAACGCGGGGCTGCTGCCGCACCGGCGCGTCATCGACAACATCACCCTCGTACCCCGCCTCCAGGGCGCCGACCGCCACGACGCCCGGTGCCGGGCCCTCGAGCTCATGGACATGCTCGACCTCGACCGCGACCTGGCCGGGCGCTACCCCCACCAGCTCTCCGGCGGCCAGGCCCAGCGGGTCGGTGTGGCCCGGGCACTGGCCGCCGACCCCGAGGTGCTCCTCATGGACGAGCCCTTCGGCGCCGTCGACCCGCTCGTGCGCCGCGACCTCCAGCGCGAGATGGCCCGCATCCAGGCCGAGCTGGGTAAGACCATCATATTCGTCACCCACGACGTCGATGAGGCCCTCGCTCTGGGTGACGAGATCATCCTCCTGCGTGAAGGCGCCCAGGTCGCCCAGCGCGGCAGCGGCCCCCAGCTGCTGGCCGACCCGGCCGATGACTTCGTCGCCCGCTTCCTCGGCCTCGACGACGCCGCACGCCAGCTGAGGCTCAAGGACGTCGCCGAGTCCCGGATCATCCTGGACCGGGCCGGCCGCGCCGTCGGGCGCCTGGCCGACGAGTCCTCTGCGGAGGCGGAGGAGCGGGCATGAGCTGGGTCCTGGCCAACCTGCCCACCATTGCCGGGCACCTGCTGGCCCACCTGCTCCAGGCGGTTCCCGCGATCATCGCCTCCTTCGTCCTGGCGATCCCCATCGCCCGGCTGGCCCGCGTGGCCCGGCCGTTGCGAGCCGTGCTGGTGACCGGCTCCTCGCTGCTCTACGCCGTCCCCTCCCTGGCCCTGTTCGTCATCCTCCCCATCATCCTGGCCACCGGCATCCGCGACCCGCTCAACGTCATCGTGGCCCTGACCCTCTACGGGCTGGCGCTCCTGGTGCCGGCCACCGCCGACGCACTCGACGCCGTTGACGCCCGCGTCCTGGACGCCGCCACCGCCATGGGCATGGGGCGCCTGCGCTGCTTCCTCACCGTCGAGCTGCCGCTGGCGGGCCCCGCCATCCTCACGGGCCTGCGCGTGGTGACGGTCTCGACGATCTCACTGACCACTGTCGGAGCGGTCCTCGGTGTGCGCAGCCTCGGCTGGCTGTTCACCGACGGCTTCCAGCGCGGCATCACCGCGGAGATCGTCACTGGGCTGGTCGCCACCGCGGCCCTGGCCCTCGTCCTGGACGGGCTCGTCCTCGCTCTGGGGCGGCTGTGCCTGCCCTGGACCTGGAAGCGCGCCGGCGACGCCGGGGCAGTCCCTGCCGGAGCCTGCGCAGCCGCCGCGAACAGTCAGGAGGGCAAGGCGTGAGGTTCGTTCTGGCCGCCCTGGCCTACATCGCCGATCCCGCTCACTGGAGCGGGGCCATGGGGATCGGCCCGCTGCTGGTCCAGCATGTCCTCTACTCCCTGGCCGGTGTCCTCATCGCCGCCCTCATCGGGGTCCCCGCCGGCTGGTGGGTGGGGCACACCGGACGCGGGCGCACCTGGGTGCAGCCGCTCAGCGGCATGGCCCGCTCCCTGCCCACCCTCGGCCTCATCACGCTGTTCGGCCTCGTTCTCGGGGTCGGCCTGAGCGCCCCCATGATCGCCTTCGTCATCCTGGCCCTGCCCAGTGTCCTGGCCGGAGCCATGAGCGGGGTGCGGGCGGCCTCAGTCATGGCCGTCGACGGCGCCCGGGCCAGCGGCATGAGCGAGCTGCAGGTGCTGGGCCGGGTCGAGATTCCCCTGGGAGCGCCGCTGCTCGTCGGCGGGCTGCGCTCGGCCAGCCTCCAGGTCATCTCCACCGCCACACTGGCCGCCTACACCGGCGCCGGCGGGCTCGGCCGACTCATGTTCCTGGGCCTCAAGACCCAGGACTACGTCATGATGCTCTCCTCGGCGCTCCTGGTCATCTCCCTGGCCCTGGCCTCCGAGGCCATCTTCGCCCTCATCCAATGGGGGGTCACGCCCCCAGGTGCCCGGCAGCACCGGAAGGAATCAGCATGACTGCACCGTCCCACTCGCGCCCCGGCAAGCAGCTGACGCGACGCGGCCTGCTGGCCGGCGTCGGTGCGACCACAGGCCTGCTCGCCCTGAGTGCCTGCTCCGACACCGACCCCTTCGCCGTCGACCAAGCCTCGGGAGGCTACTCCGGCGGCCCGATCATCATCGGCAGCCAGCAGTACTACTCCAACGAGATCATCGCCGAGCTCTACGCCCAGATGATGGAGAAGACGGGCCTGACCGTCACCCGCCAGTACCAGATCGGCCAGCGGGAGGTCTACCTGCCCGAGCTCGAGGCCGGCAAGATCCACGTCATCCCCGAGTACGGCGGCAACCTGCTGGAGTACTACAGCAAGACCTCCGCCTCAGGCAGTCCCACCGCCACCGCGACCCCCTCCCGTGCCGCCGGCGATACCGCCTCCATCCAGGACACCCTGCTGAGGACCCTGCCGCACTCGCTGACCGTCCTGAACCCGGCCGAGGCGACGGATCAGGACTCCCTGACCGTCACCAAGGCCACCGCCCAGGCCCACTCCCTGACCTCCATCGGCGACCTGGCCTCACTGGGGCGGCCCATTACGATCGCCGCGAACTCGGAGTTCACCACCCGCCCCTACGGCCCCAAGGGCCTCAAGGCCGTCTACGGCGTCGACGCCTCCGTCACGCCGGTGGAGGACTCCGGCGGGCCTCTGACCGTCAAGGCCCTCACCGACGGCACCGTCGACGTTGCCGACATCTACTCCTCCGATCCCGCCATCGGGGCCAAGGACCTCGTCATCCTGTCCGACCCCCAGATGCTCATCCTCCCGCAGAACGTCACCCCGCTGGTCTCCGCCTCACTGCCGGCCATCGCGGCCACCGCCATCAACCGGGTCTCGGCCCTGCTGACCCCCGACGAGCTGCGCTCCCTCAACCAGCGCTCCACCGGCGAGAAGCTCAGCTCCAAGACCATCGCCACCGACTGGCTCACCTCCAAGAAGCTGCTCTGAGCGTCGAGCGGCCCGCATCGCTCGGCGTGTCAGTGATGACAGGGAGCGGGCGCGACGACAGTTGTTGATCTCTTGCATACAGTCGCTCTCTTTCGGAAAGTGGGTGCGCGTGAGAGAGTTTAGTTGTTCGTTCAACAACTAACGCTCAAGGAGCTCTCATGTCCGTCCCCTCCATCTCCATCATCGGCGCCGGCAACATCGGATCGGCGGTCGCGGGTCTGGCGGTCAAGGCCGGTGCCAGTACTCAGGTCCTGGTGCGCGACGCCTCCAAGGCCACCGACCTGTCGGGCGTCGACGTCGCCCAGATCGGTTCGCCCCTGACCGGTGACATCGTTGTCCTCGCCCTGCCCTACGCCGCCATCGACGAGGTCATCGCCACCTACGGCGCACAGGCATTCGCCGGCAAGGTCGTCGTCGACCCGACCAACCCCCTGGACTTCACCACTCTCGACTCTCTCGTCCCGGCCGGCAGCTCCGCGACCGCCGAGCTCGCAGCGAAGCTCCCGGACGCCCAGGTGGTCAAGGCCTTCAACACCGTCTTCGCCGCCGTCCTGGCGAGCGGCACCATCGGCGTGCGCCCGGCCACTGTCCTGGCCGCCTCCGACTCCGCAGAGGCCAAGGCGGGCCTGCGCTCCTTCGTCGAGGCCGCCGGACTGGCGTGGGCCGACGCCGGCGAGCTCAAGCGGGCAGAGCGTATGGAGGCACTCGGGGCACTGAACATCGCCCTGGGTGTCACGGAGCAGGTCGCTTGGACCGGCGGCCTCGCCGTCGTGTCAGAGTGAGCCCCGAGTGAGCCTCCAGTAAGGCTCCCGGTTCGCAGGTAACCTGTCGCCCATGCCCGTCGTCGGCCACTCACACGCGTGGGAGGCCGACGACGGATCAGCGACCAAGCACACGAGGAGACGACGTGGCCGACACTGAGCAGCCGACCGGCACGCAGCAGGCCGGGGAGATGGCGCCCGACCCCTATAGCCGCAGCTGCCCCTCACGCGGCCTGCTCAAGTCGCTCGGCGACCTGTGGACCGTGCTCGTCGTCGGGGCGCTTCACGAAGCGGGCCGGCCGCAACGATTCAAGGAGATATCGACCCGCGTCGACGGTATCTCCACCAAGATGCTCACCCAGACCCTCAGGGGCCTTGAGCGTGATGGACTCATCGAGCGCCATCAATACCCTGAGATCCCGCCGCGAGTGACCTACGAGCTCACCGACTCAGGCAAGGGGCTGGCGGAGGCGCTGGCTCACGTCGAGACCTGGGCCACTGAGCACCTCGGCGCTGTCAGCCAGGCCCGGGCGCGCTACGACGCCGAGCACTGAGCATCCGTTGAAGCGCCCGCCGAGGGCGTTTCAAACGCGTCTACAGGTGCCGCCAGGTCTCCACGCGCCAGCGCGCGTCCCCGGATACGGGGCGCCACTGGCCCTGCGGGTCGGAGAGGGCCGGGTCGATGGCCCATTCCTGAGTGCTGATCCCCGGTGCGTGCACGAGCGCCGAGTCGGGCAGGCCGCGCTCGCGGGCCCGCTGCGTGGCATCCAGGTCCAGGACGCTGACGACGAGCACATCAGGCAGGCCGTCAGCCAGCGCCTGCTCGTAGACGCTCCCTCCTCCGATGACCCACAGGCGGGGGAGTCCCGCAGCATCCCCGTCACGGGGATCGTGCCCCAGCTCAGCGGCCAGGCCCTGCGCCGCCAGCGAGAGCCCCTCGCGCAGCGAGCCGGCGCGGACCGCCCCCTCGGCCCGCCAGGAGCGGTCACGGGTGAGAACCACATTGCGCCGCCCGGGCAGGGGGCCTCCCAGTGAGTCCCAGGTGGTGCGCCCCATGACCAGCCCGCAGCCCATGGTCGTGGCCTTGAAGTGGGCGAAGTCCGCCGGCACGCGCCACAGCATGCCGCCGTCGGCCCCCAGGACGCCGGTGACGTCCTGGGCCCAGATCATCCCCAGGCCGCTCATACCGCGACCGGGGCCTTGATCGTGGGGTGGTGCTCGTAGCCCTGGGAGGCGTCGATGTCGTCCATGTCGTAGGAGTCGATGGACTCGGCCCGCTCCAGGCGCAGCGTGGGGAAGGGGTGGGCGCTGGGCACCCGGGAGAGCTGGGTGCGGACCTGCTCGACGTGGTTGTCGTAGATGTGGCAGTCCCCGCCGGTCCAGATGAGCTCACCGGGCTCCAGATCCGCCTGCTGGGCGAGCATGTGGGCCAGCAGCGCGTAAGAGGCGATGTTGAAGGGCACCCCCAGGAACAGGTCGGCGCTGCGCTGGTAGATCTGCAGGCTCAGACGGCCGTCGGCCACGTAGCACTGGAAGAAGGCGTGGCAGGGGGCCAGCGCCATGGACCCCAGCTCGGAGACGTTCCAGGCCGACACCAGCATGCGCCGCGAGTCCGGGTCGGTACGCAGCGTGTCGATGAGCCCGGCGATCTGGTCGATCGCGCCCCCGTCCCGGGTGGGCCAGGAGCGCCACTGCGAGCCGTAGACCGGCCCCAGCTCACCGGAGTCGTCGGCCCACTCGTCCCAGATGGTGATGCCCCGCTCCTGGAGCCAGCGCACGTTCGTCTCCCCGCGCAAGAACCACAGCAGCTCACCCTTGACGGCCTTCATGGCCACGAACTTCGTGGTGATGCGGGGGAAGCCGCGGCGCAGGTCGTAGCGCAGCTGGCGGGCGAAGAGTGAACGCGTCCCGGTGCCGGTGCGGTCGGACTTCGCGGCCCCGTTGGTCAGAACCTCGGCAAGGAGGTTCTCGTAGGCGACGTCTACGCCTGGCGGAGGGACGAGCCCCATCTGCACCAGCGCCGGGTACTGGGCGGCAGGCGGCGAGGGCTCGCTGGCGCTGGCGCTGCCGATACCGCTCACGCTTCGATCACCTCGACGTGGGAGCTGTCGACGTAGCCTCGCGCAGTGAGCTCTGGTCCCAGCGCCGCCTGCGCCCCCTCGATGACCTGGTTGGCCAGTGCCCGGCCCCCCGACCAACCGATGGCGGCCCCGATCCCGAAGGGGAGGAGGCGACCCAGCGCCAGCGCCCCGCCCTTGGCAGCCGAGCGCTTGGCCACCCGCTTGATG
>ERZ772912.606-NODE-606-length-15659-cov-8.407396_pt1 | contig 15659 bp, 16 predicted proteins | sample MGYA00512119_ERZ772912 | MGnify/ENA primary metagenome ERZ772912 (study PRJEB29015, sample SAMEA2738048) | human oral metagenome | biome: human oral; feature: human-associated habitat; material: saliva | place: China | collected 2230 ...
TGAGTGCGCAAAGCCATCTGAAGGCGATGTGTTTGAACCTTTTGAAAGCCGCCAACAGGCTAAGTGCGCCTGTTGCTGCCTAAAAGGCGCTCGGATGCCTGATTATCAGGTATCCAAGGGGGATTAAGAGGGTATTTGAGTAGAATCAGGAGTGATTGGAGACGAAAACAGCCGAAAACCTGTGTTTGGATTTCGGCTGTTGGGGGAAGGGCTTTTTTGCAAAGGTCTCTGCCAATTAATCACCCGCTCCAACTTCAACAATGGGAAACGTTTGATGTGCTTGGCAATCATGGTTTGGGCGGTTTGTTGGAAGAAGGTGCTCAAGAGGAATTTCCTAAATGTCTTGATTGAGAATTTAGGGGATTTTTGGGGATACAAAGGGTCCCTGCCTATGATTTCTCTTGCTCTTTTCTTGGTCATTTAACCAGTATGCGAGACAAAATCTCATTGGTTTACTAAGTTTTCCAATCCCGTTTGGCAATAAACAAATGCCAGTTTGAGAAATTTCAGACTGGCATGGTTATATTGACTGCATTAATTGCGTTTATTAGACACACAAACTGTATTTCTTCAACTTGTAGTCCAGCGTGGCGCGGCTGATATTCAGTTTTCGCGCGGCTTCGGAAATATTGCCACCACTGCGGCGTACAGCTTCCCGCAGAATATCGGCAACCCAGTTTTCTAAATCGAAACCGTTCTCCAGTAGCTGGCTGATATACGCATCTTTGCTGTTTGTGTTCACGCTGGCCGACAATGCTTCACCGGCTATGCTGAAATAATCCAAACCGGGTGTGAAATGTGGGAAAAGGTTTTGCGCTTCAATAACATGGTTGTGCTCGGTTAGGATGATGCCGCGTTCAATAACGTTTTCCAACTCGCGGATGTTGCCTAGCCATTGGTGTTTGAGTAGGAGTTCGCGCCCCTGGTCACTGATGCCGAGTATCTTTTTCTTGTAAATCTCACTGTATTTATCAAGAAAATATTTGATTAGCAAGGGAATATCCTGCCTTCGTTCGCGCAGAGGAGGAATATAGACGGGGAAGGTGTTGAGGCGGTAATAGAGATCGGCGCGGAATTTGCCGCCAGCTACAGCTTCGGCGAGGCTTTCATTGGTGGCGGCTACCAACCGCACATCGACTTTACGTACTTGTGCACCTCCTACGCGTTCCAATTCGCCTTCTTGCAAAACTCGTAACAATGCGGCTTGCGCTCGCGGAGACAGTTCGGCGACTTCATCAAGGAAAATCGTGCCTTTGTCTGCACGTTCAAATTTGCCGGCTTTGCTTTGTGTGGCGCCGGTAAAGGCGCCGCGCTCGACGCCGAAGAGTTCTGCTTCAATTAGTTCGGGTGGGATGCAGGCGCAGTTGATGGCGACGAAAGGCTGGTTGCTTCGGTCGCTGCCGGCGTGCAGTCCTTTGGCAAAGGCTTCTTTGCCGACGCCAGTTTCGCCTTCAAGCAATACAGCGGCTTTGCTTTTGGAGGCTTTGTTGAGCATTTCACACACATGGCGGAAGGCAGGAGATTCGCCCACAGCATCAAATGGACTGTCTTGCTCGAGCAGGTCGTTTTGCTTGCGGTGTTTAAGTTCGTCTAACTCGCTACGCAGGCTGAACAGCTCTTCTTCAACGGGATCGGGCAACATCGAGCGTTCTAAATCAGTAGTTTCGTCCCATTCTTCTATAGGTTTTCCGATGATGTGGCAGTGGGTATGCCCCATGGCTTCACATTGGGTTTCAGTAAAGGCAATCTGCTTGCCCATGAAATAGCTGCTGTATCCGCTGGCATAGCCGAGCAAAGTCCAACACACTGGCTCTTGGCTGATGCCGTTTTTCTTTTTGTGGTAGGCCACTTCAAACGAATCTTCCCATGTAAACACGCCGTAAAACTTGCCGTGTTCGATGTCGATATCGAGCGTAATGGGTGTCACTTTCACCATGCCATGGGTAGTGTGCAGTTGAGGACCAACTAAAAATGCATCTTTTGGGTCGCTGTAAGGGTGTACTTTTTTGGCGGTTTCGGCATCTTGCACGCCAGCGTAATAGCCATAGCGCATGAAAAAGCGTTTTGCCTGTTCTTTACCCAAAGATTCGACCAAATCTTCGCGTAGCCGCCATAATGCGTAGGCGTGGCTCAGTAGCATACGCTGTTCGCAAAACCAGATTTTTCCGTTCTCCACATCAAATCTGATTTGATTTATCAGGTCTTGTTTGTGTATCTGTGTTGTTTGGTGTGGTGACATAGTATTGTTCCTTTGTACGTATTATCACGGCGGCCTTTATTTGTTTGTTTATTCATTTGTATCTCTAAATGCCTATCTGAAAAAACAGTTTTCAGATGGGCATTTGATGGCGCCTTGCGTACTAATATTGACACATATCAACATTTTGTCAAATATTTTAGTGATTTTGTAACTGTCATTACTATGTTTTATATTTATATTTTCATTTCTGTTTGATTATTTGATGAAAACGGCTTCTGCACTTCACCAAATGATGAAATATTTTTCCAGATTGCTTTTCATACCTCTGTATGTATTTCCCTGTAAAAAAATTATTTACTTAATTATCATTATCTTGCGATTTATATTTGGGTTTGGCATTAAAAATGCTTAGTCTTTCATGAGGCTTGTCCATTATGAGTCCATTATAAGAGGAGGAAGTGGATGAATATGCAAACAACTGCTCCGGCCAGATTTGTAAAGTATGTTCGGGTACGCAGCGAGTCTGATGCTCGTTTTGTTGAGTTTGACTTTGCGATTAATGACCCATCGCTGTTTGTGGAGCTCATCATGCCGAAAGACTGTTTTGATGTGTTTTGCCGACGCAACGAAGTCGTGTATATGACCGAAGAGCAAGCGGAGAAAAACGATGAAGAAGCAGCCAAATGGCGCTACGGTACTGAAGCCGAGCTACGATAAATCAATCAATACCATAAAAGCTGTGGTACACGGTTTCAGACAGCCATTTTAAGTCAAGGTCGTCTGAAAATAGTCAGTTTCACAGCCATAACCATCCCTCAAGGAGAAGGAGAAACAGAATGTCTTTGGAAATCAAAACCGCTACTATCGACCCTGTGCGCCAAACCTACGCGCACATCGCCCGTCGCTTCGGCGAGAAGCCTGCTTCCCGTTATCAAGAAGCAACTTACGACGCCCAAGCTGCCGTCAATTTTCATTATCGCCCGCTCTGGATGCCCGAAAAAGAGCTGAACGATCCTGCCCACACCGCTCTGGCAATGCAGGATTGGTACGCATTGAAAGACCCGCGCCAGTTTTACTACGGTGCTTATGTGCAAAACCGCGCAAAGATGCAGGATACAGCCGAGAGCAACTATGCCTTCTTTGAAAAGCGCAATCTCGCTTCGCTGATTGAAGAAAGTGTGAAAGCGCGCATCATCACGGGTCTTTTGCCGCTGCGTCATGTCGAGCAAACAGCCAATTTGAACATGATGTCGTGCTGCGCTTACGGTTACGGCACTGCTTTAACTCAAGCCTGCTTATATGCCGCAATGGACCGCTTGGGTATCGCCCAATACATATCGCGCATCGGTCTCTCGTTGGACGATAACAGCGGCGAATCATTAGCCGTGGCCAAAAAAGCATGGATGGAGGAACCTGTGTGGCAGGGTGTGCGTGCTTTGTGCGAAGAGCTGCTGGTCCATAAAGACTGGGGGGAATTGTTCGTTGCCCAAAATCTGGTAGTGGATACCTTACTGAATATCGTTTTCTACCAGCATTTCGACAAATGGCTGTCTGCCAACGGAGCGCGCGATATTTCTATGTTGACCGAATTCATGCAGTCCTGTCTGAAAGATCAAGCAGGCTGGACAGACAACGTGTTGAAAACGCTGGCCGCCGAAAACGAAACCAACCGGGAACAGCTTAAGATCTGGATGGAAAAGTGGCAGGAAAAAGCCTTTGCTGCCTACCGCCCTATCATTGCTGATCTGTTTGGCAACGAAGCCGATAACATATTGGCAGAAACAGCCGTCCAAATCCAGCAACGTGCTGCGAAAATCGGATTAATCGAAAAAGGAAAAAAAGCATGAGTTCAAAAGTTTATCTCGCCCTGCAAGACAACGACACTTCCCGCTACATCGTAGAAGCCATCGAGCAGGATAACCCAGAGGCGGTGGTAATCCACCAGCCCGCTATGATTCGAATGGAGTGTGAAGGGCAATTGGTTGTTAAGAAAGCCACCGTGGAAGAGAAAATGGGCCAAAGCTGGGATGTGCAGGAGCTGCATCTGAATTTAGTTACCATCGGCGGCAATGTGGATGAGGATGATGAACAACTCACCTTAAGCTGGAACCGTTAATAGCTGGCTCGAGGATTAAAGAGGAGAAAAAAACAATGGCAAAGCTGAATTTAAAAGACAAATATCGTTTGCTTACGCGTGATTTAGATTGGGATTTTTCCTATCAAGACCGCAAAGAAGCATTTCCGTATGAAGACTTCGAAGGTATCAAAATTACCGACTGGTCGAAATGGGAAGACCCGTTCCGTCTCACTATGGATGCCTATTGGAAATATCAGGCCGAAAAAGAGAAAAAACTATATGCCATTTTTGATGCGTTTGCCCAAAACAACGGTCAGCTAAACATCTCGGATCCGCGTTACGTCAACGCCATCAAAATCTTCTTGACCGGTGTTACCCCGCTCGAATATCAGGCTTACCAAGGCTACGCACACGTTGGTCGCCAGTTCAGTGGAATCGGTGCGCGCATTGCCTCGCAAATGCAGTCTATCGACGAATTGCGTCATGTGCAAACTCAGATCCATGCCATGAGCCACTACAACAAATATTTCGACGGCTTCCAAGACTGGAGCCATATGCACGACCGCGTGTGGTATCTCTCCGTGCCGAAATCATTTTTTGAAGACGCCCGCTCAGCCGGCCCGTTTGAATTCCTGCTCGCCATCAGTTTCGCCTTTGAATATGTGCTGACCAACCTTTTGTTCGTACCATTTATGTCTGGCGCAGCACACAACGGCGACATGGCCACCGTTACTTTCGGTTTTAGCGCACAATCCGACGAAGCCCGCCACATGACGCTCGGCCTTGAAATCATCAAATTCCTGCTTGAGCAACACGAAGACAACCTGCCCATCGTGCAGAAATGGATCGACAAATGGTTCTGGCGCGGCACCCGCCTGCTCTCTATCGTGGCTATGATGATGGACTATATGTTGCCGAACAAAGTGATGTCGTGGAAAGAAGCATGGGAAGTGTATTTCGAAGAAGCCGGTGGTGCGCTGTTTAAAGATCTCGAGCGTTACGGCATCCGCATGCCTAAATACAGCGACGTAATCGAAAAAGAAAAAGAACACATCTCGCATCAGGCTTGGTGGATTTTCTACAACTTCGGTCACGCGGCAGGCTTCCACACTTGGATCCCGACCGACGAAGAGCTGGATTGGCTGAGCGAAAAATACCCTAATACCTTTGACAAATACTACCGCCCGCGTTGGGAATTGGCGAAAAAAATGGAAGCTGAAGGCAAGCGCTTCTATTCCAGCGGTCTGCCACAGCTTTGCCAAGTGTGCCAAGTGCCGATGGGCTTTACGGAGATGAACGGAGATGCTGGCGAAATCAGCTATCGATGCGCTGAGTTTGAAGGAGAGCGTTACCACATGTGTTCGGATGGCTGCTACGACATCTTTATGGAAGAACCTGAAAAATTCGCCCAATCTTGGTTACCTGTGCATCAGATTCTGCAAGGCAACTGCGGCGGTCCTGAACTGGAGAAAATCCTCAGCGAGTATTACCGCATCAATGTCGGTGCCGACAATTTGGACATGAAAGGTTCGCCCGACGAGCAGCGCTGGAAAGAATGGAAAGGCGTGGCCTGACAAGTAGTTTAGCAAAGCTCACAAGTTCGCTTTCAGACGATCTCATCGTCAATCAATAACAACATAAAAGGAGAAACCATGCCAACTAAAGCCATCCATGAAAACTATCATGGCGACATCCGCGACCGCCGAGAAAACTTTGGTGGCAACATCTTAGTGTATGTCGGATGGGATGAACACCTGCTCTTCTGCTCAGCCAAAGCGTTTCCGCTTCCGCCGTCCATGACCTTCAAAGACTTCCGAGAGTATGTACTGCCCGAAGGTTTTGCGCAACATCCTGACTTCGAACACATCAAGTGGAACGAAGTGCAATGGCGGCTCAACAACCAAGTCTTTTTGCCTGATGACGGCAAAACGCTAGAGCAGCTCGGTTTCGACCACAAATCGCTGCTACGCTTTAAAACGCCCGGGCTGAACGGCTGGAACGGCACCGGCGTGTAGAAAGGGGGTAAATCATGAGTTATGAAGTAACTGTAGAACCCACCGGTGACGTGATTGAAGTGGAAGAAGGTCAAACCATTTTGTCTGCTGCGCTACGTCAAGGCGTTTGGCTGCCGTTTGCCTGTGGGCACGGTACCTGCGGTACCTGCAAAGTGCAGGTTATTGAAGGTTACGGCGACCTCGGCAACGCTTCGTCTTTCGCCCTAATGGATGTGGAGCGTGACGAAGGCAAAGTGTTGGCATGCTGCTGTATGCCCGAATCAGATATGACCATCGAGGCTGATATCGACGTTGATCCCGATTTCTTAGGTTACACGGTGGAAGACTACACCGCCACCGTCTCTGCGCTGAAGCCGCTTTCGCCGACCATTCTCGGCATTACCCTGAAACTCGATCGACCCATGAAGTTTCAGGCAGGTCAATACATCAACTTGCAAGTACCAAGTGTGGAAGGTACACGCGCGTTTTCGATTGCCAATCCGCCGTCTATGGCTGACACGGTTGAACTGCATGTACGAAAAGTCGAAGGAGGAGCGGCCACCACCTGGCTGCACGAAAGCCTGAAAGAAGGTGACGAGTTGCCGCTTTCAGGCCCTTACGGTCAATTTTTTGTTCGTAAGTCCGATGGTCAGGACGTGATTTTCATTGCCGGCGGTTCGGGCTTGTCCAGCCCAGAATCCATGATTTTGGATTTGCTGGAAGAGGGTGACAGCCGTCAGATTTACCTGTTTCAAGGCGCGCGTAATGTGGCCGAACTCTACCACCGCGAGCTGTTTGAGAAACTGGCCGAAGAGCATGAAAACTTTCACTACATCCCAGCGCTCAACGCCGCCTCGCCAGAAGAAAACTGGGAAGGCTTTAACGGCTTCGTGCACGAAGCCGTGGCCGATTACTTCAGCAACCGCTGCAGTGACCACAAAGCCTATCTTTGCGGCCCGCCGCCGATGATCGAAGCCGCCATTACTACGTTGATGCAAAGCCGCCTGTTTGAGCGCGACATTCACATGGAGCGCTTCCTCACGGCCGCCGACGGTAGCGAAACACAAACCCGTTCGGCCTTGTTTAAGAAAATCTAAACCGCGGTTTAGATGTTTAGACAGGTCGTCTGAAAAAACCAAAACCTAATAACGAGGAGAAAGCAGTGAGTAAAAAACTTAAAGCTGCCATTATCGGGCCGGGCAATATCGGCACCGACTTACTGATGAAAATGAAGCGTTCGGAGTGGATAGAGCCGGTGTGGATGGTCGGTATCGACCCACAATCCGAAGGTTTGAAGCGCGCCCGCGAAATGGGCATTAAAACCAGCGATACCGGAGTGGACGGTCTGTTGCCACATGTGAAAGAAGACGATATCCGCATTGCCTTCGACGCTACATCCGCTTATGTGCATGCCGAAAACAGCCGCAAGCTCAACGAGCAGGGGGTGATTATGATTGATCTCACACCCGCCGCCATCGGCCCTTTCTGCATTCCGCCTGTGAATTTGAAAGCGCACGCTGAAAAGCTAGAAATGAACGTGAACATGGTTACCTGTGGAGGACAAGCTACCGTGCCGATGGTGGCGGCCATTTCCCGCGTTCAGCCGGTTAACTACGGCGAAATCATCGCCACCGTGTCATCCAAATCGGTTGGTCCCGGCACTCGCGCCAACATCGACGAATTCACCCGTACTACCGTGCAGGCTGTGGAAAGCGTAGGCGGCGCCAAAAAAGGTAAAGCCATCATCATCATCAATCCGGCCGAACCGCCTTTGATGATGCGCGACACCATCCACTGCCTCACCGAAAGTGAACCCGATCAAGTCGCGATTACCGAATCCGTACACCGCATGGTGGCTGATGTGCAACGCTATGTACCGGGTTATACGCTGGTCAATGGTCCTGTATTCGACGGTAATAAAGTGTCGATTTTCATCGAAGTGAAAGGCTTAGGCGACTTTCTGCCATCTTTTGCCGGTAACCTCGACATTATGACTGCCGCCGGTTTGCGTACCGCCGAAATGTTTGCCGAAGAAGTGGCCAACGGCGTTTTAACCCTGCCCGCACGCTAAGGAGAAAGACATGGATTTAAAGGGTAAAAAAGTTATTTTGCATGACATGAGCTTGCGTGACGGCATGCACGCCAAACGCCATCAGATTTCTTTAGACGAAATGGTAAACATCGCTACAGGTCTTGATGAAGCTGGTATGCCGTTGATTGAAGTGACCCACGGCGACGGTTTAGGCGGCGCGTCACTCAACTACGGCTTTCCCACCCACAGTGACGAAGAATACCTCGGCGCCGTGATTCCCAAAATGAAGCAGGCCAAAGTGTCGGCCTTGCTGTTGCCCGGCATTGGTACCGTCGACCACCTCTTGATGGCCAAAGACTTAGGCGTGTCGTGCATCCGCGTGGCCACGCACTGTACCGAAGCCGACGTTTCCCAACAACACATCACCAAATCCGCCGAGTTGGGCTTGGATACTGTCGGCTTTCTGATGATGGCGCACATGGTGCCCGCCGCCAAACTGATAGAGCAGGCCAAACTGATGGAAGGTTACGGCGCGAACTGCATCTACTGCACCGATTCGGCGGGCTACATGCTGCCCGAAGAAGTAGAGGAAAAAATCGGTGCGTTGCGCCAAGCCCTGAAGCCCGAAACCGAGCTGGGCTTCCACGGACACCACAACCTCGGCATGGGCATTGCCAATTCGCTGACCGCCATCAATGCCGGCGCCAACCGCATCGACGGCTCAGTAGCTGGCTTGGGTGCAGGCGCGGGCAATACCCCGTTGGAAGTGTTTGTAGCGGTGTTAGAGCGAATGGGCGTCGAGCACGGCACCGACTTATTCAAACTGATGGACGTGGCCGAGGACCGAGTGGTGCCGATTATGGACCACCCCATCCGCGTCGACCGCAACGCACTAACACTGGGCTATGCGGGCGTGTATTCGTCGTTCCTGCTGTTTGCCAAACGCGCCGAAGCCAAATACGGCGTCTCCGCCCGCGAAATTCTAGTGGAGTTAGGCAAGCGCGGCACCGTCGGCGGGCAGGAAGACATGATCGAAGATTTAGCACTCACCATGGCCAAGCAGAAAGGCAAAACAGCATGAGCACATTAAGCAAACAACAAATCGAGCAACTGGCCGAACATTTAGAAAATGCCGAATTGCAGGCTTATGAAGTCACCAAAATCACCGATGATTTCCCTGAAATGGATTATGAAGACGCCTTCGACATCCAATGGGAAATCCGCCGCCGCAAAGAAGCGCGTGGCAACAAAATCGTCGGCATGAAAATGGGGCTGACCTCATGGGCGAAGATGAGCCAAATGGGCGTAGAGCATCCCTGTTACGGCTTTCTGTCCGACTATTTTAGCGTGCCCGAAGGTGTAGCAGTAAAGCACGACGAGCTGATCCACCCGAAAATCGAGGCCGAGCTGGCGTTTGTGACCAAAGCCGATCTGCGAGGCCCCGGCTGTCACATCGGCGACGTATTGGCCGCCACCGATTTTGTGATACCTGCCATCGAAGTGATTGACTCACGCTACAAAGATTTCAAATTCGATTTGAAATCGGTGATTGCCGACAACTCTTCTTCCAGCCGTTTCATTACCGGCGGCTGTGCCAAACCCGTGAGCGAATTAGATTTGAAAACGCTGGGCGTGGTGATGGAAATCAACGGCAAAGTGGTGCAGACCGGCGCCGGCGCGGCAGTGCTGGGACATCCGGCAGCATCGATCGCTATGCTGGCGAACATGCTAGCTGAACGCGGCGAATATTTGCCGGCCGGTTCGTTTGTGATGATCGGCGCAATTACCGCCGCCGTACAGGTGGAAAAAGGCGACTCGTTCTGCGTGCATTTCCAAGATTTGGGCAGCATCAGCGGCCGTTTTGAATAAAGGTCAAGAAAGGAAACAATCATGCCGATTATTCAGATCCACATGATCGAAGGCCGTACCGACGAGCAAAAAGAAGCCGTCATCCGCGAAGTAACCGAAGCTATGGTTCGTGCAGTAGGTGCGCCGAGAGAATCGGTGCGCGTACTGATTAACGAAACGCCCAAGCAGCATTTCGGTATCGGCGGAGAATCGGCGAAATCGAAAGGACGTTGATGTTTCAGACGACCTGTCTGAAAACAAGAGGTCGTCTGAAGACCGCGAAGGAGGAAACATGGGCTACACCGTATGTATTAAAGATCCGAGCGGTTCGGCTGCTTGCACGCGCAGCATTATCGTGCACGAAGGTCAAACCCTGCTGGCTGCTTCTGAGCAGATAGGGCAGTGCACCATTTCGGTGGGCTGTCGCGGCGGAGGATGTGGCGTATGCCGGATAAGGATTTTGTCGGGCCGCTACCGCAAAAAGGCCATGAGCAAAACCCATATCAACGAGCAGGACTTGGCTGAAGGTGTGGTACTGGCTTGTCGGGTTTTTCCTGAAAGCGATATGGAAATCGTGAGCGAGCCGCCCCAGCCACCTTACAACCCGTTTATTTAATTTATGCAACACCACAACCACAGACTGAACACTAAATAACGAATACAGGAGAAACATCATGAGAAAAGGTGTAATGCGTCCAGGACACGTACAAATCCGCGTATTGGATATGGAAGAGGCCGTGAAACATTACGGTGATTTGATGGGCTTGCTTCCCATGGGCAGCGACGAACAAGGCCGCCGCTATTTCAAAGGCTGGACGGAAGTTGACAGCTTCTCCCTCGTGCTGCGTGAAACCGACGAAGCGGGCATGGATTTCATGGCGTTCAAAGTGCTTGACGAAGCCACCCTTGACAAACTTCGTCAAGAATTAATCGATTTCGGCAGGCTGGACGTACAAGACATCCCAGCGGGCGAGTTAAAAGGCTGTGGCCGCCGCGTACGTTTCACCGCACCCACCGGTCATGTGTTCGAGCTGTTCGCTACCAAGGAGCAACCTGGCAAATACGGCGTGGGCGAACGCAACCCCGAAGCCTGGCCGCGCGATTTGAAAGGCATGAAAGTCACCCGTTTCGACCACTGCCTGCTCTACGGCGACGACCTCGATCGCACTTATGATCTGTTCACGCAGGTATTGGGCTTCGACTTGACAGAACAAGTGCTAACACCCGACGGCACCCGCGCTGCGCAGTTCCTCACCTGCTCGATGAAAGCACACGACGTGGCCTTTATCCGCCATGCCGAAAAGGGCAAATTCCACCACGCCTCGTTTTATCTCGAAACGTGGAACGATGTTCTGCTGGCTGGTGATTTGATTGCTATGACCAACACTTCCATTGACATCGGCCCAACACGTCACGGCATTACCCTCGGTCAAACGATTTACTTCTTCGATCCGTCGGGTAACCGCAACGAAGTGTTTGCAGGCGGAAGCTACCACTACCCCGACCACCCGCCGGTAACATGGGATGTCGATCAATTGGGCAAAGCCATTTTCTACCACGACCGCGTGCTCAACGAGCGTTTCTTAACAGTATTGACTTAAATCGTATTTTCAGACGACCTGTCTGAAATCAAAGGTCGTCTGAAAAACTTGCACAAACCCTATCGCAAATAAACTGAACACAACAGCACGTTATTCCAGATCTAAATCCGAATATCTCCTCAAGGTTACTGAAAATCGGGATAGTCGAGTATGGCTGAATAAGTTTATTTGTCCCATTAAAAACAGAGGTAGGAACATGAAAGAATTCAAACATTTTATCAACGGCGAATATGTCGGCTCGGCCAGCGGCAAAACTTTTGAAAACCGCAATCCGGTCGACAATAGCCTGATCGGCATGGTACATGAAGCAGGTAAAGAAGAAGTCGATGCCGCCGTAGCCGCCGCCCGCGCCGCCCTCAAAGGTCCGTGGGGCAAGCTCACCCAAGCCCAGCGCATTCAGCTCTTAAACAAAGTGGCCGACCGCATCAACGAGCGTTTCGACGAGTTTCTTGAAGCCGAATGCTGCGACACCGGCAAACCGCGCAAAATGGCTTCGCACATCGACATTCCGCGTGGTGCCGCCAACTTCAAAGCCTTCTCTGAAACCTTGGCCAACCATCCCACTGAAGCCTTCCGACTTGACACACCTGACGGTAAGGGTGCCATCAACATCGGCCACCGTACACCCAAAGGCGTAGTTGCCGTGATTTCACCGTGGAACCTGCCGCTGCTGTTAATGACTTGGAAAGTCGGTCCTGCCCTGGCCTGCGGCAACACCGTTGTCGTGAAGCCTTCTGAAGAAACCCCAGCTACCACCACATTGCTCGGTGAAGTGATGAACGAATGCGGCGTGCCGCCCGGCGTATTCAACGTTGTACATGGTTTCGGTCCCAATTCCGCCGGTGCGTTCCTTACCGAACATAAAGGCATCGATGCCATTACCTTCACCGGCGAAACCCGAACCGGCGAAATCATCATGAAAGCCGCCGCTGTCGGCCTGCGCAACATTTCTATGGAATGCGGTGGCAAAAACCCAGCTATCGTGTTTGCTGATTGCGATTTGGAAAAAGCCGTCGAAGGCACCATGCGTTCCGCCTTCGTCAACTGCGGTCAAGTCTGCCTCGGCACCGAGCGCGTGTATGTAGAACGCCCACTGTTCAACGACTTCGTGCGCCGCATGAAAGAAGAAGTCGCTAAACTTAAACCCGGTCGCCCCGAGGATCCTGAAGCGAACTTCGGTCCGCTGGTGAGCCAAGAGCACCGCAACAAAGTGCTGTCGTACTATAAATTAGCCGTGGAAGAAGGCGCTACTGTCGAAATCGGCGGAGGTGTACCCGACATGGGCGAAGCACTCAAAGACGGTGCATGGGTCGAGCCGACCATCTGGACAGGTTTACCCGACGACGCACGCGTCGTCCGCGAAGAAATTTTCGGTCCTTGTTGTCATATCCGCCCCTTCGACACAGAAGACGAAGCTATCGCGCTGGCCAACAACACCGACTACGGCCTAGCAGCAGCCATCTGGACGGAAAACAGCAGCCGCGCCGTGCGCGTGGCCGAGCAGATGGAAGCCGGTATCGTGTGGGTGAACAGCTGGTTCCTGCGCGATTTGCGCACCGCATTCGGCGGAGCCAAACAGTCCGGCATTGGTCGCGAAGGCGGTGTACACGGCCTCGAGTTTTACACCGAGTTGAAAAACATCTGTATCAAGATATAAGCAGAACATCTGAATGCAGACTGAGCGGTTGTAAAAACCTTAGGGCGGGCATCCCTGCCCGCCGCACTTAACAATCCAACACCCATAATAAAAGGTCGTCTGAAATTTCAGACGACCTCACGGAGACATACTATGACCCAAGACGATATCAAACGCTTCGGTACCATGCTCTACCAAGCCATGAGCAGCCGCCAAGCTATCCGTCCACTCACCGAACAAGCACCCGACATCACCATTGAAGACGCTTACCACATCTCCCAAGCCTTTCTGCAACACCGCTTGGATGCTGGAGAAAAAGTCATCGGCAAAAAAATCGGCCTTACCTCGCACGCCGTACAATCCATGCTTAAAGTCGACCAGCCCGATTTCGGCTTCCTCACCGACAAAATGGTATTCAGCCAAGGGCAAGACATGCCCATCAGCCAAATGCTGATGCAGCCGCGCGCCGAGGGCGAGATTGCGTTTGTGCTGAAAAAAGATCTAAACGGTCCCGGCGTGACCGCCGCCGACGTCATTGCCGCCACCGAATGCGTGATGCCGTGTTTTGAAATTGTCGATTCCCGTATCGAAAACTGGCAAATCAAAATCCAAGACACCGTCGCTGACAACGCCTCCTGCGGCCTCCTGATTCTCGGTGACACTGCCGTCAGCCCGCGCCAAGTCGATTTGCGCACCTGCGGCATGGTTGTTGAGAAAAACGGCAAAATCATCAGCACCGGTGCCGGAGCAGCCGCCCTTGGCAGCCCCGTCAATTGTGTCGCTTGGCTTGCCAACACCTTGGGTAGCTTCGGAATCCCACTCAAAGCAGGCGAGATCATCCTCTCTGGCGCGCTGGTTCCATTGGAAAATGTGAGTGCAGGCGATTTCATGTCTGTATCTATCGGCGGTATTGGTAATGCTTCAGTGTTGTTTAGCTGAAATGGTTTCAATAGGTAAATATAGTTAAAAAACTTAAAAATAGTATATTTGTCATACTCAGACTTAACCTGAGTATCTTGAGTTCAGGTAATTTAAGAGATACGAAGTTCAAGCACGAGTATGACGTTTATACTTCTGCTATTGATTGGCTGTACTAGACCTTTACAAAATAGCCCCTTTACCTAAGAGTCGAAACCCAAATACAGAATTTCGGATCTTGGATAAAGGGGCTATTTTGTAAAGGTTTCAGCCAAGAAGATATGGTTGGTACAGGTTTCTCTCATAAAAAAGGTCGTCTGAAACGGCTGCGATAGCGTTTTCAGACGACCTCTAATGGCGTTTAATTCAGATTATTGGGCATATTTTTTACCCAAAGTTTGAGCAGCTTTTTGTGCTTCCTGATTGGCTTGGCGTAAAACCGTTTCCATATTGTGGGTTTTGTCTTGGTATGCCTTCATGAATTGGACAGCCTTTTTGTCTTTTATGTCAATCTTTAGTACAGAAGCATTTTCGCTGGACAGGATGATCATTTCGTTGGCTGTTTTGCTTGTTTGCAGCATACGGTCAAGAACGGCTTTAACTTCAGCATCTTGAATATTGAGTTTTTCAGCGTCCTGATGGAATTTGTCAAGGGCGGGAGACAGCTCTTTGACAGCTGCAAGTGCGGCTGCTTCATCGCCTTTTAATGCAGTTTGTTGCAGCTTGGAAGCCATTTGCGCGATTTTTTGTGCTTCCGCTCCTGATATATATTCCATGAATTTCTTCAGGTCTTCCAAACCGGTTGGCGATTTTTTGTCGGAAATGGTAATCGGCTCTGCCAATTTAGGATCGGGAACGGGGAATTTATTGATGATTTCAGCGTATTGGCCGGAGAGGGTAACTTCGCCCTCGGCTGTTTGTACAGTAGTGGGTTTGCTGTCAGCCGATTTGCCGGAGTCGCCACAGGCTGCCAATGCCGCAGCGGTGAATAATGCTAAGCCGAATTTTGTTAAGGTGTTCATTAAGAGTTCTTTGAAGAAATAGGCAGATAATTGATACCATTGAAATGATAGACAGTTCATTCTAACACGGACTCAATTGATATACTTAAGACTATTTGAACGGAATGGTAGGTTTTTATAGCGGGTCAACTTCAAATCAAAACAAAGTATAGTGGATCAAATTTAAATCAGGACAAGGCGACGAAGCCACAGACAGTACAGATAGGCGAGGCAACGCCGTACTGGTTTAAAGTTAATCCACTATAATACCCTGTGCTGGTCTTAAACTTAACCCACTGAGACCTTTGCAAAATTCCCCAAAATCCCCTAAATTCCCACCAAGACATTTAGG
>ERZ772912.615-NODE-615-length-15499-cov-9.422235_pt1 | contig 15499 bp, 11 predicted proteins | sample MGYA00512119_ERZ772912 | MGnify/ENA primary metagenome ERZ772912 (study PRJEB29015, sample SAMEA2738048) | human oral metagenome | biome: human oral; feature: human-associated habitat; material: saliva | place: China | collected 2230 ...
GACACTGCTTAGTCCTACCTGGAGCTTGAGGGCGGGGATGAGGGGGGCCAGGTGGTGCAGTGCTCTGACCGTGGCGCCGACCAGGAGCAGGAACAGGAGTCCGTTGCGAAGCCGGCGGTTGTCGCGGCGCCGCGAGAGCCTGAGGAGCCCCCACCACAGCGCCAGGGCGGCGACGTCGACCAGCGGAGCGGGGAGGAACCAGGGGGTGCTCATGGGGCGGTTTCCTCTCGTGGTGCAGGGGGCTGGGTTTGTCCTGGATGTGGGGAAGGCGGGCCTTCCCGGCATGGCGCGGGACTGTGGGTGCTGATGGGGCGGCGCTCATCATAGAACCGGGGCCAGCTGGAGCCGCCTTGCGCTCATGCGATCAGGTTAGGAGGCGGCTGCGGGTAGGTGTGAGCGTCGTTGGGACGATTCGTGGGAGGCGGCCCTCCACCCTTCGGAGGACGGCGTATGCCCCGACTCCTCCCTGGGGGGAGGTCGGGGTGCTCGTCCGTGTGGGAGGCTCACGCCACGATCTAACGCACGGGCCTGCCTGAGTGAGTGCGGTCGTAATCGGTCTGGGCCCGGGCGATGTCCTTCCGGTGCGCCAGCGACCAGTCGGCAAGGGCTCTCAGCAGATGCGTCAGGCTCGCCCCCATCTCGGTGAGCCGGTAGTCGACCTGGGCGGGAACCGTGGGGTAGACCGTGCGGCGCACCAGCCCGTCGCGCTCCAGACGCCGCACCGTCAGGGTGAGCATGCGCTGCGAGATGCCGCCGACGGCGCGCTGCAGCTGACGGAAACGCAGTGGACCGTGCGTCAGCTCCACGATGACCAGCAGGGACCACTTGTCCCCCAGCCGGTCATGGATCGCGCGGATGCCGGGATCCTCGCGGTGCGCCCGGGTGCAGCGCTCCAGAGGCGCCGGATGGGGATCGCCGGTGGTCACATCGCTGTGCGTCGGTGACAAGAAACTGCCTCCTTGTAGGTGCGTGCACGATGCCTCAGGCTCATGCGCAGAAGGTTCGGTGGCCGCGGGAGCCGGTTTCCGGAGCGCGGTTGAGTCTGAAGGAGCCTACTCATGATCATGGTGACCGGTGCGAGCGGACGGTTCTCCTCAGCCGTCCTGGCGGAGCTGCGCGCTCTCGGCATTCCGGCGGTGGGTGGCAGCCGCACGCCGTCGGCGGGGCAACGGCATGTTGACTTCAGCATCCCGGACAGTCTGGATTTCAACGGCGTCGACACTCTGCTACTGGTGCCTGCCGGGGCGCAGGAGGACGACCGGCAGGTCGCCTTCAACCGCGCAGCCGTTGAGATCGCGGTGCGCGACGGCGTCTCCCATCTCGTCTACACGAGCCTCACCGGCGCGGGCGACCACCTGTCAATGGCGCTGCCGCACCGAGTCACCGAGCGAATCATCATGGCCAGCGGCATGACATGGACCATTCTGCGCAACGGCGTCTACGCCGAGATTCTCGGCGCTCCGCTCTCGTGGGAGAAGCACGGAGAAGCGTTGAGAATTGTGTCGCCGTTGGGAGACGGGGCTGTGGCTGCGGTGGCACGGCAAGACCTGGCCTGCGCGGCGGCCTCCCTCCTCAGCGACCCGGGCAGGCACGAGAGGAAGGTCTACGAGTTGGTGGGAAGCCGTGCGGTGTCCGCCGCCGACGTCGCAGTCCGCCTGGGCTGTGAGGTGAGGGACATCAGCCTGGGTGACTACCGGAAACTGCTCGCCGAGGGCGGGATGCCGTCCTTCCGCCAGTCCCTGATGCTCTCGATCGCCAGTGTCATCCGGCACGGGTTCTTGGCCAGTACGGGTGATGACCTTCCGTACCTGCTGGGCCGGGAGCCCACGGATCCGCTTTCCGTGGCGGTCAAGGCCGTCGTTGAACAACGCTCAGGTCTATCAATCGAGAACAACTGAAATTATCAGACATTCAGTTCCTCAGTCATTATATTCTGAGATGGTTGAATGAGGTTTGGTATCGATTTTGGCGGCGGGGGAGCTTCTGGGGTGTGCGCCTGTGGGTGCGAACTATGATGATGTTGCCCGCAAGACCATTTTGTTTCAATGGAGAACTGCCGAGATTTCCTATCAAAGTGTTGAGACCTATGTGCGCCGCGGATGTGTTGGCTGTTGTCACTGTGAGGGGGGTTCTCGCAATATCGCAAGAACTGCGGCCCTGTGGATGATTGGCTTATTTACGTGCGGCTTCGGACTCTTGGCCATTCCTTTCTTTAGAAAATGCGTCTACTGTGGGCATGGCATGTTTCTGAACGGCCACAATCCGCATGTCGGTGGGTAAGGCTGGCCCAAGGCGGATGAGCTTAGGGGTGCCGGGGCCCGCCACCATGACCCCGCAGAGTCGATCAGGCACACGGCTTGGTGTCCACAGCGCTGACATTAACGACCCTGCCGTCGAAGCATCCAGCGGGGATCCTTGGAATACTGCGGTTCTTCTTCGACGTGCAGCGCCGGTGAGCCTGTGATGTCAGCACCATGGACACCAGCGACCTACTACGACCCGCCAGGCCTCGTCCATCGGCCCTCCGTCACTTCCAGAGCAACCGCCACCCACCTTGGAATCTTGTTTGAGCGAGAGTCTCTGAAGTCGAGCAGACCAAACTGACTGTTGCCCCGCGCGTTCGTACCTTAGGTCGCGCGTTCGAGGGGTAAAGGGTACGAACCGGCGATCTACCCTACGAACGCGCGGGATGGTAACGCGGCAGGGCGATGGGTTTCGCGGCGCGGGCCGGATGGAGTTGGTGTCAGCGGGCGCCCTCGAACTACAGTTGACCTGCAACGACAGGGGAGCGCCCCGTCGTCGGCCCGGCCGCCACTGGCCGATGGGCCGCCTCCGACGGCGCTGAGAGTGCGGAAACCCGCAGACCCTCGAACCTGCTCCGGTTAGTACCGGCGAAGGAAGTCGAGACCATCTCCCCGGCGCGCCGCAGGTGGTCGCCGGGCCCTCCGGAGAACCATCCAGGAGGCACACATGAGCATCCAGTCCACCCACCGCCCCGGCCGGCCCCACCCGGCCCTCAGCCGCCGGGCCCTGCTCGCCGGAACCGCCGCCGGCGCCGTCGGCCTGAGCCTGGCCGCCTGCGGCAAGGGCAAGAAGGCCGGCTCCCAGGCCGACTCCAAGACCGTCACCGTCGTCACCCACGACTCCTTCCACGTCTCGGAGGACCTCCAGAAGGCCTTCACCTCCGAGACCGGCTACACCCTCAAGATCGCCACCTCCGGGGACGCCGGCGCCCTGGTCAACAAGCTCGTCCTGACCAAGGACGCCCCCCTGGGCGACGCCGTCTTCGGCATCGACAACACCTACGCCACCCGCGCCCTCGACCAGGGCGTCATCGACACCTCCGCCACCGTCACCCTGCCCAAGGGCGCCGAGAGCTACGTCGTCGCCGACACCCCGGCCCTGGCGCCCATCGACGTCGGCGACGTCTGCCTCAACATCGACACCGGCTACTTCACCGGCAAGGGCCTGACGCCCCCGGCCACCTTCGAGGACCTCACCAAGCCCGAGTACAAGGGCCTGCTCGTGGCCATCAACCCCACGAACTCCTCACCCGGCATGGCCTGGCTGCTGGCCACCATCGGCCACTTCGGCGCCGGCTCCTTCGCCGACTACTGGAAGCAGCTCATGGCCAACGGCGCCCGGATCGCCGAGGACTGGAGCGCCGCCTACGAGACCGACTTCTCCGGCAGCGGCAAGGGCACCTACCCCATCGTCGTGTCCTACGCCTCCTCGCCCTCCTTCACGGTCTCCAAGGACAAGAGCTCCAGCTCCACCTCCGCCCTGCTGGACACCGCCTTCCGCCAGGTCGAGTACGCCGGGGTCCTCAAGGGCGCCGCCAACCCCGAGGGCGGCAAGGCCTTCGTGGAGTGGATGCTCTCCAAGGCCGTCCAGGAGGACATCCCCGGCCAGATGTACATGTACCCGGTCCTGCCCGACGCCGCCCTGCCCGAGGCCCTCACCAAGTTCGGGCCGCTGTCGAAGTCGCCGGTGAAGGTCGACCCCAAGGAGATCACCACCCACCGCGAGGAGTGGCTGAACACCTGGACCGAGGCCGTCGGCAAGTGAGCACGCCGGGCGAGAAGACGCCAGGGGCCGACGTCGCTGCTCGAGCCGACGCCGGAGCCTCCCCGTTGACAGCGGCGCCGGGGGTGGCGTCGGGGACGGCAGTCCGGCCGGCTGGAGGTGGCGCGACGGCTGCCCGGCGTGCCGGCGGTCCCCGGCCCGGTTGGGGCGAGCGGGTCGGTTGGACCCTGGCCGTCGTCGGCCCGCTGGCCTTCCTGGCGGTCTTCTTCGCCTGGCCCGTGGCCACGCTCATGGGCCGCGGCCTCGCCCCCGACGGCGCCCTGGACCTGAGCGGCTTCGGCGAGGTCCTGGCCCGCGAGCGCACCTGGCGGATCCTCACCCAGACCCTCACCCAGGCGGTACTGGGCACCGCCGTGTGCGTGGCCCTCGGCATCCCCGGCGCCCTCGTCCTCTACCGGCGCGCCTTCCCCGGCCGCGACCTGCTGCGCGGGGTGGTGACCGTGCCCTTCGTGCTGCCCAGCGTCGTCGTCGGCGTCGCCTTCCACGCCCTGGTCACCCGCGGCGGGCCCCTGGAGGCCCTGGACCTGGACGGGACGCTGACCGCGGTCGTGGCCGCGCTGGCCTTCTTCAACTACGGGCTCGTGGTGCGCACCGTGGGCACCATGTGGTCGCGGCTCGACCCGCGCGCCGTGGAGGCCGCCCGGGCGCTGGGGGCCTCGCCGATGCGGGCCTTCGCCACCGTCACCCTGCCCGCGCTGGCCCCCGCCATCGCCTCGGCCGCCTCCCTGACCTTCCTGTTCTGCGCCACCGCCTACGGGGTGGTCCTCGTGCTCGGCGGGGTGGGGATCGGCACCATCGAGACCGAGATCTACCGGCTGACCACCCAGTACCTCGACCTGCGGGGCGCCGCCGTCCTGTCGGTCGTCCAGCTCGGCGTCATCGCCCTGGCCCTGTGGGTGGCCGAGCGGGCGCGCGCCGCCACCCAGACGCGCCTGCGCCTGCGCACCGAGGTGCCCGCCGGGCGGCTGCGGGCCGCCGACGCCCCCGCGCTCGCGGTCACCGCGGTCACGGTCGGGGGGCTGCTGGTGGCGCCGATGGCGGTGCTGGTGGTGCGCTCCCTGCAGCGCGACGGCGCCTGGACGCTGGCGAACTACACCGACCTGGGCTCGACCGGCGGGCGCGGCGCCCTGCTCGTGACCGTGTGGGAGGCGGCCGCCAACTCGGTGTCCGTGGCCGTGGCGGCCGCGGCCATCGCCCTGAGCCTGGGGGTGGCGGTGTGCCTGGTGGTCTCGCGCCGCCCCCGCAGCCGGGCGTTGGCCCGGGTCATCACCGGGCTCGACGCCGCCTTCATGCTGCCGCTGGGCGTGTCCGCCGTGACGGTCGGCTTCGGCTTCCTCATCACCCTGGCGCGTCCGCCGCTGGCCCTGACCCGCTCCTGGTGGATCCTGCCGCTGGCGCAGGCCGTCGTGGCCGTGCCGCTCGTGGTGCGCACCCTGCTGCCGGCACTGCGCGCCATCGATCCGCGTCAGCGCGAGGCGGCCGCCGCCCTGGGGGCCGGGCCCGGCCGGGTGCTGGCGACCGTGGACGGGCCCCAGCTGCTGCGCGCCGGCGGGCTGGCGGCCGGCTTCGCCCTGGCGACATCGCTGGGGGAGTTCGGGGCGACGTCGTTCCTGGCCCGCCCCCAGGAGCCGACCCTGCCGGTGGTCGTCTACCGGCTCATCGGCAGCCCCGGCTCCCAGAACCAGGGGATGGCGCTGGCCGGGGGCGTCGTCCTGGCGGTGGGCAGCGCCGCCGTCATGCTCGGCTGCGAGTGGCTCCAGACCCGGATCGGCCCCGGGCGAGGCGGGAGCGCGGGCGCGACGTCGAGGCCTGGCAGGGCGTCGGCGCATCGATCCGCCCCGCAGCGCGCAACCTCCACGGAGACCAGCCGGAGTGCTGCGGGCGCGACGGGCGGAAACAACGAGGCGGCCCGAAATCGCGGGCCCAGGACAGACGGAGGCGAGCGGCCATGAGCCCGACTGCCAGTGACACCAGTGCTTCTGCGGGCCTGTCCGTGCGCGGGCTCGCCGTGACCTACGGGGACCTGCGCGCCGTCGACGGCGTCGACCTGGAGGTGGCCGCCGGCGAGGTCGTCGCCCTCCTGGGGGCCTCGGGCTCGGGCAAGTCCTCCCTGCTGCGGGCGGTGGCCGGCCTGGAGGACGTGGCCGCCGGCGAGGTCGCCTGGGACGGGCGGAGCATGGTGCGCGTGCCCGTCCACAAGCGCGGCTTCGGCCTCATGTTCCAGGACGGCCAGCTCTTCGAGCACCGCGACGTCGGCAGCAATATCGCCTACGGGCTCACCGGCCTGCCGCGCGCCCAGCGGGGCGAGCGGGTGCGCGAGATGCTCGAGCTCGTCGGCCTGCCCGGCTTCGAGCGGCGGCGCGTGACGACCCTGTCCGGCGGGCAGGCCCAGCGGGTGGCCCTGGCCCGGGCGCTCGCACCGGCGCCGAGGCTGCTGCTGCTCGACGAGCCCCTGTCCGCCCTGGACCGGGCCCTGCGCGAGCAGCTGGCCACCGACGTGCGCACCATCCTGCGTCGGGGCGGCACGACGGCGCTCTACGTCACCCACGACCAGGACGAGGCCATGACCGTGGCCGACCGGGTCGGCGTCATGGAGGCCGGCCGCCTCCTGCGCCTGGACACCCCCCAGCGCCTGTGGGCCGAGCCCGGAAGCAGCAAGGTGGCGCGGTTCCTGGGCTTCGACGTCGTTGGCGACCTCGCCCTCGCCCCCGGCGCGCTGCGCGTGGTGGAGGCCGCGGCGGGGAAGCCAGGGGAACGGGGTGGGGTCGCGCAGACGGATATACCGGCGACACCGGAGACTCTGCCGGCCACCGTGCTGGCCTCGCGGCTGCGTCGCGGCCAGTGGGAGGCCGAGGTCGAGCTTGACCCCGAGCGGCTCGCCGCCCTGGCAGGGACGGCCGGGTTGGCAGGGCCAGACGAGGTGGCCGGGCTGGACGGGCCGGCTGAGCCGTCCAGCGTCGGGGCTGATGTGGCGGCGGGTCGTGAGCCGGCCCGTGCTACCCGTGCTACCGCCCTGACCCGGCGCCCCCACGCGTCCGGGGCGCGCGTCACCCTGAGTCTCGACCCCGCCCGCACCGCCCGCCTGTAAGACACGGGTGCGGAAGCCCCGCCGTCGCTGTCGTGCCTTGTGCCTCGGGATCGAGGGGTAGAGGGTACGACCTCGCGACCTACCCTACGACCGCACGGTTAAACGTCGTTGGGCCACCTGTGGGTCACGGAAAGGTCTCGCCGCACACCTTGGCCGGGCAGATCACACCCCCAGTGGCGCCGTGATCCTTGTCACTCGTCGATGTTTCCCGGCTCGCTCCGGTACGGCCTCCACCAGGACTTTTCTCCCGTGTGGCGCCGCCGTTGTGGGCGGGCGAGAAGCCATAGCGTCGGAGGAATGGCGAGGGGGAGCCGCGCTCGGATGCTGAGCCTGGCGATGCCAAAAGATCACGAACAGGTCGCAGTTGAAGTCTCCAGTTGAGTAGCATCCACAGTGCTGGCAGCCGTGGGCGCCTCTGCGTCGGGCTCGTGCGTCGGCGTTGTCGCCGGCCCCGGGTCGCGTGTCTCCATCCTCGGCAATCGGCGCCTTCCTCAGTGATAATCCCGATCCTCCACCGCAAGGAGCCTGACATGTCCGCCTACGTCCGCTACTACCGGCGGCTTCAGGCACTCACTCAGCGCCTGAGCACCTACCTGGACCGGTTGGAGGCTCGCGCCCGGGAGTTCGGCGTCAGCTCGGCCCGCACCGCGATGGAGATGCAGATCACCGACCCGGCCTCCGTCTCCGCCTTCCGCTCGGAGGTCGAGGCCCAGATCATGTTCCTGCACACCAAGGCCCAGCGGGTCTTCGCCAAGCACTTCGCCCCCTTCCTGGACATCGACGCCGACCTGTCCATCGACGAGGACCGTCAGCTCTCCGCCCGCCTCCAGGACGCGGCCAACCTCGTGGGCGGCTTCGAGGTGCGCCTGCGCAACATCATCGAGGAGGTCTTCGCCCCCGGCCGCGCCGAGCAGGCCCGCGAGGAGTGGAACCGCGCCATGACCGACTGGCGCCAGGCCCAGTTCTCCTTCACCTGCGACAAGTGCGGCGACCCGGTGCCGCTGCCCGAGCTCTACCACATGCCGGTGTTCATCACCTGCCCGCGCTGCAAGTCGCGCGTGGCCTTCCAGCCCACCGAGGCCATGGCGGCCGCGCCCACCTGGGCCAAGGAGGTCGCCAAGACCACCTGCTACGCCGAGTGGCAGAAGTCCGAGTCGGAGCAGGCCGCCGAGGAGGGGGTGGGCCTGGCCTTCTTCTACTACGTCGACTACGCCATCGCCCACCACCTCATGATGAACCGGCTGCTGCCCTTCTACGTGCGCTCCCAGGGCGGCCAGGAGGCCCTGCGCCGCGACGTGCGCAAGGCGCTGGAGACCCGCACCCACCAGCTGCGCCCCGACGAGGTCTCCCCCCAGTACCACGCCATGGAGTACGTCAACTTCATGGGCGGCCTGGGCCGCTCGGCCCAGATCCTGGGCCAGGAGGGCCTCGACGACCGCCGCGAGCTCATCCTGCAGACGGTGCGCGACATCATGCGCCCCGACGAGCCCCTGGCCCGCTCCATCCTGGACAACACCTTCACCGAGGAGCTGTGGAGCCAGCAGGCCCACGCCGCCGACCAGCTCTCCTGCGAGGTGCCCCGCTAGCGTTCCCACCCGCCGTCCGCCCGGCCTGGCACGCAGGCGGCGCGCAGACGGCTCGAGCCCGACGGCGCATCGCGCGACTCATTCGCCCTCCCGTCGGCTTGTCAGCTCTTCGTCCCCCGGGCGGCCCGACGCCGCTCGGAACCGTTCCCGAAAGGACCACCATGGTCGGCTTCCGCAAGAAGTCCCAAGACAGCGCCTCCTTCTCCCGGTCATCCGGTGCCAAGGCGGACGGGAGAGCGGGGGCCGCCTCCTCGGGTGCTGCTCAGCGCTCCCGCACCGGGCGCACCGAGCCCACCGCGCGCGCAGGGAAAGGGCGACGCGGCCCGGCCGCCGGCCGCCGCGGATACAAGGCCTCCGAGCAGATGGACTCGCGCTGCCTGACCCTGGCCGAGTCGGCCTCCGGCGTCCTGGGGCGCTCCCTGGACCAGGCGCTGGCACGACTCCCGGAGGGTCCCGGCGCCTCCGCCGCCTCCCGGGGCCCCGCCGGACCTGCGGGCTCAGGGGCCCCGGTCGCTGGGAATCGACCCGACGCCGCCGGCTCCCCACGCTCGACTAGGGGCCGAGGGGCTTCAGCGGGTAGCGTGCGCAGCGCACAGGCCGGCACCGGCCAGGTCGACACGGTCGCGGACATCGCCTCCGACATCGAGTTCTGACGGCCCGCCCTGCGCCTGAACCGGCCCCGAGCCGGCTCACCAGCTGCACGCCGCACCCCCAGCGGCGCCATCCGCACCGAATCCGCATCACATCCCGCACCGGGTAGGAGGCGAGAGATCCCATGAGCGCCCAACCGGCTCTGACCTTAGAGCGGGTCGAGACCTGGCTGTCCCAGCACGGCATCACCGCCGGCCCCGAGGAGGACGGCGCCGTCTTCATGGGCTTCCCGGGCTGCGACATCGGCGTCTACCTGCACGACCAGCAGGCCGCCCTCGTCGTGGCCGGCATGTGGCGCGGGCGCCCGGCGGCCGAGCGCCTCGATGAGATGCGCGCCTTCATCGACGCCCAGCACCGCTCCACCTACGGCCCGGACCTGGCCGTCACCCCCGCCCACGACCCCAGCCACCTCCTGCTGAGCACCCAGATGGTGGCCTACGTCGGCGCCGGCATGAGCCAGGCCCAGCTCGACGCCTTCATGGACATGGGCCTGGGTATGACCCGCGCCTTCTTCTCCACGGTGGAGGAGCGCTTCCCCGAGCTCGTCACCTGGGAGGAGGACTGATGGCCTGGTGGAATCAGCCGGAGGGGTCGGTGACCCCGACCGTGACCCTCAGGCGGCTCGCCGCCTGGCTGGCCGTGCGCGGCCACCGTCACGACCTCGACCTGTCCGAGGGGGTGGTGCACTTCTCGGTGGCCGGATTCGACTACGTGCTCATGGTGGTCGACCGCCGGATCCTCGCCGTGCGCGCCCACCACCGGCTCGCCGCCACCCGGCCGGGCTCCGCGGAGCTCTCCCGGGTGCGCGCCGTGGCCCAGGAGGTCTCCAGTGGCCGGCTCATCCCCGCCTTTTACACCGAGGTCGACGCCGCCGGCCTGAGCCTGTGCGCCGAGGTCCTCACCAACATCGGGGCCGGGCTCGACGACGCCCAGCTGGCCGGCACCCTGGACTTCATCCTCGACGGCGTCGATCAGGCCCTGCGCGAGGTCCTCGACCTTCTGGCCGCCCAGGACGCAGCTGCCCATAGCCGGCCCGACGCCGGGACGGAGGCTGAGGGCGCGCCCGCGCCCCGGGCCGAGAGCGGGCCTGAGACCGTCGGTGGGATCGCCGCTGAGATCGCCATTGAGGGAGAGGTCGGCGGGGCGACCGTGATCGCCCTGCCCGAGGCGCCCCGGCCCGCCCGGGCCGCCGGGACCGTCGGTACCGCCGACACTGCTGAGATCGCGGGAGGCGAGTCCACCCGGGACAGTGCGCAGTCTTCTGTGGCGGCGACGACGCGGAGCGCGACTGCGGTCATGGCCGATGCGACGGTGGAGATGGCCGCTGTCGTCGACGGGCCCGTCCCCGCAGCCCCGGGTGATGCTGAGGGCGGAACCGGGGCTGAGACAACCGACACCCCCAAGCCCCTGCTCGTGTCCTAGCGCGCGCCGGCCTCGCCGACGCGGTGCGGTGGCATCCGTTGGAAACACTGGAGTGGCGGGCGCCCGCGTCGGAGTGGGCGGCCCTGGTGCCGACTGGTGCGGGCGGTGGCGCCCGACCCCGACATGCCCCGCGGCCGAGTTGCCGCTGGCCGTTGCAGTAGCGGATTCTATAACTGTTCGGTAACACTGGATGTCGGACAACCGCCCTCTGGACGAAAGGAGCCCGAGATGCCCATGCCGCCGTTCACCGGTGAGCGGTGCGGGACGACGCTCCACCCACGGCATCCCTGGGGTCGGCGGAGCGCATTCCGTGCGTTCTTGCAGCACACGGTGGAAGCCTTCGCCTCATGACGGTGCAACGTCAGGCTCCGCCCGGAAGGACAGACTCCATGACCACACGCGAAGACATCCTCGAGCGTCTGGCCTACGCCGATGCCCTCGGCCACGGCCCCCAGACCTCGGCCCTCATCGCGGAGGCCGTCAGCTGGGCGGACGCACTGGGCGACGAGGACCTGCGGATCGCCACCCGGCTGGCCCTGACCGAGGCCTACCAGCAGGGCAACGAGGCGTGGAAGGCGCTGGCTCCCTTCTCGTGGAACCTCGGCCGCTACCAGCGCCGCCCCGAGGCCTTCGACGACGCCCAGGTGCGCACCCTGCACTGGCACTTCAAGTGGGCGGTGGCCGTGGCGGCCGCCAACCCCAGGGTCTCCAAGGACAAGGTGCGCCAGCTCGAGGCCAGCCTCGAGGAGTTCTACCGCTCCGGGGGCGCCTCCATGCACGTCGTCCACGGAGAGCGCGCCTCGGTCGCCGGCCTGCTGGGCCTCGAGGAGGAGGCCGCCGAGGAGCTGGCCGCCTGGCGGGCCACCCACCGCGACGAGAACGCCGACTGCGAGGGCTGCGACCCCATGCGTCAGGTCGCCTTCGCCTACCGCACCGAGGCCTGGGAGCTGGCCGTGGCCACCGCCGTGCCCGTGCTGACCGGCGCCGTCAGCTGCTCCGTGCAGCCCCAGACCACGCAGTCCCTCGTGCTGCTGCCCCTGCTGGCCTCCGGCCGGCCCCGGGCGGCCTGGGAGGCGCACCTGCGCTCCTACCGGGAGATCCGCCGCAACCCCAAGGCCCTCATCTCCCTGGCCTACCACCTGGAGTACCTGGCCCTCGTGGGGCGGGTGGACCGGGGCCTGGAGCTCCTGCGCCGCCACCTGTCCTGGCTGGCCCAGGCCGAGTCCGCCTACGTGCTGCTGTCGGCACTGCGCGGCATGAGCCTGGTGCTGCGCGAGGCCGAGCGGGCCGGCCGCGGCGAGGAGGCCCTCGGCGTCGAGGTCCCGGCCGCCGACCTGTGGTACCCGCTGCCGGGGCTGGAGGCCTCCACCACCATCTCGCGCGTCTACGCCGAGATGACCGGCTGGGCCCGGCGCCTGGCCCAGCAGTTCGACATGCGCAACGGCAACTCCACCATCTCCGACCACCTGGAGCGCTCCCTGGCCCGGGCCGCCTTCGACGCCGCCCCCGGCGCGGTCCACGGGCTGGGCGTGGAGGTCGACCTCCTGGAGCCCTCCGAGGAGCTGCCCGAGGCGGCCCAGACGAGCCTGACCGTGGACGAGGACGGCGCCGCACCCGACGTCGCCTCCCTCCTGGGCCTGGTTGCCGACGACAACGGCCTGGTCCAGGAGCACGCACCCCGCACGACGTCGTCGAGCCAGGAAGCGGCCGGCCGACGCGCCCGCGCCGCCACCAGCCACCAGAGCGGCGACGAGCCCTTCCCCCTGGTGGACCTCGTGCGGCCCCGGCCGGTGCGCAACGGCGAGGAGGCGGTGCGCCGCTACGTCGACCACCGCCGCACCATCGGCTCCTCGACGATGGACTACTGGTACGTCGTCGACCAGGTGGCCACGCGCGACCTGCTGCCCCCGATCGGTGAGGAGATCCCGGGCCTGGAGTACCACACGGGACTGCTGCGGGCCGCCGCCATGACCTGCCGCACCGAGATGGATGAGGCCATCGCCGAGCGCCTGCGGATCCGCCCCCTCATCGAGCTGGCCTTCGGGCCGCTGGGCGCCTACTACGTGGACCTGCTCAACCTCGACAACGAGATCACCGCCGACTCCATTGCCGAGCTATCCCAGGACGTCTTGCGCGATGAGCGCCTGCAGCGGGCCACCTCCCTCATCGGGCAGATCGAGGCCCAGGTCGAGGACCTGGTGTCCACCGAGCTGCTCGACCCCGGGGGTACCGACGCCCTCGTCCTGGCGGCCGACGCCCTGCTCGTGGGGGCCTCGGTCCTCACCGACCTGCACGCCAAGGACGAGGCGCTCGGGGCGATCCAGGTCGTCGCCCGCGCCGCCGAGGCCGTCCCCGAGGACCGCCACGCCGAGCGGATGGACGACATCCTCGACATGGCGCGCGCCGAGGTCCTGGCCGAGTGCGGCGACGTCTACAACGGCTGCCTGCTGGCCGAGGAGGTCATGCGCCGCCACGAGAAGGTCTCCCCGGTCCTGGCCGCCCGCGGTCGGCGCCTGCTGGGCATCTCCTCCATGGAGGTGGGTCAGTTCGATGAGGCCATCGCCCAGTTCCGCGAGCAGGCCAACATCATGCTGGCCGCCGGCATCACCCTGTACGCCGTGGCCTCCCTGCTGTCCCTGGGCTCGGCGCTGGAGGCCTCCGAGCGCTACCTGGAGAGCGCCGAGGTCCTGGAGTCCGCGCTGTCCCTGGCCCAGCGCACCGGGGCCACGAGCATCGCCCTGTACCTGCACCGGCTCCTGGCTCAGACCGGCATGGCCATGGGCGAGGAGGAGAGCGTCGCCGAGCACTCGCTGGCCGCCGCCCGGATCCTGCAGGAGCAGGGGCGCCGGGCGCTGGCGGGGGAGTACCTCGCGCACGCGGCGATGGCCGTCTCCAATCTCAAGGACAATGTGCGCGCCGCCGCCCTGTTCCGCCAGGCCGCCGACCTGGAGGACACCCGCACCGACCAGGGCTGCCTGGACCGGGGGCGGGCGCTGCGCCGCTCGGCGCGGGCGCTGGTGGACGACCTCACCCTGCCCATGGCCCGGGGGCGGCTCGACGAGGCCCGCCAGATCATGGAGGAGGCCCGTCAGGCCTTCGCCGGCGTGGCCGACACCGAGGGCTACTCCTCGGCCTGGGAGATCGGCGACTGGCACGACGACATGGCCTGGATCCTGTGGCGCACCGGCCAGAACTGGCAGGCCGTCCAGCACTGCGAGTCCGCCTACGACGGCTACATGGACACCGAGGACCGCGACTCGGCCTCGCGGGCCCTGTGCATGCTGGCCCGCCTGCACGCCGAGCGTGGTGAGCGCGACGAGGCCCTGGCCGCCTGCGCCCGCGTGCGCGACCTGCTGGGCGAGCCGCACTGGGACGGTCACGACGCCCTGGAGTTCGTGGCCTCCGTGGAGGAGACGCTGCGCTGACGTGTGGGGCGGGCTCTGCCGCCGTGATGAGGCCCCGGCCCGCAATGCTGTCCTGGGTTGTGACGCCGCTGTGGCTCGCGGCCGGGGACATTCCGCGCGGCCGGGTGCGTGTCGTTCCGGACGGGGGCATTCGACGCCGTCGGGGACCGAAAACCTGTCCCCGCACGCGCAGGATGTCCCCGGCCGAAAGATGGTGCACCCCTACGCGCAGGATGTCCCCGTCGAGTGAGGAGTATCCGGCGTCGGCGGGCGCGGGGTGGAGGATTCCGCCCCGTGTGAATCGGGTGACGGTGGCCGATGCGCGAGGAATGATTAGCCTTGGGCATCACGACCCCTCGACGACCCTCCCGGGAGGCACCCCTTGGCCATCGCAGCCTCACACCGATTCTCACCCAGCGGCGACCTTCCCGTGGAGGCGGGGCGCTACCGACTCGTGGCGTCGGGGGCCTGCCCGTGGTGCCGCCGCGTCCTCATCGCCCGGCGCCTGCTGGGCCTGACCGAGGCGATCCCCGTGTCCTGGAGCTACGGCAAGGGCGCGGACGGGTACTGGGAGCTGACCGGCCCCGACGGCGAGCCCGGCGTGGATCCGGCGCTCGGCGCCCGCTCCCTGGCCGAGGTCTATGCGACGACCCCCGGCTATACGCCTCCCCCCACCGTCCCGGCCCTGGTGGACACCACGACCGGCCAGGTCGTCAGCGACGACTCCGGCGACCTGCTCTTCGACCTGTCCACCGCCTGGTGGGACCTCCACCGCGAGGGCGCCCCGGACCTCTACCCGCTCAACCGCCGCAACTCCACCGACGCCTGGGACGCGTGGATCGGCTCGCAGATCAACGTCGGCCACGCGGTGGCCACCCACTCCCAGGACCCGGAGAAGGCCGCGGCGGCGGCCAACGGCGTCCTCGTGGGCTTCGACGTCATCGACACTCTCCTGGCCCGGGCCACGCGGATGGAGGCCTCCCGCGAGGACGGCCTGACGATGCTCGACGGGCCGGCCCTGTCCGCCGTCGTCGCCATCGGCCAGTACCTGTGCGGCGACAAGCCCACCGGCAGCGACATCCGCCTGTTCACCACCGTCCAGTCCTACGAGTACGGCGGGCGCCAGCACTACCCCGGCGGGGAGGCGCCGTCGATCTCCTTCTGGCCGGCGCTGGCCCGCTGGTTCCGCGCCCTGGAGAGCCGCTCGGGCTGGGTGGGTCCCGAGGAGCGCAGCGCCCTGGGCTGCTGAGGCTGCCACGGCC
>ERZ772912.622-NODE-622-length-15413-cov-4.428637_pt1 | contig 15413 bp, 10 predicted proteins | sample MGYA00512119_ERZ772912 | MGnify/ENA primary metagenome ERZ772912 (study PRJEB29015, sample SAMEA2738048) | human oral metagenome | biome: human oral; feature: human-associated habitat; material: saliva | place: China | collected 2230 ...
CGATTGCGTGTGAGACGCCCCGTCCGACATCCCGGACGCAAGCTGCCCTTCCCCTTCCACCAGATCGATCTTGTTGATGACGGTCAGTCGCCGGGCGCTGGCGGGTACGCGAGCCTCAATGGCAGCCTCCAGGCGACTGATGTCGAGCGGAGCGCTCCCGGTCTGCGCCTGTCCGGATCGTTGGTCAGTCGAAGAACCCGTCCCTGCGTCCGGAATGATCTCCGGAACGGCTTTCTTCCCGTTGCCCTGCCCTGTCGCGCCAGATATCTGATTCCCGTCTTCCCGCGCCAGCTCGTCGGCCGCGCGCAGGTGGACGACAACATCGGCCTTCTCGATCTCGGCCCAGGTGCGCTGGATGCCGATCTTTTCGACGGGGTCGTCGGTGTCGCGCAGGCCGGCAGTGTCGATGAGGTTGATGGGCACGCCTTCGATGCTGATCTGCTCGATGACGCGGTCACGGGTGGTGCCGGCGATGGGGGTGACGATGGCGACTTCGGCGCCGGCCAGGGCGTTGAGCAGGCTGGACTTGCCGACGTTGGGTGCACCGGTGAGCACGACGTTGAGGCCCTGGCGCAGGCGGGCGCCGCTCTGGGCGGTGTCGAAGAGACGCCGCAGGGTGTCGTCGATGCGCGCGAGGCGCCCGGCAGCGTCGGCTTTCTGCAGGAAGTCGATTTCTTCTTCGGGGAAGTCGAGGGTGGCCTCGACCAGCATGCGCAGGGTGAGCAGCTGTTCGGCCAGGTCGTCAATCTGCCGCGAGAAGACGCCCTGAAGCGATCGGGTGGCGGAGCGCGCAGCCTGCTCGGTGCTGGCTTCGATGAGGTCGGCGACGGCCTCAGCTTGCACAAGGTCGAGCTTGTCGTTCAGGAAGGCGCGTTCGGTGAATTCGCCGGGCTCGGCCAGGCGGATGCCGAAGGCAGCGCCCACCTGCAGCACGCGGCGCAGCAGGATCTGCTGGACGACGGGGCCGCCGTGGCCCTGCAGCTCCAGGATGTGTTCGCCGGTGTAGGAATGGGGGGCAGGGAACCAGAGCGCCAGGCCGTAGTCGATGGGCTGGGCATCGGCCGCCAGGAAGGGGCCATAGGCAGCCTTGCGGGCGACGAGGCGGCGCTCGGGACCGAGGATGTCGGCAGCCAGGGCGGTGATGATGTCCGGCTCGGGCGCCGAGACGCGCACGACACCGATGGCGCCCTGGCCAGGGGCGGTGGCAATGGCGCAGATGGGGCGTTTGTCCTGCACGGCGTCTATCCAAAAAAAATGGCCTGAACGGGGGTCCAGGCCAAGGGGTGAAACATGGAGCGGTTGATCAGGCGGCCCGGCCGAAGATGGGCTTGCCTTCGATCTGGCGGGTGATGACCCACTGCTGGGCGATGGAGAAGATGTTGCTCACCACCCAGTACAGCACCAGGCCCGACGGGAAGAAGAAGAACATGACCGAGAAGATGAGCGGCATGAAGGTCATCATCTTGGCCTGCACGGGATCCGCCGGCTTGGGATTGAGGTGCGTCTGCAGGAACATCGTGCCCGCCATCAGGATGGGCAGGATGTAGAGCGGATCGGGGCTGGACAGGTCATGGATCCAGCCGATCCACGGGGCGTTGCGGATCTCGACCGAGGCCAGCAGCACCCAGTACAGCGCGATGAAGACGGGGATCTGCACCAGGATGGGCAGGCAGCCGCCCAGTGGGTTGATCTTCTCGGTCTTGTACAGCTCCATCATGGCCTGATTGAGCTTCATGCGGTCATCGCCATAGCGTTCGCGGATGGCGTTGAGGCGCGGCTGGACCTTGCGCATCTTGGCCATGGAACGGTAGCTGGCGGCCTGCAGCGGGAAGAAGGCCAGCTTGACCAGGATGGTGAGCGCCACGATGGCCCAGCCCCAGTTGCCGACGATGCCGTGCAGGAAGGTCAGCAGCCAGAAGAGCGGCTTGGCGATGGCGGTGACCCAGCCGTAGTCCACCACCAGGTCCAGCCCCGGGGCGACCTTGGCCAGCACGTCCTGATCCTGCGGGCCGATGAAGAGCGTCTCGCCCACATCCACGGTCTGGCCGGCGTTGATCTGGCCCAGCGGCACATAGGCGCCGGCAGCATAGCGGCCGTTGCCGACGCTGCGGGTGTAATACTCGCGGGCCTGGCCCTGCTTCGGCACCCAGGCGGAAACGAAGTAGTGCTGGATGATGCCCACCCAGCCATCGGTGGCCTTGCCGGAGTGTTTGGCCTTGCCCTTCTGGATGTCGTCGAAGGAGACCTTCTGGAACTTGTCGGCGTCGGTATAGACCACCGGGCCGGCGTAGGTCTTGTAGTAGCCGGACTGGCCCGGAGCTTCGTGGGTATCGCGGGTCAGCTGCAGGTACAGGGCGGGCGAGACGGGCTGCTCACCCACGTTGGTGACGCGGTTGTCGACCTTGATCTCGTACGAACCGGGTGAGAGCTGGTAGGTGCGCTCGATGCGCAGGCCACCACCTTCGGCCGCCAGCACGACACCGGTGACCTGTCCGTCGGTCTCGATGGTGCGCACCACGGTCATGGGCGTGGTGTGGTTGGGTGCATCCTTGACGCCCACCAGGCCGGTCTGGCCCACGAAGAAGCTGCCCTTGCGGTCGGACTGGATGACCAGGTTGCCGCTGTCGGGGTTACGGGTGTCGTGGATGTGCTTGAGCAGCTTGCTGCTGACGATCTGGCCACCAACGGTGTCGATGCCCAGCTCGATGACGTCGTTCTTCAGCGTGATGGTCTGACCGGCCTTGGCCTGCTCGGCCTGGTCGGCGGGCACGCTGGCCGGGGCGTCATTGCCTGCCTGGCTGGGGGCACCCGGAATGCTGGTGTCCGCACCGTCTTGCGGGGCGGACGCGGTGTTCTGCTGTGCCGTCTGGGCCTGCTGCTGATTGCCGCCGAACATGGCGGGCTGGCCGTTGTACTGCTGCCAGTTGTTCCAGAGGAACAATAGCGAGAGGATGAAAACTACCCAGAGAACGGTCTTGTGGCTCTGCTGCATCGTGGGGACAGGTTCTGCTGTTGGATGAAGTGGCGCCAAGAATACCCGAGCTTGCGCCAGGATGCTGGCCTGATCTTGATCGAAACCGGGTCAGGACCAAAAAAAACGTGAATCGTCAGGAAGTTCGATGGCGTGCGGCCTTCGAATCACCGGGCGAGGGGGCAGGCAGGGGCACGGGATCCACCCCATGTCCGCCCCAGGGGTGACACCGGCACAGGCGCCTGAGCGTGAGCCAGCTACCCCGTGCCACACCATGCAGCTGCAGGGCTTCGATGGCGTATTCCGAGCAGCTGGGCCAGTAGCGACAGCTGGGTGGAAAGACACTGCTGAATCCGCGCTGGTAGCCCTTCACCACGGCCGTGAGCGCCCGCACGAGCGGACGTCGGGCCACGGACGGCTGAGCATCGGCGTTGCCGGACGGCGAGGCGCTCATGAGGCGATGCCCGACGAGGAAGCCGGCGGTACCGCCCCTGCCGAATCGGCCCGCGTGGTGCGCCCGACGGGTCGACGATTCAGACGCTCGGCCGCATCGGCAAGCAATCGGTCCAGTTCTGCACGCAGTTGCCGCTTGATGACCGCAAAGCCCGGAGAATCCGGAATACCCGATCCGGCTGTACCCGTCTGTCGCCGGGCCTGAGCACGCATCTGCGCTCGGGCATGCTGGCTCTTCGCGGCCAGCGACCCCATGGGGTGCGCCTTCAGCCGAAGCCGCCAGCTGCGTCCGCAGTCCAGCAGCTCGACAGGGGCCGAGCGCCAGGCTTCCCGGGCGACGCGCTTGACGGTATTGCGTCGGACGGCTGCGCGCACCAGGCGCTTGGGAACACTGATCTGGAGGCAATCCAGGGCATCGGATGCCGAGGGGGTCACGGGAGCGCCAGGCTGGGCAGCCCGGGATGATCTGTCACCCGGAAGGGCCGGCGAGGTCGATGCGCCACCAGACGGACGCGGCAGGACACCGGTCAGCTCGAAGAAGTGTCCGGAGACCCGGACGGGAGGCGGACCGGATCGGCCACGAGGGCCTTTGCGCGCCTGCGGGGAAGCAGTCCCGGGCTCCCGGGACGGGCTTCCTGCGGATGCCGGGCCCGCGGGTGGCCGGCTTTGCGGAAGTGTCATGACAGGCCCTCTACCCCGAGCCAGAAAGGGTCGGGGCCGGGACTGATCAGCAATGAACGTCGTGAGGAATCAGACGGCCAGGCGCTTGCGGCCCTTGGCACGGCGGGCGCGCAGCACGGCACGACCACCCCGGCTTTTCTGGCGAACCAGGAAGCCATGAGTTCTTTTACGACGGCAGACGGAGGGTTGATAGGTGCGCTTCATGATGGCTACCAAAAGAGCCGCGGCGGATCACGGGCTTGCGAAGGCCGCAGGCGATTTTCCAGAAACCCGCTATTGGATAGGCAAAACGAGGGGTTTGTCAATGATTTCTGCGCTTCGGGGTGCCCCGATTCGCGCCTGCAACCGCCTACGCCCCGTCTAGGAGGCCGGCAGGCGCAGGCAGGCCTCGCTGCCAGGCCGCCTGGAAACGAGCAGGACCCAGGACAGGGGACAAGCTTGTGGATAGCTGCGGACAACCTGTGGATAAGTTAGAATGAACGCCCTTCTTCGAGCGGCCTCACTCAGGGGCAGGCAGCAGTTTCTGCGCGGCGCAATCACGTCGACTCTCCCCTTCCCCCGTCGGCACGAAGTAGGCAAGATTGTCTATCTTGCATGAAATGTCATGCAAGATTCATGAACTGATCCGATTTTCTCAAATTACAAGAAACAGCCGCTGGCCTTCCCCAGGCTGGCGCGGAGCCTTCGACCGCCATGCAGGAACAATGGGACGCGTGCAGTGCCGCCATCGCGGCGCGCATGCCCGAACAGGCCTACAAGACGTGGATAAAACCGCTTGCCTTCCTGGAATTCAGTGCTGACGACTGTCTGATCCGGCTGGGTGCTGCCACCCAGATCAAGGCGGACATCGTGCGCAATCAGTACCAGAACCTCATCCAGGAAGTGCTGCGCGACGTGATCGACCCGGCCATGCGGGTGGAGATCGGGGTCGCGCCGCGCGCGGCTTCGGCTGCGTCTGTGGCGGGAGCTGGGGCAGGAGCGGCCTCGCACGCGGGGCCCTCTTCATTTGCCAGCTCGGGTCCCACTCACCCGGGCCCCCTGTCGCATGGCGTTCAGCCCCCTGCCCCGCACGGGGGCGGGCAAGGCAATGTTCCTGCAGGCATGGGCAACGTTGCTGCAGGCGCGGGCAGTTTTCAGGGGGGCATGGCCGGCCCGCACGGCGCTGGTGCATTCCAGCCGCAGACGCATGCCCCGCATCCGTCACATGTTCCGCAGCAGGCTCACGAGCGACCGGGTTACGGCGGATCCCAGGGCTGGATGGAAGGCGGTGCCGAACACACGGGCCACCAGGGCTTCGAGGCACGGCACGCCCCGGAAGCGCCGGACATGCTGGATGACGGCACGGACGACTATCTGGATGACGGGTCCGACCCCGAAGGTTCGGGTGACGATGGCAACACCAACGCGCCGGCCCGCAGCTTCGGCGGGCTGGGCGGGCAGATGCCCAACGAGCGCTCACGCCTGAATCCGGGGCTGACCTTTGCCGCCTTCGTGAACGGCAAGGCCAACGACCTGGCCCGGGCCGCCGCCCTGCAGGTGGCCGACCGGCCCGGCAGCGCCTACAACCCGCTCTTCATCCACGGTGGCGTGGGCCTGGGCAAGACCCACCTGATGCAGGCGGTAGGCAACGCCATCCAGCAGCGCGAGTCGCGGGCGATCATCCGCTACATCTCGTCGAACCAGTTCGTGCAGGACCTGATCCAGGCCATCCGGCGCAACGCCATCGACCGCTTCAAGCACTATTACCAGTCGCTGGACGTGCTGCTGATCGACGACATCCAGTTCCTGTCGGACAAGCAGCGCTCGCAGGAAGAGTTCTTCCATGTGTTCGAGACGATGACGATCAACCAGCGGCAGATCGTCATCACCTGCGACACCTACCCGAAGGAACTCAAGGGCATCGACGACCGGCTGATCTCGCGTCTGAACTCGGGCCTGATCGTGGCCATCGAGCCGCCGGAGCTGGAGATGCGGGTGGCCATTCTGCAGCGCAAGGCCGAGCAGGCGCGCATCCGCCTGCCCGATGATGTGGCCTATTTCATCGCCAAGAACATCCGTCGCAACGTGCGGGAACTGGAAGGCGCCCTGCAGCGTGCCATTCATTATGCATCATTCAGATCCTCACCCCTGACGCTGGAACTGGTGAAGGAAGCGCTGAAAGACCTCATCTCCTTCAATCGTGGTCAGATCTCCATCGATTTCATCCAGAAGACGGTGGCCGAGTACTACAAGATCAAGCAGGCCGACATGTACTCGAAGCGCAAGCCGGCCAAGATCGCCCTGCCCCGCCAGATCGCCATGTACCTGGCCAAGGAGCTGACCCAGAAGAGCCTGCCGGAGATTGGCGATGCCTTCGGTGGCAAGGATCACACCACCGTTCTGTATGCTGTACGCAAAATTACAGAATTACGAGCCCATGACGAGGACCTGAACAAGCAGATTCACGTGCTGGACCAGACCCTGCGGGAGTACCTCTAGAAACATCCCTGAACCCGTCTGACGACGGGTTAACATCGCAACTCGTCGCCGATTGTGGATAACCGGAAGATATCCCCAGACCGTCCGACAAGCGCATCGGAAGCGGCAGTGGTAGAGTTATCCACAATGTTGGACACCGGATGTCCGGATTTCGAGCCATCGAATGCCTTGAAATCAGGCAATCTTGCCTAAATGGCAGGCAACGGACGCGGGTTGTGCACAACCGGTCAGCAAGCAGGTGAGCCCATGACCGGCAAAATGTGGACAAACCGGGGTTTCGGGCAGGAGGCCGGAAATGTCCACAATCCGACGACTCGGCAATCCCGCCGTCCCCACATCGTTTCTCATCGTGAAGATCCAGTCTACAAGCGCCTCGCCAAGGTTATCCACAGGGCATCGACGCCTCTAAACAACAACAACATTAAAAGATATAGATAGATCTTCAGAAACGGAAAGACATCAGGAAAAGACGCCATGCAGATCATTCATGCCCCCCGGGACGCCATCCTGAAACCCTTGCAGACCGTGGCAGGCATCATCGAGAAACGGCACACCCAGCCCATCCTGGCCAACGTGCTGATTCGTCAGCAAGGTGAAGCCGTGACGTTCACCGGTACCGACATGGAGATCCAGGTTCGGACACAGGCCAGCATCGGTGCCGGATCCGGTACCACGGCCACGACCGTGTCGGCCAAGAAGCTGATCGACATCCTGCGGGCCCTGCCGGACACGGATGTCACCATCGAGCTCAACGGGAACAAGCTGAACCTGAAGACGACCCGTTCACGCTTTGCGTTGCAGACACTGCCGTCCGAAGACTTTCCGGTGATGAAGGCAGGGGCCACCGACTCAGCTGGCCCAGGATCGGGTTCGGCAGGAGACGGAAGCACGGCCGATCTTCGCGCCGATGTGACGCTGTCCCAGAAGAAGCTTCGTCACCTTCTGCAGATGGTCCACTTCGCCATGGCCCAGCAGGACATCCGCTTCTATCTGAATGGCCTGCTGCTGGTGCTGAGTCCGGCCGGAATGCGCGCCGTGGCCACGGAAGGGCACCGGCTGGCCTTCTGTGAGGATGTGGAGGTCCATGCTGCCGGTCAGGCGGACGCGATCCTGCCGCGCAAGTCGGTGCTGGAGCTGCTGCGGCTGCTGGGTGACAGCGACGAGCCGGTGCGGATGGAGATCATCGGTACCCAGGTGCGGCTGCGCTTTGGCGACATCGAGTTCATCAGCAAGCTGCTGGAAGGCAAGTTCCCCGACTACCAGCGGGTGATCCCGAAGGGCTACCAGAAGGTCATCGAGCTGGAACGCGAGACCCTGGCCCAGGCGCTTCAGCGGGCCTCCATCCTCAGCAACGAGAAGTTCCGCGGGGTGCGGCTGGGCCTGGCGCCGGGCCGCCTGGGCATCCAGAGCAGCAACACCGAGCAGGAAGAAGCGTCGGAAGAGATTGATATCGACTATGGTGGTGCACCTCTCGATATCGGTTTCAACGTCTCCTATCTGCTGGATGTGCTGGGCACGCTGAAGACGGACCGGGTGACGATGGCCTTCGGTGACGCCACCTCCAGTGCGCTGCTGACGCTGCCGGGTGACGAGAGCTTCCGCTACGTGCTGATGCCGATGCGGATCTGAGCGCCGGATCGCCCTGCCCGCCTCATGGGTTCGTCATGAGGCTTCGGAGGCTCGCCGCCCGCCGGATCCGCTGCCTGCGGGTGCCTCCGGGGCAACGTCCCTGTCGTGTTTCGGACCTTGCCGGGCGGTTTCAGGCCGGAAAGGGGGCGCCGGCCTGTTATGCTGTCGAATTGGCCGCCGTGTGCCTGCGGTCTGCCTATGCCTTCATGGATGATTCATGTCTGACACGATGGATACCGATGCGATGAACCCGGAACAGCCTTCCGGGGGCAAGCCCCAGGGCGACGGGCCCGGGTACGACTCCTCCTCGATCCAGATCCTGGAGGGGCTGGAAGCGGTGCGAAAGCGCCCGGGCATGTACATCGGCGATACATCCGACGGCACCGGTCTGCATCACCTGGTGTTCGAGACGGTCGACAACTCGGTGGACGAGGCGCTGGCTGGCTACTGCGACGAGATCCTCGTGACGATTCACGCCGACGAGTCCATCTCGGTGCGTGACAACGGCCGGGGCATTCCCACCGACGTGAAGTGGGACGACAAGCACGATCCCAAGCGCAGCGCGGCCGAGATCGTGATGACCGAGCTGCACGCCGGCGGCAAGTTCGACCAGAACAGCTACAAGGTCTCGGGCGGCCTGCACGGGGTGGGGGTGTCGTGCGTCAACGCGCTGTCGCGCTGGCTCAAGCTCACCATCAACCGCAACGGCAAGACGCATTTCATCGAGTTCGAGCGCGGCGTTCCCAAGGACCGCGTCATCAAGGAAAAGGACGGCGTGGCCATCTCGCCCATCAAGGTGCTGGGCGACACCACCCGGCGTGGCACCGAGGTGCACTTCCTGGCTGACGACACGATCTTCTCCAAGGTCGAGTACCACTACGAGACGCTCTCCAAGCGCCTGCGCGAGCTGTCGTTCCTCAACAATGGCGTGCGCATCCGCCTGCAGGACCTGCGCAACAACAAGGAAGAGGATTTTGCGTTCGCGGGTGGCGTCTCGGGCTTCGTCGAGTACATCAACCGCGCCAAGAACGTGCTGCACCCCAACATCTTCCACATCCGGGGCGAGAAGGACGGGGTGACGGTGGAGGCCGCACTGCAGTGGAACGACGGCTACAACGAGCAGGTGCTGTGCTTCACCAACAACATCCCGCAGCGTGACGGCGGCACCCACCTCACCGGCCTGCGCGCGGCCATGACGCGGGTCATCAACAAGTACATCGAAGAGAACGAGATCGCCCGCAAGGCCAAGGTCGACACCTCGGGCGACGACATGCGTGAGGGCCTGACCTGCGTGCTGTCGGTGAAGGTGCCCGAGCCCAAGTTCTCGTCGCAGACCAAGGACAAGCTGGTCTCCAGCGAGGTGCGGGCGCCCGTCGAGGACGTGATCGCACGCGGGCTGGAAACCTACCTGCTGGAAAAGCCCAACGACGCCAAGATCATCTGCAGCAAGATCGTCGAGGCGGCACGGGCCCGTGAGGCGGCCCGCAAGGCACGCGACATGACGCGCCGCAAGGGCGTGCTGGACGGCATTGGCCTGCCCGGCAAGCTGGCCGACTGCCAGGAACGCGATCCCGCGAAGAGCGAGCTCTTCATCGTGGAGGGTGACTCGGCCGGTGGTTCGGCCAAGCAGGGGCGCGATCGCAAGTTCCAGGCCATCCTGCCGCTGCGCGGCAAGGTGCTCAACGTCGAGAAGGCCCGCTTCGACAAGCTGCTGGCCTCCGAGCAGGTGGCCACGCTGATCACCGTGCTGGGCACGGGCATCGGCTCCGGTCTGGGGTCTGACGACTTCAAGATCGAGAAGCTGCGCTATCACCGCGTCATCATCATGACCGACGCGGACGTGGACGGCAGCCACATCCGCACGCTGCTGCTCACGTTCTTCTACCGCCAGATGCCCGAGCTGATCGAGCGCGGCTACATCTACATCGCCCAGCCGCCGCTCTACAAGATCAAGCAGGGACGCGAGGAGCGTTACCTGAAGGACGACTTCGAGCTGGACCAGTACATGCTGAACCTGTCGATGATGCAGGCGGCGCTGGTGCCAGCCCGGGATGCCGAGCCCATCACCGGCGATGCGCTGGCTGCCATCGCACGCAAGTACGTGATGGCCGATGCCGTCGTCGAGCGCCTGAGCCGGCTGATGGATCACGACACGCTGCACGAGCTGATGGACGGGCTGGCGCTGAACCTGGATTCGGCCGACGAGGCCCATGCCTCGGCCGAGCGGCTGCAGGCGGCGCTCCTGAAGAACGTCCACCAGATCAGCCGCTCGCTGGCGCCGGCCGTCGAAGTGACGGCCCATGCCGACGAGAACGGCGAGAAGTGGCACCTGCGCATCGTCCGTCACCTGCATGGCAACCAGAAGGTCTCCATCATCACGCAGGATTTCCTGAAGTCGTCCGACTACAAGGTGCTCAGCGACGTGGCCCAGACGCTGCGTGGCCTGGTGGGCGAGGGCGCCGAGGTGCGGCGTGGCGAGGGCGACAAGGTCCGCAGCCAGCCGGTGGGGAGCTTCCGCGAGGCCATGCGCTGGCTGCTGGCCGATGCCGAGAAGGGCGTCTCGCGCCAGCGCTACAAGGGGCTGGGCGAGATGAACGCCGAGCAGCTGTGGGAGACCACGATGGACGTGAACGCCCGGCGGCTGCTGAAGGTGCAGATCGAGGACGCCATTGCGGCCGACCAGATCTTCACCACGCTGATGGGCGACAACGTCGAACCGCGCCGCGTGTTCATCGAGGAAAACGCCCTGGGCGCGCAGAACATTGATGTCTGAGGCCTCATGGCACATGGCCGGCCCTGACGGGAAGGGGGCCGGATGGCACTGAAATCGACGATCTTCCGGCTGACGCTGAACGTCTCGGACATGGACCGGGGCTACTACGGCGAGCATTCGCTGACCGTGGCCCGGCATCCCTCCGAGAACGACGAGCGGATGATGGTGCGGGTGCTGGCCTTCGCACTCTTTGCAGCCGATGACCTGCGCTTTGGCCGAGGGCTCTCTGCCGAGGACGAGGCGGATCTGCATGCCGAGGCCCCGGATGGCACGATCCGTCTATGGATCGATGTGGGCTTGCCCGATGAACGGCTGGTGAAGAAGGCTGCAGCCAGGGCCGACCGGGTGGTGGTGCTGGCCTATGGGCGCACGGCCCAGGCCTGGTGGCAGAAGGCCCGCGAGACGCTGGAGCGTCTTGCCAACCTGCAGGTCATGGCCCTGGAACCCGAAGACAGCAAGGCGCTGGCGGATCTCGCGCAACGCGGGGCAGCCCTGCAGTGCATCGTGCAGGATGGCCAGATCTGGCTGGGTGACGGCGACCGGATGCTGCAGCCGGTGTGCCATGTGTTGAAAGATGTGAACTGACCTCTATTGGCTCACAACCTGCTTGTCGTATTCCCTGAATGAGAGAGGTTAATGATTGGACTGGGAGTACACTGTGTTGTACATTGATTGACGTCTAATTTGGCGGTCATGACTTGATGTTTGTTCAGTTATGACCAATGTCATTCCGATAGACTGAAACAGTCATTCCCTTTGTTCAATCGTTAAGCAGGAGAAATCCATGTTCACCAAAGGTATTCTGGTTGCTGCTCTGATGCTGGGCTCTGCTTCCGTCATGGCCAAGACGTGCGAAGCCGAGGTCGATGCCACCGACGCCATGACCTACAGCACGAAGGAAGTCAAGGTCGCTGGTGACTGCACCGAGCTGAAGCTGACGCTCAAGCACGTCGGTAAGATGCCTGTCTCCGCCATGGGCCACAACCTCGTCATCACCAAGACGGACGACTTCAAGGCCGTTGCCAAGGCTGGCGGCAAGACCACCGCTGCCGACAACTATGTTCCCAAGGATGACGCCCGCGTGCTGGCCCACACCAAGCTGATCGGCGGCGGCGAGTCCGACACCATCACCATCCCGATGGACAAGTTCGAGAAAGGCGGCGACTACACCTTCTTCTGCTCCTTCCCCGGTCACTGGAGCGTGATGAAGGGCAAACTGATTTTCGGTTGATGGACGATTCGACAGCTTCTCCATTCCAGGCCTGGCGTTCCCTGGAAACGCACCCCGAGTTCGGAGCCGATTCCCTGGAGGCTCGGGTCTGGAAGGATCATCATCAGGAGAAGGTGTCGGACTGGATCGCCCGGGAGACTCCTGTCGCGCTGGTCTTCAACGGCATCTCGCATGCCGTCATGATGGCCTCACCGGGCGATCTGGAAGATTTTGCCCTCGGTTTCGGTATCACCGAGGGCTTGCTGGCCTCCCCCGACGAACTGTACGGGGTGGACGTGAACGAGGTCCGGCAGGGGGTGGAAGTCCACCTCGAAGTGGCTTCGGCCTGCGCGTGGCGACTGCGTGAACGTCGCCGGAACATGGCCGGGCGCACCGGCTGCGGCCTGTGCGGCACCGACAGCCTGGGACAGGTTCGGCGGGATCCCCCGGCACCGACCCATCCCATCCGTCTCGCATCGACCTCCGTGCTGCGGGCTGAATCCAGCCTGAAATCCGCCCAGATGCTGCAGAAGCTCACCGGCGCCACCCATGCGGCTGCCTGGTGCAACCTTGAAGGCGAAGTGCAGCTGCTGCGCGAGGATGTCGGCCGTCACAATGCCCTGGACAAGCTCATCGGCGCGATGATCCGCGCCAACATTGCCGTGGATCAGGGGTTCATCGCCATCACCAGCCGGGCCAGCTTCGAGATGGTGCAGAAGGCGGCCATGATCCGCGCCGGTGCCCTGGTGGCGGTCTCGGCGCCCACTTCATTGGCCATTCAGACCGCCCACGAATGTGGCGTGGCGCTCGCCGGCCTGGTGCGTGACGGCCGGCGGATGGTGGCCTACACCTTTGCGGATCGGCTCGGCTTCGAGAGCTGACCGGAATGCCTGACCGACATCCGGTCGGGATGCCGTCTCAGCGCCGATCGCCCAGCGCTTCCTGGATCCTCTTTTCGGTCTTGTACTGGCTGAGCGCGTAGGTGGCCCAGATGGCGGCCGGAATCCAGCCGATCAGCGTGATCATCAGCAGCAGGCAGATGATGCCGGCGATGGGGCGACCGATCGTGAAGAACACGACGGGGGGCAGGAAGATGGCAAGCAGAAGGCGCATTCGGTTCTCTCCATGAGCGCATGAACGTTGGCAGGTGCGGGCCGTGCCTTCGGCTATCATCGCACGCTTGGGATATGCGACAGTGCCAGCGGCATGCAGGGGCCGATGAGCGGCCTTTTCTCGGGGCACTGTCTGTCACGTAACGTCTATCGGCCTGCCCGCAGGGCCAGGAGTGAAAACATGGGTGCTGTACGGCAGGAGACTCTGTCATGGATGTGATCGCCAACGCCATGACCAATGCGATTGATGCGATCAACACGGTCGTCTGGGGCTACATTCTGATCTACGGCCTGCTGGCGGTAGGCATCTATTTCTCGATCCGTCTGCGCTTTCTGCAGATCTTCCGTTTTCGGGAATTCATCCGGGCGGTGACGCGCACGCCCGAGAAGGATAGCAAGGGCATCACCCCCATCCAGGCGCTGACCACCAGCCTGGCCTCGCGGGTGGGGACCGGCAACATCGCCGGCGTGGCGGTGGCGGTCTACACCGGCGGTCCCGGAGCGCTCTTCTGGATGTGGATCGTGGCCCTGCTGGGCATGGCCACTGCCTACGCGGAAAGCGCGCTGGCGCAGCTCTACAAGGTCAATGACCATCATGGTCTCTACCGCGGCGGTCCGGCCTTCTACATCAGCCGTGGCCTGAAGTCGCCGTGGGCGGGGGCCGTGTTCTCGGTGGCGCTGCTGGTGGTGTTCGGTCTGGTGTTCAACGCCGTGCAGGCCAACGCCATTTCCGAGTCGTTCAGTGAATCCTTCGGCCTCGATCGCACCCAGGTGGGCGTGGGTGTGGCCGTGCTCTCGGGCATCGTGATCTTCGGCGGCATCCGCAACATCGCGCGTGTGGCCGAGGTGGTGGTGCCGTTCATGGCCGTGGCCTACCTGGGCGTTGCCCTGTGGGTGCTGGTGGCCAATGTCGACAAGATCCCGGACGTTCTTGTTCTGATCGTGCGCAGTGCCTTCGGCATGGATCAGGCCGTGGGTGGCGTGGTGGGCGGCATGACGGCTGCCATGCTCAACGGCGTCAAGCGTGGCCTGTATTCCAACGAGGCCGGCATGGGTTCCGCACCGAACATTGCGGCCGTGGCCATTCCCAGCCCGCACCATCCGTCCTCGCAGGGCTTCGTGCAGGCACTGGGCGTGTTCATCGACACCATCCTGATCTGTACCGCCACCGGCGTGATGATCCTGATGTCCGACGCGCTGCAGCCGGGCTCGGGTGTCACCGGCACGGTGCTGACCCAGCATGCGCTGGCCTACCACATCGGTGATCACGGCAAGGACTTCGTGGCGCTGGCCGTGTTCTTCTTCGCCTTCACTTCCATCATCGGCAACTATTCCTATGCTGAGGGAGCACTCACCTACCTGAACATCAACAACAAGCCGTGCCTGTTCATCCTGCGCACGCTGGTGCTGGTGTTCATCGTCTGGGGTGCGCGCGAGGCCATCACCACGGTGTTCGATGCGGCCGATGCGGTCATGGGCATCATGGCCATCATCAACCTGGTGGGCATCACGCTGCTGTCCGGCCTGGTGGTCAAGCTCACGCGCGACTACTTCGAGCAGGCCAAGCATGGGGATCCGCGCTTCCGGCTCAGCGACTATCCTGAGCTGAAAGGCCAGATCGAAGAAGAGATCTGGAAGTGACGCCCGATCCGCGCGAGCGCTTCCTGACGCTGCTTCGGGAAGCCCTCGCAGCGCGCACGCTGAAGCGGCTGGTGCTGTCGAGGCCGGTTCGGCCCATGTTGCCGCCGGGCTTCACGGATGAAGGCCCGGTGCTGCAACGGCTGCGCATCCAGCCGGTACGGATGCGCGATGGCGTGAAGCTGGCCTTTGCCTGGCAGTACGACACGCGCGACCAGACCGACAACCTGTCGGTGGACGAGGCGCTGGTGCGGATCGATGCGCTGTTGGGCGACATGCGCACGGCGCTTCTGGAAACCCGCGAGCTGACGGCCGAGCTGGGATTCAGCAAGCGCGGACGGCCGCTGTTTCGGATGAAGCGGGTGACGGAGAACCCGTCCTTGCAGGATCGTCGGCCGGCAGCGGATGATCTGCCGAACCCGAACCCGAACCCGAACCCGAACCCGAACCCGAACCCGAACCCGAACC
>ERZ772912.624-NODE-624-length-15393-cov-3.516430_pt1 | contig 15393 bp, 15 predicted proteins | sample MGYA00512119_ERZ772912 | MGnify/ENA primary metagenome ERZ772912 (study PRJEB29015, sample SAMEA2738048) | human oral metagenome | biome: human oral; feature: human-associated habitat; material: saliva | place: China | collected 2230 ...
TTCATGGCAAGAACGATATCCAAAACAGCAAACGTGTACACGCGTGTTGATCCCGCGACAAAGGAGCAGGCTGAGATAATCCTTGGCCAGCTGGGAATCCCGATGTCTAATGCAATTGGTATGTTCTTAAAGCAGGTTGTCATTCAGCGGGGCATGCCGTTTGAAATGAGACTGCCTGCCGCAAAGCCAGTCTCCATCGGTAAACTGACGAAGGAACAGTTCGATGCGGAAATGCAGCTGGGGATGGATGATATTGCAGCAGGCCGCGTCATTTCCGCAGACGATGTGGAAACCGAGATGAGGAGACTGTACGGCGAATGAAGATTGTCTATACGTTTCGGGCGCGACAGGATCTGAGGGATATCTATGAGTACATCGCATTTACTTTGCTCGTCCCTGAGACAGCAAGCAAAATAACGGATAAGATCATGGAAATGATCCGGACACTTGATTCCATGCCAGAGAGAAATCCTTTGTATAAAGAGAAACCCTGGCACAGCAGAGGTGTCCGTTTTCTACCCGTCAATAACTATCTGATTTTCTATATCATGGATCACTCTGCTGATATGGTTTCCATTGCACGCATCATGTACGGCGGCAGAGACATCCAGCATCAGCTGAACGAAACCAACGAGTGGTAACCTGAAAGCCCCTGTCTGCAAAGGCAGGGGCTTATGCGTTCAGAACCGGTCCATCATTTCCTGTGTGACGATTTCCGGGTAATCATAGTCGTCATTGCTCATCTCGGCATACATGTCGTTGACCGTGCCGATCGTCAGAAGGTTAAGCTCGCTGATCGAAAGACCGATCTGTACGCACCGCAAAAGAAAGAGCGGGGTGATCATTTCCTGCTCTGTCGTCTGCTGTTTTTTTAGAAGCCACCTGCTGCTCTATATTGATGCCCCACAGATCAATGATCTGTGGGAGGATCTCATAGATGGAGAAGGTGGAAAACTCATCAAGCCATTCCTCCGGGCTGCCCGGCACCGCCTTGTCCGCGTGTTTTGCCATGAGCCACGCGATGTTCTCAAAGAGTTCCAGAGAAAAGATATCAAGTCCGGAGCTTTCCGCATTGTTCTCATCGATCCCTTTCTGCAGATCGTTTGAGTCCCGGTAAATGTCCCGGTGAAACTGGTTACGGTAGAGTCTCGGTATGGCGGCGGAGGCACGGAACGTGACCTCCCTGCCGTCAATCGCAACAGTTTTTGTTACTGCCATCTGCTGTATCCTCCTTTACTCTCCCTCGCCAGTCCCACTGCTGGAACTGCCGGGGCGCTCGGGGTATAGACTGCGTTATACCAAGCGTTATAGACGGACTCACTTGTATTCGTCCCGGTCTTGACCTTGACAAGGCCGTCTAGTATCGGGGATACGGTAAGGGACAGGGTCTCCGTCTGTACCTCGATCGAATCCTTCTTGGTGCTGCCCGATACGGAAGGACGGGTCGCACTGCAGTAATACATGCAGTGGCGGATCTTCCGCTGGTCGCCGGAAAACTCAAAGAGCAGGGCGAAATGCTCCGGCTCCACATCCTTGTTCTCGGTAATGACGCCGTTGGCGGCCTCCCCTGCATGCGAGCTGCGCAAAGCCATGGCGGGCTACCCACACAAACTACCGAAGAACCAAATATTCTCGTGTTACTACTGCGATTTTCGAGCGTCCCATAAACGTCAGAAATCGGGTTTTGGGAACAGTGCGAAGAATATTTTCGGTGCGCCGACGACACTTGAAATCGTCTCGAAAACCCTCCCTTCCTGGTTTTGGGAAGAAAAAATATTCTTCATTCCTACCTGCGGAAACGCGAAAGCGACCTCTCGAAAACAGGAGTGACTACACGGTGACTACATGGTCGCCGGGAAATCGGCTGTCCGGCTAAAAAACGCGATAGAAACGTCCCAAAACATTTGGCACATTTTTGGAACGATTGGCATGTTTTGGCGTCTCGTATCATCTATTACCGTCATGAACGGCCAGTGGAGAGTATTTGCCCAGGTTAACAAGCGAAAAGAGCGCCCCGAAATCCGGCGATTCCGGGGCACTCCCAACGAAAATATTCAGCAAAAGTCCGGGTGGCTTTGTCCTATTCCTACCACTAGATGCTAACCACTGCCAATACATGGGCGGCTTACTACTAGATGGAAAAGGCGCCCAGGCTATTCCCACTCAGTGTGAACTCGGGGTTGTTTTCCAACATGCCTACGATGGCATCTTGCAGGCTCTTCGATGGCTTGATGCGGCCGTTATCTATTTCGTAGAGAATCCGGTTGTCGTCGCCCTCCTTCACGACGTTCTTTATGAAGGCGCGGAGTTTCTTCACGTCCCCTTTTGCAAAAGCGGGCGCGTCATCAAGATAGGTTCGGTATTGCGGGTCGTCGAGCGGGTCGTTTTCCACTCGCAGATAATTGTGCAGATACGCACAGGGCCAAAGCTTGACGTTGGCTATTTGGGCATACTCGTTGTAGTCGCGGATTATCTCGGCGTAGCTCCAAGCTTGATACGAAGGGTGCACGACGGGGCGATTCGCTCCTCCGGTGAACGTTTCCACCAATCCGTCAGAACCAACCACCTTGTTTAGGGTTTCCCATTGCTTGAGCTCGATGATGACGACGTTTTCTGATCTTTCGCGGTCGTAACCGGAGATGAGGAAATCCACCCGTTTCGCCGTGTTGGGGATGTTGTATTCAATCGCGATTCCTGAGTTACGGGGAATCTCGTCATCGTTGAGCACTTTGTACATGTACTCGAGCGAGTTGATCCAAGAACGGAATTCAGCCTGACCCGTCGACCGATGCATCTTCTTGTAGATGGTGTCGCGAACGCTGTACGCAATCGTGTCCTCTTCTACCTCGGTCATGAAATCTGTCTTGGTTCCGCTGTAGATGATCATCTTTCAAGCTCCGTATACTTGGCTGAGCTGCCCCGCGCTTTTTCTACAGGGTACTTCATTGCGTCAAGGTCGATCTTTTCGCTTACGATGTTGGCAAGGTCAACGCCCAGAGCATCTGCCAGGTAGATGCAGTACACAACAACGTCGGCGAGCTCTTCGGTCATGTGCTCCTCTTTTTCTTGCACTTCAAGATCTTTCCCCGACCATTGGAAGCATTCGAGAAGCTCGGCAGCCTCAAGACTAATCGAGATTGCGAGATCTTTTGGATTATGAAACTGCGACCAATCTCGGTCATCACGGAAAGCCAACGCTTTCGCTTGGGCGTCTTCGAACTTCATTGTTTCCCCTTTGGTTTGAAAGACCGACCTGCTGTGAAAGGTGGCAGCGGGTCCTCCTCGTAAGGATAGCAACGGAATCGAAGCAGCGTGCAAAGCGACTTTGCCGCAGGGGGGTCAACTCGCGTAGTGCACGGTACTCCGGCCCGGCGCCGCGCGCTGCGCGATCGGCGTCCGCCCCGGTGCCGCGCAACCGGCCGCCTCGCGCGTTGCACATGCGGTTGCTGCTCGCTAGCCGAACGGCAACCGCACACCGCGCTGCTGGTCCCCGTGGCGAATCCATAGAACTCCGAAAAACCCTTGCACTTGCAACCAAGTGCGCTAGACTCTCCTTCGTACGCTACAGCGCTCTAGTGCGATAAAGCGCAAGCATGAGCGCGATGGCATTCGTTTTGGTCAGGGGAGCGGCAATGGCGGAGTAATCGATGGAAAAAGTCGCAGGGGCGCAAGGCAAAGGCCAGCTCAAGCGCAAGTTCGGCATGCGCGAAGCCGTGACGACGGCAGCGGGGTCGGTCATCGGCGTCGGCCTGTTCACCACGGGCTCGAACGTCGTGGGCGACCTTGGTCCATTCGTCATCTTCGCGACGCTGCTCGCGCTGGCTGTGAGCATCTATCCCTCGCTGCTCTACGCCGAGATGGGCGCCGAGCTTCCCTATGCCGGCGGCACCTACCAGTTCGCCTCGATGGGCATCGGGCGCTGGGCGGGCGTGCTCGCGGGCTGGAACTTCATCATCTCGCTGGTCTCGGTGACCGGCGGCGAGGCGCTCGCCTTCAGCTACTACTTCAAGACGATCTTCCTGGCGCTCGGCATCGAACTGCCCATCGACGACGCGATCCTCGCAGCCATCGTCGTCGCAGGCTTCACCGTGGTCAACGTCTTCGGGGTCGAGGTCTCTGGTCGCATGCAGAACGCCTCGATGTTCTTCTTCTGGGGCGTGGCGGTCATCTGGTTCCTCACGATGATTCCCAACGTAAGCCTGCCCACCTTCATCACGACGCCTGATTTCATCAGCGCGAACACGCCGATTACGTTTTTGGCTGCGATGTGCATGATCTGGTGGTGCTTCGCCGGATTCGAATCGGCGGTCTCGATAGGCGAGGAAATCAAGTACCCGCACATCAACATCCCCCGCGCGATGTTTCTGACGCCGTTCGTTGTTTTCGCCGTTAACGCGCTATTCCAGTGGTTTCTCGTGGGCATCACGCCCGTCGATTCCATGGGGATGCTCTCCGACGCCGACGCGCCCTTCGCCGAGGCGATGATGTCCGCCGGCATCATGGGCTTCCCGCTCATCCTGCTCTGCATCGGCATCGCGTTCGGCGGCGACTTCTCGACGCTCAACGCTTCGAGCGTGACCACCGGCCGCTATCTCTTCGTGATGGCGCGCGATGGAGCCGTGCCCAAGGTGTTCGCCAAAACCTCCAAGCGCTTCTCCACGCCCTATGTCTTGGTCATCACGCTCGGCGTGCTCTCGATCATCCTGATCCTCACGAACTCGCTCGACTACATCGCGAACCTGTCGCTTTTCGCCGACCTGTTCTACTACGTCATCGGCATCGTTGCGGCGCTGTGCCTGCGCGTGCGCTTCCCCCAGCTCAAACGTGCGTACAAGGCGCCGGGCATCAAGATAGGCGCCCCGGTCAGCGCCGTCATCTACGTGCTGATGATGACGCAGCTCGAACCGGATGCGTTCACGACGGGCATCGTCTTCTGCATCGTCGCGCTGGTCGTGTACGCCATCTGCTACAAGGTGTACGGCAAAGGTGGCGAGTTCACGCTCGACTTGGCGGCCTCGGGCACCAACGACGAGCCGTCGCCGGCGGAGCGCACCAAGATGGATCGCGAATACAAGGTGTGGAAGACCGTCGTGGCGGTTGCCTGCGTCGTCGCGCTTGTGCTCTTCGCCTTCCCGTACGCGGTGGCGTAAGGCGCGGTGCCGATTGGGGCCAAGCGGACATCTGCGCGGCAGGGGACCATAAAGGTCTCCACGTTTTCGTGAAGGGCAAAAAGCGTCGGGCGTTCGTGGTCGACAACATGTGCAACGGCATGGCCAACTTCAGCAGGCGCCATGACCGCACCTGCGATGCCCGGCTGGCGTCATAAGCCGTGCCGCATGCCGGTGAAAGACCGTCCGCTTTATCCCGCCTCGAAAAATAAGAAAGTTGTCGCGCCCCTAATAGTTAGACAGTACTAACATATAGGGAAAACCAACCTTCTTTGAGAAGGGACACAAGATGGACCCTCTGCTCGCAATCGCTGGCCTTAAGAAAAGCTACGGGGAAGGCGGCGCTCACATCGACGTGCTGCGCGGCATCGACGTGTCCGTCGGGGCAGGCGAGCTGTGCGTTTTGCTGGGGCCGTCGGGGTCGGGCAAATCCACCTTCCTCAACCTGGTTGGCGGGCTCGAACGGGCCGACGCCGGATCCATCGAAGTGGACGGTACCGACCTCACGACGCTGTCCGACCGCGCTTTGGGCGAGTACCGACGCGCCGCGCTCGGCTTCGTCTTTCAGTTCTACAACCTGGTGGAGGATCTGACGATCCGCGAGAACATCGAGGTGTGCCAGTACCTTGCGACCGACCCGCTCGACGTTGAAGACCTGCTTCGCTCTTTGGGGCTGTGGAACCAGCGCGACAAGTTCCCGCCGCAGGTTTCGGGAGGGCAACAGCAGCGCTGCTCCATTGGGCGCGCCTTGGTGAAAAAGCCCAAGCTCCTTCTGTGCGACGAGCCCACCGGCGCGCTTGACTACGAGACTTCCAAAGAGATCCTCGCTCTGATCGAGCACGTGTGCCACGACTTCGGCTGCACCACGATCATCGTCACCCACAACGCCGCCATCGGCAAAATGGCAAACCGGCAGCTTCGCTTGCGTGAGGGAGTCCTCGTCAAAAATCGGATCAACTCCGCGCCCGTCGCCGCCCGCGATCTCGAGTGGTAGGGAGCAGCCATGCGCAATCCCCTGCATAAGCGCTTCGGACGGCAGCTCGTTCACGAATCGGGCAAGTACTTGGGAATCTTCGTGCTGCTCGTGGTGTCCATCTCGCTCGTTGCGGGCTTTCTCGCCACGGTGGCGTCCATCCGGGGAATTCTGACCGACATGGACGAAGCGAACGCCATCGAGGACGCGCGCTTCGAAACGTCCGAGCCCATCGACGGTGCGACGCGCGCAGCGGTGCAAGGTGCAGGCGCTGAGGTCTACGACAACTGGAGCCGCGACGCCGCCATGACGGTGGACGGCGCCGATGCGACGGTACGGCTGTACATCAACCGGTCTGCGGTCGACACCCCCAGCTACTACGAGGGCAAAGCGCCCGAAAGCGACGACGAGCTGTCCCTCGACCGCACCTTCTGCAACAACCACGGCATCCACGTGGGCGATGTCGTTGCGGTCGATGGCAAAGACTTCACGGTCTGCGGAATCATGGTGCTGCCGGACTACACCGCGCTCATGCATTCCAACAGCGATTTCGCGATGGATGCCATCACCTTCTGCGTGGGCCAGGTGAGCGAGGTTGGGTTCGACCGGTTCTTTGATCTTGCCACGTCCTACACCTACTCCGTCGTCTTCAGCGACCCTTCGCTTTCGGTGGCGGACTGTGCCAGCAGGGAATCCGACATCCTCCAGGCGCTGGTGGACAACGGCGCGGAGCCCACCGACATGCTCGACCGCGATCAGAACTAAGGCATTTCCTATCTGGCGGAAGACATGCAGGGCGACGGAGCCATGTACACGGTGTTCTTCTACGTTCTCATTGTCATCATGGGCTTCGTGTTCGTCATTCTGACCAACGCGACCATCGAACGGGAATCGTCGGTCATAGGCACGCTGCTCGCATCCGGCTGGCGCAAAGGCGAGATTCTGTGGCACTACCTGTTTTTGCCGTCGGCGGTGGGGCTTGCCGCCTGCATTTTGGGGAATGTACTGGGATACTCGCTGTTCTCGGGCGTGGCGCAGGGGATCTACTACAACTCCTACAGCATCCCGCCCTTCCATCTGAGATTCGACGCGGGCACCTTCGTACTCACGTCCGTCGTGCCGTTCGCCCTGCTCGTGGGCATTACCTTCACGGGGCTTGCCCGCAAGCTCGGCGCGACGCCGCTTGCGTTCCTGCGCCATGAGGTTTCCCATGGAAAAAGACGTCACAACCTGCGCCTTCCCGCGAAGATGGGCTATGTGAACCGGTTCCGGCTGCGCTTGGTCGCTCGGAATGCGCCCATGTTCGCGACTCTTCTGTTCGGCGTGTTCGCCGGCAGCTTTTTGGTGATGTTCTCGCTGGTTCTCATGCCCGTGTTCGTGAGCTACGCCAACGACGTCGCCGATTCGATGCCCACCGACCACATCTACACGCTCAAAGCTCCCTATGAGCTGCAGATGACCGACCGCCAGCAGGATCCGCACCCCATCGCTTCAGCGGGGGCGAATTCGCAAGAAGCGATCGATCAGGCTGAAAAAACCTGCCTGTCTTCGCTGCAGGTGGAGCGCAGGGGAGGTGCGGGCATGGAGGATGTGACGGTTTACGGCGTCTCGGAGAATTCGCGCTACTGGTCGGACGTCGATGTGTCCGACGGTCGCGTCGTGGTGGGCGCCGGCCTCCTTCAAAAGTGCGGTTTGCAGGTGGGCGGCACCATCGAGCTGTACGACAAGTACGCCGACGAAAGCTATACGCTTGCGATCGACGGGACGAACGACAACACCGCCGACACGAGCGTCTACATGAGCCGGAGCGTCTTCAACGAGACGTTCGGCAAGGCGAGCGATTGGTTCAACGGATACGCAAGCGACGAAGCGCTTGCAATCGACGCCGGCTACCTTGCATCCACCACGACGCCAGACGACATGCGGGCGCTCGCCGACCAGATGGTCGATTCGTTCGGCAACATCGTGCAGCTTTTGCTGGCGGCGGCAGCCCTCGTGTTCTTCGTGGTGATGTACCTGCTCACGAAGACGGTGATCGATCACAGCGCTCGGTCGATTTCCTACATGAAGGTCTTCGGCTATCGCGATCGCGAGATAAGGCGTCTCTATCTGAATTCGATCACGCTGGCGGTGGCGGTGCTGCTGGTGGTAGTGATTCCCCTGGTCATGTGGAGTGTTAGCGCCGTCATCGATGTCATCATGCTTTCGTATTCCGGCAATTTCGTCGTGCAGTACACGCCTGCGGTCGTCGCCAAGGACCTGGCCATCGGGCTTGCGACCTATCTGGTGGTGGCCGCTCTGCACATGCGCCACATCAAGCGCGTGCCCTTGGCGCTTGCGCTGAAGGCGCAGGAATAGGAGGCAGGCGCTCCAGCTTTTCGATTGCCCAGGCAACGCATGAGCGCACGCTTTCGTTGGGATTGCCAAGCTCGGCTTTCAGGTCCGGCAGATAGCGCGCGTCACCCGAGTTGCCCATGGCGATGGCGGCGTTGCGCTGGAACACGGCGGGGTCGTGCGAATAGTTGTACATGATGGGGTGCACGCACCGCTCGAAGAAGCCTTCGGGCATATGCAGCAGCTTTTCCAGCGAGAACTCGTCCGCGATGCGATCGACGACCGGGTCGTCCACCGCATCCTCCCTGTGCGGATCGAGCGCTCGGTGGTTGCGCGGGCACGCTTCCTGGCATGCATCGCACCCGTGCACGCGGACGCCGATGGAATCGCGGTGGGACAGCGGAATCTCGCTTCCGTCGCCGCGTTTCGGAGCGATTACGTTGTCCCACAGAATGCACCGTTCAAGCTCCAGGTCGAACGGTGCGCGGAGCGCGCCGGTCGGGCACGCGTCTACGCACGCATGGCAGTGCGGCGGGCAGATGCAGTCGGGCGAGGGCTGGTCGTATTCCAGCTTTGAATCGACCATGTACCCGTACAGCAAGATGAACGAGCCTACGCCGTCGACGTACGCGAAGTTGTTGCGTCCGAACGTGATGACGCCTGCGCGTAGCGCGGCGGGGCGCATCATCAGGATGTTTCGGTCGGGCTCGAACCGTATGCCCTGATCGGTGAGGAAGTTCTCGAAAGCGTCGAGCCGATTGCGCGCGGGCGTTCCTTCAAGTGGCAGGTACGATCGCGAAAGATATGTCCGCGCGACGTGGCGCACCAGCTTTTCTGGGTAACGATGGCGCGCGTAGTCGTAGGCGAGGACGATGATGGAGCGCCCCTCGGGGAACAGGTCGCGCGGATGGGACCCATGCTCGATCATTTCCTTGAAGAATTGCGGATAGGCGCGCTTTTGCGCCTGGTCGGAAACGCGCGGCAAGTCGTCCATCGACGTGAAGCCGACTTTGCAAAATCCAAGCTCGTTCGCTTTGGCTCGAATTCGTTGCTCCAAATCGTCCATGGGCGCCCCTTCGTCTGAAAGTACCGAGCTCGCACGCCTTTTCGAGCGCCATTCTAGCATGGTGGACTACCTATCTGGCGAACCGCCTGAAGCGAAGGGCAGGCGCGTCCAAGCGCCAATTGTCAACAACTTGTTGGCGCTGGGCAGCTAGCTCAACGATGCGAGGATGCCCTCGAGCTCGTCGTAGCCGATGACGCCGATGCGCACTTTGGCGATCGAGCCGTCGCTGTTGACGAAGACCGACGTGGGGAAGGCGCGCAGCTTCAGGTAGGTTCCCAGCGATTGGTTGGTGTCGAGCCACACGGGGAAGTCGGCGTTGCGCTCGGCAAGCCACTGGGCGATGCCCGCCGCGTCCTTCTCGCCGTAGGCGTTCGGCGTGAACACGCTGATCACCCGCACATCGCCCGCGTCATTGTGCTCGCGCGCCACGGCGGCGTAGGCGTCCATGTTGGACACGCATTCCGAGCACCAGGTGCCCCAGAACTCAAAGTAGACCGGCGTTCCCTTCAGGTCGGAGAAACGGTGCTTGGTGCCGTCGATGTCGGCGAGCACCACGTTGCGCCACGCCGTGGAATATCCGCTTGCATCGACGTCTTCGGTTTCGGTCGTCTCGGTTCCTATCAGGTCCTCGGCGGTAGGACTTGCCCCCGATAAGGCGTCCGAGCTTGCGACCGATGCCGTTTCGGAGGAAGCGGCGGGCTGGTCAGCCGAGGGGGCAGCCATCTGCGGAAACTGGGTGACGATCATCCAGATGCCCATGATCGCGATGAGCGCGCCGCCTGCGCGCTTCAACGCGGGAAGGTACCTCTGCAGGCTGCGCACCTTGTCGAGGAGCACGTCGGAAGCAAGCGTGATCGCTACGAAGGGAACGCTCATGCCCAAGGCGTAGACGAACATGAGAAAGCCGCCCGCAACCGCGCTGCCCGTTTCTGCCGAAAGCGCCAGAATCGTTGCCATGATCGGCCCCACGCAGGGCGTCCAGCCAAATGAGAAGCCGATGCCCAAAAGCAAGGCGCCCAAGGTGCTGCGCACGCGCAGGCGGGACAGATCGGCGCGGCGCTCGCGCGCAAGGACGGGAATCGAGATGATGCCTGCGAGGTAGAGCCCGAAGATGACGATGTCGCATGCGATGAAGGAAGAGAAGCGAACACCTCGTTTTTCAGCGGATACGGGGCCATACAGCGTGAACATACGCGTAAGGGGGTTGAACGCCTCCACGTATGCGAGACCGTGGATTCGGTAGCCTCCGGATTCCTTTGTCATGAGAGCAACTGGTACGCCATCGTTCAGGTTGTTCATCATGTACGCATTGGAGCTATCCGTGTGCTTCTTGTCAGCCATCGGCATTTGACACGAATATTCGATGGTCCAGGTGCCGTCGATATGACGAATTAAATCCGCATCTTCGTAAGCGACGCTTTCGCGTGACAAGCCCGCACGGAAACTACCCGCCGAATGCACACTCAAAACGTACTTCTTTTTCCCATCGCCTTTCGAGGGCAACTCCCCGTAGTTGGGGCTATGCATGCCTCGCTGAGAAGCCAGTTTAATCGGCGCAGTCAGCTCGGGCGCATCGGCTCCACGCGGCAAACGAGATATCAGCTGGCCCTCTTTGGATAGGAACCATTCGTATGCGGGGATGAATTCGCGTGGAACCAAACCGCAAGCACGATCATATGAAAGGTAATTGATTCCGCAACCGATGATATCGTCCGACATATCTAGCCCCCAAACGTTACATTGAAGGCTAGCCGATCAGGGCCACGGGGTCTAGATCCCTGTGATGTCAGAATGGCGTAGCGCCTTGCCAATTTCGCACGGCAGATGGTTCACCGATTACATCAGCACTAACCCGACCGGCAAGAAGACGACAGTTCCGCTAGTTAAAACAACGGCTGCGCGAGAAGCGATCCCGCAAGCAACCCCATATCGGCCCTTCGGCAGAACCGGCAAAGCAGCCGCCCTATAGTAGCTTCGTGCGCTTGACGGCCTCGATATCCTTCGTGCCTGCAAGCTGCATGGTGATGGAAAGCTCCATGTTCAGGTGGTCGAACACGGACTTCACGCCCTCGGCGCCGCCGAGGTTCAAGCCCCAGATGACGGGGCGGCCGATTGCCACGAGGTCCGCACCGCTTGCCAGCGCCTTGAAGACGTGCTCGCCACGACGCACGCCGCTGTCAAACACAACGGGAACGCGATGGTCCACTGCCGCAGCAATAGAGGGGAGCACCTCGAAAGACGCGGGGCCGCCGTCGAGCTGGCGTCCGCCGTGGTTGGAAACCCACACGCCATCGGCGCCGGCCTCGATCGATGCCACGGCATCATCCGGCGACTGAATGCCCTTCACGATTACGGGAAGGCCGGACATCTCCTTGATTTTCGCAATGTCCGCGGGAACGAAGTCCTGCTTTGCCGCAGCGTAGATCTCGCTGATCCCCTTGCCCACCCCGTCGCTGTCGCTGTAGGCGGCGAGGTTGGGCATCGGCAGCGGGAACTGGAACTTCGAGGCCACGTCCTCTTCGCGATAGCCGCCGAGCGTCGAGTCGACCGTCATGATGATCGCCTTCACGCCCGCCTTCACGGCCTTTTTCACCAGGAACTCGTTGAACCCGTCATCCTTGCTCATGTAGAGCTGGAAGAACTGGGGCGCGCCGGGCGCCGCTTCCGCGGCTGCTTCGACCGGCGTGCTGCCATAGGTGCTCATGGCGAACAGCGTGCCCGCCTTGGCCGCGCCGATAGCCGTGTCGACTTCGCCTTTCACGTGCGCGAGCCCGTGAGCCGCCGACGGCGCCTCGATGATCGGGGTCTTCAGATCGATGCCGAAGACGGACGCCGAAAGGTCCGCCTTCGAGATGCCCTGCAGCACGCGCGGCACGATCTTCTTGTCGTTGAAGGACCGCGTGTTCTCGCGCATAGTCCACTCGTCTTCTGCTCCTTCGCGGATGTAGCCGAAAGCCCCGCGGTCCATGCGCGCCCTGACGCGATCTTCAAGGCTTGCGATGTTGAGGATGTCGATGGGATGCTCCTCGTTGCTTGTGTAGTACGCCAACGTAGATTCCCTCTTTCTTGCGTTCGTTTGTCACCTGTGACGTGTGAATCGTGCCATGTGCGGCTTTTGTCCGTACTCACGATCGGTATTGTGCTGCATAACTGCTGAGAGTCGACACATTTCATGGCGCGGGCGCCGTTCGAGGCGCGCTTGCGCAAGCCCCTCTGCGGAGCGGGGGCAAGTGGCCGAGCGCATGCACCCTACAGCTTCAGCGCACCCTTTTTGCAGACCTTCGCGCACTCCAGGCACAGGATGCACTCCGTGCCGTTTCTGCGGCTCCGGGAATCGTCGAACACGTCGACGTCCATGGGACATGCGGCGCGGCAGGCCCTGCTGACCAAAAACGCATCTGCAAGATGCGAGGCATAACGGCTGACCGTTCCACGGGCTGCACTGCAGCAGCAATGCGCAGTCCCGCCGCCCGGCGTCACTCGTCCGCCGTGATCGCCCGGGGTTCGATAAACATCTGGCGGCAGAGCTCCTTGCCCGTCTCCGTCTTGAACACGCGCTCGAACGCCGTGCGCGCCGCATGCTCGCTGGCCCCGTCTTCGTAGAGGTTCACGAGCATGTCCGCCTCCAAAAGGATCTGCCAATCTTCCCCGTCGACGCCGCTGTAGGTGTGGTGATGAGCGATGAGAAAGCGCACGCGCTGCGCATCCGACTCGGAGAACCCGCAGCGCTCCAGAAGCGGCGTCGCCTCGCCGGGCCCGAATTTCTCTTGGTTCTTGCCGCCGCAATCTCCAAGAAGATCCTCGGCCTTGTGGATTCCGATGTCGTGCAGATAGGCTGCCGCCTCGAGCACGAAGCGCGCGTGCGCGCCGATGCCCTCGGCCTCGGCGATGAGCTTGGCGAATGCGTGGACTTTGACGAAGTGCTGGATGCGCTTGGGGTCTCCGCGATCGTAGGAAATGGCCTCGCTGCACAGGCGGTTGAGAATTTCCCGTTCGGCAGGCACGCCCATCTTGATCGAATCACCATTCTCGCCCGCAGGAGCATTGTCCGCCCCAAACCGCTCGCCCATCGAACGCACCTCGCACTGATCCATGGAACACGATGTTTCCCGTTGCCATAATTATTTGCGACCGGGGAAGCTAAAGGCGCCCCGTAGCCGTCGCGAGCAAAAGTGTACTCCAAGCTTGTTGCCGCCAGGTGACCATTGGCGAATCCCGCAGGCGACCATGCGAGCTCCAACTACGCCTCCGTCGGCGCTCTGCGACACGAAGTTGCCCGATCCATCGCGTTGCATCGATGTGTAGCTGTTGTCCTGGACGATCGAAACGATGCCGTTTGCCGTGCGCCCGCGAAGACGCACGGATGCCGCAGCCGCGTCATCGGGCCGCGCCGCTCGCACGGACGCGGCCGCGCGCACGGCGTTTTCCATCAGGTTGCCCACAATGCTCGCCAAGTCGTTTTCCTGGGCGGGGGCAAGGTCGCGCGGCAGGCCGAGCTTCACGTCCATAGTGACGCCTTTGGCCCGTGCCGCGTCTACGTAATAGCCGACCACGGCATTGATGGCGAAGTTCGTGCAGTAGCTATGCAGTTGGTCGCTTTCGGGGATCGCCGCGCTGATCTCGTCGAGGTACGCCTGCAGCCCGCTCTTGTCGTTTTCCTCGCTGTAGCCGCGGATCACGGCGAGCTGGTGTTTGAAATCGTGACGCTGGCGGCGAATCTCGTTGCTTGTGGTGATGATGGCGCGGTTTTGCTTGCGCTCGGCCTCTGCGCGTTTGCCTATGAGCGCGATTCGGTGGCGCATGTTCTGGGCATCCAGCTTTTCTTCGGAGATATTCTTAAGGTACACGCCGCTCATGGCGATGAGCGAAAGGGCGAAGATGACGGCCCCTATCTCGCAGAAAAGCATTTCCGGCACGACTCGCCAGACGTAATAGTTCGCCAGTTCGAGCCCCAGGAAAACGTCGAATATGAGCACGACGACCAGGTAATACATCCTGAAAGGGGTGCGTTCCGTGCGCCTGCATGCCAACGAGACGGCAAGGTAGACCGTCATCAAGCCGAAGAGCGTTATGCTCACGGCGTAATAGGCGAAGAGGCTCTCGGCGAATTGCCATACTCCCGCCAGCTGAAGCGCGATCGCCGCCAGCGCGAACACTTCGCTTGCGCGGCAGAGGATGAAGGGGAACGTATCGTTGGGACGGTGAATTGCGATGCGCGTGAGGTGCGTGAGGGGAATGAGCAGGGTGTAGAGCCCAATGTAGGTCATCATGTGCAGGGTAACGGGCTTCTTGATAAGGACCGATGCGAGGTCGCATTCGCCCACCGACCACATGCCGATGCAGGCGCAGAACATGCCGAGCCAGATGAAAATGGAGCTGTCCCTTTCAATGCGATGGACGGCTAAGTACAGCACGGCCAACACGAGACCGAGCGCGATGAGGGTTTCCCCGAAAGAAAACGCGAATCCCATCTGGGAGAAAAGCATCACGCGCACCGCATCGAACGACCCTGTTTCCACCGAGGTCAAACGCAAGCCCCAATAATTGCGGGGGACCGTGTAGACAAGGGACATCGTTGCGTTTTCGTAGGGGGAGCCGGCCGATACCGCGGAATTGAACGGGGGAGGGTCGGAGAGAAAGGCGGGGTAGGTATCGGGCGCGCCGTAACTGTCAATCAAATCGTCGTTCACGTAGAGGCGGTAAGGCGCGTAGAAGGTGTTCAAATAGATCGCTGATTGAGGGTCGAGGTCGACAGGCGCCGTGAGCGTTACGGTCCATCCCGGGGTAAGCCCGTGCAGGTCGACTGGCGTGGTGACGGTGGCGGGGTAGCCTTCGACGGTGTTGCCGTTCGC
>ERZ772912.625-NODE-625-length-15387-cov-9.539264_pt1 | contig 15387 bp, 14 predicted proteins | sample MGYA00512119_ERZ772912 | MGnify/ENA primary metagenome ERZ772912 (study PRJEB29015, sample SAMEA2738048) | human oral metagenome | biome: human oral; feature: human-associated habitat; material: saliva | place: China | collected 2230 ...
GACCTTCGTTCAATGCGGCTTTCAGAACGCGCAATTCTTGGGTTTTTTGCAGGGTAAATGCCAACCAAGAGTAGAGGTCGGGTTTGTTGGCTTTCAGTTTTTCTTCAACTGACAAGTCAAATGGAGTGTGCAACAGCGAGCAAGAGCTGGAAATCCACAAACGGTCGCCCAGTTTGGCTTTCAGAGGCTCGACAGTTTCCAAAACTTTGTTCAGGTTGGCACGCCAGATGTTGCGGCCGTCGATAACGCCGGCAGACAGGACTTTGTCGTAGTCGGCGAACGCGTCCAGTTGCTCGGGAGCGCGTACCAAGTCGATGTGCAGACCGTCAACGGGCAGGGCTTTCAACAATGCGGCGTGTTCGGCAACGGAACCGAAGTAAGTGCTCAACAGGATTTTGGCGTTTACTTTGCTCAAAGTGGCGTAAACGTCTTTGTAGGCTTCCACCCATTCTTTAGGCAGGTCAACAGCCAAAGCAGGCTCGTCGATTTGAATCCATTCGGCACCGGCTTCAACCAAAGCGTTCAGGATTTCAACGTAAACGGGCAGCAGTTTTTGCAACAGGCTCAGGCGGTTGAATTCGACTGCGCCTTTTTCTTTACCTACCCACAGGAAGGTCAGCGGGCCGACGATGGTCGGTTTGGCTTTCAGACCGAGGGCTTGGGCTTCTTTCAGTTGTTGAACGTAGTGTTTGGCGTTCGCTTTGAATTCGGTATCGGCGTGGAATTCAGGCACCAAGTAGTGATAGTTGGTGTCGAACCATTTGGTCATCTCGATGGCGAATTGGTCTTTGTTGCCGCGCGCAAGTTGGAAGAATTGTTCCAAAGACAGGTTTTGGCTGTCGAAGCCGAAACGGGCGGGAATCGCGCCGGTAGCGACTTGCAGGTCGAGGATGTGGTCGTAGAAAGTGAAATCGCCTACGGCAACGTAATCGGCGTTGGCAGCGGCTTGGTGTTTCCAGTTTTTTTCGCGCAGGTCTTTGGCGACGTCGAGCAGCTCTTGTTCGCTGATTTCTTTGCGCCAGTATTTTTCTTGGGCGAATTTCAATTCACGGAAGGCGCCGACACGCGGGAAGCCTGAGAAATGTAATGTTGTCATGTTGAACTCTCCAGTTGGATTTTGTAAGGACCGGTTCAATCCGAATCGGTCGGTATTGTAAATCAGAATAGGGCGGATGGGGCGGCGTTTTGTTTTTCAGACGACCCCCTGAGGTTGTCTGAAACCGTTTTCGGCTTTAAGGACGCACGCCTAAAATATGGCAGATGGCGTAAGTCAGCTCGCTGCGGTTGAGCGTGTAGAAGTGGAAATCTTTCACGCCTTCGCGGGACAGGACTTTGACCATGTCGATGGCGATACTTGCCGCCACCAGATTGCGCGTGCCTTGGTCGTTGTCCAAGCCTTCATACATTTGCGACAGCCATTTCGGGATTTTGACGTTGGTTACTTGCGCCATTTTGCCGAGCTGCTTGAAGTTGGTAACAGGCAGGATGCCGGGAACGATTTCTACGTCGATGCCCAGCATTACGCAGCGGTCGCGGAAGCGCAGGTAGCGTTCTATGTCGAAGAAGAATTGGGTGATGACATGGTTTGCACCTGCATCGATTTTGCGCTTCAGATTGATCAGGTCGGCTTGTGCGGATTTCGCTTCGGGATGCACTTCGGGGTATGCCGCTACGGAGATGTCAAAGTCGGCGACGGAGCGCAGGAGTTTGACCAGGTCTTCGGCGTAAAACGGTTTTTTCTCATAACCGGGCGGCTCGTCGCCGCGCAGGGCGACAATACGGCGGATGCCGCTGTCCCAATAGTCTTTGGCGATTTGGCGCAATTCGTCGGGAGAGGCGTCGATGCCGGTCAGGTGCGGCGCGGCTTCCAAGCCGGTTTCCTGTTGGATGCGTTTGACGATGCTGTGCGTACGGTCGCGTTCGCCGGAGTTTGCGCCGTAGGTTACGGAGACGAATTTGGGATGCAGGGTTTGTAGGCGATGGATGGAGTCCCACAGCATGGTTTCCATTTGTTCGTTTTTCGGCGGGAAAAATTCGAACGAAACGTTGATGTCGCCTTTCAAATCGGAAAGGCTGTTGTTTAACGCATTGATTTCTTTTGCGTAACTCATTGGCTGTGTACCTCGGTTGTCTTTTTTAAACGTTTTCAGGCTTGTATGATAAATTTGCCTTGTATATGAGTCAAATTCAAAATTTTCAGAAAGTTTATGAATTATTTTAATGTGGCTGCCATTATGCTTGTCTCTATTGGTATGAGGATAGGTTGGGGAGAAAATACATATTCTGATGTGTGGGAATATTTTGAAATTAAATGGATTTCAATGGCTTGTATAGTGGATTAAATTTAAATCAGGACAAGGCGACGAAGCCGCAGACAGTACAGATAGTACGGCAAGGCGAGGTAACGCTGTACTGGTTTAAAGTTAATCCACTATATTTTTGTTGGTAACGCAAAAGCAATAAGATGTTTCGCGCTTGAGTTGGCTATCACCCCATTCAAACGTCGTCTGAAAAATTTTCAGACGACGTCTTGGTTTTTAGCTTACAAATGATGTTGCCTCACTCAGCCTCTTCAATCCATGCCTGTTGTACGGCTTCGAGGATACGTTCGCCGCAGCGTGCGGGATCGTCGTCGAAGTCGGGCAGCGCCATAATCAGGTCGCGCAGTTGGGTGAAGCGAACGGTTTTCGGGTCGATGTTGTCGCCGTGCAGGTCGTAGAGTTCCTCGGCAATGCGTTGGGTGTCTGTCCATTTCATGATGTCGTTCCTTTTGGAGTGTCCGAATGGTTTGATTCGGGATGGCTTGTTTAGGTGTTAATGCTTTTGGGGAAATTCGTTTCGGCAATGATCAATGCGTCCGAAATCGCATATGGTATTTTCCTATGTAATATTTTCAAGGCGGACGTTAATACATTTTTCTGACTTTCACTAAGGAAAATTTACACTTTGTCATGCAACCAAATCATTTGGAATGGTTCTTAAAGAAATCCATTATAGTATGAATAACAGGAAAATCGATGAACAACGCACTCAATGCCAAATTATCCAAACTTATTTACGCGCTCGCCTCCGATGATCCTAATTATCTTGCTAAAGCGGGCGTGTTCGACCGCCTGCTGCTGCTTATCCGCGAGCTTTATCAGATGCTGGACGATAGCGAGGGTCTGAAGCGGCTTTCGCTGCGTCTCCGTTATGGCAAGCGTTACGGCATGATTGCTTTGGATGCCGCCGCGCCGGACGAAGATGCGGGCGCTTTGCGTTTGAAACGCTGGATGGTGTATTCGCGTATTGCGGAACGCATTGTCGGCTGCGGCAACGACGTGTCTGTGGCGCTTGACGATATGGCGGTGGAGAACGAAGAAGCAAAACAGCGTTATATGGATGCTGCAAACGAAATCATCAAACGCTTCGGCTTGGCAGGATATGTCCCCGAGCCGCCGAAATCCGTCACAGCCGCAGCAAAAAACGAACCGGCACCGAAGCCCGAACCTAAGAGCATCATTACCCGTCATGGCAGCAGCCTCAGTATGCTGAACGCCAAAGGCAGAGTGGAAAATTACCCTGTTGCGCAAACCGTCGCTTCGATGAAAGTATCGCGCTTAAGGTTTGTCGTTCCACGTTCCAAATAAACGATTTGGCAGCGATTTGACGGAAGGTCGTCTGAAAACGGTCGGTAAGGCAGTTTCAGACGACTTTTTGTTTGCTCAAAATTTGGCAGGGGTCGTCTGAACATTGCTGTATCCGTTTCAGACGACCTCTTTGCATCAATGATCTTCGCGCGCGTGGTTGATGGTGTATTTGGGGATTTCCACCACCAAATCTTCATCGGCAACCACTGCCTGACAGCTTAGGCGCGAGTCGGCTTCCAAGCCCCATGCCTGGTCGAGCAGGTCTTCTTCCAGCTCGCTCGGTTCTTCCAAACTGTCGAAACCTTTGCGGATGATGACGTGGCAAGTGGTGCAGGCACAGGATTTTTCACAGGCGTGATCGACTTCGATGTCGTGGTCGAGCAGCACGTCAAGGACGGTTTTGCCTTCGGGCGCGTCTTCTATGACTGCGCCTTCGGGACATAATACGGCGTGTGGGAGTACGGTGATTTTGGGCATTTTTATTGTCTCTTGTAATGGGTGGATAGGGTTTGTGGGTAATTTTCAGACGGCCTTTTGTGATGAAAGGGTCGTCTGAAACCGTTTATAACACGATGCCTTTGTTTTTTAAATTTTCCAGACATTCGTCCAGATAAGCATCATCGTGTTCGGGGTAAATCGGCGAATCGGCGGCTTCGATATCGTGTGCGGGATAAGGGGTAACTGCTTTGCCGCGGTACAGCGGGTCTTTCCACAACGGGTCGGGTTTGTAACCGCGTTTTTCCATTTCTTCCATAATCAGTGTGTGATACAGATAGAGCTTGTCAGGCGAATGGGTGAAAACGTAATTCACCGTCGCGTGCGGCCTGCCCCAGCCTGCTCCGCGCAGGGCGGCGCATTCGCGGTGTTGCCCTAAAAGCTGGGCACGGGGGAGTAGCGGGATGAGGGTTTGGTGCCAGAGTCGCATAGAAGAAATCGGATCGGTTGGGATATTAGATTTTCAGACGACCTTGTGTTTTACAAGGTCGTCTGAAACTGTTAACCATCAAATATTATCGACACTTTGCCCTGTCAGCGCACGTTGGATGTTGCGGTTCATGCGTTTGGCGGCGAAGTTGTCGGTGCTGCGGCTGAGTTTGGCGACGGCGGCGCGGATGTCTTCGGCGTTGCCGTCTTTCAGACGACCTTGCAAATCGGCGATGTCTTGCTGAATCTGTTGCAATTCTTCGGCATCCAGCAAATCGCTATCCAACTCAAGGGCGGCGTTAACGGCGTCGGTCAGGCTTTCGGCTTCGACCACGGCTTCGGCGCGGGCGCGTGCCGCCATGTCTTCGGCGGCGTTGCTCATGCTGTCTTTGAGCATTTGGGTGATGGTGTCGTCGTCCAAGCCGTAGGAAGGTTTGACTTCGATTTGCGCCTGTACGCCGGTGCTTTGTTCTTGGGCGGAAACGGACAGCAAGCCGTCGGCATCAACTTGGAAGGTAACGCGGATACGCGCCGCGCCTGCGGTCATGGGCGGAATACCGCGCAAGGTGAATTTGGCAAGGCTGCGGCAGTCGGAAACGAGTTCGCGCTCGCCTTGTACGACGTGTATCGTCATGGCGGTTTGACCGTCTTTGAAGGTGGTGAAGTCCTGCGCGCGCGCGGTGGGGATGGTGGAATTGCGCGGGATGATTTTTTCGGCGAGACCGCCGTAGGTTTCCAAACCGAGCGATAAGGGGGTAACGTCCAGCAGCAGCCATTCGCCGTCGGTTTTGTTACCGGCAAGGACGTTCGCCTGTATGGCGGCGCCGAGCGCGACGACTTCGTCGGGGTTGAGGTTGTTCAGCGGGGTTTGTCCGAAGAAGGTAGCGACTGCTTGTTGAACGTGCAGCATACGGGTGGAACCGCCGACCATAATCACGCCTTTGATGTCGGCTTTGGTCACGCCTGCGTCTTTCAGGGCCTGTTTGACCGGCTCTATGGTTTTTTGCACCAGATTTTGCGTCAGGTGGTGAAATTCTTGGCGGGTAATGACGGTATGGATTTTGCGGTCGTCTGAAAGCGTGGCTTCGACGACGGCTTCGGTTTGGTTGGTCAGTTGTTCTTTGGCAGCGCGGACAAGGGAAAGCAGAAGCTGGCTGTCGCGCTCGTTGAGTTTGGAAAGGTCGTTTTGTTCGAGCAGGTGGCAGAACAGGCGGTGGTCGAAATCGTCGCCGCCCAATGCGCTGTTGCCGCCGGTGGCTTTGACTTCAAACAGCCCTTTGGTCAGTTGCAATACGGATACGTCGAATGTGCCGCCGCCCAAGTCGTAAACGACAAACGTGCCTTCCGAGGCGTTGTCCAGCCCGTAGGCAATCGCAGCGGCGGTCGGTTCGTTGAGCAGGCGCAATACGTTCAAGCCCGCCAAACGCGCGGCATCTTTGGTGGCTTGGCGTTGGGCATCGTCGAAATAGGCGGGAACGGTAATGACGGCGCCAACCAAATCGCCGCCCAATGTTTCTTCGGCACGCGATTTGAGGGCTTTGAGGATTTCAGACGACACTTCGATAGGCGTTTTAGCACCTTGGCGGGTGTTCAACTCGACCACGCGCTCATTGGGCGTGAACCGGTAGGGTAGGTATTGCGCATCCTGCGCGAGGTCGGCAAGCGTGCGGCCAATCAGGCGTTTGGCGGAGCTGATGGTGTTAAGCGGGTCGGTTTTTTGGGCGGCAAGGGCGGCTTTGCCGACTTCGACGGCATCGCCTTCGCCGTAGCGGACGACGGAGGGCAGGGTGGTACGTCCGTCCATATCGGTCAGACAAACCGGGCTGCCACTGCGGACGGTGGCAACCAGGCTGTTGGTCGTACCCAAGTCGATGCCGACGGCGAGGCGGTGTTGATGCGGAGCGGCGGACATGCCGGGTTCGGAAATCTGCAAAAGAGCCATGATTGTGTGCCTTTTGATGCTGTATTTATTAGGATAGGTCGGTATTTTAACAGATTTCGGGCGGATAGTTGAGTGGTTTGGTAGGGAATTGCGATAATCAAATTCCGTTTATTTATAAAGGTCGTCTGAAATTTCCCTACTGCCCCAAATCCGATAAAATCCGATTTTACTATTATGATAATTTTTAGGACACGCCGTGCAAGGACTTGATTATTGCCGTCAGAAGGCAGAAGAAAGCCGCTCCAGTTTTTTATCAGGCTTCCGTTTCCTGCCGCAGGAAAAGCGGGATGCAATAACGGTTTTGTATGCTTTTTGCCGCGAATTGGACGATGTGGTCGATGACTGTTCCGATCCGAATGTGGCGCAGGCAACGCTGAACTGGTGGCGCGGCGATTTGGACAAGGTATTCGGCGGCGTGATGCCGGAGCATCCGGTCAATCAGGCTTTGCGGCAGATAAAGGAAACCTTCAAGCTGCCGAAATATGAACTGGAAGCCTTAATCGACGGAATGCAGATGGATTTGGTTCAGGCACGTTACGGCAGTTTTGAAGAGTTGAAACTGTATTGCCACCGCGTCGCGGGCGTCGTCGGCTGCCTGATTGCGCGGATTTTGGGTTTTTCAGACGACCGAACGCTGGAATACGCCGATAAGATGGGCCTTGCGCTGCAACTGACAAACATTATCCGTGATGTCGGCGAAGATGCGAGAAACGGTCGGATTTACCTGCCGATGGAGGAAATGCAGCGGTTTGACGTGCCTGCAAGCGTGATTATGCAATGTAAGCCGACGGATAATTTTGCCGAACTGATGCGTTTTCAAGTTTCACGCGCCCGCGAGATGTATCGTGAGGCGATGTCGCTCTTGCCCGCTGCAGATAAAAAATCCCAAAAAGTCGGGTTGGTCATGGCGGCGATTTATTACGCGCTGTTGAACGAAATCGACCGCGACGGCGCGCAAAACGTTTTGACTTATAAAATTGCCATTCCTTCGCCGCGCAAAAAGCGTATCGCCCTGAAAACTTGGTTATTCGGATTTAAGCCATGAATACTCCGCATCTTCGCCCGAAAATTGCCGTCGTCGGCGCAGGCTGGGCAGGTTTGTCCGCCGCAGTGTCGTTGGCGCGCCGTGCTGATGTTACTGTGTTTGAAGCCGGTCGGCAGGCGGGCGGACGGGCGCGTACTTTGGCTGGAAACTCTGACGGATTCAGTTTTTTGGACAATGGGCAGCATATCTTGCTCGGAGCTTATCATGGTGTGTTGACGCTGATGGAGCACATCGGTGCCGCCCCTGAAGCCGCTTTTTGCCGTTTGCCGCTGCAATGGCATATGTATGAGGGTTTGCAGTTTCAAAGTACCAACTTTCCTTCGCCGCTGCATATTTTGACCGGCATATTGCGTGCTAAAAAAGTTTCGTTTTCTCTGAAAATCAAGCTGTTATCCGATATGGCTGCGTTGCAGCGTTACGCACGCGGCAAGCGCGCTGATTTGGCCGTTGCCCAATGGCTGCGGCAGCGCAATGTTCCGCGCAGGCTGGTTGCAGAGTTTTGGCAGCCGCTGGTGTGGGGCGCGCTCAATACGCCTTTGGAACATGCAAGTTTGCGGGTGTTGTGCAATGTTTTGTCCGACGGCGTATGGGCGGATAAATCCGGCAGCGACTACCTTTTGCCCAAGCGCGATTTAGGCGCAATCATCGCCGAACCTGCGGTGGCAAAACTCAAGCAATGCGGTGCGGATATTCGTCTTGAAACCCGTGTGGGTCGTCTGAAAAACCTTCCTGATGGACGGGTCATTGTGAATGATGAGGTTTTTGATGCCGTTATTGTTGCGGTTGCGCCGTATCATGCCGTCCATCTTTTCCCTGAAGATACCCCGGACTATATTCAGACGACCTATCAAAACCTTCGTTATCATTCAATTACCACCGTCTATCTGCGCTATGCCGTTCCCGTCCATCTGCCCGCGCCGCTGACCGGATTTGCCGATGGTACGGCGCAATGGCTGGTGTATCGCGGCGCACTTGGTTTGCCGGCAAACGAAGTCTCCGCCGTCATCAGCGTTTCCGACCATGTCGGCGCGTTTAAAAGCCAAGAGTGGGCAGAGAAAGTTCATGCCGACGTGAAACGTATCTGCCCTTATTTGGATGAACCCGAAGCTGTCCGCGTCATCACCGAAAAACGCGCGACCACAGCCTGCATGCCTGATTCCGCCACTCCCGATTTTGCTTGGTTGCACCAGCGGCGCATCTATCCGGCAGGCGACTACCTGCACCCGCGCTATCCGGCTACGTTGGAAGCAGCGGTACAGTCGGGTTTGACGGCGGCGGAAATGTGTTTGGCAGATTTCGGGTTAATATAAAGGTCGTCTGAAACTCAAATCCGAGTTTCAGACGACCTATTCCGATTGCCTTTACAAGACACGGCAAACCGTTAAAATATCTTAAATCCCTTAAATTTCACAATCAAGGAAGAATTATGCCGACATTGCAAAATAAAACGATTCTGGTAACCGGAGCATCGCAAGGCTTGGGCGAACAAGTGGCCAAAGCCTATGCTGAAGCGGGGGCGACCGTTATTCTGGTTGCGCGCCATCAAAAAAAGCTGGAAAAAGTTTATGATGCGATTGTCGAAGCAGGCTGTCCCGAGCCGTTTGCCATTTGTTTCGATTTAATCGGCGCGGAAGAAAAAGAATTCGAGCAGTTTGCCGCAACCATCGGCGAAGCGATTCAGGGGAAACTCGACGGTATCGTCCATTGCGCCAGCTATTTTTACGCGCTCTCGCCTTTGGATTTTCAAACCGTCGCCGAATGGGTCAACCAATACCGTATCAACACCGTTGCACCGATGGGTCTGACCCGCGCGCTGCTTCCGCTGCTGAAGCAGTCGCCTGACGCGTCCGTCATCTTCGTCGGCGAAAGCCACGGCGAAACCCCGAAAGCTTACTGGGGCGGTTTCGGTGCATCCAAAGCCGCATTGAATTATTTGTGTAAAGTTGCCGCCGACGAATGGGAACGCTTTGAAAACCTGCGTGCCAATGTTTTGGTCCCCGGTCCGATTAATTCTCCGCAGCGCATCAAATCCCATCCCGGCGAATCGAAGAGCGAACGTAAAAACTACGAAGACGTATTGCCCCAGTTTGTTTGGTGGGCAAGTGAAGAGAGCAGGGGGCGTAGCGGCGAAATCGTTTATCTTTGATTTGCTTCTACCGTAATTTGAAAGGTCGTCTGAAAACAAACATAGCGGGTTTCGCTAAAAATGTTTCAGACGACCTTATCTTATGCTTTACTTTTTAGAATGCCATATGAACATTGGGTTCGCAGCCTGTCCGTTTGGAATGAGTTAATCGAACTGCCTTTACCCGGGACAGAGTTGTTTTACAACCCTTGGCGGTCGAGCCAGCGTTCGGCGTCCAGTGCGGCTTGGCAACCCGAAGCTGCGCTGGTGATGGCTTGGCGGTAAGTATGGTCTTTGACGTCGCCTGCCGCCCATACGCCTTCGATATTGGTCGCGCCGACGTTGTCGCCCGTACCGCCTTTGGTTTTCAGGTAGCCGGTTTCGTCCATATCGAGCTGGCCTTTGAAAATGTCGGTGTTGGGTTTATGGCCGATGGCGATGAAAACGCCTTTGACGGCGATGTCTTCGGTAGTGCCGTCATTGTGTTTCAAACGAGCGCCGGTAACGCCGCCTTCGTCGCCCAAGACTTCATCCAGATTGCTGTTGAGTTTGAGGATGATTTTGCCTTCTTCAACGCGCTGCATGAGTTTGTCCACCATGATTTTTTCGGCGCGGAAGCTGTCGCGGCGGTGGATCAGGGTAACGGTATTAGCGATGTTGGCAAGGTAAAGGGCTTCTTCTACGGCAGTATTGCCGCCGCCGACGACGGCCACGTCTTGCTGTTTATAGAAGAAACCGTCGCAGGTCGCGCAAGCGGATACGCCTTTGCCGGCAAAGGTTTCTTCGCTGGGCAGCCCCAGATATTTGGCGGATGCGCCGGTGGCGACGATCAGGGCGTCGCAGGTGTATTCGCCCATGTCGCCTTTGAGGGTGAAGGGGCGGTTTTGCAAATCGACGGTGTGGATTTGGTCGAAAATCATTTCGGTGCCGAAGCGTTCGGCATGGGCAAGGAAGCGCGCCATCAGTTCCGGACCTTGTACGCCTTCGGCGTCGGCGGGCCAGTTGTCGACTTCGGTGGTGGTCATCAGTTGTCCGCCCTGTTCAACGCCGGTAATGATGACGGGCTTGAGGTTGGCGCGGGCGGCATAGACGGCGGCGGTGTAGCCGGCGGGGCCTGAACCGAGGATGATGAGTTTGTGATGGTTGCTCATGATGTTTTCCTTACTGAGAGATTGAGTGTGTTTCAGACGAGGTAGATTTTACTTGAAAATCTAAGCTGCGTCCGTTGGCATGATGGGGATATGTTGGCAGTATTGAAATTAACAAGGGTCGATTGTGAATGGTAAATTAGTTATCGGGAAAGTGTATTCAAGAAAGGTCGTCTGAAAATTTTCAGACGACCTTTTGCTTTTCAATCAGCTTTTTGCCGAATTTACTATATCCAGCGCATTGGGCTAACTTACAGGAAAACCAATGCCGTTATGTGTGTTTTATTTTTTCAGTAATTTGGCAGCTTCGAGAGCGTAATAAGTCAGAATACCGTCGGCTCCGGCGCGTTTGAAGGCGAGCAGGCTTTCGAGTATAACTTTTTCGCCGTCCAGCCAGCCGTTTTGAATCGCGGCTTGAAGCATGGCGTATTCGCCGGAAACCTGATAGGCGTAGGTCGGTACGCCGAACTCGTCTTTGACGCGGCGGACAACGTCAAGATAAGGCAGACCGGGTTTGACCATCACCATATCCGCGCCTTCCTGAATGTCGAGGGCGACTTCGTGCAGGGCTTCGTCGGTGTTGGCAGGATCCATTTGGTAGGTTTTCTTGTCGGCTTTGCCCAAATTACCGGAACTGCCGACCGCATCGCGGAACGGGCCGTAAAAAGCGGAAGCGTATTTGGCGGAATACGCCATGATGCGGGTGTGGATGTGCCCTGCGTCTTCAAGGGCTTCGCGGATGGCGAGGATGCGGCCGTCCATCATGTCGGACGGAGCGACGACCTGCGCACCTGCGTCGGCATGGCACAAGGCTTGTTTCACCAAAACTTCGATGGTTTCGTCGTTGAGGACGTAGCCGTTTGCATCGGTCAGCCCGTCTTGCCCGTGGATGGTGTAGGGGTCGAGGGCGACGTCGGTCATGATGCCGAGTTCGGGGAATTTTTCGCGCAGGGTGCGTACGACGGTCGGCACGAGTCCTTCGGGGTTGTAGGCTTCTTCCGCCAATTCGGTTTTATTTTGGGTAACGACGGGGAAGAGTGCCAACATGGGGATGCCGAGCTTGAGGGCTTCTTCGGCGGTGAACAATAATTTGTCCAAACTTTGCCGTTTCACGCCAGGCATGGAGGGGACGGCTTCTTCTTGGTTGCTGCCTTCGAGTACGAAAACGGGGTAAATCAAATCGTCTGCGGTCAGGGTGTGCTCACGCATGAGGCGGCGGGAAAAGTCGTCTTTGCGCATACGGCGCATACGGGTGGCGGAAACGTAACGCGGTGGGAAGTTCATAATCGTCCTTTGTCCTTCTGGAAACAGCTAAATCGGCAGGAGAAATGTTTTCAGACGACCTCTTTGCAAGCAGGGGTCGTCTGAAAATGGGTTTGCGACAGTTTACGCCGTTTTAGGGGATTACTGAAGCAGTAGATAGGATGTTGATACGAATCAGTCTTCGACTTTGGTAATCACTTTGACTGTTTTTTTAATTTCTTTGAACGTATCCGTTTTGAGGTTTTGTTCGTTCGGCAACATTCCGTTGGTGTTCAGCGGAGCGATGTTTTTCAAAGCGCGGCGATATTCTGCTTCGCTTAATTTTTCTTGGCTGATTCTCCATACTTTACGGCCGGAGGCTTTGACTTCGGAGGCGGTCCACAGACCTACCTTGTGGTAGTAGAACAAAACACTTTGCAGGAGTGCTTTCATGTCCGCACCGGGCTTGCCGCTGCCGATGCTGCGTCCGATACGGTTGTTACGCTGATCAACAGCTTGGTCGGCAAGGAAACGGCTGTAATAATCGGTTTTGCCCTCTCGAATCTCCATATCGGTCAGATAGGCATTGCCGGCCCTGTTTGCAATTTCGCTGTCGAATTGGGAGGAAATAGCGGCTTGCCATAGGGCTTGACGGACGGCATTGACCTGCGTCCCGCGTCCTTCGCCGTTGGCACGGTCGTCTAAACCGGTCCGGGTGGCAAAGCGTGCGGCGTTACTGGTCAGGTTGGTCGAGTTTTTGTCTTCAACGCCGATCACTTGCGCCGCAACAGGGTGGTTGATGGCAAATTGCGCGATTTTGCTGCGACGGCTTTGGTCTACCTGATAAGTATGGCAGCCGGAAAGCAATGCGGAAGCGAGCAGGATGTAAGAAGTATGTGTTTTGAGTTTAATGTTTGCCATAATAAAATATTATTGTTTAGTGACAGATTACGTTATTTAACATAAAAATGCAGTCAATAGCAAAATATTTTTCAAGCGGAGGGATTTGGGCTTGAATGGTTGCTTAATGGGGAAGTCGAGGTCGTCTGAAAATAGGCGTTACATTTTTCCGGGATTTTGACTGCGGAAAATATTAATGAGTTGTTTGGATTCCTGTAATGGCAAACCGAAATGCGTTCGGATTGCCTGAATATCCTCGGCATTGTTATCACTCAGATTGTGTGAGAGCCATTCGAAAGTTTCGGGCTGTTTCAGAATCCGTGCGAGGTATGCCTGCTTGAGTTTACGGTTGCGCCACCGAACGAACAGCATAGTGAAAACAAATAAGACAATCAGGAAAATATTGGTAAGGGCGATAAAAGTCATGTTGGAGCGTGCATGATTAGGTGGGAGTAAGTGCATATTATGAATGATTTTTCTCTTTCTTACTCAAAAAACTCATGTTAAGCGGAGTAAAGCCCATGCGGAAGCATGGTACAATATTGTCAACAATTTAAGGCGTTTTCCTCGCGGAGAACGCTGTTTTTCATTAGACATCAAGAGGCTTTTATGAAATTTTTAGACCGTGAGGCGACGATTGCCAAGCCGGGTTTCAACCGTTGGCTGGTGCCGCCTGCCGCTTTGGCGGTGCATCTTGCCATCGGGCAGATTTATGCGTATTCCGTGTTTAACGCGCCGCTGACCAAGCTTATCGGCATTACCGAATCGGCAGCCGGAGATTGGAAGCTGACGACTGTGGGCTGGATTTTCAGTATCGCGCTGGCTATGTTGGGCGCGTCTGCTGCTTTGTTCGGCACTTGGATGGAGCGTGTCGGCCCGCGCAAGGCGATGTTTGTTGCGGCGTGCTGTTTCAGCTTGGGCTTTTTTGTGTCGGCACTCGGCGTCAGCACGCATAATTTGTTTCTCCTCTATTTGGGCAACGGCGTGATCGGCGGTATAGGCTTGGGGCTGGGCTATATCGGGCCTGTGTCCACTTTGATGAAGTGGTTTCCCGACAAACCGGGCATGGCGACGGGTTTGGCGATTATGGGGTTCGGCGGCGGTGCGATGCTTGCTTCGCCGTTGTCCGTATCGTTGATGAATGCGTTTTCAGACGACGTATCGGTCGGCGTCGCACCGACTTTTGTCGTTCTGGGGCTGTTTTACCTTGTGTTGATGATGTTCGGCGCATTCACCATCCGCGTGCCGGCGGAGGGTTGGAAACCTGAAGGCTATGTCGCGCCGAAAGTGAAAAACAAGCTGGTCAGCAGCAATCATGTCAATGTTTCCCAAGCGATGAAAACGCCGCAATTTTGGCTGTTGTTTTGGGTGTTATGCCTGAATGTAACTGCCGGTATCGGCGTTTTGGGGCAGGCTTCGGTCATGATTCAGGAGCTGTTTTCAGAGGCGTCGGTCGGCAAACAAGCGGCAATCGGCGCGGGGGCGGCGGCAGGTTTCGTCAGCCTTTTGAGCCTGTTCAATATGGGCGGACGGTTTTTATGGTCCAGCGTTTCCGACAAACTCGGACGTAAAAATACCTACACCATCTTTTTCGTACTCGGTTCGCTGCTGTATTTTGCCGTTCCGTCCATTGGCGAGAGTGGAAACAAGGCTTTGTTTATTATTGGATTTTGCGTCATCATTTCCATGTATGGCGGCGGTTTTGCCGCGATTCCGGCTTATTTGAAAGACTTGTTCGGTACTTATCAGGTCGGCGCGATTCACGGACGTATTTTGCTGGCGTGGTCGACCGCTGCCGTGATCGGTCCGGTTTTGGTGAACTACATCCGCCAAAGCCAAATCGACAGCGGTGTTCCCGCTGCGCAGGCATACGGCGTTACCATGTATATTATGGCGGGATTGTTGATTGTCGGTTTGCTGTGCAACCTTGCCGTCAGATCGGTTCATGAAAAACACCATGAAACCGACATCAAAACAGCGGCGCACAGCGGCAATCCCGATGATGAAACCGCCGTTTCTGATGCCTACTTGCTGCAGGAAAAAGTTGCGGCAGGCGGTTTTTCGGTTTGGTGGCGTTGGACGTTGGTCGGCGTCCCGCTGGCTTACGGCGTGGTGATGGTGTTTGTCAAGGCATTGGATTTGTTCCGTTAAAAGCGGATTGATGAGGAAAAGGCCGTCTGAAAATTTTTCAGACGACCTTTTTGATATTGGTTATGATTGGAGGCTGTGTCGATATAGCGGGTTTATATGAGACTCTCCATCCAGTCATTTTTGTGGGGAGGGGTTTGGAAAGTCGAAATTAGGGTGATTTTTGAATATTTCTAAAAATCAGAGTTCTCTTGCCTTGAGGGAAAAACGAAAGGGTCATTCTTATTTTGTATAGTGGATTAACTTTAAACCAGTACGGCGTTGCCTCGCCTTAGCTCAAAGAG
>ERZ772912.652-NODE-652-length-15016-cov-6.047524_pt1 | contig 15016 bp, 17 predicted proteins | sample MGYA00512119_ERZ772912 | MGnify/ENA primary metagenome ERZ772912 (study PRJEB29015, sample SAMEA2738048) | human oral metagenome | biome: human oral; feature: human-associated habitat; material: saliva | place: China | collected 2230 ...
ATCATTTCTGAACGGCTGCAAATTTGCGAAAGTGGGCATTATGCAGGCCACCGAATTCCTTGTCAAGTCTTTGTGCGAAAAAATTGCGGCAGTAGAAACATGCACAGGCGGTTTAACCACAATATACCATTGCTGCTGCACGTTTATTTCCGTCAATTTCTCTCCTATCCCTTTGGCAAAAGCGTTTTTGCCAAACAGGAAAAAAGGAACATCGGCACCTAATCCGACTCCGATATTGATCAACTGTTGCCGGGTCAGGCCGCATTGCCACCAACGGTTGAGGACCAATAATACCGTAGCCGCATCGGAGCTGCCACCACCCAACCCGCCACCGCTGGGAATCTGCTTGTCCAAACGTATGTCCACACCCTGTTCCGTTTTCCGATACGGCAGCAAGGCCTCGGCGGCACGGTAGGCAAGGTCTTTCTCCTGCGGCAGACCATCTGTAGGGTTTTGCAACACAATCCGGCCGTCCGAACGCGGGGTAAGGTAAACGGTGTCTTGCCAGTCAATCAGGCAGAATATGCTTTCCAAATTATGGTAACCGTCAGCGCGTCGGCCTGTAATGCGTAAATCAAGATTCAGCTTGGCGGGGGCAGGAAATGCTTGTGTATATTCCAAAATCGGCATGATTATCCTCTGGCGGCGCATTGTGCAGGTGCATCCGCACCGTTTTCAGACGGCATCACGCTGTCAAACACCAATCTCAACGACAATTGTTCATTGCGCAAAGCCAACACTCTGACGCTGCCGTCTTCCTGTGTTTGGCGGCTGATATTCCATCCGGCCTGCTGCAGATCGCCTTCCGCCGTCAAGCTGTGCGGCAAGTCCGCCGCCCACTGCCCCCGCATCCATACGTCGAGGTATTCCAGCGGCAGTGCGAAGCCGAGCAACTTCTGACTCAGCTGGCGAACGTCCGGCGCGGTAAACCGTTCTCCTTTGGCATTGACGGCCAACACGCCCTGCGAATCGCGGCAAATCTGCCCCAAGGTATTGCCCAACGGGGTATTGACATTGATGGTCTGCACACCGTTCTGCCTGTTCCAATCGAAATTGGCATATGAACCTTTGCCCTCGTGCTGTACAGCCAAGCGTCCGTCGGCGGAAAAATCGGCACCTTCATCTTGCGGCCGCCAGTTCGTCTGCCTGACCGGCGTACTGAGGCAGCCTGTCAGCAGCAATGCGGCAGCGCAAGGAAAAAGTAATTTCGTCTTCATTCACTTACTCCTACAAAAAGGCCGTCTGAAAACCGTCCTCCCAACAGTCCGGCTTTCTATTTTCAGACGGCCTGAACGGACGGCTTATACGCCTTCCGGTTCGGCTGAATACAGCGTGGAATCAAAATGTTTCCGCCGGTATTCGTTTACGGCTTTTTCCGCCTGGTCGTGGTTCAATGTTTGAGTCAATATAACTAATTTGGCGGTATCGCCGTCAGGCCTCTGCTTGACAATCTTTTGCCTGGCGGCCTGATAATCGCGGCCATACGTTCCATTTTCACCATTTGCCCCGTCATCGGCGGCGGACAAGAGGCGCGTACCGTCATCACTGTAAGTCGGCGTATTATCCAATCCGAACAACAACATATTCTGATAAAACAGATACTCGTCAAAAGCCTTGCGGCTCAACCTGCTGCCCGGATGGCGTTGCAGGAAATCCTCCCATTCCATCACGCGTTCGGCCAATTCCTGCCATGAAATAGAAAGGGCGGCATCGTTCGTGGCCAACTCCTTATCCTGCCGCGCCTCGATTTCGAGAAAGCGGCGGGTATCCGGGCTGACGGCGGGGCCGAACAATTTCAGATAATAATCCGCCTTCGGCCGCACGATTGCCGTACATTCGCCGACATCCCAATATTCTAATCCGATGGCAGACATTTTCCGCTGCAATGTCTTGAGTGCCTCCGTTTCCTCCAATTTGCCCGCCTTTTCGACCCAATATTGTTCGCTGCAGAAGTTATCTAAAACCGTGCTTTCCCGATCATTGATTTTAACCAGCAGACCGCTTTCAGACGGCCTGTTTTCATTGTAGGTAGTCAGCAGCGCGACATATTCGTCGTACAAATTATCGGCCTGCTTCGGCGTGGCGGAGGCCAATTCCCGTTTGATGCGTTCGGTATGCCATTCAAACTGTTTCAGCAAATCTGCGGGCATCGGATCTTCTTCAGCCTGTATGATTTCGGCTGATGCCGCTGAGGCCATGGACGCGGCGGCGGGTGCGGGCTCGGAAACGGCGGAGGCGGCAACGGAGGCGGCCGGCGGCGGGGTATCGTCCTGCCTGCCGCAGGCGGCAAACAGTAAAGGCAGGCATATCAATAATAGTCTTTGCATGGCGTCTATCGGTTTTGAGGAAATATAGGGAAACGCGATAAGGCCGTCTGAAAACGGCAGACGCTTTCAGACGGCCTTTCCATATCAGCGGCTGTGCAGGCCGATGCGGTTGCCTTCGCTGTCTTCAACAAAGGCGGCATAGCCGTTGGCAATCGGGAATTTGTCCTGCAACAGGCGGCCGCCGGCCGCCACGGCGGCGCGGGCGGTTTCCGCACAATCGGTACAATTGAAAAATACGGTGGTGCCGCCATAACCCGGCACGGCACCGCCGTCGCTCCACAGCATGCCGCTAACCCCATATTTCGCCCAGTCGGCACCGAAAATCATAAAGCGCATCCCGCCTCCGCCTACTTCCTGCAGCGTTTCGCCGAACACGGTTTCATAGAATTTTTTCGCACGGTCCAAATCGGCGGCGTGAATGCCGAACCAGCTTACCGGATTGCCTGTCATATCGTACTCCTTTGCAAGTTGTGAAAAGGCCGCCTGAAAATACGGCGTGCGGTACAACGGTATTTTCAGACGGCCTCAAAGTTTATTTGTTCAGTTTTTTAGTGGCAGCACTGTCCACTTTGCAATCTTTGAACAGGATGGTTTGGTCGCCTTTTGGCAATCCGCCGTCCAATTTGCTGGCCTGCATCAGGATTTTACCGTTGGCTTTGGTCAATGTGTCGGGTGAGGCTTTGTCGGTAATCCAAGTCAGGCCTTCGCCGTAATAGCTGTTCTGCTTTTTGCCGTTGGTGTCGTTCATTACGCGCCACAAACCGGGGGTAACCTGATCGCCGACTTTAATCTGCACGACGGCGGTTTCGCCATCTTTAATGCCGTACATGGCGTTCACGTTGCGTTTGCCCTGCTGGCTGTCGCATACATAAGCCACTTCTACCCTTTTGTCCAAACTGCCGACTTCGGCCTGCATCAGAATCGGGGTATTGTCGGGTATTGAGGCGGCGGCTTTTTTGCCGTCGGCGGCATGGGAGAGGGTGGCGGCCAGCAGCAAGGCTGCGGCGGAAATCAATTTGGTTTGCATAACATATCTCCTGTTGGTGGATTGTTGATGGATGACAAACGAAGCGCGTATTGTAAAGTATGTTGTGTCAGTAAAATACCGTTTTGTGTAAAGACGGGTGTATTTTCAGACGGCCTTTTGCCATTTGAACGGCAAACCGCCGTTTGTCAGCGTTTGACGAATACCAAATCCCATACGCCGTGCCCCAGGCGTTTGCCGCGCGCCTCGAATTTGGTTTCGGGGCGGTAAGCGGGCGTGGGGGCGTAGGTTTCGGCGGTATTTTGTAATGCTTCGGGGAAACCGTCTAAGACTTCGAGCATCTGCTGCGCGTATTCTTCCCAGTCGGTCGCCAGGTGGATGTAGCCGCCGCTTTTGAGTTTGGGCAACAGTTTGGCCACGAAGGGGGCTTGTATCAGGCGGCGTTTGTTGTGGCGTTTTTTGTGCCAAGGGTCGGGGAAGAAGATGTGTATGCCGTCCAGACTGCCGTCGGCCAGCATATTTTCGACGACTTCCACCGCGTCGTGGCGCATCACGCGTATGTTGGCGATGTGTTGTTCGTCTATCAGTTTGAGCAGGTTGCCGACGCCCGGCCCGTGTACGTCGATAGCGAGAAAGTCGTTATCGGGCAGGCGGCGGGCGATTTCGGCGGTGGCCGTCCCCATGCCGAAGCCGATTTCGAGTATTTTCCGGTTGCTGCGGCCGAAGGCTTGGTTCAGGTCGGCAGGCGTTTCCTGATAATCCAGGCCGAATTGCGGCCACAAGGTGTCGATGGCCCGCTGCTGGGCGGCGGTCATGTGGCTTTGGCGCAGGACGTAGCTGCGGATGCTGCGGTGGTGCTGCGTGTCTTGGTTTGCTTCGGGGATTTGGTCGGTCATGGTCGGCTTCCGTTGCAAGGCCGTCTGAAAGGGATGTTTTCGGTTTTCAGACGGCCTGCGGCGTTTGGTTTAAAGGACGGTGTGCGGCGGTTCGTAATGGATGATGTCGCGGATTTTGTTGTGCTCGTCCACCAGTACGACTTTGGGTTGGTGGGCGGAGATTTCGGGTTCGGACAGCATGACGTAGGACATGATGATGACGATGTCGCCCTTCTGCACCAGCCGTGCCGCCGCGCCGTTCAGGCAGACCGTGCCGCTGCCGCGTTCGCCGGCGATGGTGTAGGTTTCCAGCCGCGCGCCGTTGTTGTTGTTTACGATAGCGACTTTTTCATTGACGCAGATGCCTGCGGCATCCATCAGATCGGGGTCTATGGTGATGCTGCCGACGTAGTTCAGGTCGGCTTCGGTTACGGTGGCGCGGTGGATTTTGCCGCCGAGCAGGGTTCGGAACATGGGTTTTCCTTTGATGTTGCGAGTCATGTTTGCAGACGGCCTTTTAGGGAAAGGAGGCCGTCTGAAAAGGCAAAAGGCAGGCATTTTCGATGAAATGTTTCGGCCAAGTCAAATTTTACGGCCGGATATTCCGTGCCGGCTGCCAATCCGACAACAGCTTTTCCGCCCGTTTCAAACGTTGCCCGTATCGCTCCGCCATACAGGATTCGTATACATTCCCTCTGCAATCTTTGCCTTCGGCATGCGGCGACGCACAAACGGCACGGCAAAACGGACGGATTGGATATTCACCGTCAGGCTCCCAATTGCCCTTTCATCCAGCGCAAATAGGCGCGCAAACCGCGCTGTATCGGCTGCATGACGATTTGCGGGCAGTCGTAACCGTTGTGGGCCAGAATGATTTTTTCCACCGCCGAATAATGGCGGCGCGCGCTTTTGATGACGACGCGGACTTCCGCGCTGCGGCAGAGTTCGCCCTGCCAGACATATTCGCTGACGATGTCTTCGTATTGCACGCAGGCGGCCAGTTTGCGCTCCAACAGGGCGCGGCCTATCCGTTCGGCTTCTTCGCGGCCTGCGGCAGTTGTGATGATGACGACGGGTTTGAATGCGGGCATTTTCAGACGGCCCCTTATTTGAAATTCAACACCGGCCAGCCCTTTTCCAAGGCTTCGCGCAGCAGTTCGGCATCGGGATTGACCGCCACCGGCTCGTCCACCGCGCGCAAAAGCGGCAAATCGTTTTTCGAATCGCTGTAAAAATACACCTTGCCGTAGTCGCCCAAATCCTTGCCGCGTGCGGCCAGCCATTGGTGCAGGCGTGTGATTTTTCCTTCCTTCAGGCTGGGGATGCCGGTGTAATTGCCGGTGTAATTGCCGTCCGCGTCCGTTTCAAGCTGCGTGCCGATAACATTATCGATGCCGAAAATCTTACAGATGGGCGTGATGATGAACTCATTGGTGGACGAAATAACCAGCAGTTCGTCCCCCGCCGCGCGGTGGCCTTCCACCAGCGTCCTGGCCATATCCGAGATATGCGGCGCGATAAATTCGGCGGTAAACTCGCGGTGCATTCCGTCCAACTCTTCGCGGCTGAAACGCGCCAACGGTGCGAGGTGGAATTTCAAAAAGGCATCGATGTCCAAACAGCCGGCCTGATAGTCGCGGTAGAACTTCTCATTCTGCCGTTCCGTCTCTTCGGCATCGACCAAACCCTTCTTAATCAAATATTGCGGCCAGGCATGGTCGGAATCCGTGTTAATCAGCGTATTGTCCAAATCGAAAACGGCTAAATTGGTCATGGTGTGTCCTGTTGTTTCAAAAGCTGGCGCAAAAGCGGCAGGGTGATGCGGCGGCGGGTGGTGGCGGCATAATGGCAGAGGGTGTCGAGCATCTGCACCAGGCTGTCCATATCCCGCCGCCAATACGTCAGCAGGTAACGGAAAATTTCCGGCTCCAAAGCCAACTGGCGCGCACCGGCCATGCCGACAAGCGCGTCTATCTTTTCTTCGTCGCTCAAAGGTTTGATGTCGTATACCAGACAATAACCCATGCGGGTGCGCAAATCTTCGCGTACGGTGAGCTGTTGCGGCGGCACGTCGGCGGAAAGCAGCAGCCTGCCCCGCGCGCCGTTGCGGAAACGGTTGAAGATTTCAAACAGCAACGCCTGTTCGTCGGCCTGAAGCCTGTCCGCACCGTCTACCGCCAGATATTCGGCTGACAAGGCGGTTTCGTCCAGCGGCGCGGTTTCGGCATCGATATAAAAGGCATGATGCCCCTGCTCCCGCGCCTGCGCCACCCATGCTTTGAGCAGGTGGCTTTTGCCCGACCCGCGCTGCCCCCAAACATAGACAAACTGATCCTGCGCCTGTTGCAGCACATAAATCAGTTCGCGGTTGGCGGTGCCGAGGAATTTGTCAAAGCCCGGATAATCGCTGCGTGCGAAGTCAAAAATCAGTTGGTTCACGGCATTTTGCTGCCCGAAGGGAAAACGGTGCGATTGTATCGGTTTTCAGCCTGCGGGCAAACCGTGCCGCCGTTGCCGCTGCGGCAAACCGCCTGTTTTCAGACGGCCTGTCATTTCCGCCGCCGCTCGGTTACAATCCGCGCTCTTTTGGCCGCACTCAAGGAAAACGCACCGTGCTTCAAACCGTTATCGACTTCATCCTCCACATCGACCGCCATCTGGCCGAATTGTCCCTGCAATACGGCGTGTGGATTTACGTCATCCTGTTTCTGATTGTATTCTGCGAAACCGGCCTGGTGGTTACGCCCTTCCTGCCGGGCGATTCGCTGCTCTTTGCCGCCGGCGGCATTGCGGCCGTGGGCGGTATGAACATTCATTTGATGGCCGCGCTGCTGATTGCGGCGGCCGTCCTCGGCGACGCGGCCAACTTCACCATAGGGAAATACTTCGGCGCGCGGCTGTTTTCCAATCCCGATTCGAAAATCTTCCGCCAAAGCCATTTGGCCAAAACCCATGCCTTCTACGAAAAATACGGCGGCAAAACCATCATCATCGCCCGCTTCGTACCCATCGTCCGCACCTTCGCGCCGTTTGTCGCCGGCATGGCCGACATGCACTACGGCCGCTTTATCCGCTACAACATCATCGGCGCGATAGCCTGGGTCGTCCTCTTCGCCTATGCGGGCTATTTCTTCGCCAACACCAAAATCGTCAAAGAAAACCTCAGCCTCGTGCTGGCGGCGATTATCGTATTGTCCGTCCTGCCCGCCGTGGTCGAAATCGTCCGCGCGAAACGGGCGGCTAAAAAACAAAACGGCTGATGCCTTTCAGACGGCCTTTCCGTTTACGGCGGACAGGTACGGCAAAGAGGCCGTCTGAAAAACCTTATCCCAAAGAGGGAAACGGTTTTTCAGACGGCCTCTTCCCAGGCAGGCGGGCTGCGGCATCACAATGCGGCGTCGAAACCGCCGTCTTCCACCACCTCAATCAGCGCGGCCGCACCCGTTTTGGCGGGGTCGAACTCAATCAGCGCACTTTTTCCTTCCAGGCTGACTTCGGCCTTCGCCACGCCTTCCACGCCTTCCAAAATGCGGGTAACGCTTTTGACGCAGCCGCCGCAAGTCATGCCCTCGATATTGAGCGTAAGGGTTTCCATAAAATTTCCTTTTTCTGACAAAAAATACGGTTATTGAAACACGCATCGTCCGGCGGATACGCGCCGAACCGGCCTTCAAACGGGCGGCTTTATCATCATGGGAGTAACCGCCGCACGGAGCAAGGCAGGCAGCCACTATACCCCTTTATCGGCAATGACGGTCAAGACGATTGAAACAGGCCGTCTGAAAACAGGTGTCGGCGCAACCGGGTAAACAGGCAGAATCCGCCGGACAAATAAATCGGGCAAACAAGTTCTCCGACACGCAGCCTAAACATCACGCACATCGGCCAACGGTTTGCTGCCGAAGTCTTCCGCCTCGATCATGGCGGCAATTTTGGCGGCGGTATCGGCGGCGGATTGCAGCTTCGCACCGTCTTTCAGCGCGCGGAAACGCGGCTGCAACGGAAAGTCCCAACAATCGGCGTTGCGGATTTCCATCTGCATTTCGGTATCGACCACGCCCGGGGCGATGCAGGCAATCGAAAAGACCGGATGCCCTTCTGCCGCCGCACACAAGGCATGGCGGTCCAACGCCGCCTTGCCCGCACCGTACACGCTCCAACCGGCATACTCCCTGCGTCCGGCACCGCTGCCGATATGGACGATTTTCAAATACACGCCGTCCGGCCGCGCCGACAACAGATAATCCGACAACAGCAGCGGCGCGGTAACGTTCAGCGCGACGGCACGGACGATTTCAGACGGCCCCTGCCGTCCGAGCAGTGCATTGGGTGCGGTCGTCCCCGCATTGTTGATCAACAACAATTCGTCCGCATCGCGGATAAAGTCCGCCAAGAGGCCGTCTGAAAGCTTTTGTGCCAACAAACAGGCATCGGACAAATCCAATTCGGCCTGAAACAGGTTTTCAGACGGCCTCAAATCCGCCCTGCCCCGCGCCAAACCGAACACTGCCCAACCGGCGCGCAGATAATGTTCCGCCAACGCACAACCCAAACCGCGGCTGTGCCCGCTGATAACGGCCTTACGCATAAACCGCCTCCCAAATTACGATACAATGCACGCCATTTTACGCGCAAACGGAAAACCGATTTATGAAAAAACACATTTTGCTCGGCATCAGCGGCGGCATCGCGGCCTACAAATCCTGCGAACTGGTGCGCCTGCTGAAAAAACAGGGACACGAAGTCAGCGTGGCCATGAGCCGTGCGGCGGCGGAATTCGTCACCCCGCTGACCTTTCAGGCACTTAGCGGCCGCCCCGTTTTGAGCGAAACCCATCAGGCCGGGGACGGCAACGGCATGGCGCACATCAACCTCACCCGCGAGGCCGACGTTTTCCTGATTGCGCCCGCCTCGGCCAACACGCTGGCGAAAATCGCTAACGGCATCGCCGACAACCTCTTGACCAACCTCGCCGCCGCACGCAAATGCCCGTTGGCCGTCGCACCCGCCATGAATGTCGAAATGTGGCGCAATCCCGCCAACCAACGCAACATCGCGCAACTGCTTTCAGACGGCATCACCGTCTTCCCGCCCGCAGACGGCGAGCAGGCCTGCGGCGAAACGGGTACCGGCCGGATGCTCGAAGCGGCGGAACTGGCCGACCTGCTGCCCGATTTGTGGACGGAAAAAAGCCTGTCCGGCAAGCGCGTGTTGATTACACTGGGCGCGACCTTCGAAGCCATCGACCCCGTGCGCGGCATCACCAACCTGTCCAGCGGGCAGATGGGTGCGGCTTTGGCGCGCGCCTGCCGCGCGGCGGGTGCCGACGTATCGCTGGTTTGCGGACAGGTGCAAACCGCCCTGCCCGCTGGCATGGGCGAAACCGTCCGCGTTTTGGGCGCAGAGGAAATGTACGGCGCAGTCATGCGGCGCGTGCGGGATTGCGACGTATTCATCTCGGTTGCCGCCGTCGCCGACTACAAAGTATCGAACGCCTCCGGGCAAAAATTGAAAAAAGACGGCAGCGGCCGTCCGCCCGTCATCGAACTGGCGGAAAACCCTGACATCCTCGCATCCGTGGCCGCCCTGCCGGATGCGCCGTTCTGCGTCGGCTTTGCCGCCGAAAGCGAACGGGTGTCGGAATACGCCCGCGCCAAACGCATCAGGAAAAACATTCCGCTGATTGCCGCCAACGACGTTTCGGTCGCCATGGGCAAAGCGTCGAACCAAATCACCCTTATCGACGACGCGGGCGAAACTGCCCTGCCCCTCTGCGGCAAAGACGAAACCGCCGCCGCCATCGTCCGCCGCATTGCCGAACTGCTGCCCGCCCGCTGATGCGGTGCCGTTTATCCCGCGTCATCCGCAAAAAAGCCGTCTGAAACATATCTTTCAGACGGCCTCGATATTGCATGCCCCGTTGTTGGCTATTGAATCAGCAGGGCGGATTCCGGGATTGATTTACCCTCCGGGACCAGGCGCACGCCGCTGCCCCGGCTGCCTTTCACGCTGACCACCACGCCGTCGGGCAGGCTCTCGTGAATCACCAATTCGGCATCGCCGTATGAGCTGTAACTCACATTATTGCAATCGCCGTTGCACAGTGAAAGCGGCCAGCGCAGATAATGGGGTTTTCCCGCCTGCACGGCCATATTTTCGCCGCCCTGCAGGTTGAAGTAGTCGAAATTCGGCTTGCGGGTGCGGAAAGTCCATTCGACTTTCTTTTCTCTGGCCAAACCGTCTTCTTTGCTGATTGCGGCATAGCGGAATACGGCACGGTATTCGGTGTCATAGGCCAGCGGGTCGAGCGGAAAGAGCGCGAACTGGTAGGGGGTAAACAGTTTGTTGGGATCGGTTTCGGCATCCAAAATCCGCGTGTTGCCGACTTTTTCCTTTCCTTTGAATAATTCGAACGACAGCATTTCGATTTCGTCATCCCCTTCTTCGTTAAAGGCGATGCTGACCGGGTTGCCGCTGAATTTGCGGTCGGGCAGCGGATTGGGGGTTTCGTTGGCAAACATCGTAGCCACCCGTTTTCCCACCGGGTAGGCAACGTAGTCGGGAGCGGCAATGTCTACTTCATCGGCATAGAGAATGCCGCCGTTCTGACAGGCGGAAGGATAAAACGAGCGGTATTCCTCAACATCCTCCTCCGAATGCTTCGTCTGGCCGCACCGTTTGTTGGCGCGGCTGTTGCCTTGATTGACCACGAAGGCATGGTTGCCGTTTCTGACGGTGTAGCCGATGCCCGCCTCGTCGCTGTTGGCATCCAATAGGGAGAAACGGTGGTAGATGGCCGTCATCAGGCCGTCGAGATGGAGATGCTGTTGCAAGGTCTTGCCGACAGGTTCGCTGTTGGAAACGGTGCTGACGTTTTCCTGTGCGCCCAAATACTGATAGCCCGTTTTTTTCACGCGGTCACCCAGTTCTTTGCCGCTGAAAAAACGGCTTTCCGGATGGTTTTCATCGTGCATGTCTTCGGGAAAATCGGTCAGATAGTCTGCATGGGCGGCGGCGGAACGGGTCAGTTCGGGCGAACGGGCAAACGCGCCCAATCCGGCCTCGCCGCGCAAATGATTAAGATAGGCCAGCGCATCCATCCCGCCGGTTTCGCCGCCGGTTTGCCCCGTTTCCGGATAAATCAGGTTTTCAGGCGGCCTGGGGCGTACCATGAGGCCGAACAGCAGCAGCAGGGTTACCAACAATCCGACCCACACCAACAAAGGGCGAAGCCAGCCTTTACCCCCTTCCGTGCCGCCCGGCGGGGCGGAATGACGATTATGGTTCATGGTTTATTCTAAAAGGTAAAGGCCGACCGCCAAGGTGGTAACGGTCAGTAAAAACAGCAGGATAACGGAAATAATAAATCGTTTCATCGGATTCGCCCCATACGGCGGGTTTCAGACGGCCTGTCTGCCGCAGAAGGAAGCGGCGGCCGACCCGCGAATTTTGCAGGAAGGGCCGCCGCCGACACGGCACGGCCGTGCTTATTCATCGGCAAACATGTTTTTGAACCACAGCTTGATGCTGTCCCACAGGCGGCCGAAAAAGCCCGCCTCGTCCACGGCCGTCAGCGCAACGACTTTGCGTTCGGCCAGCACTTGGCCGTTGTAGGTGATTTTCAGTTTGCCCAGCACCTGGCCTTTTTCAATCGGTGCCAAAACGGGCTGCACGGTTTCCAGAACCGGTTTGACTTTATTGCCCTCGCCGTGCGGGATGGTGAGGTAGACGGGTTCGAGGAAACCTATGTTTACGTTGTCTTCCTGCCCTTTGTACACTTTTACGGAAGAAACCGGGGTGTTGGCATCGTATGCCTTGGGCGTATCAAAGGCCTGCAAGGCCCAATTCAGCAGTTTGCTGCTCTCGCCCGCACGCGCCTCAATGCTTTCCGTTCCCACCACCACGGAAACCACGCGGCGGCCGTTGCGCTTGCTCGAAGCAATCAGGTTGTAGCCAGCAGTGTTGGTGTGGCCGGTTTTCAGGCCGTCCACATTCGGGTCGCGGTAGAGCAACAGGTTGCGGTTGGGCTGCTCGATGTTGTTATATTTGAACGACTGCATCGAGTAAATCGGATAATACTTCGGATAATCCTTGATAATCGCCGCCGACAAGATGGCCAGGTCGCGCACGGTGGTCGTGTGGCCGTCGGACGGCAGGCCGGTGGCATTGATAAAATGGGTTTTACTCATGCCCAAGCGTTTCGCTTCGGCGTTCATCATGTCGGCAAAGCCCGCCTCGCTGCCGCCCAACGCTTCGGCCAGCGTGACGGCGGCATCGTTGCCCGACTGCACGATCAGGCCTTTGAGCAAATCGCCCACGGATACCGGTTTGCCCGCATTGAGGAACATGCGCGAACCTTCGGCACGCCAGGCGGTTTCGGACGGCGTCAGCATGGTTTCGGCTTTCAGACGGCCTTCCTCCAAGGCTTTAAAAGCCAGATAAGCGGTCATCAATTTGGTCAGTGATGCCGGTTCGATTTGCTTGTCGAGGTTTTTGCCGGTCAGAATCTGGCCGCTTTGCAAATCCTGCACCAAATAAGCGGCGGCGGCGATTTCCGGCGCGGTCGAAGCCTGCAGGACCGGCTCGGACGGCAGAACGTCCGGCTCGGAAGCGACATTCTCGCCCGGCACGGCCGAAGCGGCAGCCGTCGCCGCAGCGGCAGTTGCTGCCGCGACGGGGCGTTTGTATCTGTTCTTGTATTTATGTTTGCTACGGGCGGCATCGGCCGTCTGAAAGGAAAGGACGACGGCCAATGCCGCCACAGTCAGATATTTTTTCATAGGACAACGAATTATGGGGAAAGTAATGGGGTTTTCAGGCCGGAGGCCGTCTGAAAAATTTCCGCCGCCGCACTAAACATTTGCGGCATATCGGCGAAAAAAGCCGCATTATACCGACAGCCCCCGCCTTTGCTAATTTTTTCTTGCGTTCGCACCAACCTGCGGGTATGGTTTTACCTTTCGTAAAAAAATTTAACATCATGGACACCCGCCCTTACGCAGACTACCTCACCCGCATCCTCACCTCCTCCGTTTACGATGTCGCCGTCGAAACCCCGCTCAAACCCGCCCGCAATCTTTCACGCCGTCTGAAAAACAACATCCTGCTCAAACGGGAAGACCTGCAGCCCGTTTTCTCCTTCAAAATACGCGGCGCATACAACAAAATGGCGGCTTTAAGCCCGACCGAACTCGAACGCGGCGTGATTACCGCCAGCGCGGGTAACCACGCGCAAGGCGTGGCCCTTTCGGCACAAACGCTGGGCTGCCGCGCCACCATCGTCATGCCTGAAACCACCCCGCAAATCAAAGTAGACGCCGTTAAAGAACGCGGCGGCAAAGTCGTATTGAAAGGCACATCCTACAACGATGCCTACGACCACGCCGTCCGACTGGTGGCCGAAAGCGGCCTGACCTACATCCCGCCCTTCGACGACCCGGACGTTATCGCCGGACAAGGCACCATCGGCATGGAAATCATCCGCCAGCATCCGAAGCCGATTGATGCCATTTTCGTCCCCGTCGGCGGCGGCGGGCTGGCGGCGGGCATTGCGGCCTTTATCAAAAACGTGCGCCCCGAAATCAAAGTCATCGGCGTGGAAACATTCGATGCCTGCGCCATGAAGCGTTCGATTGAAGCGGGCGAACGTTTGGAACTAAAAGACGTCGGCCTGTTTGCCGACGGCACGGCGGTCAAACTGGTGGGCGAAACCACCTTCGCCATCTGCCGCGACCTTTTGGACGACATCATTCTGGTAGACACCGACGACATCTGCGGCGCGCTGAAAGACATCTTCGACGACACCCGCAGCATCACCGAACCTTCCGGCGCATTGGCTTTGGCCGGTCTGAAAGCCTATGTCGCCCGCGAAAACTGCGAAGGCCAAACCCTGATTGCCATCAACAGCGGTGCCAACATGAACTTCCACCGCCTGCGCCACGTTTCCGAACGCAGCGAACTGGGCGAAGGCAACGAAGGCATTTTCGCCGTTTCCATCCCCGAACGCCCCGGCAGCTTCCTCAAATTCATCAACACCTTGGGCAACCGCAGCATCACGGAATTCAACTACCGCTACGGCAACGACGACACCGCCCACATCTTTGCCGGCATCCAAACCACAGGCTCGGCCGACCGTGCCGCCATCGCGGCCGAACTGACCGCCGCAGGCCTGCCCAATACCGACCTGACCGAAGACGAAATCGCCAAAATCCACATCCGCTATATGGTCGGCGGCCGCAGCCACAAAGTGAAAAACGAACGCCTGATTACGTTTGAATTTCCCGAACGCCCCGGCGCGCTGCGCCACTTCCTCAACCACATGCAGAGCAGCTGGAACATCACCTTATTCCACTACCGTAACCACGGCGCGGACTACGGCCGCATCCTGGTCGGCATCGACGTTCCCGCCGAGGATGAAACCGCCTTCGCCGCCTTCCTCGACAGCGTGGGCTACGTCTGCGAAGACCAAACCGGCAACCCGGCCTACCGCCTGTTTTTAGGCTGACCGGCACACTCCTGCCGAAGGCCGTCTGAAACCTGGGAAAACCGGTCCAAATCCCGTCAAAAGCCTTGAAACTTGAAATATATACAGACGGCCCAAATTGGGATGCAATAAAATTTGGATTTTTATCAATATTGCGGAACTGAATCTATGGCAGAAAAAAATTATTACGAAATATTGGGCGTCGCTAAAGATGCGGATGAAGCCACCATCAAAAAAGCCTATCGAAAGCTGGTGCGCAAATACCATCCGGATGTGAGCAAAGAGCCGGATGCCGTTGAGCGTACGGCGGAAATCAACCGTGCTTACGAGACGCTTTCCGACAAGG
>ERZ772912.654-NODE-654-length-14996-cov-8.351449_pt1 | contig 14996 bp, 10 predicted proteins | sample MGYA00512119_ERZ772912 | MGnify/ENA primary metagenome ERZ772912 (study PRJEB29015, sample SAMEA2738048) | human oral metagenome | biome: human oral; feature: human-associated habitat; material: saliva | place: China | collected 2230 ...
CGTCCAATCCGCCGGCGACGTGCTCAAAGGCCTCAACGGCGTGTACAACATGAACACCCGCACCGCCGGCGGCGCGATTACGCCCAATATACGCGGCATCGCGGGCAAGGGCCGCATCCCGGTTACCGTGGACGGCACCGAGCAAACCATCGACGTGTGGATGAACAACTACGGCGTGGTAGACCGCAATTATCTAGACCCCGCCCTGTTCCGCAGCATCGCGGTGGAGAAAAGCCCCGCCCTCACACGCGGCGTGAAATCGGGCGTGGGCGGCGCGGTCATCATCCGCACCATCGAAGCCGCCGACATCGTGCCCGAAGGGCGCAAATGGGGCTTTCAGGTAGCCACCGAGCAATCCAACAACGCCGTCAAGCCCCAATACGACTTTACCCGCTGGCTCGGCTGGGACGACTACCGCACCCTGCCCATCGGCGCCACCGCCGACGGCGACAATGTACTTGGCGGCGTAGGCACCAACACCCCGCAAACCCTGATATTCGACCAAGGCAGCTTTGAAGACCCGCGCCGCAAAAACAACCGTTTCGGCGGCGACCGCTATTGGCAGGGTGCAGCCGCCTTCAAAACCGATATTGCCGACGGCCTGGCCGCCTACAGCTACCGCAGCAAAGGCAACTATTATGCCGGCAAGGCCGGTGCCGGCGGCTATCGCAACAACCCGATTTATGCCTACAGCCGCTGCTACGAAACCGGCGGCACCGATGAAGAATGCCTGAGCACCGCCACGCTGGTGCCCAACATGGCCAAAATGTTCCCCGAAGGGCGCGAGGTTTATAACACCAACACCGAAACCAAAACCCTGCTGCTGAAAAACAACTGGCACTTGCCCGGCAGCCACAAGCTCGGCTGGCAATATATGCGCAGCGACATCCGTTTCGGCGAAATCAACCCCTTCCAAACCGCCTACGAAATGACGTTTGTCGAGAACAACCCCAGCTACAGCCAGCTGATGCGCCAAAACCAAAACATCGACTCCAAAGTCCGCACCGACACCTACAAACTCGGCTGGAGCTGGAAGCCGGAAGGCAGCCGCTGGCTCGATTTGGAAAGCAGCTTCTGGCAGATTAAAACCGACACCACCCGCTACCAGAGCGGCGGCGCCGCCCTGGTAGCCGCCAACCGCGACCAGCTATTCGACAAATGGTATTGGTGCACCCACCGCGGCCGCCCGGACCGGCTGGATGCCGCATCCGGCTTAAGCTGCGACGATCTGAACGGCCCTGCCGCCCCCTTCTTCGGCACGCTGCCCGGCTTCCTTTCCAAAACCCGCGAAGAAATCCTCGCCATCAACCCCAACGACGGCCGCAAATTCGCCGTGTTGAGCAATGCCGAGCAGAAAACCCGCATCACCCGCACCGGCTTCGACCTCAGCAACCGCTTCCGCCTGCACCCGCGCCTGAACATGACCCTTTCCGCCGACTACCAGCGCGAACGGCTGAGCGAAGAGAGCAGGATCACCAATTCCGAAGACCTGCTCAACCTGCGCGGCCTGCTCACCGGCATGACCTACCTGGCCGGCCCGCGCGGCGGCAAACGGCGCGAATGGGGCACCAACCTGGTGTTCGACTGGCAGGCCACCGACCGCCTGAAAATTTCCGCCGGCCTCCGCTACCACAATTTCAGCGCGCGGGATACCGCGCTGGCCGCAGGCCGCGCCCGCCGCGACCCGCTCTATCAGGCCGGCGGGGAAGGCAGCAACAGCTATTACGACGGCCTCTACGCTCCCTATTGGCAGTTGGCGGGCGAAGAAGAAACCGCCAGCTGGGACAGGGTGCAGGCGGCGTGGCAGGCATATTCGGCTGCGAATTTGGCCGGCGATCCGAGCGCAGACGATAAACGTCGGATTTACTATGATTTGGAAAATGCACATTTGGAGCGTTTCGATTATCCGTTTTACAGCGGGACTCCTTACCGCCGCACAAATGTTGCAGAGTATGCGGATGAGCATGGGAATTGGGCCGGAAACTACGGCACCAACTCCGTCCTATACCGGGTGGTGCCGGTTTTCGTCCCCTTCCGCAACGGCAAGCTCGACAGCCGCGCCTTCGACGCCGCCTACGGCAAAATCGATTTTTCCGAACAGGTGCAGAACCCGCAGGGGCGGCACGGCCGCTTCAACCGCTATCTGTTTGAAATGGGCAATAACTTTGGGCGAGGCCCGTGCACCAACCTGCATCGGGGCTGCACCCCCGAGAGGGGCACGCGCATTACCGATTTGGCTTCGGATAAACACCCGGAGGACATCGGCGGGCCGGAGCCGGGGAAAATCCGGCGGAACTACACCGAAGAGCAGCGCTGGGCGCAGCCCGAAACCATCAAGGCCCATGCCTGGGCGCCCACTATCGCCGTCAGCTACGACCTGACCGACAACCAGCGCCTGTTCGCCCGCTATGCCCAGGCCACCCGCTTCCCCAGCATCTACGAAGTCGGCTCCATTTATAGCGACATCAACCACATCTCCACCCCTACCGCCCCGCGCTTCGAGCTGAGACCGGAAAAAAGCCGCAGCTTCGAAGTCGGCTACAGCTTCGATTTCTCCCCCTATTGGAGCAAACTGCGCACCGGCAATATCCGCCTCACCTACTACCGCAACAGCATCAAAAACCTGATCGAAACCACCGACTACTTCCGCATCACCCAATACGACCGCAAAAACACCGCCGGGCTCGAGCTGCAAACCCGTTTCGACGCCGGCTCCGTTTTTGCCTCTCTCGGCGGCTCCTACCGTCTCAAGCAGGAAATCTGCGACCGCGACACCACAGTCGATTTCGACCCCTTCGGCAACATGGGGCTGCCCGGCTGCATCGAGGGTGGCTACGGTTCCACGCGCGGCTTTCAGGCGTTCCAGCCCAAATATTCGCTCAATTTCGACCTCGGCACCCGCCTGTTGGGCGAACGGCTGGAGCTCGGCCTGCGCGGCATCTACCACAGCCGGCTCGACAACCGCCAATACAACGAACTGATACGCAAAGGGCTCTCACTCGTGGTGCAAAGCAGCGGCGCACGCTACCACTGGCGGCCGTCGCTGATTATTGATGCCTACGGCAACTATGCGGTAAACCGCAATTTCGACGTTAAATTCTCCGTGGGCAACCTCACCAACCGCTACTACCTCGACCCGATGAGCAACGTGCCCACCCCCGGGCCGGGCAGGACGGTTACCTTCGGGCTGACGGCGAAATTTTAGCCACGCCCGATACGGCTTAGGCCGTCTGAAAAGGATAACTTCCCTTTCAGACGGCCTCCATATTTATAAAAGATTGGAACATGAGCGATAGAAGCAATCGGCAATTGCGGCCAATCCCTTTATTCAAAAATGAAAAGGCCGTCTGAAAGATAGGTTGCAACTCAGTCAAACCCTTTTTCAGACGGCCTTTAACGTACCGGCGGCATAATCAGGCGTACCGTTCGCGGAAGCCCGGCCCTTCAAATACCCGTTTCGGATTACCGCGCTCTACCTGATACAAACCGCTGTGCTGCTGTTTGGCATAGTCGGCATTTTGTGCGGTTTGATGTTCGGCCAGTTTGTGTGCCAGAAGCTCCAACGCGCGTTTTTTGTTGGCATGCTGGCTGCGTTCGCTTTCGACGCGCACAGAAATACCGCTGGCTTTGTGTGTGGCGCGGACGGCCGACTCTGTTTTATTGACGTGCTGTCCGCCTTTGCCGCCTGAACGGCAGGTTTGGAACTCGATTTCGCTTTCAGAAGGCATTTCGGGTTTTTCCGGCAGGCGGAATATGCCGATATACCAGTTTTTACGCGGATGTTTCGGACGGACGGGGCTGGCGCACACCCATTGCAGCGTGCCCTGCCAGTTTTGCGCCAACGTGTCGGCAGCCGCTCCCTCCAGCATCAGGACGGCCGACAGGATGCCGTATTTGTCGGCCGTTTCGCCGGCAATCTCTGCCTTCACATTCCGCGCTTCGGCTTCGGCCAGCAGTTTTTTCAGAACGAAACGGGCGAAGATGCGGCATTCGGCAGGCCCTTGGGCGGTAGAAATTTGCAGATAAATCATGGTTTATTTCCTTTCATTTTTGGGCGGAAGGAATATTTTTCATCAAATCCCTTGTTGCCGATTTTGGCCTTATCGGGCACGCTCGGGCTGGTTTCGGCCTCGCTTTTGAGTTGCGACAGGTATTCGCTGATGTTCTGCCACACGATATCGGGATCAATGTAGATGCCGAGTGCGGAAAGTTGCGGGTTGGCGTAATACGCAAATACCCCTTCCCGCCGGATGCACAATTCGGTGTCGCACACCAGCAGCAGCGGTACGGCGTGCATGGACGGCATATTTTCACCGCCCTGCCGCTGGAACATGGTTTCAGCCTGGAATTTCTCGTCCGCGCTCAATAAGTAGTCTGCATATTTCGGCAGATAATATTCGCTGCCGTCACAGAAACGGATTTTGGGACAAACATCAAGGCTGAAATGAGGCCGTGTGCGGCGGAAAACTTCGGCCACGTCAAACGAGGTGTAAACACGCGCTCCCGTGTTGAACAGGTACACGCGCAATCTGCCCACATACAGCACTGATACGGCCGCACACGCGCCGTATTCTTTTTCCCACTCGGCCGGCGGTTTGGGCAGGCTGTGCAGGATTTCGGCATCGGACGGCAGGCGGCGGTCGAACACCAATACGGGGTCTATGCCGTATTTGGCTACTTTGTGGTCGTAGAAATCTTTAAATTTACTGATGATTTTCATGCCTCACCTCCGCAGTTGCCGCCGGTTTTGTAAGTCAATACGGGTTTCAGCCGCGCCACGGGTTCGATGAGGCCGGCATTCGCCATGGCGGCAATAACGCCGTCTATGCTTTTATATGCCTGCGGGGCTTCTTCAAAAATCAAAGCCTTGTCTTCGCACACCACGACGCTGCCGAAGGCGGTACGGCGCAGGCTGTCGGCAGAATATTTGTGCGACAGGCGGCCTTTGCATTCGCCGCGCTGCCATTTCCGTCCTGCGCCGTGTGCCAATGAGTTGAGGGAATGGGTGCAGTCGGCGGCGGGTTTGACCAGATAGCTGTAATCGCCGCGCGAACCGGGTATCACGACCATGCCGCAGTCGGAAGGGGTTGCGCCTTTGCGGTGCAGCCAGCCGGTTTGACCGCCGATTTCGGCCTGTTGCAGGAAGTTGTGGTGTACATCGAGCAGACACGCTCCGCCGCCGTGCCACTGCGCCAGCATTCTTTCGGCAATCAGTATGCGGTTGGCGCGGGCAAAGTCGAGGGCGGATTGGTGTTCCGCCAGATAATCTGCCGCATCGGTGCCGCTTTCGGCCAAGCCCTTATGGCCGAACCGTTCGACATGCCGGCGCAGTATTTCCTGCCCCAAGCCGCGCGAACCGCTGTGTACCAGTAGTTGCAGGCGGTCGGTTTGGAAACCTGCGGGCAGCAGGTCGGCGTGGTAGACGGTATCGACTGTTTGCAGTTCGGCAAAGTGGTTGCCGCCGCCGATGGTGCCTAAGGCCGTCTGAAAAGGATGGTTCGGCAGGATTTCGTCAATCCGTGCCTGCCAGCCTGCGTCCAGCGGTGCGTCTATGCTGCCGAGCTGCCTGGCCAGTTTGGCGGGTTTGGCTTTGGCGGCAGGAAGGTCGGTCTGCCACAGGGCCATGCCGCAGCCGATGTCGTTGCCGATGAGCGCGGGATAAAAGCGGCCGACGCTGAAAAATGCCGCCCCCACGGGATAACCGCGTCCGGGATGCAGGTCGGGCATTCCGGCCACACGCAGCATCTGCGGCAGTTTGGCGGTGGTTTCGAGTTGTTGGACGGCTCGCCCCTCTATCCATGTGTCGGAATCGGCGATGATGGTAATGTTGTTGTTTGAAATGGGATTGCCCATGTTGTGCTACTTTCTTGCGGGCGCAAAAAACGTCGCCTGTTTTTCAGACGGCCGCTGTTGCGCGAAATGATGGAAAGCAGCCCGATGCGGGCGGAAGGGATGCGGCTGATTTACCGCAATAGAAAAGGTGTATGCCTAAACGACCGGGCTGCAAAGTTTGATTGAGCAGGTGATGGTTTGGGTCATGATGTGCTCCTTTCTTTGCAGTGGATGGATGAAAGCGGCGGATTATAGGTTTGGGAGACCTTATTGGCAAGCATACGGCGTTTTACACGCCATTAACTGTGGCAAAAGGCAAACAGGCCGTCTGAAAGTCTTTCAGAAGGCCTGCTGCTTTCAGACGGCCTTAGCCGTGCAATGCACGTTTGTCGGCAGCCAATGCGGCTTCATGCACCACTTCGGACAAGGTCGGATGGGCATGGATGATGCGGGCGATGTCTTCGCTGCTGGCGGAGAATTCGAGGGAAGTTACGCCTTCGGCAATCAGTTCGCTCACCATCGGGCCGACCATGTGCACGCCCAAGATGCGGTCGGTTTTGGCATCGGCCAGCACTTTAACCGTGCCTTTGGCTTTGCCCAATCCCAAGGCGCGACCGTTTGCGCCGAAGCCGGAAGTACCTTTTTTGTATTCCACGCCTTCGGCTTTGAGCTGTTCTTCGGTTTTGCCGACCCAGGCGATTTCAGGGTCGGTGTAAATCACGAACGGTACGTTGTTAAAGTCGATATGCGGTTTCTGACCGGCAATGCGCTCGGCAACCGCCACACCTTCGTCGCTGGCTTTGTGCGCCAGCATCGGGCCGCGAACCACGTCGCCGATTGCCCAGACATTAGGCAGGTTGGTGCGGCATTCGCCGTCCACTTTGATAAAGCCGCGCTCGTCTTTTTCCAAGCCGACGGCTTCTGCGTTCAGACCTTTAGTATTCGGAATACGGCCGATAGCGACGATGAGTTTGTCGAAGACTTCGGTTTTGGCTTCGCCTGCGGCAGTTTGGTAGGCAACGGACACGCCTTTGCCTTCAGATTTGATGTCGCCGATTTTCACGCCCAGTTCGATGTTCAAGCCCTGCTCTTTGGTGAAGTATTTGAAGGCTTCTTTGGCGATTTGCTGGTCGGCTGCGGCAAGGAAGGTCGGCATGGCTTCAAGGATGGTTACTTGCGAACCGACGCGGTTCCATACAGAACCCATTTCCAAACCAATCACACCCGAACCGATGACGCCGAGTTTGGCGGGCACTTCGGTCAGGTTCAATGCGCCTTCGTTGTCCAATACGTTTACATTGTCGATGGCAACCTGCGGCAGCGGACGCGGCACGGAACCGGTCGCTACGATGACGTGTTTGGCTTCGATAACGGTTTTCTCGCCTTTGTTATCGACTTCGATTTGGTAAGCATCGCCATTTTTACCGGCAAAGGAAGCAGTACCGAACAGGCTGGTTACTTTGTTTTTTTGGAACAGGAATTTCACGCCGCCGGTGAGCTTGGTTACGATGGCGTCTTTGCGCGCAATCATTTTCGCTGCGTCGAATTTGATGTCGCCGACGCTGATGCCGTGTTCGGCAAAATCATGCTGCGCAGCATGGAAATGTTCGCTGGATTGCAACAGGGCTTTGGAAGGAATGCAGCCGACGTTCAGGCAGGTGCCGCCCAGCGCGGGCGCATCGCCTGCTTTGTTGACGCCCGCATCGACACAGGCGGTTTTGAAACCCAGTTGGGCGGCGCGGATGGCGGCAACATATCCGCCGGGGCCTGCGCCGATGACTACTACATCGTATTGAGACATGTGAAAAATCCTTTGTTTGACATTTTTGCCGCAGGAAAACCCTCGGCAAAAGTTCATCCACTATATTTTGCATAAGAGGTCGTCTGAAAGCGCGGCTTCAACGAAGTTAAAACTCATTCTGCCTTTTTCAGAATGCTAAGCCTACCAGCAGGCACGACCTTTGAAACTTCAGCCCGATTGGTTCGGACGCATCAGCGGCGGCAGGAATGCGGGCTATATTCCCTGACTTCCTGTCCGGTGAAATTGTTGTAAACGCGGACGGTAGCGTGCGGATAGCGTTTGCACAAAACACTGCGGGCAAAGGGAATGCCTGCTTTGTTGCTGTCCATTTCAAAACGCTTGTTCAACATTCTGCCGCGCGCATCATAAGCGTTGACGGAATATTCCTTGCCTTCGAATGCGGCACACGCGCCAAGCAGGGAAACGACAGCCAAAAGCGGAAACAGGGAAATGGGTTTCATGGATATGCTCCTATGGATTTTCAACCGTTTGCTTCTGCACGGAAAATGGCAGCAACAAACTTCCTCCCTTAGATTTCAAACATCCCGCCGTTTTCAGACGACCTTTTTTCGTTTCGAGGTCGTCTGAAAACCGATAGCCGCCCGATTTCAAACTGCTCTGTTTTATCCGCTTTATATCCCTTTGACGGCGTTTACAGATCCAACAACAGGCGTGCCGGGTCTTCCAGCGCGTCTTTGATGGCAACCAAAGTCAGCACAGCTTCGCGGCCGTCGATGATGCGGTGGTCGTAAGAGAGTGCTAGATACATCATCGGGCGGACAACGACTTGACCGTTTTCCACGACTGCGCGTTCTTTGGTCGCGTGCATACCCAAAATGGCGGATTGCGGCGGATTGATAATCGGGGTGGACATCATAGAACCGAACGTACCGCCGTTGGTGATGCTGAACGTACCACCGGTCAAATCTTCCAGCGCGATTTTGCCGTCTTTGGCTTTTTTGGCGTAATCGACGATGGCTTGCTCGATGTCGGCAATGCTCATTTGGTCGGCATCTCGCAGAATCGGAACGACCAAACCGCGCGGGCTGCCGATGGCGATACCGATGTCGAAGTAACCGTGATAAACGATGTCACTGCCGTCAACGGAGGCATTGACCACCGGATATTTTTTCAGCGCAGCAACGGCTGCTTTGACGAAGAAAGACATGAAGCCAAGTTTAACGCCGTGTTCTTTCTCGAATTTTTCTTTGTATTTCGCACGCAAGTCCATGATGGGTTTCATGTTGACTTCGTTGAACGTGGTCAGAATCGCGTTTTCTTGTTGCGAAGCCAAGAGACGCTCGGCAACGCGGGCACGCAGACGGCTCATCGGAACGCGTTGCTCCGGACGTACGCCCGCCGGAACAGGTGCAGGAGCAGCAGCGGGTGCAGCAGCAGGTTTGGCGGCGGCGTTTTGTACGTCTTCTTTCAAGACGCGACCGTCGCGGCCGGAACCTTGCAGCGCGTTCACATCCACGCCGGTTTCGGCTGCCAGTTTGGCGGCGGCAGGCATGGCGGCATTGGTTTGCGCTGCGGCGGGAGCGGCTTCAGGTGCAGGCGCGGCGGCTGGGGCTTCAGCAGAAGCGGAAGCGGTTGCAGCGGTGTCGATGCGTGCCAATACTTGCTCGGCGGCAACGGTTTCGCCGTTTTGAGCAATGATTTCAACCAATACGCCGGCTTGTGGGGAAGGTACTTCCAAAACCACTTTGTCGGTTTCGATGTCGATCAGGATTTCGTCGCGCGCTACGGCTTCGCCGACTTTTTTCTTCCATTCCAAGAGCGTGCCTTCGGATACGCTTTCGGACAGCATGGGTACTTTTACATCAATAATCATTTTGTGTCTCCGGATGGTCGTTGGTTTTCAGACGACCTGTTGTGTGTTATCTCTTTTGTTTGGCGGGCGTTCCGTCTGAAGTGTTTCATTCGGAACGCCGCACCGTATTGCGTTACAGCGTCATTGCGTCTTCAACCAGTTGTTTCAGCTGGGCGACGTGTTTGCTCATATAGCCGACGGCTGGCGATGCGCTGCTTGGACGACCGGCATAAGACAGTTTTTGGCTTTCGCCGATAACGTCTTCCAAGCGGTGGCGGATTTGGTAGAACGCGCCTTGGTTTTTCGGCTCTTCCTGCGCCCAAACCACGGATTTCGCGTTCGGATATTTCGCCAACTCTGCACGCACTTCGTCGTATGGGAACGGATAAAGCTGCTCAACGCGGACGATGGCGACATCGTTTTCCAGTTTGCGCTCGGCGCGACCTGCTTCCAAATCGTAGTAAACCTGTCCGGCGCAAAGAATCACGCGTTTCACGCTTTCATTGTTGCCACGCTCGGCGGTATCGCCGATAACGGGGCGGAAGCGCGAACCTTCGGTAAAGTTTTCCAGCGGACTCATCGCACCTTTGAAGCGCAACAGGCGTTTGGACATGAAAATCACCAGCGGTTTGCGGTACGAACCCAAGACTTGGCGTTGCAGCAGGTGGAACATTTGCGACGCTTCAGACGGCATGATGATTTGCATATTGTGTTCGGAGCACAGTTGCAACCAACGTTCTACGCGGCCGGATGAGTGTTCCGGGCCCTGACCGTCGTAGCCGTGCGGCAGGATGGTGGTCAGACCGCAGAGACGGCCCCATTTGGTTTCGCCGGACGACAGGAATTGGTCGATGGTCACTTGCGCGCCGTTGGCAAAGTCGCCGAACTGCGCTTCCCAAATGGTCAGTTTGTCGGGCGCGGAGCAGGCAAAACCGTATTCGAACGCCATGACCGCTTCTTCATTCAAGATGGAGTCGATAACGAGAAATTCGCCTGCACCTTCGCCCATATTGCGCAGCGGTACATAAGTGCCGTCATCCCATTTTTCGCGTTTTTGGTCGTGCAATACGGCATGGCGGTGCGAGAACGTACCGCGTCCGGAGTCTTCGCCGGAAATGCGCACGCCGTGGCCTTTGGTGACCAGGCTGGCGTATGCAAGGGTTTCCGCCATACCCCAGTCAATCGGCTGACTGCCCGCAGCCATGCCTTTGCGCGCTTCGAGCACACGTTTGGCAGTCGGATGCAGTGCAAAGCCTTCGGGGACAGCGGTAAATTTCTCGGCAAGACGCTCGATGTCGGCAGCGGGCAGGCCGGTTTCCACGTCTTCGCGCCAGTCTTTGCCTTGGTATTTGCTCCAGTCGATTTGCGTGCGTTGGAAATTGCTCAACGTTGTTTGCTCGACGTGTTCGCCTTTGTCCAAAGCATCGCGGTAGGCTTTGATATAGCCGTCGGCTTCCGCCTGCGTTACCACGCCTTCTGCAATCAGTTGTTCGGTGTACAAAGCACGCGCACCGGGGTGTTGCGATACTTTTTTGTACATCATCGGCTGGGTCAGGGTCGGATCGTCGCCCTCGTTGTGACCCCATTTGCGGTAGCAGACGACATCGATCACGATATCTTTGTTGAATTTCTTACGGTAGTCCAAAGCGGCTTGGATGGCGAAGCAAACGCGTTCCGGATCGTCGCCGTTGACGTGGATGACCGGAGCGGAAACCATTTTCGCCACGTCGGTACAATGCACGGTCGAACGGGTGTCGCGGGTATCGGAAGTAGTGAAGCCGATTTGGTTGTTGATGACAATGTGAACCGTACCGCCGGTGGTGTAGCCGCGCGTTTTGGACAGGTTGAACGTTGCTTGGTTGACGCCCAAGCCGACAAATGCAGAGTCGCCGTGAATCAATACGGGCAATACTTTGTCGCGACCGTTTTCGCCCAAACGTTTTTGTTTGGCGCGTGCAGAACCTTCAACGACAGGATTGACGATTTCCAAATGCGACGGATTGAACGCCAAAGAAACGTGCATCGGGCCGTTCGGCGTAGCGATGTCGGAGCTGAAGCCCATGTGGTATTTCACGTCGCCGCTGGGCAGCTTGATTTCGGCACGGCCTTCAAATTCGGCAAACAAATCGCCCGGTTTCTTGCCCAAAATGTTGACCAAGACATTCAGACGACCTCGGTGTGCCATACCGATGATGACTTCTTCGACACCGTCTTTACCTGCGTTTTGAATGAGATAATTCAGACCGGCAATCACGCTCTCACCGCCTTCTACGCCGAAGCGTTTCTGACCGACGTATTTGGTATGCAGATAACGCTCCAAAGTCTCGGCAGCGGTCATTTCTTTCAGGATGCGGCGTTTCTGTTCGGCACTGTAACTCGGGGTGGACAGCACATCCTCGAAATAATTGCGCAACCAGCGGCGTTCTTCTGTATTGGGAATGTAGATGTATTCCAATGCGAGGTGGCCGCAGTAGGTTTGCTTGAGGTTGCTGATGATTTGGGACAGAGGCAGTTTGCTTTGGCCGGAAAAATCGCCCTCGCCCATATTGAACTGAACCGCCATATCGGCATCATTCAGTCCGTGGAATTTGGGATCGAGGGCTTCAATGTCGCGTGGCGGGATACGTTTGAGCGGGTCAAGCTGAGCAGCGCCCACACCTTGAATACGGTAAGCAGAAATCAACCGCAGTACGCCGACCTGTTTCTTCATCATGGCTTCGTCCATACCGCCGGCAATAGCCGCTGTCGATTTGGTTTTTGCCAAATTGGCGAAGGATTCACGGATCGGCGCATGGGCGATATCAACATCCGCCGCACCGGGCTGCTTGCTTAAGTCGGTGAAATACTGCTTCCATTTTTCATCGACCGAATTGGGGTTTTCCAGGAAATTCTCATACAACTCCTCGATGTAGGGAGCATTTGAACCGAACAGATAAGAAAAATTGAGTTTTTCATCCATCATGACGCGAGCTCTTTTCTTTAAAATATAAACAAAGGGTAGAATTCCATGTGTTTCAACGGAATCCATGCCGTTTGAAATGACACTTCATTCTACCCTATTTCCAGCCAAATTACTTGTATCTGTTTCGTTTGCTGCAGACAAACTTATTTAAAAAAACTATTCGGCTTTCTCAAATGAAGTTCCGACAACATATTAATATACCGATTTTCAGCGTTTATCCGCCGGCACATAATCTCGGCGTTCCGCACCGGTATAAAGTTGGCGCGGACGGCCGATTTTCAGCGAAGGATCGCCGATCATTTCATGCCAGTGCGAAATCCAGCCCACGCTGCGCGACAGGGCGAAGATGACGGTAAACATTTCGGTCGGAATGCCCAGCGCGGACAGAACAATACCGGAGTAGAAGTCGACGTTGGGGTACAGCTTGCGCTCTACGAAGAACGGGTCTTTCAGGGCAATTTGTTCCAATTCCATTGCCAGCTTGAATTTCGGACTGTCTTCCAAGCCCAATTCTTTCAGCACTTCATAACAGGTCTCGCGCATAATGCTGGCACGCGGATCCATATTGCGGTACACGCGGTGTCCGAAGCCCATCAGGCGGTATTTACGCTGTTTCACGCCTTCCATATATTCGGCAACACGGGACACATCGCCGATTTCGTCCAACATTTTCAAGACGGCTTCGTTCGCACCGCCGTGGGACGCACCCCACAGACAGGCAATACCGGCAGCGATACAGGCAAACGGGTTCGCGCCTGAAGAACCTGCCAGACGGACGGTCGAAGTCGATGCGTTTTGCTCGTGGTCGGCATGAAGGATAAAGATGCGGTCGAGCGCGCGTGCCAATACAGGATTGGGTTTGTAGTCTTCACATGGTGTGGCGAACATCATGTGCATGAAGTTTTCGGAATAAGAGAGGTTGTTTCTCGGATAATTGAACGGCAGACCGTTGGAGTAGCGGTAGCACATCGCCGCAATCGTCGGAATTTTGGAAATCAGACGGTAAATTGCGATTTTGCGGTGTTCGGGGTTCGTAATGTCCAGACTGTCTTGATAGAACGCAGACAATGCACCAACCACGCCGACCATCATCGCCATCGGATGCGCATCGCGACGGAAGCCACGGAAGAACCAAGTCAGCTGTTCATGCACCATCGTATGACGGCGGACGGTATTGTCAAATTCTGCCTTTTGCTCAGGCGTCGGCAGTTCGCCGTAAATCAGCAGGTAGCAGACTTCCAAATAATCGGATTTTTCGGCAAGTTGTTCGATGGGATAACCACGGTAATACAGCAGACCTTTGTCGCCGTCGATATAAGTGATTTTGGATTCGCAGCTTGCTGTTGAAACGAATCCGGGGTCGAATGAGAATAAGCCTGTGTTTTTCGTCAGTGCGCGGATATCGACCACGTCATGACCGATGCTCGCTTCCAATACGGGCAGTTCTAAATCCTCTTGATTGGGTACGTTGAGTTTAATTGATTTGGACATATTTATCGCTCCTTTGTAGGTTGGGGCTTTCGTTGCTGCCTATGCAGCACGGTCTTTGTTTTCAGACGACCTCCGTATCCTAGAAATCCGCCGAAAGGCAGGCGGATTTCCAATACGTCAAGCTCGTCTGATTTTTTCAAGCATAGGGATAAGGTGTTCCTTGTCTGTCGCCGAATGTCCGTTGATCAGGGCAAGAAGCTCTTGATCTTGAAACTCAAGGATTTCGGAAAACTCGGACAGCTCTTTATCGCTCAAATGCTCGAATTCTTTTTCCATAAACCTGCCGAAAATCAAATCTAACTCCAATAATCCCCGGCGGGTTTGAAAACGGATTTTCCGTTTGGCAATATCGTCAAAAACCATCATTTCTTAAACGGCTCGTTTCAACATAATTTCTTTAATCTTACCGATGGCACGGGTCGGATTCAAGTGTTTAGGACATACGTCCACGCAGTTCATGATGGTATGGCAGCGGAACAGACGATACGGGTCGTTCAAATTGTCCAAACGCTCGTTGGTAATGGTATCGCGGCTGTCGGCAATGAAGCGGTAGGCGTTCAGCAAACCGGACGGACCGACGAATTTGTCGGGATTCCACCAGAACGACGGACAGGCAGTCGAGCAGCAGGCACACAAAATACATTCGTACAAGCCGTCCAACTCTTTACGCTCTTCTTGGGTTTGCAAGCGCTCTTTGTCGGCATCGATCGGATTGTCGTTAACGACATAAGGCTTGATGGAATGGTATTGTTTGAAGAACTGGGTCATGTCCACAATCAGGTCGCGGATGACGGGCAGACCAGGCAGCGGGCGGATTTTGACTGGCTGTTTCAGGCTACGTAAATCGGTCAGACACGCCAAGCCGTTTTTGCCGTTGATGTTCATACCGTCCGAACCGCAAATACCTTCGCGGCAGGAACGGCGGAAAGACAGGGTATCGTCTTGCGCTTTCAGGCGCACCAGCGCGTCCAAAAGTTTGACGTCGGTAGGTTCCAGTTCCAACTCGTAACGTTGCATATAAGGTTTGGCATCAACGTCCGGATTGTAACGGTAAATTTCAAAACTCATTTTTTCCATGAGAAGTGTTCCTTTTCTCA
>ERZ772912.656-NODE-656-length-14962-cov-7.481988_pt1 | contig 14962 bp, 11 predicted proteins | sample MGYA00512119_ERZ772912 | MGnify/ENA primary metagenome ERZ772912 (study PRJEB29015, sample SAMEA2738048) | human oral metagenome | biome: human oral; feature: human-associated habitat; material: saliva | place: China | collected 2230 ...
CACCGGATCTGCGGACGGCGGCACGGGTGAACGCTCTGACGGCGAGAGCAACGAGTCGGATGGAAAAGACGACTCTAAAAACTAAGACACGGGGTACTAGAGATTTTTTATAAATATTGTGGGCGGTACTAAAACACCCGGTAGGTGTTTAATACCGCCCACAATACATTAATCACGCAGATAAAACTGCTCTCAAGAAATATCACGCTATAAACATATTCAACTCACGGTATTCTCCACTCGGCACATAACAATGCAGAGCCAGCTCGTCAGTCATCGAGAGCCGTTATCTCAAGCGTGTGAACCGCTAAATGACATCCCGAAGATGATAATCACGCACCAGAGTACTTTTTGCCGCATCATATACCGGCGAAATACCCTATGTATAAATCACTCTCGGTTTCACGCCCCAGATTACAACCCCGAATATGAATGCAAACCCGAGAAGAAAATGTTCACAACCGTGAAATTAAAGATAATGCATGCATAGCCGATAATAGACAGCCATGCCGAGCGGGGGCCTGCCCAGCCGCGGGTGGCGCGCGCATGCAGATACGCCGCATACACCACCCAAATCACGAAGGTCCACACCTCTTTGGTGTCCCAGCCCCAGTAGCGTCCCCACGCGTGATTCGCCCAAATCGCACCGGCGGCAAGCGTAAACGTCCACATCACAAACGCCAGCGCGTTCATGCGGAACGCAAAATTCTCTAGAGCCTGAGCGCTCGGAACCAAGCGCATAAACGCCCATCCGCCCGATTTCCCGTTCAGGATGCGCTGCTCGCGCCTGGTCTGCACCAGCTGCAGTACAGCCATCGCGAAGGTAATCGTGAACACCCCGGATGCTAACACCGCAATCGATACGTGAATTACCAGCCAATAGCTTTGCAGCGCAGGCTTCAGATGCCCCACCGGCGTGGGGAAACCAATTGTGGCGGCGCACAGCATAATGAGTACAAGCCCAGACACCAGCGTGCCCACGAAGCGCACATCGCGGAATATGAGGGTTATCAGAAACACCGCAGACACCATGAGCGCGCCTGTGGTGCAGAACTCGTACATGTTCCCCCAGGGCACGCGCTGCGCTGCGATACCGCGCATTATCACGGCGGCGGTGTGCACGAGAGCGGCAAGCACCATCACAACCACGGCGATGCGCGCGGCGGGGCGGCGAACGCCCGTGTACAGCATCGCAGAATCGGCAACCTCACCTTCGAGAGCCCGTGCGGCAGCACCCTTATACCCCATGCCGCGTTCGCCGGTGCCCTGTTCGGTACCGCCCGTGCGAACCGTATCCGCAGCGGTATTCGCCGTCGCGGATGCGCCAGAAACAGCGCCTGCACCAACCTTTATCTTCGCCTTGACGGTGGGTTTTTGTGCGGTGCCCTCAGACCGCCCTTCCAGACGCCGTGTCACGCGCGAGTTTGCCACCACATCGGAGGTGAACGCAATAAAAACGACGGTGTAAATCAGCGCCGCAATGTACATAAATAGTTCGCTGGAGCGCGCTAATGAGTCGTTCAGCATCGGCTACTTACCCTCGTTTTCATCATGGTTATCATCATCAAATTCTAGCCCCCAAGCGGCGGCGAAAGCATCGGTGAGGCGTTCAGCCTCGTTCGCAAGGCGCGGATCTTCCCCGCGTGCCAGCAGACCGTATTCGACCACAAGCACGCCATCGGCGGTGTGGGCACGCACCCATACGCGGCGGCGCGCCACGAAAAGCGAGACGATAAGCCCGGCGAACGCGACCACAAAGGAGTACAGAACAATATTCTGCCCGGGGTCGTGGCGCACATCCAGACCGACATAGCGTTTATACCCCAAGAACTCGATCTTTCCCTTGTTATCGGGCAGCGCAGCTTCGGGATTCTGCGCACTCAGTACAATGCCGTTGCCCTGTGCCATGGAGTTCAGCTCTTGCAGTTTAGAGGTATCGAGCACGTAAACATTCTGCGGCTGCCCCGAGTTGAGCCCCAGATCGCCCGAATAGGACTGGAAAATCAGCATGGGGTTTGCGGGGGCGGAATCTACCGAGTGGGGTACGGTAGTGCCGCGCGCATAGTCGCCGGTAGGCAGGAACATGCCCACAAAACCTAGCTGGCTGGGCTTGGCGTCCGGAACCTTGAGCACCACCGATGAGGTGTATTTACCGTCCGTAGTAATGCCCACCACGGTGCCCTCGTAGGCAACTTTACCTTCGCCGTCCGTCACTCGCACCACGGGCGCATACCCATTACCCGAGAGGAAAATGCTGGTACCGCCAATATCGACCGGTTCGTTCACCTTGAGGGTCTTCTGTTCGGTTCCGCCCTGCGGGTCATGCACCGTCAGCTCCGCCTTATAATCAAGGTCTTGCCCGTAGGTGTGGCTGTCTTGCTGGCGGTCGTAGCGCACCTGAAAATTATTGAGCGTCACCGCATACGGGGTAAGCCAGTCGGGGTTGTAATTCGTGCCGGGGGTAAACGAATCGTAGCCAATCAGCGAATTGACGAAAGTTTCATCCTGAACCAGAATTTTTTGTCCGCGGTACCCATAGAGCGAGCCGAAGGCGACCCCTACCAGAATGCCAATCATCGCCACGTGAAAGAGAATATTGCCTATTTCGCGCAGATACCCGCGTTCGGCACCGACCGAGTAGTGGTCGTTCTCTTCGTCCCGAATTTCAACTCGGTAGTGGCTCTTTTTCAGAATGCGCGCCGCATCCTCAATCGCACCCTTGGCGCTCAGGTTCAGCCCGGCATCCGCCACGGGAATCTCAAGCTGACGGTGCACCGGCATACGGGAAAGGTTTCTGGGGGTGCGCGCCGGGGGCTTACGCCAGTCTTTCGCGTGTTTGATGGCTCGCGGGGTTACGCATCCGATCAGCGAAATAAACAGCAGCAGATAGATGGCAGAGAACCACGCCGAGGAGAACACGTCGAAAAGCTGAATTTTATCGGCAAATTCGCCCCAGCCGGGATGGTTCTTAATGTAATCGGTAACCTTGGTAGGGTCTTGGACACGCTGGGGGAAAATCGAGCCAGGCACCGCCGCTACCGCCAGCAAAAGCAGAAGCATGAGCGCCGTGTTCATTTTGGTCAGCTGAGTCCAGCACCAGCGAAGCATGCCCACGAACCCGAGGGCTGGCGCATCCTTGCGCGCTGATTTACCGGTTTTCTTGGTCTTCTCGGATGCGTTCACGGCACGCCCGGCATCTGCGGTTTTGCCCGCCTTGCGGTTTGCGGTGTTTGTATCCTTTGCCTCTGTTGAAGTATTTTCATCGTCGCTGTGTTCGGAAACCATGACAGCCCTCCTTTCTTAGATCGGTAGTTCGTAGGCGGGTAATGCCGCCTGTATCCATGACATCAGCTCGGTCCACAGCCCCGTCATGAGCAGTACCCCGATCAGGATGAGTACGGCACCGCCCACCCGCTGTATGCCCAGGCGATGTTTTCGCGCCCACGCCAGGGTGCTCACTCCCCTGCCCATGCCCCATGCCACGAGCAGAAAGGGAACGCCCAGACCCAGACAGTATGCGAGAGTCAGAACGACTGCCTTGCCGGTGCCGGAACCGCCCGTATATACGAGGGTCTGCACGGCCGCGAAGGTCGGCCCGATGCAGGGTGCCCACCCCAGCCCGAAGGTTATACCCAGAATCGGTGCACCCCACAACCCGGTGACCGGGCGGCGATGCAGGCGTTTATCGGTCTGAAAAATTGAAAGCCCGCCCAGAAATACGATTCCCATAAGCACAACCAACGCGCCCAGAATCATCGTGACCCAGGACTGCCCCTTGAGCCAGGGTGCGGCGCCGAGCTGGGCGAGGACAACCGAGAGAAGCACGAAAATAGTGGAGAATCCCGCAATAAACAGGGCAACTCCGGCGAGTAACCGCCAGGTGGCTTTGCGGCGAGTTACAGCATACTCATTCGGTGTCTGAGCTTTACTCTCTGCTGTTATAGGCGCAGAAGCGCTGTGATTGTCTACTACATCCTGTGTTTGAGGTGCCGTTGGCGCTACGTGCCGCGCGGCCGCCGGGTTCACGAGGGCGAAAGTTTTCGCATCCACGGGCTCCACCGTATGCCCATCAGCTTGTGATGCACCCGTTGCCGGTATATTCGCCCCGGTCAGCCCCGCAACATATCCTAAATACCCCGGAACCAGCGGCAGCACGCACGGGGAAGCAAAAGAAATAAACCCCGCGAGCGCGGCAAGCGGTATCGACAGCCACAGCGAGCCGTCTAGCACGGTCGAGCTGATGCTCGCCACGGGGAAAGCACCGACCCCGGCGATAGCGATGAGCGGCTGAACGGGCGTGTGCGGCACGCTAGGCACCCTTCGTCACGGTCTCGACGAGGGTTTTCAGGATGGACGGGTTAGCCTGCCCCAGCACGCGGGATGCCACGCGCCCCTTCTCGTCCAGGATCACGGTGGTGGGCACCGCCTGCGCGGGTACGTATTTGCTGAGCGCGAGAAGAACCTTGCCCGTAACGTCTTTGAAGGAGGGGTATGTGACGTTGAAGCTGCGCTCGAAGGCTTCTGCCGTGTTTTTCTCGTCACGCACGTTCACGCCGTAAAAGGCGATTTTATCTTTGAATTCTTCGGAGAGTTTCTGCAAGTCGGGCGCTTCGGCACGGCAGGGGGCGCATCCGGCGTACCAGAAGTTCAGCAGTACCGGTTTACCGCGCAGGGATTCGGCGGTTACGGTTTTTCCGTCGAAGAGTTCGCCGGTGAAGGCGACAGGGTCACCGCGTTCGGCTTCCTGGTATTCGGTGACGGAACCATCGCCCGCGATATAGCCTTTGTTATCACCCGAATTTGCCTGTTTCGCTAGGGAATCATCGCTGGATGAGCACGCCGAGAGGAGCACGGCACCTGCGGCGGTGGCGCAAATACCCGCGCCCGTGTGCAGAAGCGCGCGGCGAGTGAGTGGGGTATTCGGCGTCGTGGGTTTTGGCATAGGGTTCATGCTTTCCTTCCGTGCCAGCTGGTGGCGGCATCGGTGTGTGCGAAGGCCTGCGTTCTTAAACTATAGGAGACTAGCTTCCGGGAAGCTGAATTACACCGCCGTACAGGGGCGAGGCGGGTTCGGAGTATCCGCTCACCTGCGGCATTTCATGGTCAAAATCCGTGCTCTTAAAGTCGAGGGAGGTGATCGAGGCAAGGTTGCACTGGCGTGTGCGCGGGTCATGCTGCAGCAAGCGGCCTTCTAACCCCAGGCGGGTGACCCAGATGGGCAGCTGGTGCGAGACAATAATCGCTTGTGCGCCTTCGCCGCCTTTGTCGTAGGCAGTGCGTGCCGCATCCTGAATAGCGGATGCCATGCGTTTTACCTGGTCAAGGTACGGTTCCCCCCAGGATGGGCGCAGAGGGTTGTAGAGTTTGCCCCAGTGTTTACGGTTGCGCAGAAGGCCCTGCCTGGTGACATGCTCGCCCTCAAAATAGTTATCGGCTTCGATAACCCGCTGATCCGCATGTGCTTCCAGACCCAGCAGCTCGGTGACTGGCGCGGCAGATTCGCGGGTGCGCAACAGGGGTGAGCATACCAGATGCACAATCTTGGCACCGTCCTGCGCGCGCTGAGCAAACTCTTGGGCGCTCATGCGCACCATCTGCTGGCCCTTCTCGGAGAGAGCGTAGTGTGGCAGGCGACCGTAGACAATGCGTTCGGGGTTGTGAACTTCGCCGTGGCGCATCAGGTGAACCGTAACCGTGGGCTGAGTAGTCATTCTCTCAGTTTCTCAGACTTTCGGCGCTACCCCAAAATATATTGCGAAGTGTCCGGTTAGCGGGCAAGTTTCTTGTCGAGAATCTTGCGCATGCGTTTGGGGTTAATACGCCAAAAATCCTTCGCTTCGCCGTCGATGCGCAGCACCGGAATTTCGGTCTCGTGGCGTTTGAGCAGATCTGGGTTATGGGTAATATCGAGCTCGGTATAGTCCAGCCCGTACTCGGCGCAGATTTCGCTCACGGTTAGGCGCGCATCCTCGCAGAGATGGCACCCGGGACGGGTCAAAAGTTCAATGACAGGTTCAGGCATAGTTCCCAGTGTATACCCGTGCAGCTTCTTGAGGTTCTGCCGCACTGTCTTGTGTGCCTACGTCTGCCGCGATATATGTCTGATAGTTTGTTCCCCTGTGCTCTATATTCTTGTTCGCACATATGCTCGGTCGGGAATATATACAGGTCACAGCGCCGCATCTAGGTTCACGCACTAGTGTGCCAGAAGCAAAACACCCCGCATCCTTGCGGTTTAACCTGCTGGATGCGGGGCGCAGAAGCCTTAATTACTTCTTATTGCGGCGCTGGTGGCGAGTCTTGCGAAGCAGTTTACGGTGCTTCTTCTTGGACATACGCTTGCGGCGCTTCTTAATAACGGAACCCATAGGATTTCCTCACTTTTCTAGACCCGGCCAAACCAAACCGGTTTGGTAGCTACCCGGGTATGTTTATACCGGTATAAACGCTCTAAAAGGCATTTTAGGCACAGCAGTGCCCAGGCGTTTTGAGAACGCTACCTTCCTAGGGTACAAGGTAATAGCCCATTTTCACCATTTGAAAGGCAGAAAACCTTCGATTTTGCGAACTTTCTCTCGCCCCCGATGTCTTTTCCACCGCAGCAGATATACCATGAGGCGGCGAGAACCACGGGTACATAATCCCGAGTTCCCGCCGCCCCAGATGGTGGCGTGATAGCGCTAGTGGCGCCTCTTGCGGTTCTTCTTCCCCTTCGAGAGGGCACTGGCGCCCTTAGAAGCACCGTTCTGAGCCGGTTTTTTAGCTTCGCTTGCGGGGTTCTGCTTCTTTGCCTGCTTCTTCTGAGCAGCAGCCGCTTCCGCCGCATGCGCACGCTCGACAGCTCCCAGGACGTCGAAACCCTCAAAAGGATTCGGAGCACCGTTAGCGTCTACCGCCGTCAGAGCCTTCTTGTTAGCGGATGCAGACTTTGAGGCGCTGCCTGCTACGGGCGCAGGCTTTTTCGTCTCGGGTTTCTTCGAAGCCGGTTTTGCCGATGCCTGGGCAATCTCCGAAGGTGACGGGGCGGGTTTTACCGGTGTTTTCTCGGTATCTGCCTGAGCCTTCTGCTTGGGTTGAGATTCCACAGGCTTACTCTCGGTTTCGTTCACCGCAGGAGCAACCGGAGTCGAATCGACACCGCTCAGATTAGCCGTTTCCGGGCGGGCAACCGCTGGAACGGGCTGCGGTATGGCTGCAGCCGCAACCGAAACATTCTTTGCCGGAGCCTGAGAATCTGAATCCTTGCGATTGGGGCGTTTAACCGCCACGGGCTCAGCGGTCGGGGTCGGCACCGAATCGGGCGAAGGCTCGTCCAAAGTAATCGCGCTCTGCAGCTCAGAACGTATCTCTTCCGGAGTTTCCTCCAACTCGACATTCGCCGCCGCCCTCTGAACGGGCGCATCCGAAGGTTCTGCCTTCACAGAGTCAGAAGAATCCGTCTGAGGGGTCTCTGTGGCGGGTTTCTCGTGCTTCGCCGAATCTACGCTCTGTGCGGGAGCGGATGCGGGCTTTTCCGCAGGCTTAGCAGGCTTCGAATCTGTCTTATCCGAAGGTGCTGCCTCCGGCGCGGGCTCGGCGCTCTTAGAAGTTGCATCACTCGATGGCTTCGAGGGTTTCGACGCCTCAGCAGGCTTGGGAGCCTCTGCCGCCTTCGCCGGTGATGGCTCCGCCGCTGGTTTCTTCGGTTCTGTGGAAGCTTCCCGCTCTTGCTCAGCCGCCGAAGACTTGGAGGTCTCGGCGGAGGCAGGGGCATTCTCAGGCGATGAAGCAGAAGCGGACTTAGGCTCTACCTTGGGAGGTTCTGTCGCAAATTTCGCGTTGTCTGCGGCTTTCTGCTCGGCCGCCTCCTGCGCCTCAACCAGCTTGACCGCCTGGGTATGCGGCAAATCAAGACCGAAGTAATGGCGAACGCGGCGAATCAGGCTGATGCGCTCGCTCGCGGGCTTCTCCGGTTTCTCTGGCTTTTCGGACTTGAGCGGCGAGAATTGCGCAGGGCGCACGGGCGGTACGTTTCGGCGCAGGGGTGCACGAATAACATCGTCCTCCCCCTCAGCCTCGGTCTGGGCTGAGGCTCCGCTCTCGGCCTGCTGTCCCATGGTGCGCCACGGAATAAGGCCGGTCGCCACAAGCTCTTCGGCGGAGATTTTACCCACCGGAGCCTTCTCGACATAGACTTCCCGAACGGGTTCTTGTTCGTCGGGTGTCTCTTCAGCGTCCTTATCGTCGGTGCTTTTGGTTGAGTCTTCGTGAGAGGCAGAGTCGTCCTGTGATTTGCCCTGTGCCTCTTCCGAAGACTTGGATTTTTCGGATCCGTCAGCAGACTTGTCGGGAGCCTTTTCTGTCGTTACCTCTTCAGCAGACTCTTTGTCCTGTGCATCGTCAGATGCAGACTCACCGGGTTCGTCAACCGGCAGAACGTCATCCTCAAATTCGGGCTGCACGCTCTCAAGCTGGGGTTCGTGCGCCGCGGTTTCCTCAAGAGGGTCGATCGGAGACTCGTGGGTACTCTCCACGGTTTCCTGCTGCTCGGGAATGTCAGCCGTGGGGGTATCACCCGTGTTCTCGGCGGATGCGGTCTCCTCGGGTTCATCTTCCTCGAAGCCCACGGCCACCGGGGTTGGCACGCGCACCCGCCCTTGACGGCGGCGTGAAACGGTGGTTCCTTCACGAATAATTTTTGGAAGCTGCGCGGCCGGAGATTTCTCCTGCTCAGCCTTATATTCTGATTCGGGAATATTCTCGTCGGTATCCTGCTCTGCTTCCGCTTCCTCGTGTTCTTCCACGTCAGCGTCGGCTTCGGGCTCTTCAGAAGAATCAGTGCTTTCCTCGGAGTATTCCTCCTCTTGGAATTCCTCGTCGTCCTCAGAGGGGTCACCAGGCATACCGTTCGGGGTATTTGCTGCCTGATCCAGTTCTATGCCAGCTTCGGAGTATAGCTCTTGCAGCTGGTGGGCAATTAGCTCGCGCGCGGTGCGGGCATCGCCGTCCTTGACAGCATCTACAATGGCACGGTTTTCCACCCGGATGCGCGTCATCGTGCTGCTCCACAGCGGCAAACGTCCCATAAGCGACAGCAGTGAATCGAAGGAAGACTGGCGGATCGCAACCAGCAAGCCCACGACCAGTTCGTTACCCGCCAAACGCACCAGCCGGTGGTGGAAGGTCAAAAGCTGGTCAAGAAACTCACCAATACTCAGAGTATCGTCTTGGAGCGTCTCAAGGGCCTCATCGACCTCATCAAATGAGACCTTGTCGGGATCGATATTAGACACCGCCCAGCTCTCAAGCAGGATGCGGGTCTGCAGCATATCGCGGGTTGGGTAACGCGATGTAGACATGTGCAGACGAATGGGCCCCGCAGCCGCAGCCGCCGGTTCCTCATAGAGATAAGGAATGATCTCTTTACCGCGCCCAGAGTACAGGCGCATCAATTCCATATCTTCAAGGGTTTTGAGTGCATCTCGGGTTCGGGAACGCCCCACACCGATGGCGTGGGCAATCCGCTGATCGTCAGGAAGGCTTTGACCGAGCTGAATATTGCCTTCAAAAAGCTCGGTCTCAAGCCAGCGCAGAATCTTGCGATGAATAGCCAATGAGAACTCCGTTTATACGAGTTAGAGGTGGGATGCTATGAGAACCGTCGTGCACGCGTGCGGTCTATACCGCACAACGCCACAAGACGTATGCTGTGAAATATCCATGTTACCGGCGCCTTCCGAAAACGCGTGAAAGCAGCCCGCGCGGGGGTTCTTTCGGGGTATCTGCAGTGCCGAATGCTGAGGTGTATTCCGTCTGTGTCTGGTACGGAAGTTCCTCGTTCTTACCAGATTTTTCGGATGCCGCACTCTTCGTCTTGTCAGAGGCATCGGCTGCCTCTTCGTCCTCTTGAGGACGGGCACCCTGCACGGAACTCATTTCCGGGGTGACGACGGGCAGCACCGCCGTGAAGGTCACGGAATCTGATTTGACCGGCGCATTCTCGGCGAGTTTAGCTTCCACGGCCTTAGCTTCTTCGGATTGTGCCTGCGTCATATTCTGCGCGGCGGCAGGGGCGGCTTCCGCTGGGGTTTCAGCACCCGATTTTTGCGGTTCCTGAGCGGTTGACGATGACTCTTCCACCTGAGCCGCCGGCTTTTTCTCGGGCTCCTGAGTTTTTGCTGCAGCACCTGTGGAGGCGGTACCTTTAGCAGACCTAACCGTTGCGGGTTTTGCCGGTTCCTTGGTATCGGGCGAGCCAGCGTTCCCCTGACCTTTCTCGGTCTGCTTTTTCTGCGCAGTACCCTGTACCGCACGTTCCCCATTTTCCGTGCTCTTTTCGGCAGTGTCGATGCCGTAGCTCACGGTAGAAGATGTGCCGGGCTTGGCGGCGGTTTGTGCGTTGGTCGCGGCGGTTTCGGCGGGCTTATCCTCGGGTTTCTTCTCGGATGCAGCCGCAGGCATCGGAGATTCGGCGGGTTTCGCAGCCTGGGCTGGGGTTTCTTGAGAGCCCGCGTGCGCTTCGGTTTTCGCACCGGGTTTTCCGGTATGCGCCTGCGCCGCCCGTTCCGAACCCGGCTTCGGGGCAGAAACCTCTTCACGGACCGATTGTGCCTGAGCCGATTCTGTTTTCGCGGCGATCTGAGCCTGCTGCGAAGGTGATTCGGGTTTCTGAGGCTTTGTCTGAGCACTCTTGTGAGTGTCCTTCACGGGCTTCTGCGCTTCGGCCTTCGCGGCGTGAGAGGTCTGTTTAGACTCGGCGGAGCTCGACTTCACAGGCTTAGCACCCTCGGATTGCTGGGCAGGCTGCTGAGCGCCTGAAACGTGCGCGCGTTCTTGAGTCTGTGCCTCAGCGTGGAGCTGTTTCGTATCGTACGAACGCGCGGGAGCCTTAGTCTGCTCGGCGCCCTTCACAGACGATTCAGCGTCCTTCTGAGCTGACGCGTCCTTGTCGGTCTTCACTGCCTCCGGCTTTGCCTGTGCGGTGTTCCTATCCTGCGACTTTGACCGGGGAACAAAGCCGCGAGCCTCGGGCGAGAACCCCTGCTGACCGTCATCAATTCCGTCGTCATACCCATAGGACTGCTGCGGTTTCTCCTGATAGGAAGACCCCGAAGGCGTGAAAGGACGCATGGGAATAAATTCGTTTTCCTCAACGGTTCCGGCGGTTTCTGTGCCCTCTTCCGATGCGGCTGGTGCCGCCTGCTGGGCAGGTTTTGACACGATGCGCGCAGCGGATTTAGTCGAGGTCTTCGGTCCCAGACCGGAGGTCACCGAGCTCTCGGCAGAACGTGCCTCTTCATCAAAAATGGCGGGTTTTGCAATCGCGGCGGTCGTCGTCTTCTTCTTAGCCGACGATTCGCCCTCAGCGTGCGAATCATGAGCGCCAGTCTCGTGGGAAGCGCCCTGCCCATCGCGATCTTTCTGCCCGGAAGCCTTCTCGGCATCCCGCTCGCCCGAAAGGCTCGCTCCGGGCTTCACACCAGCGTTCGCAGAACCGGTAGAGCCCGGGAAAGCCTCGAAACGCTTACGCTGCGAAAGGGCCTTGGATACACGTTCCTGAGGCGTTGGCTCGGGCTGCTCGACTACGGACGAGGAATCAACGGGCTGGGCGGGCGCATCCGAATCCGAGGTCTTATCTCGATCTTGTACATCTTGAGCATGGGCAGTGGCAGCTTCACCAGCGGTTTCATCGGTGGTTTTACCGGTAGCTTTAGGGTGCTGCTCTGTATCTTGCTGTTTTTGCTCGTTGGTCTCAGACTCGCCAGCGTGCGCAGTTTTCTCAGTCTTGTCCTCGGCGCTGGGCTCTTCAGTCTTTTCGGTTTTTGCGGTGTCATCGTCTGAGGACTCGACAACATCGACAACCTCAATCACGGAAGCCTGTTTAATCTGTGACTCCCGCTGTTCCTTCGTGCTGTGTGCAATCGCCTGTATATCGGCAACCCAGGCGGTGATCTCGTCAAATACTTCAGGGTTCAGCGAATAGAGGCGGCGCTGCCCCTCGACCAGCACGGTGACTGCCCGTGCCTCACGTAGAACCTTAAGGTGCTTTGAAATAGTGGGTTGGCTCATGTTCAAGTGCTCAACAACGGCACCAACAGTACGTGTTTGTTCAGCCAGAAGATGAACGATATTGCGGCGGGTGGGGTCCGCGATCACTGAAAAAACGTCTGATTGCATATAGCGATTATGACATATTTCGGCGTATGCTCGATACCTGTTTTATGGGTTCTAGCCCGAAACTACGCGGTTTTTCGCTAAGCTTTCCGCGTATATTACCAAATGCTCATAATATTCCGTTCTAGCTATATACCGTTTAGGGCATATACACGCCGACACAGTGCATGCACCACAACAACCGTTCCAACATTATCCCTAGAAATACCTATGATGTTCCGCTCAGCTGCATGCCTGGGCGATACACTAGAGAAAGCTAAACATCCCCACCAAGACCGTACCCCGCCCAAACTCTGCGCACGATCGGAAAGGAGGCACCCGTGGGACGCTATCTACGTCGCCTGCGCGCGCATCAGCGCAAACGGGTGCGCGATTTTTCTGAGGGTCGCATCTCCACCGCTATCGGTAAGGTTCCGTCTACATCGCCGATGATGTATGAGCAGGAAGAGGTCACTCGCCGCTTCAAACCCTTCGATATCCGAAGCTACGAGAAGCTGCGCAACCTTATTGATACGACTGTCTTCTCCTCACCTTCGCGAACCGCTATCGCGTCCTTCTTTCTGGTGATCATTTTCTTCACCGTAACGTTGAGCCTGCCGATTTCTTCGGTCACGGGCGAACCTGCGCCATTTCACCATGCATTCTTCACCGCCACCAGTGCGGTGACCGTGACCGGTTTGACGACTGTTTCAACAGCGGCCCAGTGGTCAGTATTCGGGCAGGTTATGATTCTGCTCGCCTGTCAGATTGGTGGTTTAGGTGCGCTGACCATGACCTCGCTTCTTGCCCTGGCGATCGGGCGAAAAATGGGTTTGCGCTCTAAACTTATCGCACAGGAAGAGCTCAGTATTGGGCGGCTCGGTGAGGTCGGCAGCGTGCTTCGTACCGTCGCTTATACCTCAATCGGGATCGAATCGACGATCGCCCTCGTTCTTACCCCGCGTTTTCTGCTTCTTGGCGAGAATCTGCCCACCAGCCTGTGGCACGGTATTTTCTACGCTATTTCGTCCTTTAATAACGCAGGGTTCACCCCGCATTCCGATGGCTTAGTACCCTATGGACACGATTTTTTCGTGCTCGCACCCGTCAGTATCGCCGTGTTCTTGGGGGCACTCGGGTTCCCCGTGCTGATGACGATTCAGCAGAAACCCTTCCGCCCCCGCGACTGGACCCTAACGACCAAACTCACGGTGACGACCACGAGCATCCTGTTCGTGCTGGGTGCCCTGATCTGGGGCATAGCCGAATGGGCAAATCCGCGTACTATCGGCAATTACGGCGCGGGTGAGAAAATTCTCAGCTCGATTTTCGCTTCCATCATGACGCGCTCGGGCGGGTTCAACCTGGTCGATATGAACGATATTCGCCCGGTTACCGGCCTCATAACCGATGTGCTCATGTTTATCGGCGGTGGCTCAGCATCTACCGCAGGCGGCGTGAAAGTTACCACGATTGCCGTGATTATGCTTGCAATTATTGCGGAGGCACGCGGCGACCAATTTGTGATGACTTTCGGGCGCACTATCCCGGTGTCGGCGCTGCGCATCGCCATTTCGGTGACGATGATGAGTACCGGAATTGTGCTTGTGGGCACCGGAGTTCTGCTGGCGATGACAGACCAGCCGCTCGTGCGCGTGCTCTTTGAAGTCATTTCCGCCTACGCAACCTGTGGACTGTCAAATGGGCTCTCCACGGAGCTGCCGCCCTCGGGCATCTATGTGCTCTCCCTGCTCATGTTTATTGGGCGAATCGGCACCATTACCGCCGCCACCGGTTTGGCGCTGAGGTCTCGCCGTCGCCTGTATAAGTACCCCGAAGAAAGGCCCGTCATTGGCTAGTAACCATAACGCCCCCGTACTGATTATTGGGTTGGGACGGTTCGGTTCGGCGACCGCCGCCCAGCTTCACGCCCAGAATAAAGAGGTTCTCGCCATTGAGAAAGACCCCGAAATTGCGCAGAAATGGACGGGCGTGCTCACCCACGTGGTCTCAGCAGATGCCCGCGATATTGACGCGCTCAGGCAGCTGGGTGCAAGTGATTTCGGGTCTGCGGTTGTGGGTGTGGGTACCTCAATTGAGGCTTCCGTGCTGATTACCGCGAACCTGGTCGATCTGGGGGTTGAGCGGATTTGGGCGAAGGCGATCACCCCCTCACACGGCAAGATTTTAGAGCGTATTGGCGCGCATCATGTGGTCTACCCGGAGGCGGACGCGGGCCGCCGCGCCGCGCACCTGGTGTCGGGGCGCATGCTGGACTATATCGAATTCGACGACGATTTCGCGATCGCTAAGATGCGCCCGCCGAAGGAGACTCACGGGTTCACCCTGGCGGAGTCGGATATTCGCGCGAAATACGGGGTGTCTGTGGTGGGTATTAAGTCTCCTGGCGAGGAGTTTACCTACGCGGATGCGGCAACGCGCATCCATTCCCGGGATATTCTGATTGTCTCGGGGCAGGTGGATCTGATCGAGCGTTTCGCGGCTCGCCCGTAGGTTCTGGCTTCCCCTTCTCCGTCATAAAAAGAGCCTTTATTTGAATAAAGCTGAATTTTTAACGCTTTATTCAAATAAAGGCTCTTTTTATGTAGGGAGAGGTAGGCAGGAGGCGGGGGCTAGTCAGCCGTGTACTGTTCGCTCAGCTCTGCGGAGCGGGCGGCGCAGGCGCGCATAGCATCCTCGGTGAGATCGAAAAGTCCCTTGTCAATAAAGGTATTGATAGCGCGCTCAGTGGTTCCGTTCGGGCTGGTAACAGCCTTGCGCAGGGCGGCGGCATCCGGGTTACTATCCAGCAGGTACCCTGCTCCCGCAA
>ERZ772912.657-NODE-657-length-14961-cov-18.512478_pt1 | contig 14961 bp, 14 predicted proteins | sample MGYA00512119_ERZ772912 | MGnify/ENA primary metagenome ERZ772912 (study PRJEB29015, sample SAMEA2738048) | human oral metagenome | biome: human oral; feature: human-associated habitat; material: saliva | place: China | collected 2230 ...
CGGTCGCGCGGGTCAGGGCGTTGAACAGGGTGGACTTGCCGACGTTGGGCAGTCCAGCGATACCGATAGTAAGAGACACGCCCCCATCCTATCGGAGCAGGCCGGACGGCGTAGCACCCACGAGCTACGTCACGCCGACGCTCAGGGCAGTACACCGAGCTAGTCGCGCGGGTAGAAAGCCTTCATTTCCTCGAAGCTTCCGAGCCGGAGCCGCAGCCCGAGGAGTGTATCGACGCTGAGGGCCCGTTCGCCGACGCGGAAGAATCGCACGTAGTCGAAATGGCTGGTGGTGCGCCCCGCGAAGGCTGGCCCGACCATGTTTGTCAGCGTGGTACACAGCTGCCAGGCGGCACCCGCCACCTGTTGGTCGTCGTTCCACTCCTCGCCTTCGGCGGGGGAGACGATGATCGCCCATTCGCCGTTGTGCTCGGGCTGGTAGGCCGCCCAGTCGGTGCCGACGATGGCCGACTTCTTCAGGTAGGTGCCGTTCTCCCCGCCCAGTCCGCGTGTCAGGAGGTCGGCGATGGGCGCACCGCCCAGCCACTGCTGGACGAGCCACTGGAGCTGCTCGGTCGTCAGGCCTGCGCGCATGGGCACGGGGTTGTCCCGCGTGGTACGAGGCCTGGGTTCCTCCTCAGCGTCGCCCGCGGCCAGTGCAACGGCGGTACGCAGGTCGTCGAAGGTCAGGCCGGGGCATCGGTTGTGCTCGGTGTCGGGGCCAAACTCGTCCCAGTTGTGCTCTTCCATCCACGCGATCTGTTGGAGCAGTTCGGGGGTTTCCCGTCCCGTCAGGCTTGTGGGACCGATGCTGAAGCCGCGGGATTCCAGGAAGCGTACGTCGCGCAGCGGTGCCCCTTGCGCGAGGCCCGCGAGGATCCGCCCGATTCCCATCTGGAAGCCGGGCGGCAGCGTAACGGAGTCGCCGGTGACGTCGCTGGAGATCTGGACCCCGTCGACGGTGGCACGCACGGTGACGACGCCCAGGGCGGTGACACTCATGTCCCACTGGTAGACGATCTGCGGACGCCACGCGGGTGGGAGTTTCGCCAGGTCGTGGGGCAAGGACCGGAAGACGGGATCGAAGACCTCGTCGAAGAGGTCCCAGTTGTAGCACAGGCATCCGCAGCGCTTAACCCAGGCATCTTCCGGCGTTTCGGGACCGAGAAGAATCGCCCAGTGGAAGGGCGTGTCCTGCATGAGGCCCCACTTAACCTCGCGGAACTCCTCGTCCTCGGCGTTCTCGGTATCCACGAAGCTCACCGACACCAGAGGCATGTCGGGCCTGTCGCCGCCGCTGATCGCAAGCGTGCGCCCGCCGACCCGCCAGCGCACCTCGCTCCCGTACCTGCCTCCGCCGACGATGACAGGGTGTGCGGGTGTGAGGAGGGCCGCTGCATCCAGGAGGAACTGGTGGTAGTCCTCGAGCGTCAGGTCACGCCCAGCCAGGGCGGCGACAGAGTTGCTGACTCGTTCGATGGGATCCATGCACAACCTCCGCGTTGGCTCGACAATCGACGAATACTCGTCCTTGCACGCCACTTTACCGCACTGTCAGACGGTCGGGGGTGGCGGTCTCAGCTGGTGTGGTCGGGTCCGGCGACGCGAGGTGCGTGGGGGCGAGCGGGTGCCATGCCGGCCTTCTTCAGGTCGGCGCGCAGGTCGCGAGGCAGCGCGAAGGTCGTCGATTCGGTTTCGGTGCGGGCCACCTCGACGGTGGGGAATCCGCGCTCCTGCAGCCATTCGATGACTTCGCGCACGAGGATCTCGGGCACGGACGCGCCGGAGGTGAGGCCCACGGTGCAGGCTCCCTCGAACCAGGATTCCTCGAGCTCGTCGGCTTTGTCGACGCGGTAGGCGGCGCCGGCCCCGGCCTCGAGCGCGACCTCGACGAGGCGCACGGAGTTCGAGGAGTTCGCCGAGCCGACGACGACCATGACGTCCACCTGGGGCGCGATGTGCTTGACGGCGCCCTGGCGGTTCTGGGTGGCGTAGCAGATGTCGTCCGACGGCGGGTCGATGAGCTGCGGGAAGCGCTGGCGCAGGCGGTCCACGGTCTCGCGGGTCTCGTCGACGGAGAGCGTGGTCTGGGAGATCCACACGACGCGCGAGGGGTCGCGCACGACGACGTTATCGACCTCGTCGGGGGTGCCGACGACCTGGATGTGGTCGGGGGCCTCGCCAAAGGTGCCCTCGACCTCCTCGTGGCCCTGATGGCCCACCAGGATGATGTCGTAGTCTTCCTTCGCGAAGCGCACGGCCTCGCGGTGCACCTTGGTCACGAGCGGGCAGGTCGCGTCGATCGTGGCGAGGTGGCGGGTGGCAGCGGCCTCGTGGACGGCCGGGGAGACGCCGTGCGCGGAAAACACGACGCGGGCGCCCTCGGGCACCTCGTCGGTCTCCTGGACGAAGATCGCGCCGCGCTTAGTCAGCGACTCGACGACAAACTTGTTGTGGACGATCTCCTTGCGCACGTACACGGGCGCACCGTAGAGCTCGAGGGCCTTTTCGACGACGTCGACGGCGCGGTCCACGCCGGCGCAGTATCCGCGGGGAGCCGCCAAGAGGATGCGGCCGTTGCCCTCACCGTGGGAGGAGGGCAGGGGGGACTCGGCGCTGGCTCGCAGGTCGACGTTTTCATTCATGCGTCCACCCTAGCGCCCACGGCCCGGGGCGTGCGCGCGCTCGTGGCAATCCCACACGCTCCTCATCGACGAGGCCGGGACTGTCCACAGGCGCACGCTGCGGCAGCGCGGCGGGGACTGTCCTGTGGCATGCTGAGTGGCGTGACATCGCCTCTTCCCCCCGCTGCGCCACCTCCGGGCGGCTCGCCCCAGCCTCGTCCGCCCGCCGCGAAGGCGGCTGATACGACGCGCGATAATCCGTGGCCGCTGCGCAGGCTGACGGAGAACATCAAGGTGTACGTGGACCGCATGAGCCCCCTGTGGGTGGAGGGCCAGGTCGTCGAGTACAAGGTGCGCCCGGGCGCGAAGATGCACTTTTTGACGCTGCGCGACCTTGAGACGGACACGTCGATGACGGTGACCGCGTGGGCGGGCATCATGGATTCCACGCCCCTGACCGAGGGCGCGCGCGTGGTGACGCGCGTGAAGCCGGTGTTTTGGGAGCGCTCGGGTCGGCTCAACCTGCAGGCCGCAGAGATTCACCTGCAGGGCGTGGGCGACCTGCTGGCCCAGATTGAGGCGCTGCGCGCCCGCCTGGCCGCAGAGGGCCTGTTTGCGGACGCCCGCAAGAAGCCGCTTCCGTTCCTGCCGCGCACGATCGGCCTGATCTGCGGCCGCAATGCGAAGGCGAAGGACGACGTGGTCGTGAACGCGTCGGATCGCTGGCCGAGCGCGCGCTTTGAGATCCGTGAGGTCGCCGTGCAGGGCGATCACTGCGTGCCTGAGGTGGGCCGCGCCCTCCTCGAACTGGACGCCATGGACGAGGTCGACGTCATCGTCATCGCGCGCGGTGGCGGTGCGGTCGAAGACCTCCTCCCCTTCTCCGACGAGCGCCTCGTGCGCGCCGTCGCGGACGCCCGCACGCCCATCGTCTCCGCGATCGGCCACGAAGGCGACTCTCCCCTGCTGGACCTGGTCGCCGACTACCGCGCCTCGACCCCGACGGACGCGGCTCGCCGCATCGTGCCGGACCGCGCCCGCGAGCGCGACGGCATCTCCCAGGCGCTGACCCGCATGCGCGGGGCGCTGGGGGCGCGCCTGGCGACGGAGCGATCGAACCTGACACTGATCGCGTCGCGCCCGGTGCTCCAGGGACCGGAGGCCATCGTCGAGGGGCACCGCGTGGCCCTGACACAGCGGGTCACCGCAATGCGATCGGCGATCGAGCGCCGGCTTGCCTCGGAACGCCAGCAGCTGACGCGCTCGCGCGCGACGCTCACCGCCCTGTCCCCGCAGGCGACACTGGACCGCGGCTACGCGCTGCTGAAGACCCCCTCGGGCGCGCTCATCACGTCCTCGGCGCAGGTGAAGAAGGGCGACCTGATCGAGGGCATCCTCGCGTCGGGCCGCATGGTCGCCCAGGTCGTCGGCGCCACGAACCCCGCCCCTCCCGTGGACGCGCCCGACACAGGCGCCTGACCGGTGGGGCTCGCCCCGGCCTCGTCCCCATACCTCCCACTCAAAGGAAGACTCTCATGACCACGAACGACCAGCTTCCCGATCCCCAGTCCCTCGGCTACGAGGAGGCGCGCGACGAGCTCGTGCGTATCGTCCAGACCCTCGAGGGCGGACAGGCACCCCTCGAGGACACTCTCACGATGTGGGAGCGCGGCGAGGCCTTGGCCGCCCGCTGTTCCCAGATCCTGGATGGAGCCCAGGAGCGTCTTTCTGGACGCAGCTCCACCCCCTCCCCCGAAGCGCGCTAATGTACATTCTGTAGATCCGCTCACACGCAGGTGAGGAGACGCCATGACGGTGCAATCTCAGCCCCACGTGCTCGCGATCGGCGAGGCGCTCATCGATGTCGTCGTCACGTACGAGCAACCCGACTTCCCCTTCGAGATCCCGGGCGGCTCCCCCGCGAACGTCGCCCTGACGTTGGGGCGCCTCGGCCGTCCGGTAGCGCTTGCGACCTGGTTCGGCGCGGATACGCTCGGCCGCCTCATCGACTTCCACATGAACGATTCGGGCGTGTACGTCACCCCGGCCTCGCGTGGCGCCTCGCACACGTCGACGGCCCTGGCGCGCCTCGACGAAAACGGAGCAGCCTCCTACACCTTCGACCTCGAGTGGGCCCCGACTGCCCCGATCGAGGTTCCAGAGACCGCGCAGATCATCGAGGCCGGCTCGATTTCCGCGATCATTGAGCCCGGCGCCTCCGCCGTCCTCGACGCGCTGGCACGGGGTCGCGAGCACGCGCTCGTCTTCTTCGACCCGAACGCGCGCCCCTCGATCATGGGCGAACCCGCGGTCGCACTCGTCTCCCTCGAGCGTTTTATTGCCCTGGCGGACGTCGTCAAGGTCTCAGACGAAGACATCGAGTGGTTGACGGGCGGCGTGCCGATCGACAAGGTCGTGAATCGTTGGCTGGGCATGGGCCCCTCCCTCGTGGTCGTCACGCGCGGCAAGCACGGGAGCCTCGCCGTCACCTCCTCAGGCCTGCGCTTCACGAAGACCCCGAGCGACGTCAAGGTCGTCGACACGGTCGGCGCGGGTGACTCTTTCATGGGCGGCATGATCGACGCCATGTGGGGCATGGGCCTGCGCGGCGCCGACGCGCGCGAGGCACTACGTTCCCTGTCCGAGGAGCAGATCCGCGCCATCATCGACCGCGCCAGCGCCGTCTCCGACGTGACCGTCTCACGCAAGGGCGCGAACCCACCCTGGGCGCACGAGCTCTCCTAAGCACGCCACACACGTGACGAGGCCGGTCCCCACATCGGGGTCCGGCCTCGTTCAATGCGCGCGTCGCCGCGCTCGACGCGCGCTTACTTGCCCATGCGGCGCTCGCGCTGCGCGTAGGAGCGCAGGGCGCGCAGGAAGTCGACGCGGCGGAAATCCGGCCAGTAGACCTCGCAGAAGTAGTACTCGGAGTGCACGGACTGCCACAGCATGAAGCCCGACAGGCGCTGCTCGCCCGAGGTTCGGATAACGAGGTCGGGGTCGGGCTGGTCCTTCGTGTACAGGTGCGCGGTGATATCCGCGTCGGTGAAGGAGTCGGCGAGCTCGTCGAGGGTGCGCCCCTGGGCCGACGCCTCGCGCATCATGGAGCGCACAGCCTCGGTGATCTCGTGTCGGCCACCGTAGCCGACGGCGATATTGACGGTCATTCCCTGCACGTCAGCGGTGCGTGCGACGGACGCACGCAGGTCCTCGGAGACCTTCTCGGGCAGCAGGGACAGGTCACCAACCACGGCCAGCTTCCAGCGCCCTTGATCCGCCAGGAGAGACACTGCCTCGCAGATGATGCGCAGCAGCTCGCCCAGCTCGCCGGCATCGCGCGAGAGGTTATCGGTTGAGAGGAGCCACAGCGTCACGATCGACACACCCGCGTCGTCGGACCACTGGAGGAACTCGCTGATCTTTCCAGCGCCAGCGCGGTGTCCTTGCGAGGCGGTCGCGCCCAGGGACTTCGCCCAGCGGCGGTTACCGTCCAGGATGACACCAATGTGTGCGGGTACGGCGGCGTCAGACAGCTCGGCTTTGAGGCGACGCTCGTACATGTCGTAGAGCATGTTCCACTGGGCCATGATGTCCCTCCCTACTGTCGCACCCTGCGGCGCGGCGTACTCTTATGACATTAAGGGTATCGCGCCGTAGGACGGCAGGGAAACACAAGCACTCTCGAAGAGCGAGAACACGCCTATCGCAACAAGTTACGGCGTAGTAACCTACGGACTCGTAAGAAATGTTGACAGGTTGACAGGGGGAACGGATGAAGATCGCATCGCTCACGCCCAAGGAATGGTTCTCGGGCCAGCTCGTGCAGATCAAGCCGAAGCTGCGCGGTTGGCTGCACCTAGCCGCCGCCCCTCTGTCCCTGGCCGCGTCCATCGTCCTCGTCTGCCTGGCACCCACGACCCCCACCAAGATCGGATCCGCCGTCTACCTGGCGTGCTCCCTCATCCTCTTCGGTGTCTCGGCCGCCTACCACCGCTTCTACTGGGCCCCGCGCTGGGAGATCATGTGGAAGCGCCTGGACCACTCCAACATTTTCCTGCTGATCGCGGGCACCTACACACCGATCACGATCGCGCTCCTGGACCGCTCAGACGCGGCTGTTCTCCTGTCGGTCGTGTGGGGAGGGGCGATCGCCGGGATCCTCCTCAACCTCTTCTGGCCCACTGCCCCACGCTGGCTGACCACCCTCGTCTACGTCGCGCTCGGCTGGGTCGCGGTCTGGTATCTGCCGCAGCTGTGGGCGGGCGGCGGCCCCATCGTCGTGTGGCTGATCGTCGCCGGAGGCGTCCTGTACACGCTGGGAGCGGTCGTCTACGGCACGAAGAAGCCCGACCCCTCCCCCACCTGGTTCGGCTTCCACGAAATCTTCCACGCCTTCACCGTCGCGGCGTGGGCCTGCCACTGCGTCGCCGTCTACCTGGCGGTCCTGAATTCCTGACGCGCCGCCCGGCCGGGCTGCGCCCGTGGCCAGGCGCAATGTTGCTACACTCGACACCATGCGCGCCGGCACCCGTGTGTCGGCGCTCGATTACTGACACGTCATTGGAGGAACCATGGCTGACACACAGTGGCTCACGCAGGCCCAGTACGACCTGCTCGCAAGCGAGCTGAAGGAACGCGTCGAGGTCAAGCGCGTCGAGATCGCGCGCCTCATCGACGCCGCCCGCCAGGAGGGCGACCTGCGCGAGAACGGCGGCTACCACGCCGCGCGCAACGAGCAGTCCATGAACGAGACCCGCATCCAGGCCCTCCAGGAAATGCTGGAGCACGCAGAGGTCGGAGAGACCCCCGCCGACGACGGCATCGTCGAGCCCGGCATGGTTGTCACTGCCCTGGTGGCCGGCCGCGAGCAGAAGTTCCTGCTCGGTTCGCGTGACGCCGGTGGCGACCTGGGCATCCAGGTCTTCTCCGCGCAGGCTCCCCTGGGCGCCGCGGTCATCGGCCACAAGGCTGGCGACAAGCTCTCCTTCGAGGCCCCCACGGGCCGCATCATCGACGTCGAGATTCTCGACGCCAAGCCCTTCGAAGGCTGAGCCCACAGGCGCGCAGGCCCATGAGGCTTCGCGCGCACAGCTGACACGCAATGAGCGGGTCCCACCACTTGGTGGGACCCGCTGCGCATGACATCTGCTCGCGAGGAGGCCTTACGCCTCCACGTGGGGTATCGGAGGCTCTCCCGTCTTCTGTTTCTCATCAGCCGGTGTTTCCTCCTGGGTCGCGTCCCCCTCCGACTCGACACGAGCCTCGACGTGAAGATCCACAGACGCCACGACCTCGTCCTCACTCAACTCCTCACGAGCAACGTACGGGCGCGTATCCGGCTTACCCGCGTAGGAGGCGGCGATCTTCTCCTCGAGGATGCCCGGAGGGCCACCCGGGCGATCCTCGGCGGTCGCCAGCTCGGGCATCGGGTCATACCCGTGCAGGTACATGACGGTCGCGTTGATGAAGGCCGCGATCGGCACCGAGAAAATCGCACCCGCGATGCCCGCGATCGCGGATCCGGCGGTGATGACAAGCATGACGGCGACGGGGTGCAGGGAGACGGCATTCGACATCATGAAGGGCTGCAGGATATTGGATTCGACCTGCTGGACAACCAGGATGATGACGAGCATGATGATCGCCTTCGTCAGGCCACCGTTCACGGCCGCCACCAGCACCGCGATGACGCCGGAGGTCAGGGCACCCAGAATCGGCACGAACGCAGCGAAGAAGGTGATGACACCGATCGGGATGGCCAGGGGCACGCCCAGGAAGAACGCGCCCAGCGCGATACCGGTCGCGTCGATGGCCGCCACCTGGATCTGCGTGCGCACGTAGGAGCCGAAAGTTGCCCAACCGCGGATCGCGCTCTCGTGGACGGGAACGCGGGCGGGGGCGGGCAGCAGGCGCACACACCACAGCCAGATCGAGCGCCCCTCCTTCAGGAAGAAGAACAGACAGAAGAGCATCGTCAGGCCGGAGGTCGCCAGCGTGCCCACCGACGAGGTGATACTCAGGGCACCGGTCGCCAGCGTTTCCTTATTGCTATTCAGCCAGTTCACCAGCTCGGAACGTAGCTGCTCGGCCGCGGCCGTCAGGACGGTCGTATCGATCTTGAGAGGGCCGTCCTGCAGGAACTCGTTGTGCACAATCGCGTCGAGCAGCTTGCGGAAGCCGTCCGCGGCCTCCGAGGCCAGCTGCGGGACCTGCTGGATAAGCTCGGCGGCAGCCTGGCTCAGCGCACCAGCAACGACGGCGAAGAAGACCAGCAGACCGACGGTTGCGGCCAGCGATGAGGGAAAGTGCAGGCGGCGGCGCATCCAGGAGACGAGGGGTTCGAGAAGCACCGCCACCGTCAGCGCGATCGCGACCGGCATGATGACGATCGTCAGGCGCGCGATGCCCCACAGCACAGCCAAGACCAGGCCAGCGACGACCAGAGTACGCCACGAGATCGCCGCGGCCACACGGAGGGTACGCGGGACGGCAGCTGCCACGTCGCGCTCATCCTCGTGTTCTTCGCGCACCGACACCATGACGGGAGCGGGTGCGGGCTCATCTGCGTGCTTCGTCGGTAGGGCAGCTGAGAGCCTGCCCATCAGGTCGGATAGCTTCCAGCGCGGCTGTTCCTGAGTGTCGGCCACGGTCCCTCCTTTTCATTCACCCCTAAGCGTACTCGCCTGCACCCCCATTTCCGTTCGCGCAGCGCGCTCACCCGCCGCAAGGGGCGCATACTGGGACCCATGACATCGTTTTTCAAGCAAGCACACACGAACGTTCACGTCTCCACGCACGCGGTCCTCGGCTCGAACATGAGGGCCGAGGCCGGGGCTGGCCAGGAGATCATCTACCTTGCCGCGGGCTGCTTCTGGGGAGTCGAGAAGGCCCTGTGGAATGCGCCCGGGGTCGTGACCACGGCGACCGGCTACATGGGCGGGCATTCGACCAACCCGACGTACGAGCAGGTGTGTTCTCACTCGACGGGTCATGCGGAGACCGTGCGCGTTGTCTTCGATACCGCGCTCACGAGCGCCGCTGACCTGGTTCGGCTTTTCTTCGAGATCCACGATCCGACGCAGGTGGGCGGACAGGGCAACGACATCGGCGACCAGTATCGTTCTCAGATCTGGACGACCACGCCCGAGCAGCTGCGCGACGCGACCGCCCTGCGCGCGGCCTACCAGGAGGTGCTCACTGCGCGCGGTTTCGGCCCGATTCAGACGGCCATCTCCCCTGCTCCAGATGCTGACTCCACCGCACGTTTCTGGTACGCGGAGGACTACCACCAGCAGTACCTGTTCAAGAACCCGGGCGGCTACGAGTGCCACGCCCGCACGGGTATCGCCTGCCCGGCTCTCCCCCACGAGTAGCCCACGCGTGACACAGATGTGGGGCGGGCCGGCACGTGTGTGCCGGCCCGCCCCACATGCGTGAGATCAGTTCACGCCCAGGATGTCGGTGACGAACACGAGGGTCGCGCCGCCGGGGATGCCGGCCTGCGGGACGCCGCGCTCACCGTAGCCGAGCTCGGAGGGGATGGACAGCAGGACGCGGTCGCCCACGCGCTTGCCGACGAGGCCCTCGTCCCAGCCGGGGATGACCATTCCGACGCCGATCTGGAAGGACAGGGCGCCGCCGCGGTCGAAGGAGTTATCGAAGTCCACGTCGGAGCCGAAGACCGCGCCGTAGTAGTGGCAGGTGATCGTATCGCCGACCTCGACGACCTGGCCGTCACCGGCGTGCAGGACCTCGACGACGAGCTCGTCGGAGGGGGTGCCATCGAAGGACAGGGCGGGCTTGCGGCCGAATTCGCCGGCGACAGAGATGTTTTCCATGGTGTCTTTCCTTAGGGTCGATGAAGCGGCGCGTCAGTCGCGGCGCATGAAGTAGGACAGGATCTTGAGGATCTCGAGGTAGATCCAGATGACGTCGGTCATGATGGCGAAGGTGCACAGCCACGAGTACTTCTCAGGCACGTTGTTGGCGACGCCGACCTTGACGGCATCGAAGTCGCGCACGAGGCACAGCACTCCGATGAAGACCGCGAGGACGCCGATGATGATACCGAGCGGAATACCGAAGATCTTCGCGTTGTTCACCGCCGTCATGTCAACGAGGCCGGTGACCGACAGCGCAAAGGTGACGAGGTAGTAGAAGAAGAAGGCAATGGAACCGATCCCCGCGACGCGGGTCAGCGTCGACGAGTTACGCACGAAGCCCATCATGAAGGCAGCCAAGGTCGTGCCGATGACGACGAGGGTCGCCAGAACAGCACTGATGACAATGCCTGGGAAGTAGGCCTCAAAGGCGTAGGAGATCACGCCGAGGCTAAAGCCCTCAATGAGGGAGTAGGTGACGATGGCACCCGGGCGAATCTTCTTCGACAAACGGATGAAGATCGCCAGGCCCAGCGTCACTGCGCACGAGGCGAAGAACAGCACCAACGCGACACCCATCGCAACGATGCCCGTCATCCACCCGGCCGTCGCGCCCACAAGAAGCATGCCGAAGCACATGATGGACTTGACCACGACGTCGTCGTAGGTCATCGTTCCACGATCCACCGCGTCGGCCGCGGGAGCGTTCATCATCGCCTCGTACGAGGCCATCTGCTCCTCATAGCTGGACGACACCGGGTAGCCCTCGGCGCCAGCCTGCGCAGTGCCGTAGACCGGCTGCCCCGAATAGTCGACACCCTGCTGGGTGCCGTACGGGTTGGTCGCACCCGCGTAGGGGTTCTGCGCCTGCGCCGAAGCAGGCTGGTACCCCGGCATCTCGGGGTATCCGGCGGGAGTCGTCGACTGGGTCGACCAGTCCTTGACGATCGAATTCATCACCGGGTTGGCCATTTTTCCTCCTCATTCAGTGATGCAGTGCCTCTAGTGTCGCACGAGGCATCCACGGGTGGGAAACGTACCATTATGCGCGCAGCGCAACGCGGCGTCCACACGCGCAGCGAGTTCCACGAACTGGCCACGGCCTCGTCGATGACGCCGCTGGTCTGTACCCCCGGTGGGACTCGAACCCACAACACACCGATTTTAAGTCGGTTGCCTCTGCCAATTGGGCCACGGGGGCGCGCACGCGCACGTCCAGCCTACGGGAGGCTGGCGTTCGCCTCAAGCTCCGCTCAGATCATCGCCTGTGCGATGCCGTCGAGGATGTCGTGCTCGGAGGTGACGACCTGCTCGATCGGGTGCCCGGCGGCCTCGGCGCGCGCCAGTACGCGCGTGACGATGCGGCTCCAGATAAGCGCACCCGCCGCGATGACGTCCTCACGCCCCTCGGGCATGAAGCCCAGCAACGCCTTCACGGACGTCGGCTGATCGACCATGAAGCGCACGGCCTCCTCGAACTGTGCCGCGCTCAGTCGAGCGCCGTGGATGCGCTCGGGCTGGTAGGAGGTGAGCCCCAGCGCCTGGGCCGTCAGGGTGGTCACCGTGCCCGCGACGCCCACGAGGGAGCGCACGCGCGCCAGGTCCACGGACTTTTCCGCGCCGTCGAGCTGCTCATCGATCCACGCGATCGCTCGTTCCTGGTCCTCGATGGGCACTCCGCCTGCCGGATCCACGTGGGAGAAGAACTTCTCGGTGACACGCACGGCGCCCATATCGATCGAAATCGCCTGCTCAACGCGGGTCGAGCCGAGCACCAGCTCCGTCGACCCACCACCGATATCGACGACCAGCATCGGGGCGGTGACGGACTCGCCCAGGCCACTCACCGCGCCATTGAAGGACAGGGAGGCTTCCTCCGTGCCGACAACGACCTCAGGCTCCACGCCGATGATGGCCTTAATCTGACGCACGAAGTCCGCGCTGTTGGACGCGTCGCGCGTCGCAGAGGTCGCCACGAAACGGGTGCTCGTCGCTCCCAGGGCCTCGATCATGCGCTGGTATTCGACCGTGGCCTCCACCGTGCGCTCGATCGCCGCGGGATCCAGGTAGCCGCGCGCATCCACGCCCTGCCCCAGGCGCACGATGCGCATCTGGCGGGTCAGGTCCGACAGATGGGGACGGCCGTCCTCGCCGATACGCCCATCGGCGACGAGCAGTCGGATCGAATTGGTTCCACAGTCAATGGCAGCTACGCGGGTCATCGCTTCGTTTCTACAGGGGTGAGTCCCGGACGAGGCCGGGGCGGGCACGGGCAAAAGCGCTCAGCAGGAGCAACGGGAGGTGGAGAACAGGCCACGCTCGTCGAGCATCGCGAGCGCGCGGTCCCCAATCGGGTTCACGCCGGGGCCGGCGGCCAGAGAGTGGCCGACGAGGGCGTGCAGGCACTTGACGCGCGTGGGCATTCCGCCAGCGCTCACGCCCGAAATCTCCGGAACGTCACCCAGGGTCAGGCGCGCCTGAATGTAGGCCTCGTGGGCGCGCGCGTAGGCGGCGCGCAGCTCCTCATCGGCGGCGAGTTCCTCGTTGAGGGTCTCCATGACGTGCTCGGCCTCAAGCGTGGAAGCGCCCTTCACGGCCGCCGGGTGCGTCAGGTAGTAGGTCGTGGGGAACGGCGTCCCGTCAGGCAGGCGCGGCGCGGTGGCCACGACCGTGGGCCGACCGCAGACACAGCGCGCGGCGATACCAACGACCCCTCGGGGCACGCGGCCCAGCTGGGAACGCAGGACCTCCAGGTCCTCTTCAGTGGCGTCGGTGGTGTTAACGAGGCTCATTCTCCGCTTTCTTGGCTGGTTGTGGGGGCCTGGCCCGACTGGCTGGTCTCAGCCGACGGGATAGGCGTCGCGCTCGGCGGCTGGTCCGCCTTCCCCACTAGGATACCGAGCTGCTGCACCCAGGGGCGCGCCGGTCCGGTGGAAGCCGCTGCGGCCGCCAGCGCCGAGTCCTGGTATTGCGGCCCCGGATCCACCACCGTGTATTGGGTCTCACCGGGGCGAACGAATCCAAGTCGCTCACGCGCCTGAGTAGAGATGTAGTCGGGGTCATTCCACAGGTCGAGCTGACGCTGCATGTCGGCATTCTTCTGCTGTTGCTCGGCGACCTGCGTCTTAATCTGCGCGAGTTCACGCTCCTGCTGCCACCACTGGTAGAGGCTGGGCACCAGCATGACCGACAGGATCGCGGCGATGATGAGAACGACGAGAAGTCGAGTGGACACGTCGAGGCCACCGATGGACAGGGCCGAAGAGCCCTCCGCGGCGGGACGCACAAACGAAGACCGCGACGAGCCCTTCTCCGCGCCCTTATTCCTGCGGAAAAAGCTCCGCTTTGCGCCCTCATTCTTCTGCGCACCCCGCGCCGACTTCTGGCGCTTCGCCGAGGCCTCGGCCCCCTTGGAGGACTTCGAAGCCTTCGCGGCCGCCCTGCGCTGGCGCGACTTTTCCGCGTTGATCTCACGCGTCGTACGCGCTGCCTCCGACGAGGAGGAGCGACGACGCGAGGAGGGGCGGGAAGAAGGACGACGGCTAGCCATTCTTCTATCGTGCCCTAAGTTGACGTCTTTGGCTCAGCCCCACGCCGAAAAAACTCCGCGCGGACCCTTTCGGGCCCGCGCGGAGCTATGCGGCTAGTTGCCTAGGCTCACTTGAAGCGAGGGAAGGCAGAGCGGCCGGCGTAAACGGCGGCCTCGCCCAGCTGCTCCTCGATGCGCAGCAGCTGGTTGTACTTGGCGACGCGCTCGGAACGAGCGGGAGCACCGGTCTTGATCTGGCCGGAGTTGGTGGCGACGGCCAGGTCGGCGATCGTGGTGTCCTCGGTCTCGCCGGAGCGGTGCGAGGTCATCGAACGGTAGCCGTTGCGGTGCGCTTCCTCGACGGCGTCGAGGGTCTCGGTCAGCGAACCGATCTGGTTCACCTTCACGAGCAGCGCGTTCGCGGCGCCCAGCTCGATGCCCTTCTTCAGGCGAGCGGGGTTGGTGACGAACAGGTCGTCGCCGACGAGCTGCACGCGGCCACCGATCTCGGAGGTCAGGGCCTTCCAGGCGTCCCACTCGTCCTCGGACAGCGGATCCTCGATGGAGACCAGCGGGTAGTTCGAGATGAGCTTCTCGTAGTACTCCACCATGTAGTCAGTCGAGCGGCCTTCGCCCTCGAACTGGTACAGGCCGTCCTTGAAGAACTCGGAGGAGGCAACGTCCAGGGCCAGGGCGACGTCCTCGCCCGGCTTGAAGCCGGCCTTCTCGATCGCGGAGACGATCAGGTCGAGGGCCTCGGCGTTGGAGTCCAGGTTGGGGGCGAAGCCGCCCTCGTCACCCAGGCCGGTGGACAGACCGCGGTCCTTCACGACGCCCTTGAGCGTGTGGTAGACCTCGGCGCCCCAGCGCAGGGCCTCACGGAAGGAGGGAGCGCCGATGGGGGCGATCATGAACTCCTGGATGTCAA
>ERZ772912.664-NODE-664-length-14933-cov-8.106331_pt1 | contig 14933 bp, 10 predicted proteins | sample MGYA00512119_ERZ772912 | MGnify/ENA primary metagenome ERZ772912 (study PRJEB29015, sample SAMEA2738048) | human oral metagenome | biome: human oral; feature: human-associated habitat; material: saliva | place: China | collected 2230 ...
TGGAGGACAGCAGGCCGGTGGCCGCCATGATGGCGCCCCCGGGGACACCCGGCGCGGCCACCATCGTGATGCCGAGCATGAAGATGAAGCCGATCCACTGGGCGGTGCTCACGTGCAGGCCCTGGGTGAGGACGATCGCGAAGGCGAAGGAGAAGATCTTCGAGGTCGACCCCGCCAGGTGGATCGTGGCGCACAGGGGGACGGTGAAGGAGGCCACCGCGTCGGAGACGCCGTTCTTCTTCGTCTGACGCAGGGTGACCGGGATCGTGGCCGCGGACGAGGAGGTGCCCAGAGCCGTCAGGTAGGCCGGGAGCATGGTGAGCAGTGCCTTGATCGGGTTGCGGCGACCGATGAGTGCTGCGGTGAGGAACTGGATGCCCAGGATGACGACCTCGAGGATGAGGACCACGACGACGACCCGCAGGAGCGCCTTCATCACCGCCCCGGCCGCCCCGGTGTAGGTGAGGTTGAGGAAGATGCCGAAGATGTGCAGGGGCAGCAGCGGGATGATGAGCCGCTCGATGAGGCGGGTGATGATGGCTCGGAACTCGATGAATCCCTTGCGCAGCACGCCCCGGGGCACCATGGACAGGCCGATGCCCAGGACGAAGGACAGCAGCAGGGCGGTCATGACCTCGACGGCCGGCGGCATCTCCACCGTGAAGTAGCTGCTCAGAGCCCCCTCCGGCTTGGAGACGTCGGCCAGAGAGGTTCCGGCGAGCAGCCGGGGGAAGGTGGCGGCGCACACCACGAAGGTGAGGAAGCCTGCGAAGAGGGTCGAGGCGTAGGCCAGGGCCGTGGTGATCCCGAGCCACTTGCCGGCCCCGCGTCCCAGATCGGCGATGGCGGGGGTCACCAGGCCGATGATGATGAGCGGGATGGAGAAGCTGAGGAACTGGCTGAACAGGTCGGAGAAGGTCGCGAAGACATTGCCGACGGGCTTGGGAATGAGCGGGTGGCCCCCGAAGCGAACCGAGCCCAGGAGCAGGGCCAGCAGGATCGCGCCAATGACCCAGGTCAGGATGCTGTGGCTGAGACGATGGGCCAGCGAGGGCGAGGCTGAGGGATTGCTTGACATGGAGGGACCTTCAGGGTGTGAAACGAGATGACAAGACGTCTTGACTGGGGCCAGCGTGCCATACCGCTTGGTCACGGCGCCGCACCGGACCGAAGAATGAGCACTCCCAAGGCACAGATCACACGGGGCGGCGCACAGCGTCGCCGTGAGAACTCAGACCGTGTGTGCAGTGCTCCGCGCTCACACGATGCGGGGCAGGTTGACGTACGGCGACAGGAGCATCAGGACGGCGGCCAGGCCGATGCCGAGGATGACGTCGAACAGGCGGCTGCGCGCCGCCAGCCAGGTGCCGTCGGGGCGCTGGATCCGGACGATGGCCAGCATCAGGATCCCGGCGGCCGCCCACAGGACGGCGATGCGGCGGTGCCCCAGCAGGGCAATGGCTGGGACGGCCGCCAGGCCGAGGGCAACGAGGACAACACAGATGGTGCGGTAGGGCTCCTTGTGCTCGGCCTGCTGGGGATGCGGGTCATGAGTCACGGGCAGGAGCCTATCGGCGCGTGGGGTGCGGGTCCATGACCTTTCTCCGACTGGCACGCCCGCCTGGTGTCCGGCGCGAGGAGCCGGGCACCAGGCGGCGCAGGCGACCCAGTGGGAGATCAGTGGGAGAAGTGGCGGGTGCCGGTGAGGTACATGGTGACGCCGGCGGCCTGGGCGGCGTCGATGACCTCCTGGTCACGGATGGAGCCACCCGGCTGGACGACGGCGCGGACCCCGGCGTCGATGAGGACCTGGAGGCCGTCGGCGGCCACGGCCCCGCGGGCGCGCTGAGGCACGGCCGCGTCGCCAGACGAGTCGCCCAGGACCTCGGCGGCGTCGGCCCCTCCCACGGTCCCCTTCTCCTGCTGGGAGCCGTCGAGTGCGGCGTCGCCGGTGGAGCGGGCCCCCAGGGTGTTGGCCCGCTCGACGGCCAGCTTGCAGGAGTCGACGCGGTTGACCTGCCCCATGCCCACACCGACGGTGGCACCGTCGTGGGCCAGGAGGACCGCGTTGGAGCGCACGGCACGCACCGAGCGCCAGGCGAAGACCAGATCGGCCAGGAGCGCGTCGTCGGCGGCCGGCCCCGCGGCCAGGGTCCAGGTCGAGGGGTCGTCGCCGGCGGCGTCCAGGACGTCACGCTCCTGGATGACGGCGCCTCCCGTGACCTGCTTGATCTCGTAGCCCTCGCGCTGGGGGGCCTCGACGAGGAGCAGGCGGAGGTTCTTCTTGGTGGACAGGATCTCCACGGCCTCGTCGTCGAAGGCGGGGGCGGCGACGACCTCGGTGAAGATCGGCTTGATCTGACGGGCCATCTCGGCGGTGACGACCGCGTTGGTGGCGATGACGCCGCCGTAGGCCGAGACCGGGTCGCAGGCGTGGGCCTTGCGGTGGGCCTCGGCGACGTCGCCGGCGGCTGAGACGGCGATGCCGCAGGGGTTGGCGTGCTTGACGACGGCGACCGTGACGGCCTGGCCGTGGTCATAGGCGGCGCGCACGGCTGCGTCGGTGTCGGTGTAGTTGTTGTAGCTCATGGCCTTGCCGTGGAGCTGGCGGGCGCCGGCCACTCCCCCGCTCGCTCCGGCGGTGCGGTAGACGGCGGCCCGCTGGTGGGGGTTCTCCCCGTAGCGCAGGCTCGCCAGGCGCTCGTAGCCGACGCCGACGTAGGCCGGCGGTGCGGCCGGCCCGCTGGCTTCGACCTCGGCCGAGTCCGTGGCGTGGGAGGCGGCGTCGGCCTCGATCTGGGCGGCCATCCAGGTCGACACGGCCGCGTCGTAGGCGGCGGTGTGGGCGAAGGCCTCGGCGGCCAGGCGGCGGCGGCCGGACAGGGTGAAGCCGCCTTCTCGCACGGCGGCCGCGACGTCCTCGTACCGGCCGGGGCTGGTGACCACGGCGACGGCGGGGTGGTTCTTGGCGGCGGCGCGCACCATGGTGGGGCCGCCGATGTCAATCTGCTCGACACAGGCGTCGAAGGGGGCTCCGGAGGCGACGGTGTCGGTGAAGGGGTAGAGGTTGACGACGACCAGGTCGATGGGGGTCACCCCCAGGGTGGCCAGCTGGTCGAGGTGGTCGGGCTTGCGGCGGTCGGCGAGGATGCCGGCGTGGACGGCCGGGTGGAGGGTCTTGACCCGCCCCTCGAGGCACTCGGGGAAGCCGGTGACCTCCTCCACCGGGGTGACGGCCAGGCCCGCGGCGGCGATGGTGGCGGCGGTGGAGCCGGTGGAGACGATCTCGACGCCGGCGTCGGCCAGGGCGCGGGCGAGCGGGAGGAGGCCGGTCTTGTCGTAGACGGAGATGAGGGCGCGGCGCACGGGGACACGGTCGGGGCTGACGAGGCCCTCAGTGGGGACGTGGGCGGTGGGGACCGCCTGGTTCGTGGGCTGCGAGGACTGGGACGACGGGGACGTGGACATGGCGCTCCTGGTGTGGCGTGAGGAAGCAGGACGCCCAGGCGGGCGACGTCCCCTTCATGGACGGCCTCGGCCACTCCCCGGTGGTGCCCCACCCTCGCCAGTCGCAGCCGACCTCATCCTATCGGGTGGCGGCCACGACGGCATCGGATAAGGCCACCGAGCCTGCCTGACCTGACGTTTTCCATGTCGCTCCCGGCGAATCACCCGACCGAACGGCCTGTTTCCTTGCGGGCGGCTCGAGGGACCGCATACAGTCCACAGCATGACTGCGCCCATCAACATCGCAGCAACACCGGTATATCGGAGGACTCCCCCGGAGCAGTGGCAGGAGGCCGCCTCCGCCTACCGGCGCTGGTGGAGCCGCCACCCGGGATTATCCAGTGCCCTGAACCTGGTGGTGCGCGGAGCCTACGCCTTGATGATCCCGCTGCTCATCGCCGCCCTGGTGATGGTGCCGAGGCTGGCCTACGCCGCCGTGCCGGCGGCCTTCATGGCCGTGTGCCTCATGGTGGTGGCCCTCCTGGCGCGCACACGCACCATCAGCTGGCGCTCGGTTCTGCTCATGTACGGTGTCGGCGCCGCCTGGTCGCTCGTCGTGGCCGCCATCATGAGCTCGGTGCGTACCCGCGCAGGCCTGTCCGTCATGGGCAACGGGATGAGTATCGCCCTGACCATTGCCCTGGAGGTTCTCAGCCCGCTGGTGCCCCTGGTGCTCGTGGTCTTCCTGGCGCCGGGGCGGATGCGCCGCCTGGCGGCCTCCGACTGGGCCCTGCTGGGTTTCGCGGCCGGAGCGGGCCTGACGGCCCTCAACGACGGCATTCGGGCCCTTGAGGAGAGCAGCCTGCTCTCCTCGGTCCTGGGCAACGGGCGCCTTCCCTTCTCCTTCAACCCGTGGACCTCGGGGTCGATGACCCAGGAGAACAGCAACGTCCTGGCCGTCAGCAACCAGGTGAGCACCGCGAACATCACGATGGCGGTGGCGCTGGCGATCACGCTGTGGCGCCTCAAGGACTCCCCGGCCTTCGAAGGGGCTAAGAACCTCGTGTGGCTGCGGATCGTGGCCTGGATCCTGCCGGCGGTGGTCATCCTGCAGTCGGTCAGTGACCACGCCACCTACATCGCCAGGATCGCCCAGCAGCTCGGCCAGAGCGACTCCGGCGGCGGTTTCCCGGCGCTGCTCATGTTCCTGTGGAGGGTCAACGGCGGAGGCCTGAGCGCCATCCCCCTGTCCGTCATCCTCATGGCCGCCTGCCTGCTCCTGGACGCCCACCGCCGCGCCTACGCGGGTGTGCACGGCTGGACGGTGGCCGGGGCGCCGGCTCCCCGCTACCCCAACCTCACCGAGGCGCCGCCCTTCGTGCGCGCCCTCATCGTCTCGGTGGTGGCGCTGGCGAACTTCACCTGGGGCGACCTGGCCGTCACCTGGGGCGCCTACGGGGACCTGCGCCAGGGGCGTCTGTACGCCATGCGGGCGGGGCGGGCCACCGCCGAGCAGGTGCGCGGCGTGCGGGCCGACGCCATGGAGGCCACGACGCCGGGCGCCGAGCCCAATGCCCGCCAGGGCTTCCGCCTGGGGATCCTGGTGGTCAGCGTCGTGCTGTTCCTCCTGTGCTGCATGTACGAGGTGCGCACCGTCTGGCAGCTCGCCCCCGAGCTCAAGGAGACCGAGGACGACCTGTTCCTCTCCGCCCTGCCGCGCCTGTTCTCCCAGTGGTGGAGCGGGTTGAGCGGCACCCAGGGGCTCCTCTACGCGATCGGTGCGCTGGCAACGGTGGCCATGAGCCTGTCCCTCGTCCTGACACTGGGGGCCCCGGGGCGCCGCATCAGCACGGCGCCGTCGTCGAGCAGCCTCCTCAGTCACCTGGCCACTCTCACGCCGGGGCAGGCGTGCCTGGCGCTGCTGGACTTCGCCATGACCTACATGCCGCGCTCGGCCCTGAGCGCCAGTCCCGCCGGTGGCGGAACCGACCTGGCCGCCGAGCTCTCCGTCAACCGGCGGATCCGGGGCGCCGAGAGCTTCTCCGAGAGTCAGGCGCTGTTCACGGCGCGTACCAAGCGGCAGGTGGCGGTCGAGTCTGATATTGCGCGCCTTCGCGAGCTCGCCGAGTCCCTGGGCGTGACCGGCGTCGATGCCCTGGAGCCCAGCCGGATCGATGAGACCGTCGCCGATCTGGCCGCCTCCGGGGCCGACTCCCAGGTCGTCGGGCAGATGCGCGACCTGGCCGCCTCGGTATCGGAGCAGCAGTCGGAGATCCTGGACCTGACCCGCCGGCTCAACACCGGTAACGGCGAGCAGTTCGCCATTCTGGAGGGCTTGCGGATCAACGACGACTTCCGGGGTGAGGCCATCGACCAGCGGCCGGTGGACAGCCCCGTCCACGCCCTGGCGCTGTCCCCGGCCGGGAACCAGCTGGTCGTCGTCGAGTACCAGGGGGCCGCCCCCACCATTGATGACGACGACGAGACCGACATTCCTCCCCGCAGGCTGCCGGGGCGGGCGGCGCACAAGTCGGCCGACAACGTTCTGGAGCACCTGGCCACGGACGAGCGCGTCGCGCGGTTCTTCCGGGAGAACCCTGAGCTGTGGCAGGCCATCAAGGAGGGACGCGCACTCCTGGAGGCGAACGTCCTCTACACCCCCATCCCCGGGATGACCTACCGGGCCGGGACCGCGCTCCTGGCGGTGACGCCCGAACTGGTCGAGGGCGTGGATACGGCCGTCAGCTCCTTGAGCAGCGCGGGCACGGCGGCTCGCTGACTGACTGGCTGCTGACTCACCTCTCGCGGTCGTTCTCCCAGTCAGTCTCATCGACGGCGTCCTCGCGCACATCCTGGCGCCGGTAGGCCGCCGGCAGGACCGACTCGGGCAGGGTGTTGCGGGCCCAGGTGCGTGTGTAGGGGTGGGCCAGGACGGCCATGGCCGCCAGGCCGACGCCGACCTCGACGAAGACGAGGATGACGGTGTAGAGGACCAGCGGACCGACGCTGCTCATCCGGTTCGGCCCCACGGACCCGGAGGCAGCCAGGCACAACAGGCCCACGCCACCGGCCACGAGGAGGGCGGCCAGACCGGCGGCGCTGAGGGCGTAGCGCACCCGCAGGGCGTTGAGCACCGCTCGACGTCGCCAGGCGGCCACCATGGCGCCGGCCGTCACCACCAGGGGCAGCCACAGGCCCACGCTGCTCAGCGGCGTCGACGGCACCAGCCCCAGCAGCGGCAGGCGCGGGACGGGGCCGGCCACGACCCGGTCGGGGGCGAAGACCGTGCCCGTGCCCACGGAGAAGCCGGCGCCGATGAGCCAGGAGCAGGCCCAGATGAGCATGGTCGGCACCCAGCCGGCCTGAAGCAGGATCAGGCCGGCCATCGCGACGAAGCCGTCCCCGGCCAGGGAGTCGTGCAGGACCGAGACCCGGCCGGCTCCGTTGACGACAGCCGCGACCACCACCAGCAGGCTCAGCAGGCTCAGGGCTCGCGTGGCCCCGTAGGCCAGCGACAGGGAAGGCCCCAGCCAATGTGGTCGGCGGTCCCACCATCGGGTCAGGGGCGACCAGTGGTGGCCGGCGCGCATGAGCTGGATGGCGACGATGACGCCGGTGAGCAGGGCGATACCGACGACGGCGGGCCAGGTGTCCAGCCCGGCGGGGCCGGTGAGGCAGGCCAGGGCCGCCACGACGGTCGCGGCGGCGACGATGGCCGCCCCGGCCGCCGGCCGGGAGGGGCGGGCGCGCCGCACGCAGAACCAGGTCCAGCCCGCCTGCACCAGGGTGAGTCCCAGCAGCGGCAGGCTGAGCACGCCGTCGTCCTCGGAGGTCAGCGCGGTCGAGCCCCCGAAGCCGAGGCTCCACAGGGCGGTCCCGGTGTGCAGGGCGTCGCCTGCGCTGAGGATGGCCGCGGCGTTGAGGCTGGCGGCCGCCTTGGACACGGCGATCGTCGCCAGCACCACCACCAGCCAGACCAGGCCGACTGACTCGACCCCCACGCGCAAGGACCACAGGGCCCAGGACGCCAGGCTGGTGGCTCGCTGCCGCGCCAGACTCAAGCGCTCACCTCACCGGCCAGCTGACGGTAGAGCTCGCGGGCGATCTCAGCGGTCTGGCTGGGGGTGCGCCCCACCCGGACGCCGGCGGCCTCCAGGGCGATCTTCTTGGCCTCGGCGGTACCCGAGGAGCCGGAGACGATGGCGCCGGCGTGCCCCATGGTGCGGCCCTCGGGTGCGGTGAAGCCGGCGACGTAGGCGACGACCGGCTTGGTCATGTGCTCGCGGATGTAGGCGGCGGCCCGCTCCTCGGCGTCGCCCCCGATCTCACCGATCATGACGACCAGGCGGGTGTCGGGGTCGGCCTCGAAGGCGGCCAGGGCGTCGATGTGGGTGGTGCCGACCACCGGGTCCCCACCGATGCCGATGCAGGTGGTGAAGCCCAGGTCGGACAGCTCGTGCATGAGCTGGTAGGTGAGGGTCCCGGACTTGGAGACCAGTCCCAGGGGGCCGGGGCCGGTGATGTCGGGCGGGGTGATGCCCACGTTGGAGCGGGCCGGGGAGATGATGCCGGGGCAGTTGGGGCCGATGATCTGCACGCCGTGGTCGGCCGCGTAGGCGCGCATCCAGGTGGCGTCGGCCACCGGGATGCCCTCGGTGATGACGACGAGGAGACGCACTCCGGCGTCGACGGCCTCGACGACGGCGCCCTTGGCGAAGGCGGGCGGGACGAAGACGACGCTCACCTCGGCGCCGGTGGCCTCCTTGGCCTCGGCGACGGTGCCGTAGACGGGGACCTCAACGGTTCCGGCCTGGACCTCGCCGGCGCCGGGGCCGATGGGGGCGACGTCGAAGGAGACGGTGGTGCCGGCCTTGCGGGGGTTGACGCCGGCGACGACCTTCGTGCCGGCCGAGAGCATGCGGGTGGTGTGCTTGCGGCCCTCGGAGCCGGTCATGCCCTGGACGATGACGCGGTCGGTCTCAGTCAGGAAGATGCTCATGTCTCAGGCCTCCTTGCCAGCGGGCCGGCCGCTGATCTTCTCGGCGATGGCGGTGACGACGTCGGCGGCCCCGTCCATGGTGTCGACGACGGTGACGCCCTCGATGGCGGCGTCAGCCAGGATGGCGCGACCGGTGTCGGCGTTGTTGCCGTCCAGGCGCACGACGACGGGCTTGGGCAGCCCGCCCAGGGACTCGACGGCGGTCACGATGCCCTGGGCGACGGTGTCGCAGGAGGTGATGCCGCCGAAGACGTTGACGAGGATGGCGCGCACCTGGGGGTCGGAGGCGACGACCTCCAGGCCGGTGGCCATGACCTCGGCCGATGAGCCGCCTCCCAGGTCGAGGAAGTTGGCGGGCTTCATGCCGCCGTGGCGCTCGCCGGCGCCGGCGACGACGTCGAGGGTGGACATGACCAGGCCGGCGCCGTTGCCCAGGACCCCGACCTCGCCCTCGAGGCGCACATAGTTGAGGCCGGCCTCGCGGGCGCGGGCCTCCAGGGGGTCGGTGGCGGCGTTGTCGACGAGCTCGGCGTGGGCGGGGTGGCGGAAGCGGGAGTTGTCGTCGAGGGTGACCTTGCCGTCCAGGGCGATGATGCGGCCGTCGGCGGCCTTGACCAGGGGGTTGACCTCCACGAGGGTGGCGTCCTCGGCGGTGAAGACCTCCCAGAGGCGTTCGATGACGGCGGCGACCTCGTCGGCCAGGGGGCCGGCCTCGAAGCCCGCGGCCTCGACGATCCGGTGGGCGACGGCGGGGGTGATGCCCTCGAGCGGGTCGATGCCGATGCGGGCCAGGGCCTCGGGGCGCTCGACGGCGAGGGTCTCGATGTCCATGCCACCCTCGCGCGAGCACATGGCCAGGTACTGGCGCTCGGCGCGGTCCAGGAGGATGGAGAAGTAGTACTCGGCATCGATGTCGACGCCGTCGGAGATGAGGACGGCGCGCACCGTGTGGCCCTTGATGTCCATGCCCAGGATGTCGCGGGCGCGGGCCTCGGCCTCCTCAGCGGTGCGGGCGAGCTTGACGCCGCCGGCCTTGCCGCGGCCGCCGGTCTTGACCTGGGCCTTGACGACCACGAGCTCGCTTCCCGCGTCGAGGAGGGACTGCGCGGCGCTGCGAGCCTCCTCGGGGGTTGTGGCCACGGCGCCGTCGAGCACGGGGACGCCGTGCTGACGGAACAGGTTCCTGGCCTGGTATTCGTACAGATCCATGCAGCTGATCCTCTCGGGGCATGTGGATGGCTTGCGGGCGCGGGCCGACGTCGGCCGGGCAGGCACCAGTGATGAGCCTAACGTCCCAGTGGCCGGTTGGGAGGGCGGACACGGGCGCGAAGCGGCGGCGTCTCGCACAGCGTGGTCGCAGCGTCTCACGGCGGGGCGTGCGCACCGGGGCCTCCGCCGGCCACGAGCGCCGTCCAGCCACGTAGGATGACGAGGGATGGGACACGTAGCATGAGCAAGGATCCCGAGAGTCTTCAGGGTGGGTCGACTGAGGTCACCAAGGTGGGCGGCAGAGTCCTTCGCGCTCGGCGCCAGGGCAGCACCAATGTTGAGTGGCTGCTCACCGTGCTGGAGCGCAGGGGGTTCAGGTACTCACCGAGATTTCTTGGTCTGTCCGACGACGACCGGCAGGTCCTCGAGTTCATTGAGGGCCAGGCCGGCGCCTACCCGCTGCCTGAGGAGTTGCGCCACGATGAGGCGCTCATCTCAGCGGCCCGGGCGCTGCGCTTACTGCACGAGGTGACCAGCGACCTGGCGACCGAGGTGCTGGATGGCTGGATGCTGGAGGCGGTTGAGCCTTACGAGGTCATCTGCCATGGGGACTTCGCGCCGTACAACTGCGTCTTCGACGGGAGCAGGCTGGTTGGCATCATCGACTTCGACACCGCGCACCCAGGTCCTCGCATCCGCGACATCGCCTACGCGATCTATCGCTTCGCCCCACTGACCGCACCAGAAAACGCCGCCGGATTCGGCTCTCTGGCCGAGCAGGCTCGGCGGGCTCGGCTGTTCTGCGACGAGTACGGGGAGGTGAATCGGTCTGAGATCATCGAGGCCGTGTGCCGACGGCTGCTCGATCTGGTCCGGTACATGCGTGCTCAGGCGGCGCAGGGCGACACTGCATTCCAATCCCATCTCGACGACGGCCACGACACCGTCTATCTGCGCGACGTCAACTATCTGAGGACCAACGCGGCGGCACTCACCAGAGCGCTCATGTAAGAGCCCCGATCAAACCACTACTGGTTTGCGACACGCGGTCTCTACCCATGATCGCCGTCGAGAACGTACTTTTCCTACGAGGACTGCGTTGTCCTCCAGATGACTGTGGTCCGTCCCCAGTCGTCTGAAGGAGAAAGCAGTCCCCGTCCGCGATGTACGTTCCCGATCCTGAGCTGCCCGCCACGCCGCGAATTACCATGAATTGACACGAGGGGCTTGAGAAGGGAGACGGTCATGCCCGCACTGACGGCGACGAGCGCGCTGGTCGGCGCCATGGTGCTGCTCGGTCTCTGGAGCGGCAGGCGGTGGGGTCGACGACGCAAGCGCGTCCTCGACGCCGAGGCCCACAGCTTCCACGCCCGCGGCGACCGGTAAGCTCCTTAGCCCGTGGACCTACTGTCCCCCTGCTCCCACAGCAGGGGGACACATCGCTCCCCTCCTCCTGGGGTTCACCGGGAACCGGCGAATGCGCGGATGCCGCAGCAAGGAAACGATTCTGGGACCACAGGCGGATGACGTGGCGGCGCTCACCAGCAACAATAAGGGCTGATGCCCTCCCGGCCGACGCCGGGAGCCCGGCCCACCGGCGCCCCAGGGAAGGACCCCACATGCCAGCCGCCATGTCCTCAGACACCGCAGACACTGTCCCCTCCCCCACCGGCTCGTCGGCCGGCCCGCTGCTCGGTCTGGACGGCGAGCCCCTGCGCATCGGGGTCCTCACCTCCGGCGGTGACGCCCAGGGCATGAACGCGGCCGTGCGGGCCGTGGTGCGCACCGCCATCCGCCTGGGGGCCAGGCCCTACGCGGTCATGGAGGGCTGGGCCGGGGCCGTGGCCGGGGGTGACGGCATCCGCCCCCTGGAGTGGGACTCGGTGGGCTCCATCCTCCAGCGCGGCGGCACCATCATCGGCACCGCCCGCTCAGCCGAGTTCCGCGAGCGCGCCGGCCAGCTGGCGGCCGCCCGCAACCTGCTGGAGCACGGCATCGACCGGCTCGTGGTCATCGGCGGCGACGGCTCCCTGACCGGCACCAACGAGTTCCGCAAGAACTGGCCCTCCCTGCTCGAGGAGCTCGTCGAGACCGGTGACATCAGCGCGGAGACGGCCGCCGCCCACCCCGTCCTCATGGTGACCGGCCTGGTGGGCAGCATCGACAACGACCTGGTGGGCGCCGACATGACCATCGGCACCGACTCCGCCCTCCACCGCATCCTGGAGGCCATCGACGACATCTCCTCAACGGCCGCCTCCCACCAGCGCACCTTCGTCGTGGAGGTCATGGGCCGCCACTGCGGCTACCTGGCCCTCATGGCGGCCGTGGCCGGGGGCTGTGACTACGTCCTGGTCCCCGAGCTGCCCCCGGGCAAGGACTGGGAGGAGGACATGTGCTCCAAGCTCAAGGCGGGCCGGGAGGCCGGGCGCCGCGAGTCCATGGTGATCGTCGCCGAGGGCGCCACCGACCGCGAGGGCAACCGCATCACCGCCGACGACGTCCGCCAGGTCATCGCCGACAAGCTGGGTGAGGCCGCCCGCGTCACCATCCTGGGTCACGTCCAGCGCGGTGGCCGCCCCAGCGCCTACGACCGCTGGATGTCCACGCTGCTGGGCTGCGCCGCCGCCCGCGAGGTGGTGTCCATGGAGCCGGGCAGCGAGCCGGTCATCATCGCCGAGCGCCACAACCGCATCCGCCGCCTGCCGATGATGGAGCAGATCGCGGCCACCCGCGCCGTCAAGGACCTCGTGGCCGCCCACGACTACCTCGGGGCGATCCAGGCCCGCGGGGCCAGCTTCGGCAGGATGCTCGAGCTGTTCGAGACCATGTCCACGCCTCCCGCCGAGCCGGCCACTGACGCGGGCTCGACGCCGTCGGCCTCCGACCGCCCCAAGCGGGTCGCCATCATCCACGCCGGCGGCCTGGCCCCGGGGATGAACACGGCGGCGCGTGCGGCCGTGCGCCTGGGCATCGACCACGACTTCACGATGCTGGGCGTCTATGGCGGCTTCCCCGGCCTGCTGGACGGCGACGTGCGCGAGCTGACGTGGGCCGACGTCGAGGGCTGGGTCGGTGACGGCGGCGCCCAGCTGGGCACGCGCCGCGAGGTGCCCACCATTGAGCAGCTCTACGCGCTGGGGCGGGCCATCGAGCTCCATGAGATCGACGCCCTGCTGGTCATCGGCGGCTACAACGCCTACCTGAGCGCCTACCGCCTGGTCACCGAGCGGGACCGCTACCCCGCCTTCCAGATCCCGATCGTGTGCGTGCCGGCCTCCATCGACAACAACCTGCCCGGCTCCGAGCTGAGCATCGGCACCGACACGGCCCTCAACAACGCGGTGGTGGCGCTGGACTCCATCAAGCTCTCCGCGGCGGCCTCCCACCGCTGCTTCGTCGCCGAGGTCATGGGCCGCAAGTGCGGCTACCTGTCCCTGATGTCGGGCCTGGCCACCGGCGCGGAGAAGGTCTACCTCAACGAGGAGGGCATCACGCTGGCGGGCCTGGCCGCCGACTCCGAGCGGATGGTGGAGTCCTTCCGCTCGGGACGCAGCCTCTACCTGGTGATCCGCAACGAGCGGGCCAGCGTCAACTACACCACCGACGTCCTGGCCCACATCTTCGCCGAGGAGGGCAAGGGCCTCTACGACGTGCGCGAGGCGATCCTGGGCCACCAGCAGCAGGGCGGCAGCCCCACGGCCTTCGACCGGATCATGGCGACCAAGCTCGTCGCCCACTCCCTGGAGCTGCTGGCCTGCGCCCTCAAGCGCGGTGAGCCGACGGCCTCCTACGTGGGCCTGATGGGGGGCAAGGTCTCCGACCAGCCCCTGGACCGCATGAACGACGACCTCGACCGCGACCACCGTCGCCCCCGCCACCAGTGGTGGCTGGGTCTGCGCCCCGCCGTGGGCCTGGTCAGCCAGGACATCGGGACCCTGACGCTTCAGGACGTGCCCGACTTCGGTGAGGCGGTCGACGACGCGGCCGGCGATCAGAGGTAGCAGGAGGTGACTGCCCGCCCCGGCCCGCGGCGCATGGCGGTCCCACCCGGGGCCGCTGGAGCCTCCACCGGGGCGGACGCGGCCCGCACTCGGAGGAGCGCCTGGGCGGCCCTGGTCCTGCTTGTCGGAGGCCTGTCGCTCGGCGTCGTCCTGGCTCTGGTGGGCGGCCCCTGGCAGGTCCTCGCCGTCCTGCACCTGGGGGCGCTGGCGATCTGGTTCCTCGTGTGGCGCCGCGGCTGGCGCGACCTGCTGCGCTCCGCGGGGCCTCGCAGTCCCTGGCTGCTCTTCGCCGTCGGCGCGGGCCTGTGCGCTCTCAGCGCCGTGGCACACCACTCGATCGACAACCCGGGAGCCGCCCTCGCCCCTGTGACACCTACCGGGTTGCTGTCCGCCCTGGCCATGGCACTGGGGGTCGGTGTGCTCATGAACGCCGTCCCCGAGGAGTTCTCGCTGCGCCGCTGCCTGCTCGAGCCCCTGCGGGCGCAGTTCGGGGGCGGGTTCGCCCTGTGGACCACAGCCCTGGCTTTCGTCGTCATGCACCTGCCCACCTGGATCTCCTCTCACGCCACCGCCTCCACCTACGCCGCTGAGGTCCCCGAGAAGCTTCTCTTCGGAGTGGTGGCTGCCTGGTCCGTCCTGCGCCTGGACTCCCTGGCCTTCGCCCTGGGCATGCATGTGGGCGGCAACTTCACCGGCGTCCTGCTGGACTCTCTGAGCCGGGAGGAGACCCTGACCGGATGGAGCCGGTTCACCACTCCGTCCGTTATCGCCATGCTCGCCGAGACGCTGGTGACGGCCGCAGCCGTCTGGTACCTGGGACGCCCGAGCCGCAAGTCGACACCCCACCGCTAGGCCGGGCTGCGGAAGCCTGTCGGACTCGAGACTGCCCGGGGTCTGGAGGACGCACAGTGGACCTCACGGACTGCGCCCGCGACATCCGTCGTCGAGGGCTGGGACGCGTCCGCGACGAACCACGTGCTTGACCGCACCTGAGCCGTGGGGCCGGGTATCGTGCCTGGCGTGCGCGCGCTGACCCGACCCCGGTTCCTTCTGGCCGCCGCCTTGGCGGGCGCGGCCGCGGGCCTCATCGGGATTGCGATGGCACTGCTCCTGGAGCTCTTCGAGTCGCTGTTCTACGGCGTCGCCCACGGCGGGCTCCTGGAGCGCGTGGCTACTGCCCCGCCCTGGCGGCGCGTGCTCGCCCCGGCCATGGGAGGCGTCGTCGCCGGTGGCGTGTGGTGGTGGCTGCGCACGACCGGCGGGATCACTGGCGT
>ERZ772912.665-NODE-665-length-14932-cov-5.841635_pt1 | contig 14932 bp, 8 predicted proteins | sample MGYA00512119_ERZ772912 | MGnify/ENA primary metagenome ERZ772912 (study PRJEB29015, sample SAMEA2738048) | human oral metagenome | biome: human oral; feature: human-associated habitat; material: saliva | place: China | collected 2230 ...
ATGCTGCCGCCCTGTATGAGCCGGTTCGCGCGGACTATGATGAGCAGGCATTCCACCGTGCCTTAGAGCGCATCTGGACTGTGCTTGCCGATACGAATGCTTACTTTGCGGAACAGGAACCGTGGACTCTGCGCAAGAACGGCGAGTTTGAGCGTATGAATACCGTACTCTACGTGACTCTTGAGGTGGTCCGCCAGGTTGCCATTCTGATGCAGCCGGTGATGCCCAATTCGATGGAGAAACTTCTTGACCTGCTGGGGGTAGCAGAAGGGGAGGGACGCCTTTTCGCTGCGCTCCCTAAGAACCTGACAGCTGGGAAGGAGCTTCCTGCACCGACCCCGGTTTTCCCGCGATACGAAGCGCCAAAAGAGGCATAGAATCACACTATAAAGTACAGAATATCCCGGAACTTCCAAAGAGGTTCCGGGATATCTTTGGTAGTAAGGGCTCCCGGTATTATCTAAAACACCGGGAGCCCTTACCTGTTGCAGGATCTAGCCTACCTGATTAGTGGGAATTCAACCCCTCCACCGGGGATTGTCGCGCTGACCGGAAAGCTGGGATAGCCGACGCGGCAAACGCAGCGATGATACCCACGATGAGCACGAGAACCAGACCGCTGACAGGTAGAACTACTGCCATCGCCATGGACTCGCGAGTAGCGTGTACCAGTACTTGAGAAAGTACAAGGCCTATACCCACACCCGAAACGATACCCATCGCCAACGCGCCGAGAGTAATCATGACAGCCTCGGTCGAAACCATACGCCGCAGCTGCTTGCGGGACAGGCCCAGCGAGCGGAGCATCGCATTCTCCCTGCGACGTTCGTTCACCGATAGGGTCATAGTATTCGCCACACCGATAATGGCGATCACAATAGCCAGTGCCAGCAGGATCAAGGCGCCACTGAGCATAATAGTCAGCATTTGGTCATTATTCTTGCGAATCTGAAGACCACCTTGAAAGTCAGTTCCGTTGTTTGCCTTGGCAAGCTCCCCTTGAAGCTCGGTATTATCGCTTGATGACAGTGGAGTGCTTGCCCGCACCAGAACCATGGTTGCTGTACCGCGTGCTGCGAAACTACGCGCCAAAGCAGGGTTTTCTTGAGCCGCTTTCATGAGCGCTTCTTGGGCGGCGGGATCGTCCGGCAATGCCTGATTACTAGCTGCCTGCGGATCAGATGCATTCTGAACCTGGGCACCGGTTTCCGGTGATACCACGAAGAATGGTTCCTTAGTGTTTGCTTTGACGGGTTTGAGCTCAATCTCGCCAAGAGGGCCACTGACCTTAAGACGAGTGCTGTTATCGAACTTACCCAGATCCCAAATATCCTGGGGAACAAGTACCTCATCATTCTTTAAATTGGTACCTGATTCTCCGGTTGCTACCTTGTGCAGATCATCGTTGCTAAGTGCGATTACATTGTCTTTGAGATTGGCGGAGTCTGCGTTATCGGGCTTTGCTGTGTATTCGATAATGCCCGCAGCCGAGCCGACACTGACAGCCTCAACATTCTTCGCGCCCCTGATCTTATCAGCAACTTCGTGAGCCTTTGTCACGCTTGCGCTGCCGTTAGTTGCGGTAGATTCACCGAAAGGAGCGTATGCCGAAATCGGCGATATCCTATCAATCTCTTGGGCAATGGAGGCGCTCATCACTGAGTGGCTGGTGAGAACAGCGGAAATAACCAAGGTTCCTACCAGCACGGCTCGCCCAGTGGACACCGTGCGTTTGGGTGAGCGCAAGGAATTTGCTAACGCCAGTTTACCCGTTTGCCCGCGCAGAGCTACGCCGAAAAAACGAACCAGAGGGATGAGAACCCACGGGGTGAGAATAAAGACTGCTATGCCGAGGAAGAGGCATGCCAGCAGCACGGAAGAGATAGCGGATCCGCCGTCTTTATTCCCTATAGCCGCGATAGCGATAATAACGCCTGCAAGAGCGGAGAGAATACCGAAGATTCCTCCTAAAACGCTAGGTTTCTTGACCGCCTGGCTTGTGCTTGCGCTCATGGCACTAATAGGGGAAATACTCAGTGCGGTGCGTGCCGGTATAAGTGAAGCGAGTACAGTCACAGCGGTGCACATGAGTACGCCTGCAATAAACGCCGTGGGGGAGAAATTGACGATGAACGAGCTGAACATCGCGTTTAGAATGCCACCGACCGCGTATACCAGTCCTGAACCGATGACTGAGAAGAAGACCCCAATTATCAGTGATTCTATGAGAAGCATCCGTACCAGCGAACCACCGCGGGCACCTAGAGTACGCAGCAGAGCGAGTTCGCGTACACGCTGCCCCACCAGCACCGCGAAGGTGTTCGAAATGACGAACGAAGAAACCAACAGAGCCAGAATTGCGAAGGCGATAAGAATGGTATTCAGCGAGTTGAAGAGCGTTGAGAATTGTTTCTTAAGGTGATCTATCATCTGCGTGTTAGAGAGCACCTTAGGGGTGGTGTTTTTATCACCGGTGTTCAGCTCTTTCTGCAGGGCGTCACGCGAGTCCTGGGTATTGTTCTTGAGCTTAATGAATGCCTGAGGTGCCATGGGTTTAGCGGGGTCTGAGACGATCCCGCCCTCTTCCTCGGCGAGCTGACGCGCGGTATCCGCAAGACCGGTGCCGCCAATAAAAACATTGTCGCTCATCTGTGAATCTGAGATACCGGTGTTAAAGGTAGCCGTGAGGGTGTACTCGGTGTCTTTCGCGTTATCCTTATCGGTGGCTGAGGCGACGATATTGGGCATGGTCACCTTATCGCCAATTTTCAGGTTGTGTTTCTCGGCGAAATTCTTAGCGACCAGGAGTTCGGTGTCTGTGGACGGGAGATTCCCCTCAATATCAAAGGGCGAAAGGTCCTTTGACGGTGGCGCAGAACCGTATGCTACCTTCTCCTTATCGGCTCCGTAGGTGCCGGAAAAAGTGTATAGAATCCAGGATGAGCTAACCTCAGGAGATTCCTGAATCTTCTTAACCGTGTCATTGGACATCGCGAACTTAGCGGTTGAGTTCTGATTATCCTGGTCCATGACACCCGCAGAGACTACCATGTTCTCGGAGTTAGCGTAGACATCGCCGATGGTCGCATCCATCGTGACCTGAAGCGATGCGGTAAGCATCAGCACCGCCGAGATGAAGAATGATGAAATGGCGATACCAATACCTGTGAGAATGTATTTCTTCTTGGAGGAGCGGATATTTGCCCGCGCCACCGTATTAAGTGTTGCAGCCAATGTTATTCACCTTCCAACTGACCCATAGCCTGAAGCACCGCGTCGTGGGTGGGATTAAGCATTTCGCCAGCAATCATGCCGTCTTTGAGGAAGACTACGCGGTCTGCGTAGGATGCGGCGTGTGCATCGTGCGTGACCATGAGGATGGTCTGCTGGTGCTCGGTTGCTGCATCCCGAAGAAGCCGCAGAACCTCAGCCCCGGAGTTTGAATCGAGATTGCCGGTGGGCTCGTCGGCGAAGACGACGTCCGGACGGGAGAGCAGTGCACGCACAATGGCGACGCGTTGTTGCTGACCACCGGAGAGCTGTTCGGGACGGTGATCCAGACGTTTTTGCAGCCCTAGGGTTTGAACAAGGTAGTCGCGCCACACCGAATCGGGCTTTTTGCCGGCCAGGCCGAGCGGCAAATCGATATTCTGCCCGGCGGTAAGGGTTGGAACTAGGTTGAAGGCTTGGAAAATAAACCCGACATGCTCACGGCGGAATTCGGTAAGCTGATTGTCTTTTTGGCCGTAGAGGTCGGTATCGCCGATGCGAATAATCGTCTCTGGATTACGATCTGGAGTATCGAGCGTGGCGAGAGTTTGCATCAGGGTTGATTTACCAGAGCCGGAAGGCCCCATGATGGCGGTGAACTTGCCGTACTCGAAGTCGATGTTCACATTGTTAAGGGCATGAACGATGGCTTCGCCCGTGCCGTAGGTCTTGGACAGATTACGTGTTGCTACCGCAGGTTCGTATGCGGGAATTGTTGATGTGCTCATGATTTAATTGTTTCAAGATTGCAAAAATATATCCCCTGACATTTGTCATCATTTGAGCTGAAATTCTTGAAGGCGAAATAAGTGGCACTCATACTTTTGGATGAGAAATACTAGGGATTGAAAAAAGCAAGCCTCCGTAAGGATGAAAATACACACGAAGAAGAAAAATAGTTAAAATAAAAAATTTAGAGTCTATGCAGTAATTATGAACGGCATTTGGGTTCTAAAGAGTAAGAGTACATAGACTATTTAAGTCTATAAAAGTGTTTTTTCTAAGTTTTATATCCGGGACTTCTACACGTAAAAATAACTTGGGAGCACGAACCACATAAAAGGGCAAACTCCCTAATGTGGGGAGTTCGCCCTTTTCGATGCAGGTTATTTCGCCAATCGACTAGCCTCGCATGCCCTCCACAGGGGAGAGACGGGCCGATCGGGCCGCTGGTAATATCGAGGCAACGAACGCCGATACCAGACCTACCAGCAGAACAAAGAACAATCCAAGGTAAGGAAGATCAATGACGACCTCAGTAGAAGAACTGGTACCTGCAATCACAACTTTAGCGGCGGCAATACCAATTCCAACACCCGCGAGGATGCCTAGGATCACGGCTCCTAAGGTAATCAGAATTGCCTCGGCTGAAATCATGCGACGCAGCTGTTTGCGGGAGAGACCCAGTGAGCGAAGCATCGCATTCTCGCGGCGACGCTCGTTCACCGACAAAGTCATTGTATTGGCTACACCGATAATCGAGATGACTACGGCCAGGGCAAGAAGAACTAATGTGAAGATCAGCATGATCATCATAATCTGATCAAATTGCTGGCGTCCCTGCAAACCACCGGTGAATTCGTTACCGTCATTAGCCTTGGTGAGCTGTTCCTGAAGAGTCGAGTTTGCACTTGAGGAAAGCGGTGACTTGGCGTGAACGAGCACCATAGTCTGGGCACCGGTAGCACCACTTGTCGATGATGCAGCAGGGTCCTGCTCCCCAGCATCTGGGGTAGCTTCTGCAGGAACCTGAGCGTTTTCAGGAGCCTGTGATGAATCCAGCAGAGGCTTTGGATCTGAGGCGTTCTGCAGCTTGGTACCGGTCGTGGGATTCACAATATATAGCGACATATTGCTGCTGGTGGACTTGATGGGTTTTAACTCTACCGTCCCCAAGGGACCACGTGCTTTAAGGCGAGTGGAGTCATTGAAGTGGGCATTATCATAAAGGGCAGCCGAGACAAGCACGGTATCATCTTCAAGCTGATGTGACCCTTCAGTCGGAATGACCTTTGTGAGATCGTCGTGGCTGAGTGCTACCAGATTCTCGGTGCGATTCTGTGCTTCACCACCGTCTTTCGGAGGGACCGTGAAATCAACGGTACCCGCTGCAGAAGCCACAGCAACACTATCGACGTTTTCCAAACCGCGAACTTTATCAGCGACAGAGCGCGCCTTATTGACGCTCTCAGATCCTGCTGTAGGTCCGGTACCGTAGGTGGCTGCCGCAGAGATCGGGTATAGCTTATCCATCGCGTTCGCCACGGTGGACGTCATGATGGAATATCCGGTCAGTACTGCGGTGACGACAAGCGCGCCTACCAAGACCGCGCGCCCGGTCGAAACGGTACGTTTCGGGGAACGCAGTGCATTTGCTACCGCCAATTTTCCGGTCTGGTTGTGGAAGACTGAGCCCAGGACACGAACAAGGGGCAGAAGAAGCCACGGGGTCAGCATAAAGACCGCAATGCCCAGCAGAAGCGCGGCAATCATAACGAGAAGAACAGAGGTTCCTGCATTTGAGCTATCGTTATTCTGCGTGATGGTGTTGAACGCAACGATCATGAGTGCACCGCCGCCAGCACCGATAACAAGACCCGCAATAAGGCCTGCGATGTTCGGCTTCTTGACCGCCTGAGCCGTAGTTTCGCCCATCGCGCTGATGGGAGAAATCTTCAAAGCGGTACGTGCTGGAGCGAGCGAGGCGATAACCGTGACCAAGGTGCACAGTACAACACCGACAACAAAAGCCATCGGATCGTAAGAAACCATGAAACTATTATTGGATAGCGCACTTAGCAATGCCGCGATCGGATACACGAGAACTGCGCCGATAGTGGAGAAAATGACGCCCACGACAAGCGATTCAACCACAAGCATACGTACCAAGGACGAGCCCTGTGCCCCTAGAGTACGTAACAACGCCAGTTCGCGGATGCGCTGCCCCACCAGCACCGCGAAGGTGTTCGAAATGACGAACGAAGAAACCAGCAGCGCTAGTGCGGCAAAGGCGCCTAAGATGACACCGAGGAATGTGAATATCGTGGAGAGCTGTTTCTTCACAACCTCCATGTACTCAGGACCGGACATAACAGAAGGCTCAGTTTTTTTGTCACCCGTGTTGAGTTTCTTCTGCAGCTCTGCGCGAGCAGCAGCGTCGTCCGTTCCTTTGAACTTGACGTATGCCATGCTGGCACCGGGAACGGCGTAGTTTGCAGAAGAAGCACCCCCAGCATTTTTGAGTGCCTTGTTAGCTGCCTCCCCATAGGAAGTTCCGCCAATAAACATAGCGTTATTCGTATCGGAGCCTGAGAATCCGACATCAAAAATACCGGTGATGGTGTACTCGCGCGTAGTTCCTGTATTTGGGTCAGAGATCGACGCGACTACATCGGGGGAACTGACCTTAGAATTAAGTTGAAGATTATGCTTTTGTGCAAAATCTTTCGAGACCATCAGCTCGGTGTCTGAGGTCGGCAATTTACCTTCAAAGTCGAAGGGAAAAAGATCTGCACTGTTAGGCGCTTGGGTATAAGAAACTTGAGTTTTATCGGGACCAAACTTACCCCGGCCCTGGTAGACAATCCACGACTGATCGACTGAATCATCATTCTGAATATTTTTGATGCTCTCTTCATCCAGATAGATATTTGCTTCAGTGTTAGAGTTATCGCGCGCATAGGAAGAGACAACAACGTTATCTGCTTTGGAAAGAATGCCATTTACCGATGCATTTAGAGTTCCCTGCAAAGAGCTGACTAATACAATAACGGCAGCAATAAAAAATGAAGAAATTGCGATACCGATTCCAGTAAGAATATATTTTCCTTTAGACGCGCGTAAATTAGCGCGTCCCACCGTATTAAGCGTTGTAGCCAATGTTATTCACCTTCCAACTGTCCCATGGCGTTTAGAACAGCATCGTGGGTAGGTTTGAGCATTTCGCCAGCAATCGCACCGTCTTTGAGGAAGACCACGCGGTCTGCGTAGGATGCTGCGTGTGCATCGTGGGTCACCATGAGGATGGTTTGCTGATGTTCGGTTGCCGCGGTTCGCAGGAGCTTGAGTACTTCGGTACCAGAGTTTGAATCGAGGTTGCCGGTGGGTTCGTCGGCGAAGACGACGTCCGGGCGGGAGAGTAGTGCGCGTACGATGGCGACGCGTTGTTGCTGACCACCGGAGAGCTGTTCGGGACGGTGGCTGAGCCGTTTTGTTAGACCCAAAGTCTCTACAAGATAATCGCGCCAAATAGGATCAGGCTTTTTGCCTGCCAGGCCAAGCGGTAAGTCGATATTCTGCCCGGCGGTGAGGGTGGGTACCAGGTTGAAGGCCTGGAAAATAAAGCCGATATGTTCGCGACGAAACTCGGTTAACTCTTTATCCCGCCGACCGTATAGCTCGGTATCGGCAATTTTGATGCTGGTGTTGGGGTTAACATCCGGGGTATCTAGGGTGGCCAAAGTTTGCATAAGGGTAGATTTACCGGAACCGGAAGGCCCCATAATAGCGGTAAATTTACCCTGTTCAAAAGAAACTGTTACGTTATTGAGGGCATGTACCGTCGCCTCACCTGTGCCGTAAGTCTTGCTCAGGTTTTGGGTGGTAACAGCTGGTTTGACAGAAGTATCTAATGTAGTAGTCATAACACCAATTATCCCAAACTAGAATGAAAACCTGTGGGAGGTTTTATCATACTTTTGGGTGATTTCTGGAGTTCTGTCTCTAAAATAACCGTACTATTTTCAAGGTAAAGTTAGTGAAAGTACGGGCAATATTATAAATAGAGTACTTTCTCAGGAATGTATGTGAAGGTAATATATATGAATAGGAATATGTTCTATTAAATACTTGGTATAGTACAGTAATTTTTTATATGCTGCATAGAATCTGCACAGACTCAGTCTTCTCGAAGCGCCTGAACCGGTGAGACTTTTGAGGCGCGTACGGAGGGAACCCACGAAGCTAAGACAGCAATTCCTAAAGCGCCGAAGAATGCTATACAGTATTCCGTCAGGGGAATTCGGTAGATGATCTCAATGTTCTGTGGCGTGATAGCGCGTGTCAGGATAAACCCGGCAAGCGTGCCGCCGATGAGAGCAACCAGCAGCGCTGAGAGCGTGATAAGAATAGCTTCCATCATGATGGCGGAACGTAATTGCTGGCGAGAAAGCCCTAGAGTGCGGAGGAGCGCATTTTCGCGGCTTCGTTCATGGGCTGAGAGCATCAAGGTATTACTTACCCCTAACACCGAAATCAGCACCATAAGAGCAATAATAGCCAGGATGGTATACATGATAACGATAAGGGAAATTTCGACAGCTGCACGTATCTCTAGAATGCCCGCGAGATATAACCCGTGTGTTGTACGGGAAATATCCGTTAGATCATTCCGTAATTCTGTACTTTCATCAGAACTCAATCCCTGTTTGGCGCGCACTACCACATAGGACTCTCCAGTGGAAGAAGTACCTTCAAGAAGCTGGGGATGATCAAGATCCTGGACCTTGGCGGCGGTCTCACGTGAGATATAGGGGGTATGGTCATCAGTTTGCGAGTACACCGCAGTAAGCCGTAGGTCTCCACGTGGACCGTGAAGTGTAAAACTAGGTGGCTTATGCCCTTGCAAGGCATGTTGTTCTGAGCGAGGCAGAACCACCACATCACCCTGCAATATCGTTTCCGAGGTACCAGGCAATACTACGTCAATATCCTGGGGCGAAACCGCATAAGCAGCGGGAAGATTAGTATGGTCAGGAGCGTCAGATGCCCCGCTGGGATTACTGCCTGCTTCATTCACCGGCCCATCTGAAGCTACGGGAGCATGAGAATCATCATCGCAGGTGAGGTTTCCCGCATATTGTACAAACGCTTCAGACTGCACGGATGGCAGTTCTTGGATCCTGCGTTGCGCATCCTGTGCCTGGTGCATATACCGTTCTGCAGTGGATTCAGAATTCTGGGAATTGTGTGCAGTAGAGGAGCTATCCTCCGTATCCTTGGAGTCATTAAACGTTAGAACCGCTGCCGGACGGTCTGTCTGCTGTATAAAGCCTGTGACAGATGCCTTAAGGGTCACATAACCTGTAAGCACCATAGCTATAAGCATCATTCCTACCAGGAGGGCTCGCCCGGTCAATACCATACGTGCCGGAGAACGCAGTGCATTTTTACACGCGATAGACCCCGTTAAGGTACGCGCCACCAAGGACACCCAGAACTTCACGAGCGGTGAAAGTATTTTATGGGCTGCCGTCAAAATAGCAAAGCATAAGAGAGCAGCAGCAATAATACCCACAACAAGCACTTGAATGCTATGGGTTCCCTCCATGCCATCAGGCACGTGCTCAGAGGATTTACTCATGAAGACTGCATACGCCACAATACCCGCCACAAGCATTAACAGAGCGATAACCCCTTGACGCTTACCGTAGGTAGAAACCTGCTGTACTACGCCATCACGAAGCCCTTGCACAGGCGATACTTTTGATGCTGCATAGGCGGGTTTAAGAGCGGCGATCCAGGTGACGGCAACACACACTGGCAGAGTAACTCCCAAAGGAACCAGGGAAAAAGTGAAAACCAATGTATGAGCGGCCCACGACGTGATAACCGCCCAAAGAGCGTAGGCAAGTGTAATACCTAAAGAAGCTGCGAGAACTCCCAAAACCGTAGATTCTGCCAGCACTATAGTGAGAAGATTGGAGCGGCTGGCTCCTAAAGTGCGTAGGAGAGCAAGCTCGCGGGTGCGCTGAGAAAGCAACACGCTGAATGTATTGGTAATAACAAAAGCAGAGACCATGAGGGCTAACGCTGCTAGACCTAAAAGGGCTGCGGTGAGCAGATCATTGGCAAAACCTATGTCTGGCTCTACGTTGTGGGTGTATTCATACGCTGGCACTACATACCCATGATCGCCGTGGTGTGCGGTAAATTCCCGCTTAAAATCTTCAACCGAAACACCCTCACGAAGCTTGACCGCAACTATATGCGCATCATGAACAATATTTGTTTTATGCTCGCGATGAGCAATTTTAGATGTCGTTGTCAGCATAGTGCCACCGGCAAAAACTGTTATTGAATCTTCAGATCCCAGGGGCGGAGAGTGGAAAGTACCAGTGATCGTATATTCCTTGGTGGGCAAGGAATCTTCTAAAGATAGTGTGCCGCCCTCAAAATTTGTAATGGATGTGGGAGTGGGCAGCTTTATTGTTGCGACCGGGTCAATGCCGTGAAATTTATCGCCTATATTGAGATGCAAAGACTCACGAAGAGACTCTGGGAGCAGAATTTCATGATTATTCTCTGGCATTCGCCCCTGTATCTGATAAGGAAACAAATCCGGGTCAGTGGGAGCTTGAGAAAGCGCATAGGGCACAGGTTCACCCGGTGCGTCATGAATACATAGCTGAAACTACTGAGTCTTCCCGGATACCAGCCACCTGGGGGCTATTACGGATATCTTCAACTTCCTCAACCGAGAGAACGCCTGACGAGTTCTCCTTGGCTTGTCCCGAGATATTGGTAGCAACCACCGCATCGCTGTTACGTACCTGATTGCCGTAGTGTGCCATATATGTGGCGGAAATAATTGTGTTGAGAAGAAGCACTGCGCTCAAGAAAAAAGCTGCAACCGCAATACCCAGTCCCGTCAAAATATATTTACGCCAGGACGCACGAAGATTTGCGTATATCAACGAGAGCAGAGAGGAGATCATGTAAAAAATCCTGTGGCGTATTACATCATAAATATCAGTCTACTGTTATAACCGTAAATGTTGGCTTGACGGATATTCATCATTCTCAAGAATGATTTTTCAGCCTTTTCACAGGTTCTGTCCTCAACGGTAGATGTAGACAAGGAGCCTACGAAACGATCCCAGCCTCATACGCCATAATCACGGCCTGAACCCTATCGCGGGCATCAAGTTTTGACAGAACATGCGAGACGTGGGTCTTAATCGTGGCCTCTGACAGCACGAGCGCACGGCTGATCTCCACATTGGAAAGACCCTGCGCGATCAGACGAAGTACCTCATGCTCACGCGGTGAAAGAGTCTGCATGAGTTCCTGGTGCAGAAGCTGCGGCTCCTCCTGAGGAGTGGGGGCAATACTGGCAGAATCCTGTTCCGAATGAACCTCCAACACCGGAATCATATGTTCCAGCAGGCGGCGTGTAGCGGAAGGGGCGATCACCGCATCACCGCGATGTATTGTTCGAATAGCCCCCAGAAGTTCTTCGGGAGGCGCATCTTTCAGCAAAAAACCGCTTGCCCCGGCACGTACCGCAGCATAGACATATTCGTCGACGTCGAAGGTCGTCAGCATAATAACCCTGGAATCAGGAACGTTGAGCTCTAGAATACTTTTTGCAGCCTCCAGCCCATCCATAATAGGCATACGAACATCCATAAGAACCACCTGAGGGGCAGTACCTTCTTCAGCCATACGAGCATAGCTATCAACCGCCGCTGCGCCGTCATCAGCTTCGAGAACAACCTGCAGATCGGGCTGAGAATTGATAAGCATCTTCAAACCGCCGCGTACAAGCTGCTGGTCATCAACCAGCATCACGGTAATCTGTTCGTTCATAGGATTTCCTTCAAAATGTTCTGTCATTTTTTACAATACTGGTTTTCCGTTACGTTTCGCGGTACGGCAGCCAAGCCTTCACGCTAAAACCACCCTGCAGATCCGGGCCGTAATGCAGGGTTCCGTCATACATTGTGATGCGCTCGCGCATGCCCAAGAGACCGTTACCGCTGCCCGGCACGAAGGAATATGGAGCATCCGAGCTATTGTGATGGGCCGGAGCGCTGTTGTACACGTCCAAATACAGGCCATCTCGTTTCCACGTAGCCGAGAGAGTAACGATCTCAGCATCGCGGGCGTGTTTAACGATATTGGTGAGCGCTTCCTGGATTACACGATATGCCGCTAGATCAGCTCCCTGAGGGAGGGCGCCGTTTATGGTACCGGTAATGCCAGCAAAGTCGATATTAACTCCCGACCTGCGAGCCTGCGCAACCAGAGCGGGAATTTCGTGAATTGTAGGCGCTGGGGCGTACATGGTGTCTTCGTCGGTACGAAGAACCCCCAGGAGGGAACGCATCTGTGTGAGAGAATCGCGTGCGGTGACCGCAATAGTTTCAAGCGTCTGTTCCGCGATAGAAGCGTCATGTTCCTGAAGGTTAGTCGCTTCGGCGGGCTGAGTCGTCGTGGTCCGTATCGCGGCTGCGGCATACCTGGCACCGTCAGCCTGCGTGATGATGCTGGAGAGCGAATGCGCCACAATATCGTGCATTTCTCGGGCGATGCGGGTGCGTTCATCCTGTGCCGCAAGACGCCGTTCCTGTTCTTGCTCAAATTCGAGGCGCATCGCTCGCTCTCGAAGCTCATCCTGGCGAATAATGCGGGTACGCCTTGAATCACCGATAAACCAGAGCACGGAATAAATCGCACCGCATAAGGTTGTGATGATAATCGAGCTTATAATAGCGGCAAATTGTTCGACCCGCGGAAGCAGCATGATGAAAAGCTGGGTCCCTACCGCAAAGGCACCAAACCAGCCCGCAATAAACATGCGGACCCGCAGCTTCTTCTTCCAGTGCCTGCCGATATGATAAGCCGCTACGCCTACCGGAAAATACAGATGAACGGGCAAAACATCCGGAATAAATAGAGTGAGAGCGGTGGAGACGAGAACAAACCAGATTGACCCATAAGGATGCCGGTACCGAAAATAAAGGGCGGTCGTATTGATGCATGCAATGAAAAAAGTAATGCCGCTATCCTTATAGGACATTGCAAGAGCTATGAGCAGAACAAACATCTGCATGAAAGCAACTACCGTGATATTAAACCAGCGGTAGTTCCTATCTATGTAGTTGTTGATTCGGCTCGTTAGATCCATGGGTTAAGTGTAACGTTCGCCCTCAAAACAGGTAATCACTCGGAAGGATGAATTCTGCGCGTACTCGTGTAATTCATGAGGCTGCGAAATCTGGAATGAGGTCTCTCAAAACTGTGAGATTATGCGGGAATATATATGCCCATACTCTGAGAATCATGGCCTAAAATCTGCGCAATTGTTCGTGCCAGCAGTAGGGTAGAGGTATGACTACTGAACGTTCTATCAACCTTGCCGTGATCGCTGGCGACGGCATCGGACCTGAAATTATTACCGAGGCGCAGCGTGTGCTTCAACACGCCTGCGAGCTTGATTCTATTCGCGTAGATTCCACCGACTATAAACTTGGCGCCGAGCACTGGCTTAAAACCGGCGAAACCCTGCCTGAGAGTACGATGGAGTCTCTCAAACAGCACGATGCGATTCTTTTCGGCGCTATTGGTGCCGATCCGCGCAGCGGTAAGATTCCCTCAGGGCTGATCGAACGTGAAATGCTTTTGAAGCTGCGCTTCTCTTTTGACCATTACATTAACCTGCGTCCCGCACGGCTGTACCCGGGGGCAGTGTCGCCGCTGAGCAACCCCGGAGAGATCGACTTCGTGGTGGTGCGCGAAGGTACCGAAGGGCCCTACGTGGGTAATGGAGGAACTATTCGCGGCGGTACCGATGCCGAAATCGCAACCGAAGTATCCATCAATACCGCACACGGTGTTCGTCGGCTAATCCGGTACGCCTTCGAACTGGCACAGTCTCGCCGTAAGAAGCTGACCCTCATCCACAAAACAAATGTGCTCGTACACGCTGGTCGTTTGTACACCCGTCTTTTCGAAGAGATCGGGCGCGAATTTCCCGAAGTGCAAACCGATTACCTGCATGTTGATGCGGCAACAATTTTCATGACCACCGATCCCTCACGTTTCGACGTGATCGTAACCGATAACCTGTTTGGCGACATCCTGACCGATCAGGCGGGTGCAGTGACCGGAGGTATTGGCTACGCGGCCTCAGGCAATATCAACGCGGTAGGGGAGTTCCCCTCAATGTTTGAGCCCGTGCATGGTTCAGCCCCCGACATCGCGGGGCAGAACAAAGCAAACCCAACCGCCGCAATCCTCGCGGGAGCAATGCTTCTGCGGCACCTAGGCTATGAGTCAACGGCAGTCCGTATTGAGGAAGCGGTCGAGGCCGATATGCGCGCCAACGGCACCCGCACCCGAGGCACCGACGAAGTTGGTAACGATGTCTTAGGGTTCCTAGGCTAGCTAGGGCTGAGGTAGCTTACACCCCGCCTTCGATTTTCACGATATGGGCGGCGGTGGGTTGCGTGTGCGTTGTGCCTATTCATCAGGTACTCTAAAACATGTGCAACGGGCACATCCGCCCCGTCGTCCACTGGCGTGGTCACAAGCCGCACTGATGAGCTTCGTAAGCGATGCCGCTTCTGCCTCCCACCTTGAGGTTCGCGCCGCCGATGCTATTGGCAGAGAGAATTGACAGAATAGGATTACACCATGGCACTTGAATTTAGCCGTGAAAAGAACCCCGCCCCCGCGAGTGACGAACGCCGAGCCGAGATTCTTGCCGACCCCGGGTTTGGCGACTATTTTACGGATCATATGGTCAGCATCGACTGGAACGGTGATTATAAAACCGGCGGTGAATGGTCGAATGCGCGGGTGCACGCCTACGGTCCGCTCAGTTTAGATCCCGCCGCTGCGGTTTTTCACTATGGCCAGGAAATCTTCGAGGGTATTA
>ERZ772912.667-NODE-667-length-14905-cov-11.070774_pt1 | contig 14905 bp, 11 predicted proteins | sample MGYA00512119_ERZ772912 | MGnify/ENA primary metagenome ERZ772912 (study PRJEB29015, sample SAMEA2738048) | human oral metagenome | biome: human oral; feature: human-associated habitat; material: saliva | place: China | collected 2230 ...
GCGGCTTCCTCGTGAAGATGGGCGGCGACATGCGCACGATGTTTGGCGTGTGTGCGAACGAGTGGGCGACCGACGACGGGGCCGTGGTCTCTCTGGATCACACGTGCGGTTCCCACTCGGAGACCGACGTCCCCAAGAACGGTACCGCGTGGCCCGTGCGTCCCTCGCGCGTGAACGAGGGGGCGCTCGATGCCGAGCCGATGCCGCGCGCATCGCACGAGGCGAAGAAGGACGAGGCTGCGGTCGCCGAAGTGACGTCCGCCCAGGCCGAGGCCTCGACGGGTGAGGAACAGGAAGGCTGACCTTTCATTCCGCTATAAACTGACAGAAAGCACTCGGGACTGAGTCCCGGGTGCTTTCTCAGCAAGTGGGCAAATGATGAGTTTGTTTGCGCGTGGGCGGCCGAGCAGGCACGATTGTCCGGTGAGCACACAAGAAAAGACCGCCCCATCCCGCGGCGGCTTCGCACAGTCACTTGATTCGTTCTTCCAGATCTCCAAGCGCGGCTCGACGATTAGTCACGAAATCCGCGGTGGATTTGTCACCTTCTTCGCGATGGCGTACATCCTGGTCGTCAACCCGGCGATCCTGGGTAATGCCGTTCCCGAAGACGGCTCGATTACGACCCAGGGCATCGCCGCCGGTACCGCGCTCGTCGCTGGCGTCATGACGATCCTCATGGGCGTTGTCGCGAACTACCCGCTGGCGCTCGCCGCAGGCCTCGGCCTCAACGCGGTCGTCGCCTTCACCCTGGTCCTCGGCGCCGGCCTCAGCTACGGCGAGGCCATGGGTATCATCGCCTGGGAAGGTATCCTCATCTTCCTGCTCGTTCTCACGGGCTTCCGTGAGGCCGTTTTCCGTGCGGTTCCCGCCGCCCTCAAGACCGCCATCACGGTGGGCCTGGGTCTCTTCGTCGCCCTCATCGGCCTCGTGAACGCGGGCATCGTGCGCACCGGCGCAACCCCCGTCCAGTTCGGTATTTCGGGGTCGCTCGACGGCTGGCCGGCCCTCGTCTTCGTGTTCGGCCTGTTCCTCATGATGATCCTCTATGTGCGTAAGGTGAAGGGCGCGGTGCTGATCTCGATCATCGCCTCCACGATCCTCGCTGTCATCGTTCAGGCCTTCGCCCACATCGATCGCATTTCCGACACGAACCCGACCGGCTGGGGCCAGACCGTCCCCGAACTCAAGGGATCCCCGATCGCGGTTCCCGTCTTCGACACGCTCGGCAAGGTGGATCTCTTCGGCGGCTTCGGCAAGCTCGGCGTCGTCTCCGTGATCCTGCTGGTCTTCTCGCTCATGCTCGCCGACTTCTTCGACACGATGGGCACCATGGTGGCCGTCGGCGCCGAGGGTAACCTGCTCGACAAGGACGGTAACCCGCCCAAGACCCGCCAGATCCTGATCGTCGACTCCCTGGCCGCGGTGGCCGGCGGTGTTGGTGGCGTTTCCTCGAACACCTCCTACGTCGAGTCCGCCTCGGGCGTCGCCGAGGGTGCTCGTACCGGCCTGGCCTCCGTCGTCACCGGCATCCTGTTCCTGCTGTCGACCTTCCTGGCGCCCCTCGTTGAGCTGGTCCCGACCGAGGCCGCCTCTACGGCCCTCGTGTTCGTCGGCTTCCTCATGATGACCCAGGTGACCGGCATTGACTGGGATTCCAAGGAAGTTGCGATCCCCGCCTTCATGACGATCGCCTTCATGCCCTTCGGTTACTCCGTGTCCGTCGGCATCGGCGTGGGCTTCGTGACCTACGCGGTCATCCAGCTCGTCAAGGGCAAGGCCGCCAAGGTGCACCCGCTCATGTGGCTGGTCTCCGCCCTGTTCGTCATCTACTTCCTGATGGGCCCGATCCAGCGCCTCCTCGGCGTCGGCTGATTCGTCACGCTTCACGCCCTTCCCGCCCCGCCGGAGCCTTCCTCCGGCGGGGCGGTCGTATCCTGGGAAGGTGCACCGATGGGGGCCGGTCGGCGCCGCCAGCACCTGCCTCGTACAGTGCGCGAATTGAGAGAGGGAGGAATGGCATGTCGGCAACGTTTGCATCCATGCGCTACGTGAACTACCGGTACTGGTTCGTCGCCTCCCTCATTGCGTCGACGGGCGTGTGGCTCCAGCGCGTCGCCCAGGACTGGTATGTCCTGACGGTCCTCACCGATCACGACGCGTCGCAGGTTGGCCTCGTGACGGCTCTCCAATTCCTCCCCATCATCCTGTTCTCCGCGTGGGCGGGGGTCCTCGCGGATCGCATCCCGGGGCGCCGTCTCCTGCAGTGTACGCAGACGGGGGTCGGCCTCGTCTCCCTCATCATCGGCATCGTCGTCCTGACGGGGACTGGCGAACTCTGGCACCAGTACATCCTTGCGTTTATCTCGGGCACGATCTCCGCCGTCGATACCCCGGCGCGCCAGGCCTTCGTGGGTGAGCTCGTGCCCCACGAGAAGATGGCGAACGCCGTTGCCCTGAACGCCACCGCCTTCCATACCGCGCGCCTGATCGGCCCAGCCTCCGCGGGCTTGTTCATCGACTGGTGGGGGATCGGCCCGGTCTTTGTGATCGACGCGGTCATGTTCATGGCTCCCGTCATCGCGCTGGCTCTCATGCGCGGCGACCGGCTCTACCCGCGCACGCTGGTCCCGCGCGCCCGCGGCCAGCTGCGCGAGTCCGTGATCTACGTGCACGGTCGCACCGACATCCGCATCATCCTGGCGCTGATCTTCGTCGTCAGTGCCCTGGGCATGAACTTCCAGATGACGAGCGCGCTCATGGCGACGACGGTCTTCGGAAAAGCCGCCGGCTCCTTCGGCATTCTCTCGACCTTCATGGCCTTCGGTTCGATTCTCGGATCCACGGGCGCTGCGCGCCGAGTTCCTCGCCTGCGCACGATTCTCATGGGTGCCGCCTTCTACGGGACCGCCGAGATCCTGCTGGGTCTGTCGCCCTCGTACTGGTGGTTTGCCCTCCTGTCGATCCCCACGGGCTTTGGCATGCTGACGATGAATACGAGTGCGAACGCCCTCGTGCAGACGCGCACCGACTCCGATAAGCGTGGGCGTGTCATGGCCCTGTACTCCCTGGTGTTCCTCGGAGCAACCCCGATCGGATCGCCGCTCATCGGATGGGTGGGCACGACGTTCGGTGCGCGCTGGTCGATCCTGGTTGGCGGTATCGCCTCCCTCGGCATCGCGCTCATCTGCGGGGCGTGGGCGATGATCCACTGGAAGGGACGCGTTGTGCGACGTCGGACCTTCCCGTGGGTCGGTATCGAGGCGGATTCGTCCGTGGACGCGCCGCGCCGCTCGGTCGACCCGCTCTGATTGGTCCCCGGCGAGGAGCTAGAGCACGCGCTCCAGGCAGTAGTCGATGCACGCCAGGAGAGCCTCCACGTCCCCGATCTCCACGCTCGGCCACGTGCCAATGCGCAGCTGATTGGCGCCCACGCCGCGGTAGGCGCCGATGTCGACGATCCCTCGCGCGCGTAGGTACGCCGCCAGCTCGGAGGCGCTCACGGCCTCGTCGATCTCGATCGTGGCGGTCACGGGGGAGCGCCAGGCCGGATTCTCGACGAAGGGGCGCGCCGCCAGGTTGGCTTCGGCCCAGTCGTAGATGAGGGACGAGGCCTGGGCGCAGTGGGCGCTCACGGCCTCCATGCCGCCGCGCTCGTTGAGCCACGCGACCTGGCGCTGCGCCATGATGATCGTCGCAACCGCGGGCGTGTTGAGGGTTTGGTCCTTGCGCGAGTTGTCGATGGCGGCGGACAGGGACAGGAACGGGGGGATCCAGCGCCCGCCGGGGGAGGCCTCGATGCGGCGGGCTCGCTCGATGGCGGCGGGGGAGAGAATAGCGACCCAGAGGCCGCCGTCCGATCCGAGGCTTTTTTGCAGGGAGAAGTAGTAGGCGTCGACCTGGGTGAGGTCGATCGGCGCGGCGCCTGCGATGGAGGTGCCGTCGACGAGGGTGAGTGCTCCCGGGGCGTCGACGCGGTAGACGGGGGAGGTTACGCCGGTTGAGGTCTCGTTGTGGGGGTAGGCGTAGGCGTCGACGCCCTGCTCAGGGTCGCGAGGAGCGAGCGTGACCAGGGAGCCGGCCCGTGCCTCGTCGATGAGGGGGGAGGCGAGGTGGGGTGCGCGCTTCGCCGAGGCGGCGAACTTCGCGCCGAAGGCGCCCCAGGAGCCGAAGGCGGCGCGCGAGGAGATGAGGCAGGCGCAGGCGGCGTCCCAGAAGGCGGAGGCGCCGCCGTTGCCGAGCACGACCTCGTAGCCGTCGGGCACGTTCAGGAGGGCGCGCAGGCCCTCTTTCAGGTCGGCGACGACGCGGCGCACGGGGGCCGCGCGGTGGGAGGTGCCCATGAGGAGGGGAGTAAAGAGGGCTTCGAGCTGGTCGGTGCGCACCTTGGAGGGGCCGCAGCCGAAGCGTCCGTCGGCGGGCAGGAGAGCCGGGGCAATGTCGGGGAAATCCACCATGACAACAGCCTAACCCCGCGCTCGCCGGTATTTCCATCACGCCCATTAATCGAATTGTCGTGAAGAACGACACGTTACGACGCGCATTTTTTCGCGTCATTGTGTCGTTTCTTTCCAGACAACAAAGGTCACCCTATCCTGGTGTTCGTAGGTGCCCCTTGAAGGAGGACGACGTGGCAGACCTGATTGACACCACCGAGATGTATCTCAAGACCATTCTTGAGCTCGAGGAAGACGGGGTGACGCCCCTGCGCGCCCGGATCGTGGATCGCCTGGGCCATTCGGGTCCGACCGTCTCGCAGACGGTGGCACGCATGGAGCGAGACGGCCTGCTGCACGTGATGGGGGACCGGCGCCTGGAGCTGACGGAGGCGGGGCGCGCCCGCGCGACGGAGGTGCTGCGCAAGCATCGACTCGCCGAGCGTCTCCTCCTGGACGTCATTGGCATGGAGTGGGCGCAGGTTCACGACGAGGCCTGCCGCTGGGAGCACGTGATGAGCGACGCCGTCGAGGCGCGGCTGGTGGACTTGCTCTCCAATCCGACCGTGGATCCCTACGGCAATCCGTTGCCCGGCGTGGATGGGGCGGAGCGCCTGCACTCCGCCGAGCTGGCGGTGCGCTCGCTCGAGTCCGGCGTTTTGACCCTGGGGCGTATCGGCGAGCCGATCCAGGCTGACGCTGAGTTGCTGGCGTCCTTCGACGAGCTGGGGCTGCGCCCGGGGGAACGCGTGGCCCTGTCTGCTCACGGGGACGTCGTGCGCGTAGCCGCGTTGGATGGCTCCGGCGAGGTCAGCGGTTACCTGACGCTTCCGATGGCGTTGGCCGCTCATCTGTTCGTGCGCGGGGAGTGACCTTCTCGGAGTGACCTTCTCGGAGTGACGAGGCCGGGGCCCGGTGGGGTCTCGGCCTTCGTTGTGCGGGGACAAGCGAGCGTCTCGCATCGCGAAACGGGTGTGACGAGTTTCCGATAGGGGGAGTTTTCCCTGATATAGTCAGGCACAAATGTCACGAAATGGTAACGGCGGGGTGTGGAGGCGTTACCGGAACGTGACATTGACCGGCCGTGCAGGCTATAGTGAATACCGGTCACCAGACCAACCGCCCATTCGGTACCCGAAGTGAGACAACGAATGGGACGGAAAAAGCGTCTCACGCGGGGAACCCATCACCGGCTCCTCGTAGCCTTGGGGTGAAGCTCGCACGCCGAGCCGGGCCTCCCGCCCGAACCCGACAGCTAACCTCGCAGGGAAACAGGGAGAAAACGAGTGAAGACTTCTAAGCCTACTCCGCGTCACCGCCAGGCACGCCGCCCGCTGACCGCTTCCGTGGTCGAGGGTGTGGCCACCACGAACGCCGCTCGCCCGATCGCCTTCGCGTCGGCCGCCGGTGTTGCACTGACCGCGATCGCCGCCGGTGTTGCGAACGCCGCCCCGGCCGTGCCCCAGTCTGAACCGCAGAGCGCCGACCTGAACACCACGACGATCGCCGTCGACGAGGTCACGACGGTCGAGGTCCCCGATATCGCGTGGACCGCCGAGGACGACGCCGCCGAGTCCATCACGGCTGAGGCTCCCCGCGCCCCCGAGCCGACCCCGGCTCCCGCCGCCGCGAGCGAGTCCAACACCTCCGACTCCGCCGCCTCGCGCTCCGAGACCCGCGATGACGTCACCTCGAGCGACACCTCCGCCCGCCAGGCCGCCGTGAACGCAGCCGGCTCGGACATCGTGTCCGTCGCCCTGGGCCTGACCGGCATCCCCTACGTCTACGGTGGCGAGACCCTCGCCGGCCTGGACTGCTCCGGCCTGGTCAAGTACGCCTACGCGGCCGCCGGCATTAACCTGCCGCACTCCTCGTCCGCGCAGACCGCTGGCGGCACCATCGTCTCCGACCCGCAGCCCGGCGACATCGTGTCCTACCCCGGCCACGTCGCCATCTACATCGGCAACGGCCAGATGGTTGAGGCGACGGTCCCCGGCCGCCTCTCCCAGATCTCGCCTGTGCGCGGTGGCGCGACCTACGTGCGCTACTGAGTCGCAAGACCTTTCGGTGATCGCCGCAGCCCCTCGGGGCCGCGGCGATCATCTTTTCTTCTCGGCTTGGGGTTTCGCACACCGTCAAAATGCGGCACAATATAAGTGACTGCCACCACGAGGAGGACATGATGAGTTCCACCGAAGTCATTCTGGTCGGTGTCGATGGCTCGAAGGAGAGCCTTGCCGCCGTCACCTGGGCCGCCGACCGCGGCGCGCGCACCGGAGCGCGCATCCACTGCCTGTGCACCTACGCGCTGGCCTCCTACTCAGCTGCCGCCCTCGACGGTGGATACGCCGTCCTCGACGACGAAGCCCTCAAAGCGGGCGCCGAGCAGGTCGTCGAAGAAGCCAAGGCGGTGGCACGCGAACGCGGCGCCACGCACGTGTCCGGATCCACGGAGCCGGGCGATCCCGCCGGGGTGCTCATCGACTTCTCCGCCGAAGTTGACATGATCGTCGTCGGGTCGCGAGGGGGCGGCGGCTTCGCCGATCGCCTCCTGGGCACGGTCTCCTCGGCCCTGCCCGCGCACGCCAAGTGCCCGGTCGTCGTGGTTCCGCGCCACACCTCGGGCAAGAAGTTCACGCCCGTCGAGCGCGTCGTCGTCGGCATCGACGGCACCGAACAGCCCTCCTGCGCCCTCAAGAGCGCGATCGCCGAGGCGCGTGTCTGGGGTGCGCGCGTCACCGCCGTCTCCGCCGTCCCCATCGCCGTCGGCCCCTCCGTCATGGCGTGGACCCCAACCGGCGTCGACCACTCGGCGCTGCTCGCCCAGGTCCGCGAGGGCATGGACGCGGCCATCGACGCCGCCCTCGACGGCGACGACATGCACGTGTCGCGTCACGCCCTCGACGGCTCCGCGGCCTCGCTGCTCATCGAGTTCTCCACCGCCGTCGACCTGGTCGTCGTCGGCACCCGCGGACGCGGCGGCGTGGCCGGCGTGCTCCTCGGTTCGACCTCGCAGACGGTCCTCCACCACTCGACCTGCCCCGTCATGGTCGTCCCCTCCGCCCACCTGGGCGAGGGCACAACCGCCGTCCACACGGAGTGGGAACGTCGTTAACGAGCCTCCGACCGGGCCGGGGTGACCACGCGGGTGCCCCGGCCTCGTCCGTGCGCGTCCAGTCCGTGATATCCCACGCGCGAGGCTCGGGTCGCGCGACGCGGCGGCGCCCACTTTGCTAGAGTTGGCCCGGACAAAGTGTCACGCCCTCGTAGCTCAGGGGATAGAGCACCGCTCTCCTAAAGCGGGTGTCGGACGTTCGAATCGTCTCGGGGGCACTGTGAGGGGACCTCATGCGTAACGCCATCGGATATATCGTGACCGTCGTGGCCGCCCTGTGCTGGGGTGCTTCCGGGGTCTCCGCCGACTATCTGATGACGTCCCACGGCGTCGAACTGCCCCTCGTCAGCTTCTTCCGCATGTTTACGGCTGGCATCCTCATCCTCGGCTGTGCGCTCGCCCGCTCGCGCAGGATCACCACCCAACACCGCGAGCTGGTGACAACGAGGCGTAACTGGCTTCCGCTCGTCTCCTACGCCATCTTCGGCCTGGCGGCCTGCCAACTCAGCTACATGAGCGTCATCCGCGCCTCCAACGCTGGCACCGGCACCGTCCTGCAATACCTGGGTCTCATCCTCATTGTCGTGTGGGTATGCCTGAGCCACCGGCGCTGGCCGCGTGCCTCCGAACTGATCGCCATGATCCTGGCACTGATCGGTACGTTCCTACTGTCCACGCACGGTACCCCAGGCACCCTCGCCCTGACCCCCGTGACCCTCGCGTGGGGTGGCGTCGCCGCCCTCACCCTGGCAACCTACACGCTGCTACCCGCCCGCCTCATCGCCGCATACGGTGCCGAACTCGTCGTCGGCTACGGCCTGGCCATCGCCGGAGCCGGGGTCGGCACCGTCGGGCGAGTCTGGCGCTACTCGATCACGTGGACGCCCGCCGTCATCCTTGCCATGACAATCACCGTCGTGCTGGGCACCGCCGTCGCCTTCACCGCCTACCTGTGGGGCGTCGACTGCATCGGACCCGTGCGCGCCAGCCTCGTCGGCTGCGCCGAACCCATCGCGGCGACCGTGTTCTCCGCCCTCATCATGGGAAGCTCCTACACGGGTGCCGACATCGTCGGCACGGCCCTCATCGTCAGTGCCGTTGTGACCATTTCCGTTGTCGACCTCATCCGGGCGCGCCGCGTCACACAATAAGGCGGTGCTGCCGTAGGGTTGAATCGTGGTTCCTAGTATCTTTTCGCGCCGTACCGCCCCCGAATCCGAGGCCCCCGAGGCCTGGTCCACATCGACGCACTCGAACACCCTTGTCGGTCAGGCGCGCTCCGCGTGGCGCACACGACTCGAGGAGACCATCGCTGCTGACAACAAAAAACTGCCGACGCTTTCGCTCACCGAGGCCCACCCCGGCGGCCTCGCCCAGCTCTTCACCGAGCACCCCATCCGCCTGAGCCTGCTCATCCGCGAACCCATCGCCCTGGGCCGCGCGCTCGACCGCGCCCGCGCGATCATCGCCCGCTCTGAGAAACGCGCCGCCAGCCACGGAACCGGCCCGATCCACCTGGCCATTGGAACCGCCACGTGGCGCCACGGCACCGAACTCATCACCGCGCCCGCCCTGCTACGCCCCGTACGCCTCGTGCGCCGCAACGACGACGTCCTCATCGCCATGGGGCATGGTGCCCTCCTGACACCCGAGCTCGAAAATGCCCTGCGCGCGGCCGGAGAAGACATCGACGGACGCGATATTCTCGCCCAGGCCAGTGGACACCACGGGTTCTCCTCTTCGCAGGCCATGAGCGCCCTGCGCCAGGCATGCAGCGTCCTCAACCGCTTTGAGCTGCGCGACGAATTAGTCATCGGCCTCTTCATCCACCCCGCCGGCCCCCTCGCCGCCAGCCTCGACACCGACGTCGAGGCCCTGGCTGACTCCGCGGTTATCCGCGCGCTCGCGGGCGACCAGGACGCTCGCCGAGAGCTGACCGCCACGCCGCTCACGCGCAATCCCGGCGACCGCGACCCGTGGGCCGAAAAGGGGATCGGCGACCTGCTCCCCACTCAGCAGGACGCGGTCGAGGCCGCATCCGATGGCCGCAGCGTCCTCATCGACGTGCCCGCATACGCCGACGACGCCTCCATCGTCGCCGCCATCCTCGCGGATGCGGCTGCCACCGGGCACTCCATCCTGCACGTGTCCACCGCACCCTCGCGCTCGATTGCCGCCTACTCGCGCCTAGCCGACCTGGGCCTGTCCGACATCATCGCCAACATCGACGGATACTCCGACGCGCGGCGCAGCCTTGCCCCGCGCGTCAAGGAAGCAATGGACGACATGGCTCCCGTCGTCGACCAGGTGAGCGTCGACGCGATGCGCGCCCGTCTGCGCCACGTGCGTTCCTCGCTGAGTTCCTATGCGAAGGCCCTGCACGAACCCTACGGACGCTTCGGCGTATGCGCGGCCGATGCCCTGCGTGCGCTCACCGACCTCACCAGCAGCGAGGGCGCGCCCACGACCCGCGTCCGCCTGTCTGATCAGACCCTCTTCGAGATCGCCATGGACCAGGGCAAGTCCGCCCGCGCCCTCCTCCGCGAGGCCATCGCCTCCGGACGCCTGACCGGGGGCGCATCCTCCGCCTGGGCAAAGGCCATCCTGACCTCCGACGAACAGGCCTCCGATGCCCTCACGCGCGTCAACCGCCTGTCCCAAACGCTGCCCGAGCTGCGTGTCTACATGTCCTCCGTCGCTGGCGAGGCCGGTATCAAGCCCGCGGGCACCCTCGCCCAGTGGGACCGCCAGCTCGCCATGTTCGACGGAATCGCCGACGTCCTCGACGTCTTCAAGCCCCGCGTGTTCGAACGCAGCGCCGCTGACATGGTGATCGCTACCGCCCCCAAGCAGTGGCGCAAGGACCACGGCATTGCCATGAGCCGAGCCAAGCGCACCCGCCTGGTCAAACAGGCCCAAGACCTCGTCCGCCCCGGCGTCCACGTGCCCGACCTGCACCGTGCTCTCATCCGCGTTCAAGAACGCCGCGATGCCTGGTGCGCCGTGTGCGGCGACGACTCCTGGCCGATTCTGCCCGCTAAAATCGGCGAAATCTCAGCCCTGACCGACTCCGTGCGCGACGACCTCGACGCCATCGCCCCCGTGTTCGTGGACGAAGAACCGGACCTGGTCGCCACCCACGTGCAGCGCCTGTCCACCCTCATTGAACGCTGGGCCGGCGACACGAGCACCGCCCGCGAGATCCCCGCCCGCCTGGAGATGCGTTCGCGCCTGGCAGCCCACGGCCTCGACGCCCTTGCCCAGGACCTCGCCGACCGACGTGTCGACGAATCCCAGATCGACACCGAACTTGACCTGGCCTGGTGGGCCTCCCTGCTGCGTTCCATGCTGGCCTCCCAGCCCGCCCTCGGCGGCCTCGACCCTGCCTCCCTTGAAGACCTCGCCCGCGAAGGCCGTGAGCTCGACGAAGCCCAGGTCGCGTCGCTCATCCCGCAGGCCATCACCGGCGTGCGCAGAATCCGCGCCAACGCCCTCGCCGCGAGGCCCAGACAGTACGAGGCACTGCGCGAACTCCTCGAAGACGGGCGCGCGCCCTCCGACCTCGAGCTGCTCATCGCCTACCCGCTCGTGCGCCACCTCCTGCCCGTCCTCATGACGGTCCCCGCCATGGTGCCCATGCTCGCACCCACCGGGCGTACCGTCGACATCGTCGTGCTCGACGGCGCAGACGGCCTGCCCCTCGCCGAACTCGCGCCCATCATCGCGCGCGGCCACCAGCTGGTCGTCATCGACGACCTCGCCGCCGCCTCCGAAGGCGGTGCCACTCGCGCGCTCGCCGACGTCCTGCCTACCCTGCGCGTCGACCCCGGCCCGCGCCGCCTCAACGACCAGGTCGCGCTGCTCCTCGCTCGCTACGGCTACGAGCACGCCGGCATCCCCGTGCCGTGGACCGCCGCGAACGCTCCCGTATCCGCGCGCTGGGTCGAGGCCACCGGCATGCCCGCCCCCGGTGCCCACGCCATCGAATCGACGTCCGCGGAGGTCCGAGCCGTCGTCGACGCCGTCATCGAGCACGCCGTCGAATCCCCCGAACGGTCCCTCGCCGTTGTCGCCCTGTCCGACCGCCACGCCAAGCGCATCTCCGAGGCCCTGGCAGCCGTGCGCTCGAAGGAACCCGGGCTGGCCTCCTTCTTCGACCCAGCAACGCCCGAACCTTTCGTCGTCATCGGCCCGCAGCAGGCCCTCGGCCTGACGCGCGAGTCCCTGATCCTGTCCGTCGGCTTCGCGAAAACTCCGCACCGTCGCGTCATCCACGACTTCGGGATCCTCTCCACCGAGAAGGGAGCCGACGCGCTCGCTGAGGTCCTCCGCATCGTGCGCGGCGACCTTACGCTCGTGTCCTCACTGCGCTCCGACGAAATCGACCGCGACCGGTTGCACCACGAGGGTTCCCGGATGCTCGTCGACCTCCTCGAGATCGCCGAGGGGCACGCGGGCGAAGGAATGGACGCCTGGCCGGTCCTCGCCGGCGAACCCGACCGACTCCTCGTCGACCTGGCGGACCACCTCTACTCCCGAGGCCTCGAAGTCGTCGCCAACGTCGGCATTCCCGGCGGCATGCGTGTCCCACTGGCCATCGGACACCCCGCCTCGCCCGGCCGCCTCCTACTCGCCATCCTCACCGACGACGAGGAATACCTGTCCGAGCCCAGCCAGCGCGTGCGCGACCGCGCCCGTCCACGCTGGCTCGAGGCCCAGGGCTGGCGCGTCTACACCGCCCTGTCCATGGCTTTGTTCATTGACCCGGAGAAGGAGGCCTCGACGATCGTCGACGCCGTCCTGGACGCCCTCGAGGAGCTCAACACCCACGAGGAGGCGCCCGCCGTCGAGGTGCCCGAGCACGTGAGTGACGACGACGCCTCGGAGGAAGCAGTCGCCGCGGGCGACCAGCCCGACTCGGCGCGCGCTGAGGGCGGCGACCGGCCCGTCGGCGAGGCCTCGGACGAGGCACCGGGTGATGCGTCGGGTGAGACGTCGGGCGAGGGGGCTGGTGAGGCCGCACCCGCTTCGCCGCGCATGCCCATGCTCGACGAAGACCTCGACGAGGAGTCCCAGCGCCGCAAGAAAGCCGACGAGGACACGACCGGCATGCTGCTGGCCATCACACGCAAGGAACGCGCGTCCGAGGAAAACCGCGGACCCCGCCCGGCGATCGCGAAGGGCCTGCCGCTGGCGGCCTATTCCGACGACCAGCTCGATGAGATGGCCGCATGGGTGCGCTCGGACGGCGTCGAACGGACCGACCTGGAAACCGCAGAGGAGCTGCGCGAGGCCCTGGGTATCACGCGCCGCGGCTTCCAGTCGGACGCGGTCCTCGGCAACGTCGTGCGTCGCACCCGGCCCGCCGCCCCGCACGCCGACGAGGCCGGGGAGCCTGGCGAGCAGGAGCCCGGCGACCAGGAGCCCGGCGATGAGTGAGGCCCCTCGCAAGCGCCGTCGCGTCGCGCGCTTCGTCTCCGAGGTGGACCGGCGCCTCATCGCCGAAGGACTGCCGCCTTCGTGGGAGGATCGCGTGCGGCCCGAGGACACGCGCCCGGGCTCCATGGCAGATTCCCCCGACCGAGGCGATGGCGCCAACGACGCGCGCCTGCTGGCTAACGTGCCCCCGCACGCCCAGGCGCGCGCGTAGGACGTCCGTGCCGCGAGCCGCACCGGGGCGTCGATCCGATGAACATGCTCCGGTTATGCGGCCCGTGGCGTGTAGGACCCTGCGACGTGTAGAGCCCTGCGACGTGTAGAACCCTGACATGGTTTCCCAACAATGTCGCACGTAATTCCCCTACGCTTCATTCAAACTTTGAAACCAGGTTGTTGGTATTCCAACGTTTTCTCGTGGTGCTCAAAAGTGACCGGGTTAAATTACGTGCGAGATTTGTGGGGAAGCGTGCGCGATCGGGCACTTCAGTGGGGTGTCGGTGGGGTGAGAGAGTCAGCCGGGCACTAGGCCACAGTGGTGCTCTCGTGTGGTGTTAATACAAAAGCGGCGGGGCCGATGCGTGCATCGGCCCCGCCATCCCTCGCAACGAGGGGAATAATCAGGCGCGGTCGCCCTTGGCGAGGGAGTCACGGATCTCTGTGAGGAGCTTGACCTCGTCGGAGATCTCCTTGGGGGCCTCATCCTCGGTCTTCTTGCGCATCTTGGCGAAGTAGTTCATCGGGACGACGATGAAGAAGTACACGGCGAAGGCGATGAGCAGGAAGTTGATGATGGCGGTAATCAGAGCGCCGAAGAGGATCTGCGAGTCGCCGATGGTGAGGATGAAGGACTTGCTGAAGTCCGCCTTGCCGAAGAGAGCGCCGATCGCGGGGTTGAGGATGTCGGCCACAAGTTTGTCGACGATGTCCTTGAAGGCGTTACCGATGATGATACCAACGGCCATCTCAACGACGTTGCCGCGAGCGATGAATTCCTTGAAGCCCTTAAGCATGGGTTCTCCTGTGTGAAAGGTCGGCTTTGCCGACGAGTCTGAATCGCCGAAAGCTTCGGCGCGGCGGGCGGGAGCCGCCGGGGCTGGCGCCGCGCGGGCGCGCTGTTACCACGGAGAACATTAGGGGGACCTTCGTCTTAACGACAGTGTTTAGAGGGTAATCTTCGTCGCACTTTCTGTAATTCGGTCAGGCGTTACTGAAATGGCGCCGAAAAGGGCGCCCTGAGATGTGCATGACAAACGTCTGGCATCGCGTCAGGCGTGCCGCACGGGAATGTGGAGTGTTCGCGTGGGGGTGATGATCGCGTCGATGGGAACGTCGTGAGGCTCGCGAGGGATCCGGCCGCCGGCGAGCACCTCGTCGTCGAAGACGACGGCCACGATCGGAGCCGAGGGGGCGCGGTGGGGCAGCGTTCGGTCGTACCACCCGCCGCCCTGCCCCAGCCTCGTCCCGTCCTCGCTCGCCGCCAGCGCGGGAATGAGGATCAGGTCGGCGCCCGCCAGCGCTTGCAATCCGAGGGCCTCGCCGGCCGGCTGAGCGGGAGGGGGCCCCGGGGTCGCCAGCGCGGAACCGGCTTCCCACAGTCCCCAACGCGGCTCACCCAGGGCATCCCCGGCCTCGTCGAGGAGGACGGGCAGGAGCGCGCGGGGGAACAATCCGAGCGCGAGGGACATGTCGGGCTCTAGGGGGGTGGAGACGAAGAGCGCGGGCAGCGTGACGCCGCCCATCGACGAGGCCAGGGCGCGTACCTGGGAGGCGATCCCCTCGGCCTCGGAGCGGTGACGCACGGGTAGGGGAGCTTGGTCAGTATGTGACGACCGTGCGCCCATCTGGGGCCTGGAGAGTGCTCGGCGAGCCCTGCGACGGCCTCGGATCTCCGCGCGGAGAGTTGTTTTTGTGGCCA
>ERZ772912.673-NODE-673-length-14837-cov-2.899878_pt1 | contig 14837 bp, 16 predicted proteins | sample MGYA00512119_ERZ772912 | MGnify/ENA primary metagenome ERZ772912 (study PRJEB29015, sample SAMEA2738048) | human oral metagenome | biome: human oral; feature: human-associated habitat; material: saliva | place: China | collected 2230 ...
GCCCTTCTGGAGCTATTGGAAGGACAGGGGCGTCAGGTCAATTATGGTCTAACAGTGAGATCGCAGAATACTTTGGCGGAACCGCTTAGACGAGGAGCGCTGCATAATGCCGGACAGAAATCTCATCGAGATAGGCGTGACTGTTGCACAGATGGCAGTCGGCATGCATCTCTTCGCGAGCGGCGTTTTAAGGAGGGAGCATCTCCTTGTGAAGCCCCTTCTAGCCGGCATTGCCCTCCTTCTTCTCCTCATGGCAGCATTCCCGATCTCCAGCGCCAGCCCCAGACTTGTTCATCCATCAGGCTACGATGAGCTGGCAGAAGCCATCCTTATCGCTCTGTTCTAGTCTTTGGCGCTCCTTGCCTCTGCCCTCTTCATCCACTCCTTCCGGGATGCAGGGCTTTGGCCCACCATCTACTGTGCTGTTGCCGGCTACATGCTCCAGAACCTCTCGAGCGGCCTGGCAGATGCCGTCGAGCTCGCACCTACCATCGCAATCGAAATTGCCCTCTGCGCCGCCGCCTATCTTGCAGCATGGCCGCTGCTTGTCCGTCCTGTCCGCAAGAGCGGCCTTGCCGCCTCGAGCGACCAGGACACCCTGGCCCTTCTCGCAATGATCCTCTTTGCTGTCATCCTCTTCGATATGGTCAACAAGGAGCTGGCAACCCTTTCCGTGCCTCTTTCCCTCCTTCTTGCCCTGAAGCTCATCCATGCCATCGTCTGCGTCGCCCTTCTTGTCATGGGCTTCGACTTCCTCATAGCCAGACGCTCGAGAGAAGAGGCTACGCTCACCGAAAGCATGCTGGCGGCGGAGCGACGCCAGTACCAGCTGTCGCGCGAGAACATCGATGCAATCAATGTGAAGTGCCACGACATCCGCCATCAGATCTGCCATCTCGCTGATGGCGGGAGCTCAGTCACAAGGCAGGCGCTCGACGAGCTCTCCCATGAGGTAGCGGTCTATGACACGCAGGTCAGGACCGGAAACGATGCGCTCGATACAATCCTTTCGGAGAAGGGGCTCATCTGCGAGAGGAAGCAGATCCCGTTCCGCTGCATCGCCGATGGCGACGCGCTTTCATTCATGCAGCCGGTGGATATCTATGCCCTCTTCGGAAATGCCGTGGAAAACGCTATTGAGGCATCGGAAAGCCTTCCCCCGGACCAGCGCGATATCTCGCTTGCCATGCGAAGGACCGCTGGCATAGTATCGATCCATATCGAGAACAGGTTTTCTGGCACGGTGAGCTTCGGAGCAGACGGGCTTCCCTCCACGACAAAGCAGGACAGACAGAACCACGGTTCGGCACGCAGAGCATCCTTCTCACGGCTGAGCGCTATGGCGGAACCGTTGCCATGAAGGGAGAGGAGGGCGTGTTCCACCTGAATGTCCTGATTCCGCAGCCAGAATAGCTGAATTCCTGGATGGTATGTTATCCAGATATCTGCATCATCGCTCTTCAGCATGGCACAGCGCCGCATGCCTTGATGGGGGATGCGGCGCTGCAGGTGTTCCAGACAAGTGTCTGCAGGCTAGCAATCAGGCAATCAGCGCAAGGCCATTCATTGCGGCAAGAGCCACGCCCACGGCAATCAGGATCAGCTTTCCGAGCGAAGCCTCATGGGCGCGTACGGCCCAGCCCACAAGCGCGAGGATGGCTGCGCTCACGGCAAGCACAGCCGGCACGCCGCAAGAGAGCTGCTTTGCCGCTTCGACATTGAGCGAGACCATCATCACGGCAATCGTGAGCAAGATCCCTCCGATGACAGGACGGATATAGCGCCTGATGGCATCGAAAGCCGGAATCTTCTCGAGCCGGTCATAGGCATAGTAGGCAAAGAGGAAGGTGAGGCCGGAGATGCCGACACCGATTCCGAAGCCGGCGACTGCCGTGAGCAGCGCAGCGGCGCTCCCCCAGGCCTCGCCGACCAGATAGCCGACACCGACAAGGACCTTGCAGATGATGGATCCAGGCATGGCATTGGATACCGTCACGACCTGCCCATAGTAGGCAGCGTTCGAGACCATGCCGGAATCCACGAACATCCCCTGCCCAAATGCCAGGTAGGCATCGCCGCCTCCGAAAGACATGAGCACCGAGAGCGCCGAGCGCGCTGCGAACTCGAATGCCTGGGGGTAGACGATGAGCACTGGAATGATGCAGGCTGCGATAAAGGCAAGCCAGGCAAGCGCTTCATGGGGAAGCTTCTTGAAAGAGCCGGAATCTGATCTTTCAAGGGCACCCGATTCATGCGCGCTCGCAGCGAGTCCCCAGGCTGCAAGAGCGACCATGGCAGCCCGCAGCACATGGGAAGGCAGAGCTCCCAAGCTTGCGGAGAATGCACGGGAGGCCAGATATGCGCCAGCTACAGCGAGTGCCGCTGCCATGCGCAGATGACCTTTTCGGCCCTCGGCCTTTCCCCGCGTGAAGAGCACCGCAAAGAAGAAGGCACCTAGGACATCGAGCGTCGAGACCCGCGGAAGCGTGATGCTCCCCAAGCCAAGCTCGCCTGCAATCTTTGCGATCTTTCCTCCGCAGGTCATAAGAAACGAGGTAGCAAGAAGTGCGGTCGAGACTGCACGGGAACGTGTGGCTGCCCGCCTTCCGCGGATCTCTCCCACTGCATAGGAGATAAGCACATAGGCGATGAGCATGCTCACACCTACCGATGCCATATGCATCTGATTGATTGCGGTGGCGGAAGCCGATGAGAAGAGCGAGATGAACACAAGTGCAAGGAGCGCTCCCGGAAGCCCCATGCCCACAGCTCCTACAATCATGCCGGGGATTCCGGCAACCTTGCGTCCTACGTCTGATGCAACCTCGACCGGAAGGGCACCGCTCGTGATATTGGCGACAACGACCTCGCGGTCGAACTCTTCCTTCGTGATGAGGCCATCGCCTCTGACGACCTCACGCTCAATGACAGGCACGAGCGCATTGCCCCCGCCAAAGCCGATGAGGCCTATCCTTGCCATAGACGCAAACAGCTTCCCGCACTTGGCAATACGGCCCGAGCGCGCACAGACCTCGCACGCTACTGTCGAGATGTCATATACGGTATCCACGCGCACCACGCTCCTCAGGTATCCAAAGCTGCAGCGTCCCGACTGCGCCCATCCCCTGCTTCAAGACTGCATGGCTGGTCTGGCGCTTTCTTTAAAGGTAATCGTGCCGGTAGGATTAAAGAAGGCACCGGATTCCCGACGCTAGCGTTCGTCCTGGGCGAACCTTGCAGGATTCAGTGGCAGTAAGCTCCTGGCATCTCTTGAGGAAGCTGCCAGGACCGCATGCCTTCATTGCATGCGGTCCTGGCCGTAGTGCATATTGAACTGCTCAAAGGCTTGGAATCATGCTGAGGCCTTCGGCAGCAACAGGGCAATGACGGAAGGCTACTCTTCAGACTCAGCAGGCAGTTTGCCCAGCGCCTGGTCGAAATCGGCAATGAGGTCCTCGCAGTCTTCGATGCCGACGCTGACGCGTACCAGGTCGTCATACACCCCGGATGCAAGCTGGGCTGCCCTGCCAAGGTGCGCCGCAATCGTCGTTGCCGGATGGACGGCAAGGGTGCGCGCATCGCCGATATTCGAGACAATCGATACGAGATCAAGGCTGTCAAGCATGGCAAATGCCTGCTTCCGAGCCTGAGCGTGAGGATGCCACCATACCTGTCTTTGAACTGCCTTTTGGCAAGCTCATGGCCCTCATGGGAAGAAAGACCCGGATAGCGCACCTGGAGCTCCGGCACCTTGCCAGAGGATGCAAGCTCATCGAGATGGGCTGCGAGCCTGAGCGCATTGCTGCAGATGCGGTCCATGTGCAGATCGAGCGTCTCGACGCCTATCTGCATATAGAAGGCCGTCTGTGGCGCCATTGCAGCACCGAGCGCAGGGCTGACATCGCTTCTGAGGCCCGGGAGGATAGCGAGCTTGCCAAAGCGGCTGAACTTTGCCAGGGCAGGATAGCGCTCGAAGTCCCAGGCGAAGCGCCCTGAGACCGTGAGCGTGCCTCCAATAGAGTCTGAGAAGCCATTGATGTATTTGCTCGTGGAATGCACGACGAGGTCGGCACCAAGATCGATGGGCCTCACGAGACACGGCGTCGCGACCGTATTGTCGATGAGAAGGGGCACGGCGTGCCCGTGTGCCACACGGGTGATTCCCCCGATATCCGCAACATCGAGACGCGGGTTTTCTATCGTCTCGACATATGTCACCTTGACGCGAGGAGCTGCCTCCTCGAGAGCGGCAGCGAAGTCGTCTGGAGCAGAGCTCTTCGCGAAGCGGACCTCGACACCGAGGCGGTCAAGCAGGAAGAGCAGTTCGACCGTGCCTCCATAGAGCGCAGGCGCTGCCACGATCACATCCCCTGCCTGGACGAGGGTCATGAAGGCTGCCGTAAGCGCACCCATGCCCGAGGTATAGGCCACGGTCGCTGCTCCGCCCTCGAGCTGGTTCACTGTACGCTCGAAGGCGGCAACGGTCGGATTGGCAACACGCGAATCCAGGCTTCCTGTTGGCAAAGACCTCAGCCTGCTCCTCTGCACTCGCAAACGAGAGTGCGCTCACCTGCGCTATCTCAGGAAGCGTCGCCCTGCTTGCATTGGGCGGTGCCCCTGCTGGATGCAGGATCCGCGTCGTGAGGCCCTGCTTTCTGGGCGTTCCTCCGGTCATAGCGAAGCGCCCAGATCGGCCGCGGCATCGGAAGCGCTCATGCGGCGCACATAATCCGCAATGGCGGCAGGATCTGTTCCGACCTCCGCCTGCCATCCACGGAACACGAGGTTGTCCGAGCGCCTTGGCAGCGCATCGTGCACTTCAGGCGCAAGCGCCAGAAGGACGGTCACGCCGGCACGATTGAGATGTGCCACGACCTCTGCCGGATGAGATTCGGGGCCAGGCTGATAGAGATAGGCGTCCAACCCCTCGGCGACAAGGCGGTGCTCGATATCCTTCACCTGGTCGAGCGTGAAAGTGCCGCTCTCTGCATCAGCTGCTGCGCCAGATGCAAGCGGGAACTCGACGGTTATGCCGGCATGGCCCTTGAGCACCATGCGGAGGTGGCTGTCTGCCGAAGATCCTTGCCCTGCATCCTGATCGTCGACACGCTCCACGACACCGCAGGCGCTTGTCGCGTTCGTGATGCGGTCGATCAAGATCAGCTCGCCCATCGTGCGATGGCGCTTGAACTCGTCCACGACGATAGGCTCCGTGAAGGCGAGCTGCACGACCGCAATCTCGTTCTTCGAGAGCCTGTCAGCCTTCTTGCGCTCGCCGGTATTCACATCGATGGCATAGAGGATGCTCGTGAGGGCGCCGGGGATCTCCTTCGTGCCAAGGAGCACATAGAAGTCGCGGCCCAAAGAGAGCGGCTTGTCATCCATCCACAGGACAGTCGCCAGCACGGAAGAGGCGACCTTGAGCCCTGCCCCGCGCTCCAGGACACAGCCGCGCGACACGTCAACCTCTCGATCGAGCTGGATCGTGGCTGGATCTCCGAAGCTGGCCTTTTCCGCAGGGCTGCCTGCCACCAGGATGCTCTTCACATGTGCATGCTCGCCGCTCGGCAGCACTGTCAGCTCGTCCCCGACAGAAACCTCGTCGGCCTCCACCTGGCCCTGGAAGCCACGGAACGTATGGTCAGGACGGCTCACGCGCTGCACTGGCAGATAGAAGCCCTCTCCGAGAGATCCGGTGTCTGCATCGACCGTCTCGAGATAGCCAAGGAGCGGCAGTCCCTCATACCAGGGCGTATTCTCGGAGCGTGTCGTGATATTGTCACCTTCGGTGGCACTTACCGGAATGAGCGTGACATGCGCAAGCCCCAGCTCATGCGCAAGCTCATGCACTTCCTGCTCGATCTCGTGGAAGGTCTCCTCGGAGTAGCCGACAAGATCCATCTTGTTGATCGCAAAGACAAAGCTGCGGATGCCGACGAGCGCGCAGATGCGGGCATGGCGGCGAGTCTGCGGAAGAAGCCCCTTCGAGGCGTCAACGAGGATGACGGCGAGGTCGGCGAAGCTTGCACCGACTGCCATGTTGCGCGTGTACTCCTCATGGCCCGGCGTATCGGCGACGATGAAGCTGCGGCGGTCGGTCGTGAAGTAGCGGTAGGCGACATCGATCGTGATGCCCTGCTCGCGCTCGGCAGAAAGGCCATCGAGCAGAAGCGAGTAGTCGATGGCACCGCCACGGCTTCCGACCTTGGAGTCGAGCTCCAGAGCGCGTGCCTGGTCGGCATAGATGAGCTTCGAATCGTACAGCAGATGCCCGATCAGCGTCGACTTTCCGTCATCGACCGAGCCGCAGGTGATGAACTTCAAAAGATCCCTCATCAGAAATATCCCTCCAGCTTGCGACGTTCCATGCTTGCAGAGCCGCCGTCCTTGTCGATGACACGGGTCGTGCGCTCGCTCTCCACGGCTGCGAGCGTCTCGTCGATGATCTCGTCGAGCGTCGATGCGGTGCTTTCCGTGGCGCCCGTGAGCGGATAGCAGCCGAGCGTGCGGAAGCGCACCGAACGTATCTCTGGCTTCTCGCCCGGCTTGAAGCGGAAGCGGTCGTCGTCGACCATGATCAGCTGTCCGTCACGCTCCACGACCGGACGCTTGGCTGCAAAGTACAGCGGCACGATATCGATGTTCTCCTGGCGGATGTAGAGCCAGATATCCTTCTCGGTCCAGTTGGAGATCGGGAATACGCGGATCGATTCACCCTTGTTGATATGGGCGTTATAGAGCTTCCACATCTCAGGACGCTGGTTCTTGGGATCCCAGGCCTGCTGCGCATTGCGGAAGCTGAATATGCGCTCCTTGGCGCGCGACTTTTCCTCGTCGCGCCTGCCGCCGCCGAAGGCCGCTGTGAAGCCGCCTTCGCGCAGAGCCTGCCGCAGCGCCTGGGTCTTCATGATGTCAGTGTAGGCGCTGCCGTTGTCGAAGGGGTTTATGCCCTGGGCGACGCCTTCCCGGTTGATGTACTCGATGAGGTCCAGGCCATAGCGGCGCATCACGCGGTCACGGAACTCGATCATCTCATGGAACTTCCAGGTGGTATTCACATGGAGGAAGGGGAAGGGCGGCTTCTCCGGATAGAACGCCTTGAGGGCCAGGTGCAGCATAACGCTCGAATCCTTGCCGATCGAATAGAGCATCACCGGCTTCTCGCACTGCGCTGCCACTTCGCGGATGATGTAGATGGCTTCCGCCTCGAGCGCATCCAGGTGGGGCGAGCGCTCGGCATCGGGCTTGCGAGCGATGTCCTTGCGGATGTTCTCCAGCTCCTCCTCGCGTGTCAGCGGACGCTCGTCGGCGCGTCCCTGCTCTTCTGTCATCGTGCCTTCCTCTCCTTGCACGTATCTCCTACGGCTTCATCGATATCCCGCAGGGTCTCCGTGCGCAATGCATAGTCACCGATACGTCTTGCTTGCGCCCCTGTCATGTGTCTGCTCAGTACGCGTTGGCCTGTCCTGAATCGACGTCTATCTCATCGATGCTGTCGTCGGGATGCACAAAGCTCCAGCTGCTGTGCGTTCCCGAACGCTTCACATGAAGTGTTGTGCCTCTGCCTCCTGCGTCAGCTCCGAGAAAGTAGGCAATGGCTCCAGCGGGACAGGCCTTGAGGCAGGCCGTGCAGCCCCAGCAGTCACGCGGCCTGCGCATCCATGCAAGTCCATCTTCATCGAGCTTGATGAGGTTGCCGGGGCAGACGCGGACGCAGGCGCCGCAGCCCACGCATGCTGCCTTATCGATCGAAATGCTCAAGATGCTCGCCTCTTTTCACCAGCGGACGCGTGAAAGTCTCGATGTGCCCGTCTCTCATGCGCGAATTCACATAGCAGGCAAACGACTGGTCAGTTCCTGGATGGTCCACATTCTCCGCGAATGCATGCCAGCGTGTCTCGCGGCGCGCACCAAGATGTGCAATGAGGGCGCGGCAGACGATAAGTCGTTCGCGCAGCTCGTAGATGCGCAGAAGATCGTCCGTATCCTTGGCGCCAAGGCCATCAACGAGCGGACCCAAGCTCTCCGTCTGATGCTTCGCCTGGGCAAGCCCGGCTTCGGTATAGCGATAGCCCGAGGAAATTCCTCCTGCATAGCGGTCCATCGCCGTCTGCATGGCCTCCTCGAGCTGGTCGGCATCGAAGAGGGCCGCCACCGCAGGATCTCCGCCTGCAAGATGGTATTCATAGCCGCAGACGATATGATCGGCCTGGGGCAACAGGGCATCGTCTCCCGCCGGCTCTCTCTTGGTGGCATGCGCTTCGAGGTAGGCAAGGGCGCTCTCAGCTGCAATTTGGCCTTCGGCCAAGGCGCCGGTCACATATTTCTGCGGAGCGCCTCCGGCAACGTCGCCTGCCGCAAAGAGGCCTGGCAGCGTCGTTGCACGGCTCTCGTCGATCCAGTAGCCGCTTGCGGTGTGGCCGCCTACGACATAGGGCTCTGTTCCCTCGATCTCGACATCTACCTCGTCGGGACCGGTGCCTGCTTCCATCCAGCGCAGCGTCTGCGCGGGAGACATGTTGAGATAGGCATGATAGAGTTCGCGCTCGGCCTCTTTTCCGATGCCTTTCGTCCTGAGCACGCAGGGACCCCGGCCTTGAAGCGTCTCCTCGACGGTTCCCCAGACGCGCTCGCTCGTGCGCAGCCCATATTTGTTCTCATAGACCTCGCCCAGAGCATTGACCTGCGGTGCATGGACGCCCTGCGCAATCGTGCCCGTAGGTGCAATCGTATCTTTACACCTCAGCGCAATGAAGCGCATCTCGAATGTCGTCATCTCGGCGCCTGCAGCAAGCCCCATTGCATAGCCAGCTCCGGTATCGAACGGGCAGTACCACATCTTGTGGCGGCTGAAGCCAGGATTGTTCGGACGGTAGAGGCCGGAAGCCCCGCCGGTCGACATGATGACGGCACGGGCATGGAGCTCACAGGCGACATCAGACGTGGCCGAGAAGCCGACGGCACCTGCGACCTTCCCATCCTCTACGAGAAGGTCCGTCACATCGACGTGCTCGAGCACCTGCACATTGGGCTGGCGGCGCGCAGCACGGGCGAGCAGGGGCTTTATGTTCTCACCGTTGATCTTCACATTGCGTGTCCCGCGTTCTGCATAGCTGCCGTCAGGATTGCGCAGATATACGAGGCCTTCATCTTCAAGCGCATGGGCGCAGTCATTGAGCCGCTCGGACATCGAGATCAGGAGATCCCAGCGCGCAATGCCGCCCGCATCGTCCATTGCATAGTCGGCATAGAACTCAGGCGTACGGCCCTTCGTGATGTAGGCATTGATTGCATTGACGCCTGCTGCCAGGCATCCCGAGCGCTCGATGCCTGCCTTGTCCACGACGACGACATCCACCTCGGGATGGGCACCCAACGTGCGTGCAGCGAAACAGCCTGCCGTGCCGCCACCTATGACAAGGACGTCTGTATCGATTCTGACGCGCCGCATCCTGCCGCCTCTCATCTGACCCGCGCGAGGGCGCAGGTAAATCTGCTTCGTTACAAGACATTAAAGGGATGTCGTTAGGGCATGTAAACAATCCGGCAGTGTCAAAGTTTCCAACAGTAGCGTTCGCTTTTACCTATATAGCTATTTTTCAGGCATTTCGCTGATCCATAGCGCTCTCTGTCCAGTGAGCGCCGCCAGCGGCCACGTTGCAGAGAGGCGTCAAAACAATACGATGGAAACATATGAAAGCAGGCAGAGGAGGTCTCCATTGCAGCTCCAGCAGCTCCGATATCTGATCACGACCGCGGAGTGCGGATCGGTACGCGCAGCGGCCCAGAAGCTCTATCTGTCGCAGTCGAGCCTCTCCGTTGCTATCCGAGATCTCGAACGCGAGCTGGGAATCACGATCTTTAAAAGGACAAGCCGCGGTGTCAGCCCCACCGATGAGGGGCTCGAAGCGATCAGCTACGCGCGCCAGATCGTGGACCAGGCAGACCTCATGCTGTCGCGCTTCGCCGAGAATGGCGAATCCGAAGTGCGCTTCGCAGTATCCTCACAACACTACGAGGTCGTTGTCGAGGCCTTCGGCGACCTGCTCGATGCCCATGCCGAACGCGCCTGCCACCTGACGTTGAGCGAGACGAGCACCATCCAGGTGATCCGCGATGTCCATGACCACAGGAGCTCAGTGGGCGTCATCTACCTCAACGACTACAACGAGCATGTGGTCGGGCGTTCGATCGAATCGAATGGCCTCGAATTCAGGCCGCTGTTCATCGCACGTCCGCATGTGTTCGTCCGTGCCGATAGCGAGCTGGCGAAGAAAGCAAGCATCAGGCCTGAGGAGCTATCTGCAATGACGCGCTTCGCGCATCTGCAGGGCACTGAGGGCTCGGCCTACTTCGCAGAAGAGCCGCTGGCCGACCTCCCCTGCCACAGCCATGTCGCGCTCAGCGACAACGGATCTCTGGCACGGCTGCTTTCCGAGCATGATGGATACAACATCGCGACAGGCATCTACCCATCTGACCGGGGCATCGTGCCGGTGCCGCTCGAGACTGACGAGATCATGAAGGTCGGCTATCTCATCCGCCAGGACGCTGCGACAGATGCCCTCAGAGAGGAGTTCCTCGATCTCCTCTGCGCCCACTGCGCTTCGCACGAACCTATGATCAAGCCCTGCGACGAGGTGCTCGAAAGGACCGGACGCCTTCAGGCCTGATATGCCATGCATCTGCCAATACCAGAGGCCTGATAGTACGAGGCACATTGCAGAGAGCATGGCTGGACAGTCTATGAGGCGAGCGTCCGGCTGCAGGGATCTATGGCCTACTGGCGGAAAGTGGCTTCTCAAAATATATGGCTCAATCCTAATTCCTGTGGGTACCCCCATCACGACGTCACGACTTAGCTCTGGAAGACTTCGAGTAGCGCCTGCTGGCAATCGAATATCTTGAGGAAGAAGTACTCGTCGTTAGGGTATCCCTAGCCTGCCCTCTTGAGCGTCTCGATCATGCAATTGGTCCCTTCGACCCTGCCGCTGCTGATATGGCGGCGGGCAGGGGCAACGATCCCTCCCCTGTGTCCCTCTGCGAGGCGGGCAACCCTGGCGGAATGCCTGTCTTTCGTGCAGCGGCACGTGTCCACGATCCTCTCCATGGCAGCGCACATGTCCTGCTCCTGCGTGCACGAGTAGGCCTGCACGAGCATCTCATCCGCGATGCCGCAGGCGCAGGGCAGCTCGTTTTTTGGATATGAGGTCCTCGTATCGCTTCCTGGCCCCTCCCTTCTACACAATCTCCTCCTTGCCGAAAAGGGCGCTTCCCCTGGAGACGAGCTTGCCCTCGAGGGCGTCGCGCTCTTCTCTGTCCCTGGTGTCCGTGCAAGACATAAGGATGTACTTGGAGTGCTTGAGCGCGCGGGCTTTGCCTGTAAGCTCCTCCTTCGAAAGCCTTGCCTGTCTATCCTTCCTGACCTTACAGATCACCTTCTCGTTGAAGTTCTTCGCGAGGTGGAAGTGCTCGTATACGATGTCTAGGTGCAAGCACCTCTTAAGGAAGGCGCACTCGAAGTCAGCGTTCATGTCACAGGCAACAGGGCAAAGCCGGATGTGCAGATGCCCCGAAGGCACACAGTCGCAGAGTGCTAAGCGAGCTGGGGAGCAAATATGCAACACTTCAGGGAGGCCCACCGAGTCGAAGCTAAAGGTTGCCCTTTCAGGCATCGCCGACAGCTCTCGGGTCGCAACAGACAACCATGCAAGATATGGCGCTCATCCTTTCCTTACTCGGCGTTGTTGAGCACACACCAAGCGTGGTAAAGGAGCCCAGGGACGGTGAGAAGCGGCCTTGTCAATGCGATACAGTGAAGGCTCAGGCAAGTTCTTGCTTTCCTTCTATGGGGTGTCGACAAAGTGGCTCGGCCACTGCTTCGCCTGCTTGCTGTGGACAAAGCAGGCGAAGCATTCGAAGCAGGACAGCAAGGCGATGCTCTCAGGCCAGCCCACAGAAGGCAGCTATGTACACACGAGGCGCGCTTGTCGACATGCCCTAGCCTCTCTGGGACTGGTGGAAGACAAGGGACGAGGCCAATGGTGGTCTTACAGAGAATTTTGCACAGGTACACTCGATACAGGTATAGAGCAGTCACTCTGTCATCATATTTTATTCTTATCTCACACCTATACGGTTCTTGTCTATCACTGTCATTCGCCTAATAGGGCCGACGAAGGACCCCCAGCTTCACAAGACAAAAAATGAAACTGCACCCGTGCTGGGAATCAATAATGCATTATCGATTCGTCAGGCACCCAATCCGGCTCAGGAACGAACTCCCTCAGTTGTTTGATCGCCTTAAAGGCCTGCTGCCTACCTTCAAGATACAGGTTCAAGAGCTTCTCTCCACTTGATTCGTCGACGCCGACCTCAACCACTTTTGCTGGTGCAATCACCAGGCAGCTGCCTTCCTTTCCCAAATCCCAAAGTTGCTTTCTGCACTTATTGTAGCGCTCATAGCGGTCTTCGAGAGCTGCAATGAAATAGGGATAGGAGTCATAGCGGTGAGAGCGGAGGACGAGTCCATCATTGCCCAGATCCTTGATATAGTTACGGTCCCGCGTGAGCACTACGACTGCCTTGGTCGCAGGTGTATAGCCTTCAAGGGGTTTGGACCCTCCCAACCCCATCGCCTGTGTAAACGGAATTGAGTCGGTCGTACCGCCGTCGAGATAGTGATGGGAGTTTACATCGACCATCTTTGAGAACAGGGGTAAGGAGGAAGAGGCCCGGATCGACTCCACATCCTCCGGCAGGCTTTTTACGTGCAGGTAGGCCGGTGTACCGAAGGTCACATCTGACGCCACACAGTACATCTGCAGCGGGTTTCGGTTGAAGAGCTCTCCGTTGAACGGATCAAATGTGGACTGCACTTTGTCGTAGAGAAAATCCGCCCGAGCGATGTTGCCTGTCGTGATATAGGACCACATTGACATGAGCCTGGGATCATCCCTAAAGGCCAACATGATGCGCATTGTACGCCCGATCTGCCGACTCTTGTACGATGCGGCACTCATAGCACCTGCCGACACACCCCAGATAGAAGAGAAGCCCCAGATGCCCTCTTCCATCATCACATCGGTGACGCCAGCGGTGAACATATCACGGAAACCGCCGCCTTCCAGTACAAGCGCAACATTTTGCTTCACACCAATAGCCTCCCTGAATGGTCAATCGTCCTGAAAGTTTTTGTACCCGCTTCTCTTGAGTGCTTTACTCACGATTAACCGCTTAGACACGAATGCCCATACAGAGCACCGCTCATACACAGTGCCAGGGCCGTTGTCATCATATATGAGCGCAAGCCCGCTTATCGTACGGCAGACCCCCCGATCGGGCAGCTCATGGGAGTTATCAACTACCGATCCCACAAACCCCCAGGCGCCGTACTCAAGCAGCGCATCGGAAAGCGTCGCCGAAGGCCCAATCATCAAGGTCTTAGTGGATGAACCGAGTTCCAGCATAATGACTACATCACGTAGTATTGCAACAAAAGACCAAAGGAATCATTCGGATGGATGAGACCTTTGGAATACAACCTGTCACTGGGTCTAGCGGCCTAGGTTCTCCACCTTTTTAGGTCCGCTTCCTTGTTGTAGTCTCAAAAGCGAACAGATATCACAACCGGATAGGAGATCCTATGGCTGTAAATGACAATACCAGCATCAATGGAGCGGGCACTTCACACCGCCCGATGCGCCGTGCAGAGCGTGAGGTTACGGATCCTACCGAAATCCATCAGATGCTTGATGAGATGCATGTCGTCCGCATCGCCTCAACAGATGCCGATGGCCCTTTTATTGTTCCCCTCAACTTCGGATATGAATGGGACACCACTAAGGGACATCCAACAACCCTCCCTACCCTCTGGCTGCATTCCGCAACCCAAGGCCGCAAGGTCGATGCTTGGCACTCCAATCCCAAGGTCGCGCTTGAACTCGACAGACCGATCAGTGTTACCACTGGGAACTTTGCCTGTGCCTATTCGTTGGACTATGAAAGCATCATGGCGTAGGGTACTATCCACGAGGTGCTTGATCCCGACAAAAAACGTCACGGCCTCACCTGCTTGATGAACCACATGGCACCGGGTGTTCCAGTTGAGTTTAAGGATGAGATAGTGAAGCGCGTCGCGGTATGGCAGGTCAATATCAGCCGACTAACCACAAAACAGCGCGAAGCAAAATAACTTCTGGATAATGGCCATGCCTTCACAAGGCTTGTGTCATCACTACCCACTTCAGATCATTGTTTAAGCAATCAGAAAGGCGAAGGACAAGACTCCCTAGTCCCTCCTTATAACAGACAAAACGAGCCCCCGGCATACTGCCTAAACACGTATGCCGGGGGTTCGTCGTATTGACTATGGTGGAGGTGCGGAGAATCGAACTCCGGTCCAAAATAGACCCCTGATGTGTATCTTCAGGCTCAGTCACTGATTAGATCTGAGGCGTATCGCGTTCAGCGACCGACGGTTAACGCCCAAGCCCGTTTAAGCTTAGGCATGAGGAAAACGAGCAGAAGCCTCATGCAGCATCCCTCTGAGTCGACGCCGCACCACCAACGAGGGAAATCGGTAGATTGACGGCTACTTATTTAAGTTAAGCAGCGAGGGCATAAGAGCCCTCATATGAATTGTTGCTGTCAATTCAATTTGAATTACCCCAGATTAACGTGGAGAGGAGACCACGGCCTGCTGCTCATCTCAGGTCTACCCTGTCGAATCCAGTCACCCCCATAGTTGAGATTGGTGAGACAACCACCTCGTATTGGCAACGCCCACCAGAAGCACATCTGTAGTATACCCAAAATAGAAAAAAATGCACTCCTGA
>ERZ772912.682-NODE-682-length-14631-cov-6.829720_pt1 | contig 14631 bp, 10 predicted proteins | sample MGYA00512119_ERZ772912 | MGnify/ENA primary metagenome ERZ772912 (study PRJEB29015, sample SAMEA2738048) | human oral metagenome | biome: human oral; feature: human-associated habitat; material: saliva | place: China | collected 2230 ...
TCATATTGCTACCAAGCTTAAAGGTCCCAGTAGGATTCGCTTGCATTGCTTTTACAAGTTCATTAAAGTCGTAGTATACATCACCTTCGTGAGCTTTTGGCTTAGGTAAATAGTGTACATACTCTTCAGTGAAACGATTCTCTGCAGTACGTTGAATCAAATCAGGTGCCTTAGCAGTTACTTTGTATAGTTTATTTCCATCTACAGTAACTTCTTCGATTTTATCAACAGCTAGTTTCGTAACCTTGTTATCGTGAGTCGTAACTTTTAAGTAGTAAGGCTTAACATTCGATGGTTTCTCGGACAAGAGACTACTATCGGTCTCATTACCTTGGTCATCCACACTGATTAAGCTTGTTTCCTTAATATTTTTGACTTCAACTTTTTTAAGGTCGATTCTCAGTGGTTCTTCTTTAAGAATTTCTTCTTCGTCACCATTACCACGATCATACACCATGGTCGTTGCAAGTGTATAATCCTTGTAATAATCTAAATCAGCTAAAGCTGTCGCAAGATTAGACTCTGAAATAGCAAATGTCTTAATAACTTGATCGCCTTTTTTCAACACTGCTTGAATAGACTTGATAGTCACTCCATCTGGTTTTTTAAGGCTATAAGTTGCTTTTGCACTTCGATTCAATTCTTCTGTATCAACTTTAGTTAATGTTAGAGTAGGTTTTTCTAATTCCTTAGTACCTTTTTTGATAATGTGGTCTTGTGCCTGTTCAAGAACTTCTTCTGAAACAGTAGGTGTATCTGCAGTTTTCACACCCTTGATAGTCTTGTAAACTTTGGTAATTTTCTTCTTACCATTCTTGCCTACCTGAGCAACTGTTTCAGTTCCCTTGAGTAGACTAGAATCTTGTTCCATTATCGTTTTAAAAGGAACTTCTTCAACAGAAACTTCTTCGGTTTGGCCTTCAATTGGTTTGGTTCCGCGACTGATTTTTTCAGCTACAGGAGCTTTAACAATTTCCGTACTAGTGGTGATAGCTTCGCCAACTTTCTCCCCATCTACAGTTTTGTAGACACGATGTATGAGTTGACTACCAGCTTCACCCTTTTGAACAACACTTTCTTCGTCTGCATAACGATTAGAATCCGATAGGTATTCTGTAGAATATGGAATTGTAACAGACTCTGTTTCAGTCACAGTTGACTCTGTCACATTGTATTCTGGCAAGCTAGGTTGAATGAGAGGTTCACCTTCGTGTCCCTCTTCCTGAGTACCTTTAGCTGTTACTTCATCTGTATAGGCTGGGAGTTCAGGTTGGATTAGGGATTCTCCTACATGACCTTCTTCTTGAGTACCCTTGGCTGTTACTTCTCCTGTATAGGCTGGTAATTCCGGTTGGATTGGAGATTCTCCTACATGACCTTCTTCTTGAGTGCCCTTGGCTGTACTATTCTCTGGTTGGGCTGGTAATTCTGGTTGGACTGGGGATTCACCAATAGGAGCTTCTTCTTGGGTGCTCTCTGTTGTTTCTTCACTTGTATGAACAGGAGGTTCTGGTTGAACGAGAGATTCGCTTCCTTGAGTTTCTCCCTGTGTTGCTGTAGTTGTAGTCTCTTCTCTGTAGGTTGGAAGCTCTGGTTGAACAAGTGATTCGCCTTCACGAGCTTCTTGTGTCACTTTATCTGTAATCAAGTTATTGTCTTGATTATTTTCAGGCATTGAAACCTTCAAATCAGCTTCTTTGAAGTAACCAATGTAGTCATATCCATCAATTTGAATAACTCCGTTGGCTAAATCTTCTTGACTACAAGCAGAGATTGTTTGGTTATAAGATAAAAGAATTTGATTTTCAAAAGCTTGAATAGTCTGAGGAATGAAGTAGCTACCTCCAAGTGCACCAATAAAAAGAATACCTGCTATCTTATTAGGTCGCTTCTTAGAGAACACTAGTACAGCTAATGAAGCTGTTGCAAAACCAAGACCAACAAGACCTAGCTCTTTACTTCCAGTATTTGGTAAATGTTGTGTATGAACTTCTTTTTTTCTATAGACAAGATAAACAACATCATCTTGTTTTAAATCAGAAGGAAGTTCCTTATGAATAAGGCCTTTTTCAGCTTCTGTCAGTTCTTGCTCTGCTAAATAACGATAGTGTACCTGATTTGGCTCACAAACTTCATTAGCTGCTACTTGATCAAGCAAGAGGTTGTTAGCACCGAAAAGTACGGCTCCGATAACAGCAGAACCGACTCCAACAGAGAACTTTCTAATAGAATATTTTATAACCTTTTCAATATGTTTCTTTTCCATTTTACAATTTCCTAATATAATCTTGTGGGTATTGGGCACGCGCTCCTCCAATAAGCTTGGGACGACTAGCAAGTGCAGTTACATGAGCTTGACCAATCTCTTTCAAAATTGGTCGAATAGGCACCTGAACATGTTTGACATGCATGCCTATAGAAGTGTCACCAATATCTAGACCCGCATCTGCTTTTATAAATTCGACTTCAACTGGATCTTTCATATACCGAAAGGCCGCCAATTGTCCAGAACCTCCGGCATGTAATGTAGGTAGTACACTCACAATTTCGAGATTGTGTTTGATAGCAACCTCTCGTTCCACAACCAAGGCTCGATTGACATGTTCACATCCCTGAACTGCTAGATGGATCCCTTTAGATGATAGGATGTTTAAAATCTTTTCGACAATTAGTTCCCCAATTTCTTGACTGGAGGCTTTTCCAATATGTCCTCCTATCACTTCACTAGAAGAAAGCCCTAAAACGAAGATAGAGCCTTCATGCAGACAAGCTTTAGCTAGTACATCCTCAAGGATTTCCTCTACCTCTCTTTGTATCCTTACTTGGTCCATAGTTCACCTCACTTACATCATTCTATCATACCGTTTTTTCAGCATTATAGCAAGATATGTGATGCAAATAAGATAACTTTCTAAAGCCTATAATGTATGCGTATTTTGACGACAATTTTTATCTCATTTCACCTTAATTCTTAAAGACTTTTCAGCTCTAATTATATCTAAAATATATGAGAAAATTAAAAAGCAGAGATCAGTCATTCTCTGCTTCTTTATTCTTATTATATTTTTTGTAGTCCTTGCACGGCATCATGGTTAATTAAGACTTGGCCATACTCCTGCAATACTGAACGACTTAAATCACTGTCATCAGCATACTCTCTCATTCGGGCTAATAGCCAGGCAGGGTATGGTTTAGGATGATTTTCAATATCTACTAAGATCGTTAAGTAATACTGATTATTCATCTTATAGAGTTCCGATGTTTCCATCTCAAAATTTACTGTCTTTGAGAAAGAGACTAAGCTTGTTAAATTGTCAAATTGGAGGATATAGTAGATGTAGGGTTCTTTAGTAGACTCTTCATGGATATCCGAAGCCTCCTCTATATCTTCTTCGCTTTCTTCCTCTTCTTTTTCAACCTGTTCCAAAGACTGAATAGCTTCAATGTCATCTTTTGTTTTCTCTGCTAAAGTTTTTTCCAAAGTTTTCAAAAACTCATCTGGAGACATTTTTGATAATTCTTCCATATCCGGAAGATCTGCCAAATCCTCAAAATCCAAATTTTGGTCAATCTTAGACTTGGTCACAAAGACATCGACTTTGTCAGGTTTAGGAGTCACTCGAAAACTGAGCATCCCTGTATCCAAGAAACTGTCTGGCATCTCTAACTCATCCAAGATAGCATAAAAGAATTCTTCCGTTTTTTCTTGTGGAACAAGAAAATCCGCAATTTCCATTCCCCTATCCATCAAATCTTCTAAAGACATGGTGATTTTTAGTGTGGTATCACTGATTTGTTTCATTTTCATATCTAGTAACCTCATACTTTCAGTTCTATCTATTATACTAGATTTTAAAGATTTTTTCAAAAAATAAAGAAACACCTTTAAAATTAAGCTGGTCTAGCCATATTTTAGAGGTGTTTTTCTTTATTTTAAATATCAGATAACACCTAAGAATTAACTAATTTTTTCTTCAGTTGTTTCTAATACTGGCTCTGGAGCCTGATTTTTTTCAATTACGACAGAAGAGTTTGTCTCGGTATTGGTCTCTTTTGTAACAACCTGAGTTGTTTCAGTGACTTTACCCTGTTTGTGTTCAACTTTCGTCTCTTTAGTCGTTTCATCAGATTTACTTGTTGTCCAAACTCCTTCTGCATTAACCTTATAGCCATCAGGTGTTGTGCCATTTCTTAGAAGTGAACCATCTGCTTGGAAGTAATACCATTTACCGTCAAGTTGTTTCCAGCCAGTCTGCATCGCCCCATTAGCATTAAAATAGTAAGTTTCATCATTTACTTTATGGATTCCTGTAACCATCTGACCAGTTTCAGTATCAAGGTAGTACCAAAGTCTATTTTCTTTAAGCCAACCTGTCTTCATCGCTCCACTGCTTGTGAAGTAACTATAATGATTATCAAACCATTTCCAACCTGTTTGCATAGCTCCACTTGCATTGAGATAATAGCGAGCACCTTCAATTTCTTGTAGGCCAGTTAGCATGATACCTTCTTTATCTAAGTAATACCAAGTATCTTTATCCTTGATCCAGCCTGTTTTCATCGCACCAGAACTTGCAAAATAATTCCAATGCCCTTCAATCAAGGCCCAACCTGTTTGCATAACTCCCTTATTATCAAAGTAGTAGGTTAATCCATTGATTTCCTTTTTACCAACTATTTGTTTTCCTTCTTCATCAAAGTAGTACCAGTTTGATTCAATCTTTTTCCAACCAGAGCCTGTCCCATCTGTCTCTAAAGCTCCGCTACTTGCAAAAAACATTTTCTTACCATTAAAGACTTGTGAGCCAGTAAGCATTTTCCCATCTTTATCAAATAGGTACTTTTTACCGCCTATTTCAACTAGTTCATTGTATGTTCTTGCACCAGACCATGTGATATAGTACCAAGTCCCATCATGTTTAAACCAACCTGATTCCTGCATACTTCCATCTTTGTTGAGGTAGTACCAGTTTCCATCTATTTTTTCTTTAGAATCTTTCAGATGAAGCCACATATCAGCTTGCATTTGACCTTGTCCATTAAAGAAATAGTAGACCCCATTAATTTTTTTCCATCCGATAGCCATTTGATCATCAGATAGACGATATTTCCAGTAGCCATCTTCCTTATACCACTTTTCAGATACTATAGGAATATCAGGGAAAGAGTCTGATACATTTGAAAAACCACTATCGCTGATATCAAATACAGTCGCATCCTTGGTTTTACTATAAGCCTTAATAATTTGTATATTTTTTTCTCGGAGCAAATTAGTTGTTGATTGACGATTGATATCTGCCCCACTTGTTTGAACAACTATGCTAGGTGACAAATTTTCAATAAAGTTAACTGTATTTGAAATTGTGGCATCATAATGATGATTCCATTTCATCATATCTACTTTACCAATTACAGGACCTAATCTATCTTCAGCGCCCTGATCATTATCTAAGTCTCCACCTAGATAGATTTTCTTACCAGCTACATTCACTACTGCAACAATTGAGTTAGAGTTATCATCATAGACTCTTTTTAATTTCCCATCAGGACCATACTCATTTTTATAATTGTATAGTTGGATATCCATATTACCCAATTTAAAATGACTATCCTGATCAGAGATATCTTGAATAAGAGTTACACCACGTTCTAGAGCTGTTCTCACTGCATTATCATAGTTATAGAGATTATCCCACAATCTCCACTGTGTTGTAATACGTTCGTCTGAATATTTTTTGAGATAAAATCTGTCAACAGGGTAACGTTTTAAAACTTCATCTGCAGTACCAATATGATCGCTATGAACATGGGTTCCTAAAATAAAATCTAATTTTTTAACACCAACTTGTTTTAAATGTCGGAAAAGTCTGTCCTCTATTGTATCTTCATTCGCCCTACTAATTCCCCAACGATCTGGATAGAGTGGATTACTTCCATCTGGAAAATCATAGTCTTCACCCATATCAATTAAACCAAAATGTCCATTGCTTTCTAAGAGAATAGCATCACTTCCTGACTTTGATTTCAAATTAATAAAATGAATCTTATTACCTCCACCAGTAGAAATAGTATCAGCAAAAACTGGTTTTGAAAAAGATAGTATCACTAAGGTATATAGAAGACAACTATATAATATTAGATTTTTTATCTTTAAATTTTTCATATAAATTATACTTCTCTTTATTTAATTAAATATTCTGTTAAAATTTCTATTTGTAAAAGTTTGAACGATTATTTTCTATAAGCCTTTATACTATGGCTATACCACTCCTGCATTTCTGTTGATGGCGGAGTCATGTAATCACCATACATTTGTGTTAGAAAGTCATCAAAGTTTTTAGGAATTGGCAACATCCTTCCTTCAAACTCTGTCAAAATTAGCTCTTTAAAAGTTCCCGCCGGAAAGACTTCTTTCATTTTTTCTTTTCCAACTCCAATAGCTCCTTCATAAGCAGGATTTTCTGTCGCACTCTTTTTAACCAATTGATCAATTTTCTTATAGAAATATCTCGGATTAACAAGTCTAAGAGGATACCAGGTACACAAGCGAAGAAAATCTTTTAATTTGCTATCTCCGTGAACAGCACGCTCCTTCTTGATGTAGGCAAGCTGTCGCAAGGCAACATATTTATAACTCTTGTCAACGATGCTCAAATCTGAAAATTGATCAATCGGAAAGACATCAATAAACAAACTAGTATCATGGCGCTTATACTTTACGTTGTCTTCAATCACTGTTGATGTATCTAGAATAGCAGCAAAATTGTGAAAGTACCATGAAGAGGTATCGTAGGAAAGGACTCGATAAACAGGATGTTGGTCTTCCTCAATCGCTTTTAATAGACGCTCATAGTCTTTTCTATACAGCGAAATATCGATATCATCATCCCAAGGAATCATTCCTTTATGGCGAACAGCTCCTAACATAGTTCCATAGCTGAGGAAATAAGAAATATTATTTTTTTTACAAATTTCATCAACATAGTCCAAAATACCTAGTTGAATTTCTTTAATTTCATTTTTTTCTAAGTACTGCATTTAATCCTCCAATTTATAGGCTTCAAATTCGTGACTATAAAACTGTTTTTCTTTTGGTGGAAGAGTCATATAATCACCATAATACTGTTTTAAAACAGCGTCGTATTGTTTCGGTGCCGGAAGCGTCAGATGTTCAAAAGGAACTTCAAACAAATCTTCAAAAACTTCTTTTGAAAAGACTTCTTTTTCCTTAAACTTGGAAGGAATAAAGGCAATATATTTACCATCTTTCACACTATACTTTTGAATTTGCTTTTCAATTTGATTTGCAAAATAACGTGGAGATATTGGACGAAGCATAAACCAGAAGAAAGTACGAATCAAGTCTTTTAACTTGCTATCTCCATAAACAATATTCTTGTGCTTACTGAAGGACAATAATTTAAAGCTTTCCAGCTTATAACAAACATCGATAACTTTAGTGTCGTTGAAAGAATCTATTGGAAAAATATCAATGAAAATTCCAGAATCATATGTTTTTGTATTTCGGTTATCCACTATTCTCGTTGTCGAATCTACAACCTTAATAAAGTTATTATAGTATCTCTCATCAGTTTCCAACGTTAAAATCTTATATTTAGATTGTTCTCTTTTAAATAACTGAATAAAGCGTTCGTAGTTTTCACGTGTCATAGAGATATCTATATCATCGTCCCAAGGAATAAAACCTTTGTGACGAATAGCTCCAATCAATGTTCCATAATTAATAAAGTAGTCAATATTATTTTTTTTACAAAACGAGTCGATGAAAGCTAAAATCTCAAGTTCAATCTGTTTTGCTTCGTCAATGCTAAGCAGTCTCATTTATACCTCCTAAGATCTTTTTATCCGTCTCTTTAGTGAAATAAAATGGCCTAAAAATTCATAAAAGATACTATCTTTTGTCCACACCAGCAGGCCAATATAGCTAAGAGCTGATAAGACCATGATAATCAACATATTGATTAAGAAAGGTAGATTAATGACCATTTTAACCGGATAGATGAAATTAACCAAAAAGTAGATTGGAACAAAGGTCAATGCGAAAAGAGAATAACGTACAGTATATTTGAAGATGTGTCTTAAACTAATTAGTTGTCTCTTATGAATAAAGATAGCATAAAGTATTAATAGAAAGCTTTCCGATAACATAGTAGTAATCAAATAATACTCCGGTGTAATAATATTATTAAAATAAAGTAAACTATCCATAATTAGGTTCAAAATACCCGCAAAAACTGTATAAACTGTGATTCTTTTTTCAAATCCATTTGTAAAGAGGATTTGTGATCCTAAAATAGTATCTAGGGCAAGAATAATCGTACGAACTGCAAATATAGAGGTTAGATTTGCCCCACCAATATACTTTTCACTCCCATATAAAAGTATAGCTTGAGGTCCTAAAATCATTAAACCAAAACTAAGAGGAATGATAAAGAAATTGAAAATACGACTTCCACGATTCACTAAATTTATATATTCTTCTTTTTTTCCTATTCCGAGGTAATAACTCAAGCGAGGAACACTAACTCCAATTGCCCCGGTAACAACACCTGCGATAACCGTTACAATCCGTTGTGCCATCGTATAATAACTGACATTTACATCAACTCCAGTTTTTACCAAAAAGAGACGATCAAGAAAGGTAAATAGCATATTGGCATTAGCAAAGATTAGCATGGCTGTCAGAGGTAAGAAGAGAGGTTTAAATTCTTCCAATGAAACCTTTACGAACTTGATATCCCTTTTAATCCAAAAATAACTAATGAGATAATTGATTAGAGTTGAAAGACTCATAATCAGTGTATAGATAACAATATCATGCTCATTTTTCACAAACAAAAAGATGGATACTAGCATGAGAACGCGGATGAAGGCTGTTTTATAGAATAAGAAACTGTAATTTTCAAGAGCTTCATTAACCCATTCTATTGAGAAAATCTGAGCTATGAGTTGAACTCCCATTACCAAAAATATTTTTTTAATAACCGGATTACTATTAAAGAATAAAGGATACGATAAAAGATAGACAACACTTGTAATAATTGTACAAGCTACACATAAATAAAAAAGACTTGAAAAGACTTTATTTAATTCCTTCTTATTATCTTTTATATTACTAATAGCTCGAAGTCCGTAGTTATAGACTCCATAGGTTGCAAAGGGCAAGAAAAAAGAAAGAATGGTATCAACAGAGTTGAAATAACCATAGTCAGTTCGATCCAAAACACGAGCAACATATGTACCTGTCAAAATTGGGAAAATAATATTTAAAACACGAATTCCCATAAAAGCCAGGGCATTTAATTTTATACTTTTCATTCAATTTACCTCGTTGATTTATTATATCATAAACTACATTAAAAAGCCTTTTTGACTGGGGAAACTATTTCTAAAACTTATATAATTATAAAATAAAAAAAGGACTCTTTGAGTCCTATTTTTATTATCGGATCGACTTTATATAGTATTAAAGTGCAAAAGCTATAACTCCCAAAACAGAACGATTTAGATTTCTCACTTCTTGCATACTTTCTTCAAATTTCTTATAACGAGTGACACCGTATTCTTCTACAAATAAGATATTATCTATCCCTAATATACTTTTTATATTCTGCAAATCAACAAACTGGACTCCTTCAATATCCAAATTGTAGTCTGCCTGTAGTTTTTTCAAAATACGATTATCTGAACTTACGATTGCTAGTGGTTGACCTTGACACTTGTAACTCAAGAGTTCAGAAAGATTTTCAACAGTAGAAATGGTTGAAACAAAGTCTACTTGATAAGCTGAAAAGTCGCCTGCACGATTAATAGTTGGATTGAAAAGATATACTAGAACATTTGCCATGATAACCAAGAAGACACATAGAATACCGATAATCACTAAGCGCAAAATTAGATTTTTCAAGTTAAAGCCAAGAGCAACTTCTTCATTTGGAGTTAATTCTTTTGAGTTAATTGTTTCCAGTTTTTCAACCTTAATGTCTGTATAGGCAGACTTAAATTTGTCAATCAATGAATCAAACTTGCTTTCAAGGAAATCATTTACTTCCTTACTTGGAGTTAAAATTTTAACAGTTACACCTGCATCATCGATCAATGGGTTAATCGTTAATTTTTTTGTCCAATAGTCACTTGAAGAATTTTTTAATGCTGTTTCTGTGGTATCTAAATCTTTTGCAATTTCTTTCATCTTATCAGAATCAACATCATTGAAAAGAAAGGCACCATTGAGATTACCATCAATTAGTTTTGCATAGAAGTCACTATAGCCACCAACTTGATGATTCAAAATTGTTTTTGATGATGTTTCTGGAGCAGTTATCTTATAGGTGATATAAGTAGAATAACTAGTAGAATCTTTGACTGTATTTTTATTTTTAACAGCTTTTAAAGTAAATGGTACAGCTATGAGAGCAAATAAGGCTAGTAAAGCTAGCAAATTCACTTTACGTTTTTTATAAAGATTTGCGAACAAATCAGCTACAGAATAATGTTCAAACATGTATTTCCCCTTTTTTGATTAAGTGATGATTTTCTTTTGTAAGCATTTTTGCCACGAAAATGATAATAAGAACAATTCCCCAGAATTGCATTGTAAAAAGATTAAAGAAACTCTCTGAAAAGCTACTTCTAGGCATAAAGAATAAATTATTCAAGATTAGCAAAGATAATGCAAATAAGATTGTTCTTGAGCGATATGCCACTTGCAACATAGCTATAAAGAGCATACCAAGTAAGATACTTAGTAGAAATAGTCCCAACATACCATAATCAGTATACAATTCCATGATATAACTACTTCCAATACCATGGCCTCTTAGATATTCTTTGTTTAGAACGAGATAGGACAGATTGTGGGCATAACTATTACTGTCAATCGCTAGTTCAATACTATTTGTCGTATGTTCAAATGGTTTGGCACCAAATATGATTCCGATACTTCCTCTTGCAAAATAGTCAACAATCGGACCAAAAGTGAAATTTCGGAAGTCTCTATAAGGAAGACTACTATTGTACAGGAATCCTCTCGCTAAAACTCCAAAACTAGTTCCTTGTTTATAAATGAAATCGAGTAATAAATCAAAAACTCCACTATGGGATACTTGAGCGTTATCACGAACATAGTTTAATGCTCCCATCGCGAGCATGAGAACAGGTGTTCCAAGATAAATAGCCATTTTTTCTTTGAAACCGATCCATTTACCTTTCTCCGTTTGTTCACGCATAAAGTAGTAAACAAAGGCAAAAATCAAACTTAGAATAAAGGGATTTCTGGTACCAATTACTAAGTGAATCAAGTTAGCCGCGATATAGGCAACTAAAACCATTGTCGCATGTGACTTTTTAGGTTTGGTTGCTAAGTAAACACACATGGCATAAACCGTGAAAGTCGATAAGATATAGGTAAAGTAGGGCAATTGACTTTCAAAATTAGCATAATAATTATAATAAGAAGTTTGCAAACGGTATAGCAAGCGCTCAAATAGTCTAAGGAAATAAAATGGATAGGTGAGTAGAAATACACTCAATGAAACGAAGCGTAGTTTTTTTACATAATTAACATTCGATTGTTTTTCCACTCTTACAGGAGCTTTGCTTTTTCGAGAAAGATAATAATTCGCTATCAATCCCCCTAAAGTCAATCCTAAAATAGATACAATAACAACTAGGAAAGCAAATTGATAAGCAATTGGTTGGTAAGTATCAAGTGCTCCATCTCTGAAATAATCGATGGTGGGTCTGGATACCAAAAATATAAAAATCGTGATAAAAAATATAAAGTGAATCAAATAATATTTGATGTTATTCCAGCAAAGTAGCAGACTGCTAATTAAGAGCAAAAGCAAAGTTGTCAAAAGTCCTACATTGTTACTGGTGAACAAATAACTGATTCCGCTTATTATGGTTACGATATAGCTTAGAATCGTAACCGTTAGCAACATTCGTTTGCCATCAATCATCTCTGCCCTCCTTTTCTAATTAATTTTTTTCGATTGCTCAATATTTTTTAACAACAATATTCTATACAATCTTACATTTACAAAAAGTGCTAAAGCACTAATACGTCTCCCTTTTCTAAAAATGTCATTCTTAAAAATAGCTAAGGCATGTTGCTTCAAATACCTATAAATCCTTGGATAGTCTTTAAACTCTTTGAAATTCTCATCTAGAAGCATCTTATCCAAAATAAAGAAATGTGCATAAGCAAGCCTGAAAAAAGCTACATCTTTCAAGTTTGGATATTCCTTAATAACTTCAGTATAAAATTTTTGATAAATATCAATGTAAGCTAAGTCTTTTTCCGCATATGGTTTGGTGGTAATACTATCTCCTCTATGAAAATAGTAATAGTATGGTTTTGTGTTAACAACATACTTCTTAGCTACCTTGACTAAATCAAAATGATAATAGGCATCTTCATAAATCAAGCCTTTTGGGAAAGTTAACTGTGCCGCAATTTCCTTTTTGATAAGTTTATTACAAATAGTTCCTGGTATTTTCTCACCAATTAAATACTCTTTAAGGAATGTTTCGGTATCACATACAAAATAATCATCCTGGTTTGCAGACTGTGGACTCTCGCTATTGGCATATACATTCATAACACCACAACTGGAAACATCCGCATCTTCTTTCACTAATTGTTGATATAAGCTAGTAATCATTTCAGGATGAATGTAATCATCCGAGTCTATAAAAATAACAAAGTCTCCTTGGGCTTGCTTCAATCCATCATTCCGAGCTTGTGATAAACCTTCGTTTTCCTTGTGATAGACCAAAACTCTTTCATCTTGCTCAGCAATTTGTTCGCATAAGCGACCGCTTTCATCTGTAGAACCATCATCAACGAGAATGATTTCGAGATTTTGATAGGTTTGTTGCTGAATGGATGCTATTGATTTTTCAAGGTATTGCGCCACATTATAAACAGGAACAATGACACTAATTAATGTAGTTTCCATGCTACTCCTCTAGTAGTTTTTCTACTTGTTCAATTTGTTTAGCAATTGTAAATTGCTGAATAAATTGGTTGGCCTCATTGGCATCAAAGTTTGATACAGCTGTCATGTAGTTATCAATCGCTTGAGCGGCTTCTTGGTTGCTTTTAATGATTTTACCAAATCGCCCTTCCTGAGATAATTCCTCTGCACCGCCTACTTCAGTAGATACAAAGGGAACTCCAAGACTCAAGGCTTCAACATAGACCCCAGGAAAACCTTCCTGTTTTGACATAGATAAAAGAACTTGCATCTTAGAAAGATACTGGTACGGATTCTTTTGATACCCCAAAAAGTGAATATAGTCTTCAAGTTGGTATTCTTGAATCCTTTTTTTCAGTTCCACTTCCATATCTCCGACTCCTATAAAGTAGAGGTGGTATTTCTTTCCTTGCTGGTGCAAAAGTCGTATGACTTCCACAACACGATCAGAACCCTTATTTTCTTCAATACGCCCAATGGTGCAGATACTCTTAGGAGCAATCTCAATAGCTAGCTTCTCTTTTGATTTTTTGACAATACTTTCAAAATCGTAACCATTATAGACTGTTGTTAATTTCTGTGAGTAATCTGGATAAACTTCCTTAATAGAATTGTTGGTCTTCTTTGAAATTCCTACTATAGTATGAGCAGCATCCAATTGTCGTCTATGAGAATCTCGCTTCGACCTATCTTTTAAAAATTCCTCAATACTTCCATGAATCCAAGAAATCTTCTTCACTTCTTTGCGTCTAGAAAATAAAAGAGGAGGATTCATAATGGTAAAGGAGACTTCTACATCATATTGATCTTTTACAAGTAATCGTCTTGTTAATCTTGGGAAATAAATTCTCAATCTCCACAAAATCGCTCTTAACCATCTTGGTTGGCGATAATCTTGAAAGGCTTTTAAAATTCTCACATTGTCAGGTACGGGTTCATATCCTTTGCCAAAATGTTCTATTTCGAGGATATCAATATCATACTTTTCCGGATCTAAGTTTGAAACAATCGTTGATAAGATTTTTTCCGCACCTCCACCTAGAGAGAAAGACCACATAAAAAATAGAATTTTCTTCTTATCCACCATATTCTCCCATATATTCTCTATAACTCTTATCCATATCAGCTATGACGGCATCGTGATGAGGGACTTGCTTTTCAGCCGGAGGTGGTGTCATATAATCACCAAAGGCAATGCTAAGATAAGCATCATAACCAACCGGAATAGGCATTTCTGTTCCTTCGAATGGTAGGAAAATGTTGTCTTCAAAGGCCTGAATTGGATATTTATTTTTCATATAGCCAGGACCTGAACATAATTCTGTAATGCCATCACTTTCAGCTAGTCCATACTTGGTCATTTCTTTCTCAGCTTTTTTCCAGATACGATAACGAATCGATTTAGGAGTTAATCCTAGTAAAATGGTACTTCCCCACTTCATCAAAGTCCCATGTTTTTCTGGAATAGTTTGTGCACAGAATAGAGAATAAATCAAGGCCCAACGGACTTGTTTCTTGCGCTCAACTGGATTTTTAGGATAATAATCCAAGGGAAGAACATCCAAGGCCAAGCCGTGTGGTAGATCCAAATCTTGTTGATAAGGCTTGATACAAGTCGTCTCCTTAT
>ERZ772912.683-NODE-683-length-14623-cov-3.211148_pt1 | contig 14623 bp, 8 predicted proteins | sample MGYA00512119_ERZ772912 | MGnify/ENA primary metagenome ERZ772912 (study PRJEB29015, sample SAMEA2738048) | human oral metagenome | biome: human oral; feature: human-associated habitat; material: saliva | place: China | collected 2230 ...
CACCCCACCCTGCCCAGTTTGGGCCTGCGACCAGGTGAAATCATGAATGTGCTGACCTGACAGCTCCGGGTATTCACTACCCTGCGAGGTAGACAGCGCGGCGGCGCTTACCGGCTGGTCAGAGTCAATTTTGACGCCGTAAGTACCCTGGGTTAGCCCACCTAGTGGCAGGTCAGCCACTTGGCCAGCCTTAACGTTTAGGCCACTGGCGGGCGCGAACTGCACCGGCCCGCTTTTACCCAGCAAGGTTACTTTCACATGCGCGGTTTTGTCCCCGGGGTTAAGCACCCGCAGGCGCGGCTCGTTAAGGGCCCCGCTTAGGTCCAGGCTGTCTGCGCTTGCGCTGGGCGACGGCGTCGCAGCGGCTGTAGTCGCAGTAGCGCTGGGGGTAGCTGTGGCGCTGGGCTTAGCGGTAGCTTTGGCGCTTGCTTTAGCGCTGGGGGTGGCACTTGCTTTAGCAGCGCCGCTAGCTTTTGCACTCGCTTTGGCAGTGGCTTTAGCGCTGGGGGTAGCTGTGGTGCTGGCAGCTGCGGTTGGGCTGGGCGACGACGTCGCAGCACCATCAGCAGCAGCTGCCTGGGGAGTGATTTGCGAGGCAGCCTTATCAATACTTAGCGCCCCAATGGTCAGTGAAGTACCCGCCGAGGCCGTAGAAGTAATAATGTCACTGCCTGCCGCAGATTCGCCGTCGAGCTTTTGTGAGGCCACCCAGGCGGCCACGCGACCACCTTCAGCCTGCACCCGCAAAGCTAGCTGAGGGTCGGCGTCGGCAGAGTTTTCCAAAGCCAACTGGGTGGCTTTACCGGGAGCAATAGACAGCTGGCCGTCACTAGGCAAAGAAATCTCGCCGCTAGCACCCCAGGCGGTGACCTTAACGTTAACAGTGGTGTTACCCGGGTTAGCCACATACAGCGTCGAGGAGCTACCCACAATAGTGGCCCCACCAACAATCCAGCTGGTCACTGAGCTTTGAACGCAGCCGCCGGCAGTTAAAGAACGCAGGTCTCCACTATCAGAGTAAGCCACCATGGCCCCTCCCACTTTAGTGCGGGAGGCGGACTGATCCAGCTTAATGGTGGCGCCTGAAATGTCGTAGCTAGAGACCACGCCATCCTTAACGTAAGCCTGGCTACCGCCGGCGCGTTTAATGTCGCCAACGCTTAGGGTGTAGCCCACCGGCTGGGTGTAAGCCGGAGCCTGTAGGTTATTTTCGGCGCTAGCAGGGCAAATCAGATCATCACTAGCACTGGTGACGGTAACCGTTTGCTCAATACCGGGCGCATATTTATATACCGACCAGCCATTAGCTTGCCAGGCCAGCGCTCCCCCAGTACAGGTCAATGCCAGGGCCCCCACGCTAGCTAAGGCGCCCTTCCAGGTTAGACGCTCAGGGCGGGTAAATACTTTGAGCTGCTTCATGACTGCTTCCTAAACGGCACGGCTGCCAACACATAGAGCCCGGCAAAAACCATCAGGGCCAGGCCCAGCGGGGCGCTAGTGCCGTATTTAATTTCAACGCGTCCAGTTTGAGAGGGCAAAACATAGGCTTGACGCCACTTATCCACCTTGGTGGGGGTTAAAGCCTGACCGTTGAAGCTAGCTTTCCAATGGCTAGAGGCACGTTCGTTAAGAATCAGGGTGCGGCTAGCGGAGCTGGCTGGCAGCTGAGCTCCAGAAGTGAGTATGGAGGCAGAAACTGCTTTGACCGTATTATCTGCGCCCTGCGCATGTACCCGCGCCGACAGGTCCGCATGGGAGGGGTTAACGCGCCAAACCATGGCGGTGGGGGTGTCAGCTAGACGCTCCAGGCCCGGGGTAGCGTCCAGGGCGCTGGCGGTATCTGCCGCAATCGCGGTGGACTGGCCTTTTTGCAGCAAAATCAGGCTGACACCGTGGCTAGCTAGGCTATCGACAGCTCCTGACTGCTGGCCTTTAAGTAGCGCGCCAACACTGTTGAGCAAAGCCAGGTTAGCTTCGTCGTAGCTACGGGCCGCGTTAATGACACTAGCCGGAGCCACATCAGCCAGCTGGACGCCGTCGCCACGCCACAACTGCACCCGCAGCTGATCTGCCTGGCTGGAAAGGTACAAGACCCGCTGCTTAGTGGTTGAATGCTGGGACTCTAAACCAATTGCGTTTAGCTGCGTGGAGCTTTGGCTAACCTCCAGCTGGGGGGCACTTAGCACGCCACCCACGCCGGCAGCCAAAATCGCTAAGGCGCTAAAGGCGGTGATGGTGCGGCCGGGTCGCGCCAGGGTGAAACGCTTAGCGCGACTAAACACGTCGGCGCTTACCAGGGCCCCTGCCAGGCTCAGCGCGAAGGCAAAACTGACCAGGCCAAAGGGGGTCTGCCCAAAGCGGTGAGCAAACACCACCAGCGCCAGGGCGAGCACCCAGCCAGTTAGAGTCAGTCGTGCTAAGGCCAGCACCCGCATTCCACTAAGCGCCCCGATAACCATCAAAGCCAGCGCCAACAGCACGGTAAAGGCAGCCAGCACCCAGCCAGCTGGGCTCAGATCAGTACCCACCAGCAGTTGGTAGAGGCTGCGAGGCGGGCCGTTCAGCTCCCCGGCTTGTCCCCAGGTAAGCGCCAGGGCACTGCCGCGCATACCGCTGCGCAGCAAGGACAAGCTGGCACCAATAGTGGGGATTAACACCACCAGGGTGGGAGCGGCCAGAACCCCTAAACGCACCCACTCTTTGTGATGCCACAGCCCATATAGCAGGGTCATTAGCACTACCACCGGGCCCACTAGCGGGGCCAGGCAGGTAATTAGCGCCCAGGCTAGGGCGGCGCTGGCCAGAGCGTGGTAGTTAACGTCCCAACGCTTGAGCGGGCGGGCCAGGGCCAGGGGCAGGGCTGTTTCGGGGGCTTCAGCTTCAGTGGCGTCCTCATCGTGTTCACGTGAGCCCACGGTTCCGGGAGCCACCGCTTCCCGGCGCGCCCAACCCAGGCCGCGCAGTGTGGTAGCCAGGGCGAAGGGAAGCAGTAGGTGCACTAGCGCCGAATTAATACGCCCCTGCATCAGGTAGGTCAGGCTCAGCGGGTTAATCACCCAGGCAGCCGCCGCCCAGGCGCGCAGGGCGATACGCCGGGTTAGCGCCCCGGCTGCTATCCAGGCGCCTAGCAGGCTCAGCGGCAGGAAGGCCACCAGCAGCACATAGTTCAGGTTTGCACTGGTTAGGGCCAGGGGCGCGGTGATTGTGCGCAGTAGCGCAAAAGGAATGAAGGTAGTTACCGGCCAGGTGGCCACGCCGTCGCCGCTGGGCAACCAGTTACTGGTGACTAACTGCCAGCTTTCGCGCACGGAGTAGTCGTAACCAAAGGTGAAGTGGCCAGAAACTGCGCCTGCTAACGCCACTGAGCGCAGCAGCCAGGCGCCCACCCCTAGCGTAAGCACTAGCAGCAGGCTAAAGACTTGTAGACGACGGCGGGCAATGAAGGCTAGTTCGCGGCTTTCGAGCTCACTGGGGGCCTGTTCACGTTCGCGCTGTTGGCGCAGCTGACGCACCTGGTCGCGATTGACCTGGCGAATTTCACTGGCAGGCAGGTACAGCTCGTTTAGGGCGCGCCTGGGCAGGCGAGCGTTGCGCATAAGCCGGGTGCGCAGCCCATGCACTACACGCGGGTGGCTTAGCAGCCAGTAGGCTGAGGCGATTTCGTCTCGTGCCAGTTGTCCCTGGCCAGCCAAGGCGCGGGCCAGGCCACGGCCTAGGCCTAGGGGAAGAATCCACAGCCACACCAAAATCGGTGCAGGTACTGCACTTACCTGCAGCCAGTTCAGCAGCTGGGCGATACGGCGCTGACGGAAGGAAAGTTCTGGGTTGGGGGTAGCTGCCGCCTTGGCACGCTCAGTGGTTTCGACGTCGCCCGCCTCAGCGGTATCTGCTGCGCCCGGCTCGCTTTTTGCCCCCTGAGCCTCCTCGACGTCGTCAAGGCTGGCTGCACCCTCAGCGTCGGCAGCGAGCTCAGCACTGGCGTCAGGTTCTGACTCATCCGCAGCGGCGTCGTCGTCGTTGGAGCCAAGCCCACGCAAGCCCAAGTAGCTGGCTTGCCGGTGGCGGATCACGGCCTCGGGCACAACAATTACGCGGTAACCAGCCAGGCGCATTACTTTAGATAGCTCTAGGCCGTCACCGAAGGGGCCAAAGTGCTCGCTAAAGCCACCAAGTTTAATGAAGGGGTGGTAATCCACCAGAACGCCAGCGCTACCGACTGCCAGTACGTCAACACGGTCATCATATTGGCCCTGGTCGATCTCGCCGGGCACGATCTCATTGGCGCGGCGAGCACTGGCGGTAACGCGCAGACCCACCTCTAAAAGTTTGCCGGGGTTGTCCCAGTCCACCTGTTTAGGCCCGGCCATAGCTACCGAGCGGGCATTGGCGGTGGCGCTTTGTAGATTCTCTAGGCAGTCAACCTGTGGGGCACTGTCGTCATGGAGTAGCCACAGCCAAAGGGGCGTGTTGGTGTTTACGTGGCTGCGGTAGTGTCCGCTTTCAATTAATTCGACGGCGCGCGCTACCGCCTGGCCAAAATTCATGGCTTCGGGGGCATTTATCAGCTCTGTGTGGCTTAGCGCGGTTAAACCGGAGGCTTGCACCAGTGCCTGTAAATCTTCGGTGGAGGCACTGGTGGCCTCAACATTAACCACCAAGGTCAGCTGCGGGGTGCGCGTTTGTAGCGCCAGCGCAGTTAAAGCCTGGTTCAAATACGGACTAACACCCGACGTAACCAGGATGGCAATGGTTTGGGTCAGGCTTTTAGTCGTTAGCACACTCATCGATTCTGCTTAATATCACGCCTTTCGCGCTCAGACAAGCCACCCCAGATACCGAAGCGTTCATCATACGCGAGTGCATATTCTAAACATTCGCGTCGCACCTTGCAGGTCTTGCATACGCTCTTAGCGTCGCGAGTGGAGCCGCCTTTTTCGGGGAAGAAAATATCTCCGGGCATACCCTCGCAAGGTGCGCCTGCCTGCCAGCTTATATCACCCTTTTTGAAAATGGAGGTGAATACGATGGCTGGCTTGCGCGAAGAGTTTGAGGAGTCATCAGTTGACTGGACCCCGACACCATTGTCAGCGGCGTCCTCACCACTGAGGCCACTGCTGGTAATAGGTCCATTCGAGAAGATCTCGTACATAACACGCCCTAACGTTTTGTAATGATGAGCATAGTTGGGGTCAGCTAAGGATACATAGGTCTAGCTGGGACTAGATACCTACGCATCATTGACGTGATCCGCGTGTGGGGGAAGGGGGGAATCTGGTCTAATTTTGCCATGGTCTCTAAATGCTTGTCATTTGAACGTTTGTTCGATTTGTTACCGAACCTTTATAAACCGGCCGTCATCTGGTATGGGGTTGACGAGCGCATCGAATTGAGCGGACACGTAGTCAATATGTGGTCTTCGAAGGTGGCCGCGCTACTAGATAGTGAGATTGGCGCCCCCAGCCTAACCGTTCATATGGCTCTGCCGCCACACTGGCGCTCGATTGTGTGGGCGGCCGGAATTTGGCGCGCTGGCAACGTTTTAACGCTAGACAGTGACCAGGAAGCAGAGTTGTCACTGGCTTGCAGCGAGGAAAATTTAAATCCTGGAGCTGAAGTTAGCGTACTCACTCCCCTGGCTTCTTTGGCACTACGCTGGCCCGGAGCACTGCCTCCACTTACTCTCGACGGCGCCGCTGATTTGATGTCTTACCCCGACAGTTTCGCACCAATTGCCTGCCCACCTACTGCTCCTGCCTGGCTAAGCGATGGTGAGCTTATCTCTCGCCAGCAAGTTTTAGACCAGGCAGGACTTTATACCCAAACATTAGCGGGTATTAACGATTCACAAAAACCTCAGGAGATAACAGCTTTAACGCCACCAAGCTCAAATCAAGCCGACATCAACCTTGGGCAAACAAATAGGACCAGCCTACTCGCAGATTCAAACTCCAAGACGACACGCCCGAACAGCAAAGAAAGTTACGCTAACGAGATTACGCCATTAGCGATATCCACTTCGGATACCCGTCAGGCTTTACTGGCAACCTTGGAGGCTTGGCTAAATGGTCGCACCGCTCTACTGCTAGACCCACAGCTACCGTCACAGCAGATGCGCCGCACCTTAGCTCAAGAAGGCTGCACCGGCTTAAATATCTAAGTGCTAACAGCCCCCCACAATCGTGTTAGCTGCCACTTCTAACATCAAGCAATTAACATAACTCCAGGCAACCACCCCTCTAAACGGCCCTGACCAGCAGGTATACCCAAAAATAAATATATTTACATATCTACTTTTACCTACCTACTGTGATGTTAGACATATTAGAAAATGCCTCTTGTATGACGCACGTTCGTCACATTTAAGCTGTTACTAATAGTGGAATTCCAAATATTCCCACTCTTATAGAAAGCTGACTATCATGCAAACCGCAAAAGCTGTAATTTTGCGCCCAGTTGCTGCGTTTTTCTGTTTATGCTTATGTATCTACTGCTGCGGTTGCGGAATTATCGGTTCTAAACAATCCGCTCCAAGTGTGTCCGCTACCGTTTCTCCAGATGGTTTAGTTACCAAGAATCAGGAAACTTGGGCGCTTGCTACAGACCCTTATGTTGGCAGCAATAACGGCATGATAGTTGCGGTTACTGAAACCTATATTCAGATTTGTATGAATAAACAGGGTTTGTCATACGAAGTGGAGCCTTATAGCCCCTCACAAGGAACCTCAATTGTGGCTTCAGGCGGTGGGCGGCTGCTGTTTAACGAAAAGATAGCTGCAAAATATGGCTATTCGGTTCCGCGTGAAGACAGTATTCAGCCCCGTTTGGATCGTTGGAAGAAGCAGGATCAGCAACCTCAGGCTTGGAAACAAGCTCAAGAAAAGTGCTCGCAAGAGGCGACTAAAGAGCCACTTGCACAGCAGATCGAGCATGATGGAGGAATTTCTCCTTCCTCAGCGCAGTATTCTGAACCTGACGGCCTTAAAGAAGCTGCCCAACGTTGGCGTAAATGCATGGAACCATTAGGGATAACTGATTTAGCAGAGCATCCTGATGGAATACCTTCCAAATCGCTGTACGACAAATTCAATGGGGTTTCAGGTGAAGTGCAGTACAAGGATCCGTTTGTGCACCCTGTATCGGCTTATGAATTAAAAGTCGCTACCCAAGATGCCAAGTGTCGCACAGAAAGCGGATACACCAAACTGCAATATGAAACCGAATGGAGTGCTAGCTATGTATATGTACAAAAGCACTTATCTGAACTGACTGCATTGCGTCAAAAATCGCAGAAAATTCAGGCTAGGGCGGTCGAATTCTTGAAAGCAAACGGCAACTACGTTTCATAGCATAGGGGGGCGAAAGCTTAGCTTTCACCCCCCCTATTGTTTAAGTGCAGCGTTTAGAGCGCCTTTGGCAGTTAGTGCAAGGCAGCTGGCTGCTTTAGCTGGCTTACGGTACGTCAGCCTGGACCAAGGTGCCGTGACCGCTAACGTTAACGGCGCCGTCGTCGGCACGCACAAAAACAGCCTGACCGCGACGCAGCGGCAAACTCTTACCGCCCGCATTAACAGTTAGCTCGCCGTCAACGTTTAACAGCGTGCGCGGCCCGCGTCCGGGCACCTTAACAGAGCCATCAGCTTCACTGACCGTGGTAACTACCAGCTCAAAATCCTCCACCGGCACGTTATAGGCGCGGCAGTGCTCGCTGAGGTACTCGGGGGCCGGGCGCATAGGCGGGGCCGCCACATAATCCACGCAGGCCAGCATTTCGGGGGCATCAACATGCTTGTGAGTCAGGCCCGCACGCAGCACATTGTCACTGGCAGACATGATCTCCACAGCCAAACCAGAAATATATGCGTGCACCGCACCTGCGGGCACAAACAATGCCTCCCCCGGGTTCAAAGTAACCGGGTTTAACAGCAGCGCCGCCGCCACCCCCGGGTCGCCCGGGAAAGCCTCCTGCATCGCCATGATGTAAGCATCAAGTCGAGGAGACGGCGAGGCTCCCGCCGCCGCTCGCGCCGAAACCTCATCCACCAGCTGCTCAACCTGCTCAGCTGTAGGGCGAGTCTGCGGGCTAAGCAGCCAGCTAAAAGCCTTCTTAATTCCAAAACGGGTGGGGTTAGCGTGCAAGAACTCCGCCACCGCGCAAGCCAGCGGCGATTTAAGGCCATCAATCACCTCAATGGCACGCCGAGGAGTACGGAAGCCACTAACCGCCTCATAGCGGGTCAGGGCCAGCACCATTTCCGGCTTGTGATTGCGGTCTTTGTAATTGCGGTTAGGGGCATCAATGGCAATGCCAGCTGCATCCTCATCATCAAAGCGAATGCGTGCCCGCTCAATATCAGGGTGCACCTGCAGCGACAGCGGCTGGTTGGGAGCAATCACCTTAAACAAGTAAGGCAGCTGATCGCCAAAGCGCGCCACAATATCAGCGCCCATCACCCCCACCGGGTCGCTAGCTACCAGCTGGTCCAAGGTGGTAGGCGAGGTGTTTAGAGCACTGCCATCATCTGCGAGCAGCTGGGTTGGGCCGCCAGCATGGCCGCCAAACCACAGCTCCCCGAAGGGTTTACCGTCTGCGGGAACATTCAAAAACTCGGGGATAGCATTTGGGGAGCCCCAGTCATAGTTCTTAACCGCACCACTGAGTCGATCCATCAAATTTGCTTTCATCTGGTGTGTAAGACTAGATCTACGCTAGCCGATAAGTCCTAAATTGTCAGTTAAACATGGCCTGCTCTACCCGTTTTGTGGCGCACACAAGCCCTTAACCAACCCTTTTGCCTTAGCAAGACCCCTTATGCCCCAGCCACTACCCGCATTTAGCAAGCCCACCGGGGTAAATAGGTGCATTTAGAGCGCAAATAAGAAACAATGGGACTTATGCGTGGCATCGTACTAGCCGGTGGTTCCGGCACTCGACTAAACCCCATCACCCTTGGCACCTCAAAGCAGCTGGTGCCCGTCTACGACAAGCCCATGATTTACTACCCGCTAAGCACTCTTATGATTGCCGGCATTAGTGAAATCCTGGTTATCACTACCCCCCACGACGCACCGGCTTTCCACCGTCTGCTAGGCGACGGCTCGCAGCTGGGCGTAAACCTGTCCTACACCGTGCAAAAAGAACCCAACGGCCTGGCTCAGGCTTTCGTGCTAGGTGCAGACTTCATCGGTAATGAGTCTGCCGCCCTGGTACTGGGTGACAACATCTTCTATGGCCCCGGCATGGGTACGCGCCTGCGCCGCCACACCCAGCCTGACGGCGGCGTGGTCTTTGCCTACCAGGTGGCCAACCCCAGCGATTACGGCGTGGTGGAGTTTGACGCTGACTTCAAGGCCCTGTCCATTGAAGAAAAGCCGGCCAAGCCGCGCTCCAACTGGGCCGTGCCCGGCCTGTACTTCTACGACAACGACGTAGTTTCCATCGCCCGCGACCTCAAGCCCAGCGCTCGCGGTGAATACGAAATTACCGACATTAACCGCACCTACCTTGAGCAAGGCCGCCTGCAGGTAGAGCCGCTGCCGCGTGGCACCGCCTGGCTAGACACCGGTACTTTCGACTCCCTGGCTGACGCCACCAGCTTCGTGCGCACCATCCAGGCCCGTCAGGGTCTGAGCGTGGGTTGCCCCGAGGAGATCGCCTGGCGCAACGGCTTTATCGACGACGACGGCCTGCGTCAGCGCGCCGAGCCGCTGGTTAAGTCCGGTTACGGCCAGTACCTACTGAACCTACTAGAGCGCGGCAAGTAAATCAGCGTCGTATCAACGTCGCACCAGCTAGCCGGCTTTAGCGCTGACAGCTGCTAGTACCGCAAAACACTGCAGCCTTTCTAGGCCCCGCCAATGGCGGGGCCTATTTCGTCTCTACCTGGGCTTTAAACGGGCTTTAAGCGGGCCCTAAGCGGGCTTAACACAAGGCAACTTTGTACAGCGCATCACTTTTACAGCCAAATATGTTCACATTTATTGCGTAAAGGAATATATTCGAACACGCAAGTTAGTAACGCCACGGTGAACGGATTGTTATGAGTTCCTCCAGCCCCACCACACTATCGCAGCTGCAGTTTGAGGTTTTACGCGCCCTACTGCACGCAGATAAAGCCCTCACCCAGCGCGAACTGCAACAGCTCACCGGCATCTCCCTGGGCAGCGTCAACTCCACCGTGCGCCAATGCGAAGCCGCCGGTTACATCAGCGAGCGCGCCCTAACTGAAGCCGGTCGCCAAGCCCTAGCCCCCTACAAGGTGGATAACGCCATCATTATGGCGGCGGGCCTATCCCAGCGTTTTGCCCCTATCTCCTATGAGCGTCCCAAGGGTACCTTGCGCGTGCGAGGCCAGGCCCTAATTGACCGCCAAATTGAGCAGCTGCATGAGGCTGGCATTAATGACATCACGGTAGTGGTGGGCTACAAGAAGGAGCATTTCTTCTACCTGGCCGCTAAGTACGGGGTCAAAATCGTGGTCAACTCCGACTATGCCACCCGTAACAACAACGGCTCACTGTGGCTGGTACGTGAGCAGCTGGCCAACACCTACATTTGCTCATCTGATGACTACTTCACGGTCAATCCTTTTGAAGACTACGTTTACCAGGCCTACTACTCGGCCCAGTATGCCCAGGGCCCCACAGCTGAATGGTGCATTACTACCGGTGCTGGCGGACGCATTACTGGCGCTAGCGTAGGCGGCGCCAACGCCTGGTACATGCTTGGCCACGTCTACTTTGACCGGGCTTTTTCAACTACTTTCCGCCGCATTTTGGAAAGTGTCTATCACCTGCCTGAAACTGCCCCCAAGCTGTGGGAGTCAATCTACTTAGACCACATTCGTGAACTGAATATGGTGATGCGCCCCTACCCGGAGGGGGTAATTAAAGAGTTTGATTCGATAGATGAGATTCGCTCCTTTGACCCGCTGTTCCTGGAGAATCTTGACTCTGATATTTTCACCAACATCACCTCCACGCTGGGTTGCCAGGTTGATGAGATCACCGATTTTTACCCGCTTAAGCAGGGCATCACTAACCTGTCTTGCCACTTTAGGGTGGGCGATCAGGAGTACGTCTACCGTCACCCGGGTGCGGGCACGGACAAGATCGTGGATCGCGCCGCTGAGTTTGAGGCCCTGAATTTGGCCCGTGACCTGGGCATTGACCACACTTTCATCACCGGTGACACGGTTAAGGGTTGGAAGATTTCACGTTTCATTCCCGATGCCGCCAACCTGGATGTTAATGATCCCTCCCAGCTCACCCGGGCTATGGATATGGCCCGCACGCTGCACAGCAGTGACATGCGCCTGTCGCGCCACTTTGACTTTGTCACCGAGGGCCTAAAGTATGAGTCAATTTTGCGCCAGTTTGGGCCGATTGATGTGCCCGACTATCAGGTTATGCGCGACAAGATCATGCGCCTAAAGCGTTTCACTGAGGCCGATGGCTACCAGTTGGTGCCCAGCCACAATGACTTCTTCCCACTCAACTTCCTGGTTTCTAACGATGCCTCTAACGACGAAATCGACCTAATCGACTGGGAATATGCGGGCATGTCAGACCCGGCCGCCGACTTTGGCACCATGGTGGTTTGCGCCAGCTTGAGCCGTGAGCAGTCCGACGCCGCCTTGGCCGCCTATCTTGAGGCTGAGCCCACCGCCGCCCAGCAGCGTCACTTCTACGCCTACGTGGTTTTCGCTGGTTGGTGCTGGTACGTGTGGTCTTTAGTTAAGGAGGCTGAAGGCGACGACGTGGGCCAGTGGCTCTACATCTACTACCAGGCCGCCAGCGACAACATTGACTGGGTGCTAGCCGCCTATGAGCAGGCCGCAGCCGCCAGCCAAGCCGAGACCGCTAGCGACGCCGTCGCCACGCCGGATCAAACCAGCACAAACCACTAAAACCAGCGCAATAAGAACGCAATAAGTAGGAGCAAACCATGCGTTACGGAATTGGTTCAGGTGCCCTGTGGGGCCTAGACACTGTCATTTTGGCTCTTGCGTTGGCGCTTAACCCCTTCGCCACCGACGCCCACGCCTCCCTAGTTTCAGCAGCTTTACACGACGCTATTTGCGCCCTGATCCTGCTGATCTTCATGGCTGTGCGCGGGCGCCTAAAAGACACTTGGCGGGCAGTGCATACGCGCAGCGGCCGCGCAGTTATGGTGGCCGCGTTGCTGGGCGGGCCTATCGGCATGAGCGGTTACCTGCTGGCTATCGACCAGATTGGCGCAGGCTACACCGCCATCATCTCCACCTTCTACCCGGCTTTGGGCACGGCCCTGGCAGTGGCGGTGCTTAAAGAACGCATGCGGCCGCGCCAGGTGATTGCCCTGGCTGTGGCTATTGGCGCCATTATTGCCACCAGCTACACCTCCACCAGTGTTTCTGGCTCCACGCTTTGGGGTGTGCTCGGCGCCCTGGCGGCTGTGGTCGGCTGGGGCTGTGAAGCCGTAATTTTGGCTTGGGGTATGCGCGACGACGCCGTCGACAATGAGACGGCCCTGCAGATCCGCGAAACCACCTCGGGGCTGACCTACCTGGTGCTAGTGGTGCCGTTAGGTGGCGCTTTAAGCAGCACCGGACAGGCTTTAACCAGCCCTGGCGCGATGGGCCTGGTAGCTTTGGCCGCCGCCGCCGGCACCGCCTCCTACCTGTTCTATTACAAGGCCATTGACCTGCTGGGGGCCGCGCGGGCCATGGCGCTTAACATTTCCTACTCGGCTTGGGCAGTGCTGTTTGCCTTCCTTTTGCAGTCGATCGTGCCTGCGCCTATCCAAATCGTGCTGTGTGTAGTGATTTTGGTTGGCACCGTACTGGCGGCTACCGAAAACTGGCGTGAGCTGACTTCTTTCAAGAGCCAAAGCCGCTAGAATCGCTGTATCGCCCGCCTGCAAGTTAGGAAACCTATGAGCGACCAGCAGCTCCTAGACAATATTCACGCCCTGCTGAAAGAAATTTTGGCGGAGTTTGACCGTGTATGCACCAAGCTGGAGATTCCTTACGCCGTCTATGGAGGCACCGCCATTGGCGCGGTGCGTCACCAGGGCTTTATCCCTTGGGACGACGACGTAGACGTGCTTATGCGGCGCAGTGACTATGAGCGGTTTTTAAGCCTGGCCCCCCAGGTTATCGATGAGCGCTTTGCGCTACACAACACGCGCACAGTGGTCAACTTCCCGTTCATGTTCACCAAGATGGTGCTTAAAGACACCCTGCTGATTCCTGACTTTGCGGTGGACAGCGACTACCGGATGCCTTTCTTTATCGATGTGCTGCCGGTAGACAATATTCCGGCCGATCCGGTTGCCTTTAAGCGCATGTCTAGGGCCTCTTGGCTGTGGGGACGTCTGCTGTTCCTGCACGGCACTGCCAAGCCTTTCCTGCCCGGCGTTAACGGCACTAAAAAGCAGCTCATCTATACCGCCACCACCGGCGCTAACTGGGCACTTAAAGCCGCTAAACTCTCGCCGCAAACCTTGCAGCGGCGTTGGGAAAAGGCGGTGCGGGCCTGGGAGCACACCCCCACCACGCGCATGGCTGACTTCACTATGCGCGACCCGGAAAACTGGATTATCACTAACTCTGAGCTGCTGCCTACCGTGCGGGTGCCCTTTGAGGACATCACCGTGCAGCTGCCGGCCCAGTATGATGCCTGGCTGCGACGCGGCTACGGCGACTATATGCAATTGCCCCCGCCCGAGGCGCGTATCGGTCACATCCCACGCATCGTGGATTTTGGCCCCTACACGGATCTACTGCCTTACCCGCAGGTAACCGGTATTGGTTTAGAGGATTCACCCGCTACAGCTACCAGCCCCGCAGCTAGCGGGCAGGGCCAGGGACAAGCCGGCGTCGGCGCTGGGGCCGCTGCCAGCAGCGCTATTGACCCAGATGAGGGCCTAGACCTAGCCAGTTTGCGCCAGGTACAGCTAGCCACCACCTATGTTCTAGGTGAGCTTGACCGGGTATGCAAACAGCTGGGGCTAAACTACGCGGCCTACGGGGGCACTGCCATTGGCGCGGTACGTCACCAGGGCTTTATCCCTTGGGACGACGACGCCGACGTGTGCATGGCGCGCGCCGACTACGAAAAACTACTAGCCCAGGCTCCGGCCCTACTGGGTGAGGACTTTGAGCTACTCAGCCACCACAGCCACGCCAACTACCCCAGCACTGTAGCCGTACTTGGGCTTAAAGGCACCAAGTTCATTTCGCAGGCAGCTGCCGGGCGTGACTTTGAAATGCCGATCGGGGTGGATATTTTCCCGCTTGATGCACGCCCAGCCAACCAGCGGGCTTTTAAAGCCCAATGCGCCCGCACCTGGGTATGGTCACGGGCCCTATACCTGCGCGGTAGTGCCACCGCCTCCACCGGTTTAAGCGGAGGCGTAGATAAGGCTGTGCAACTAGCTATGCGCACAGTACACACCGGCCTTAAAACTGCCCGCCTAAGCCAAGCCAAGCTCATTAAGCACTGGGAGCGCGCCGCCCGCAGCTACGAAAAGCAGGCTGGGGCTAAGACTTGGTTGGCAGATTTCTCCACTCGCAATCCCCAGCAGTGGTCACTGCCGGCAGCGGAGCTTAAAGACACAGTTGAGCTGCCTTTTGAGTACCTG
>ERZ772912.687-NODE-687-length-14573-cov-2.884350_pt1 | contig 14573 bp, 13 predicted proteins | sample MGYA00512119_ERZ772912 | MGnify/ENA primary metagenome ERZ772912 (study PRJEB29015, sample SAMEA2738048) | human oral metagenome | biome: human oral; feature: human-associated habitat; material: saliva | place: China | collected 2230 ...
CTTGTCTGTATTCATAAAGGCAACGGCGGTTTCATTCACCCCTCTTCCCTCTTGAGCATGGGGAATGCAGATGTCCGGCGCAATCACGATGTAAGGTCCAAATTCGTGGACATTAGCAATGATGTAACCTGGATATTCTGGCTCAATCACGCCCTGAGCCACTATGGGCTCACAGGCAGCGCGAATGGCATCTTCCCAAGAATCGTATCCAGCTTGGAAGCTGAAACGATTGCCGTCAATAATTTCTCTTAACATTAGTCAGTCTCCTCTAGCTCAGTCTTATAAGAAGGATGGGAATGGCACGTCGTTTTCCTTGCTGAAGGCATCGTCGAAGCCACGGTAGAAGTTAAATTCTAACTTGTTCAAGTCTTGTGGGTAGTTGTATTGCCCCCCTACTTGCCAGATAAATGGTTGGAAGTCATATTGCAAGCGATCTTTCTTCATGTTCCAGAGGGCTAAGATTTCATCGGTGTCCGCCATGAAGTTAGTCCAGATATCGTGGTGAACTGGGATGACTACGCGGGCATTCAAGCACTCAGCCATACGCAAGATATCAACAGAGGTCATCTTGTCAGTAATCCCACGAGGGTTTTCACCGAAGGCCCCTAAGCAGACATCAATCTTGTGTTCGTTACCGTGTTTAGCGAACATGTTAGAGAAGTGAGAGTCGCCGGCATGGTAGATGTTACCACCTGAAGTTTTGAAGAGGTAGTTGACGGCAATTTGGTCCATGTCTTGTGGCATTTTACCCTTGAGTTCATATTCAGGGTCACCATCCCAAGTCACTAAGGCGGTCCGGTCGAAGGCTTCTAAAGCGACCACTTCGATGTCTTTGATCTTAACGGATTCGTTAGGACGCACTACCACGGTACGTTCTGCTGGGACACCCCATTTGAGCCAAGTATCAACCACGGCTTTAGGACCTACGAATTTAGCCTCTGGGCAGTTCTTAGCCACTGCCGCTGCCGTATTAATGTCTAAGTGGTCAGAGTGGATGTGCGTTACCACTAAAGCGTCCACGCCTTCGATTTCGAATGGATCCAGGACGAATGGTTGGTTACGTAAGTTTGGTTGGAGTTTTTCTACCCCAGACATACGCATCATTTGGTGACCTTTCTTCATGTTGCCGGCCCCGTGACTGCGTTTACCTGTACCGGTCCAGAGATCGCAAAGGATGTTGGTGCCTTGATCGGATTTGATCCAAATCCCGGTACAGCCTAACCACCACATAGCGAAAGAATTTGGCTCTACTTGTTTGTCACGAATTTCTTCGTTGAGCCAAGTCCCCCATTCTGGGAAGGTCTCGCGCAACCAAGTATCCTTTGTTACATCTTGGATTGTTCTCATCATTATTACCTCCATTAACTTGTGTCGAGTGATGTTTACATGTCTATGATAACGCAATTAGGCACCGCTTACAAGCTAATTTTATGTTCGATTTAACATTTAATGTGCTTTTATTGTGTTCGATGTTTGTTTTATGCTTGTTTTGTGGTAAAATGTCCTTATAGATTACTAGAAAGAAGTGTCCACCATGAAACGTTCTGTCCAAGATGTTCGTCAACGGCGTGATTTGATGATTCAGGCCCTCAACCAATCTCCTAGCAAGAGTCTAACCGTCGAAAGCCTAGCCCAACTGGCCAAGGTGTCTACCATGACGGTGCGGCGCGACTTGAACCTGCTGGCTAAGATGGGTATCATCGAACGCCACCATGGTTATGCCATCCTCAATGAGGTGCCCTTTTTCGAGGGCGATACCCAAAACCCCCATATCGAACAAATCAAACAGGCCATCGCTGAAAAAGCCGCTACTTATATAGAAGAAAAGATGACCATTTATATGAACACCTCCACCACCGCCATGCACGTCATGGACTATCTCAAGGAGACCCCAGTCACGGTCGTCACCAACAACCTGCGCATGAGCGAACAGGAAATGCACCCAAGTTCGACCATTATCCTGTCAGGGGGCGAGATTCATTTTCCTAAGGCGGCCTTGGTCGGTGAACTGGCGGCTGATTCCCTGCGCCATATCAATGCCAATATCTGCATTATGGGCTGCTCCGGTATTAACGCCCAAGTCGGCATTACCACTGGCGACTTCCGCGAGTCCAAGGTCAACCAACTCATGGTCCAGAACTCCCACGGCCTAGTCATCGTGGTGGCTGATTACCGCAAGATTGGGGTCACCTCCAACTTCCAGGTGGCCGGCATTCAAAAGATTGACATCCTGATCACCGACACCTATGGCGACCCTGCCCGCCTCAAGGAAATCGAAGAGGCTGGCGTGACCGTCATCCAAATTGATGAAGCCAACTAAAGCACAAGCCCCACTTGCTAGTCTTAAGCAAGTGGGGCTTGATTTTTTATATAGCAAAAGGGAGCAAGCTCACTGGCCGGCTCCCTTTTCTTGATGCTTTTCTTGTCTAATGATGGCTTCTAGTGAGGCCCAGAAACGCTCCCGGTCCTGGCGACTAAAGGGCTTGGGCCCCTTGCCTCCGTAGCGTCCCGTCTTACGCCGGCTGACCTGGCCCATATAACGTTGGGTTAGGAGCTGGTCCATGGCTTCTGGCCGATAGCGCCAGCCCATGTGATGCAAGACAATGGCCTTGTTAAGGAGAATGGTCGCAAGACCATAGTCCTGGGTGACCACGATATCGCCCGCCTTGACCAAGGCCACAATTTTATAGTCGGCCTGGTAAGCGCCCCGCTCCACATAAACCGTCTGGACATGGGACGGATAGTCGGTCTTGCTGACATGGTTATAGGAGGCCACGATAATGACAGGCAAGTCCCATTTGGCGGCTAGGCTAATGGCCTCGGCCTTAACAGGACAGGCATCCCCATCCAGCAGAATCCGCATCTACTTGTCCTCCTGGGCCGCCAACTTGGCTTCTACATAGGCATCTTGGAAATGCGTCGCCCAGTAAACCCACATAATCATGGCCATAAAGGCAATGCCCAACCCAGTTAGGACATGGGCTGGGTTACCCGTCACAAAGCCTACCAGGACGGCCACCAAGGTTGGCCAACCGAAGCAGTTGAGGCAGACCCGGAAGGCCTGGCCATAAGACTTAATGGAGAAGATATCCGTGAACTTCATAAAGGACAGGAAGCCCGCCACACCAAAGAGCATGATTAGGAAGCTGACCGCTAGCAAGAGCCAGGAATTAATGAGAATGGTCAGAATAATGGCTAGGCGATTATTTTGGAACCACTGGCCAGATAGGAGCCGGTTGAGACTGTCGGCGCTAGTAGCCAGTCTAAAGTCAGCTTCTGGGTCATAAGGCTGGGACAGGAAGCGATTGCCTGCAGCCGTCACCACGAAACGTTCAGGTGTGAAGGCTACCCCCGCCTTGCCTGACAGGCTAGCTTCTAGCAGCTGGCTATCATCTTGAGCCAGGAGCATGACACGGCCTTGGTCATCGTCACGCAGACTGATGTCTTGGCTAGGCATGACCAGCTGACCTTGGGGACCTGTCGCATAATGAGACACTTGCTCCGCTACTTGGTCGTCTAGCAGGGCCATAGACTGGGAAGCAAATTGATCTAGGCTGACAATCTTGAGCTGGCCAATCTTAACCGCAATGGGCAGAATCATGACGCTAATAATCAAGAGAATCACAGCTAGGGTCTGTCTGACTTTGAGGGGTTGCCGCTCCTTGAAGGCTGACACTGGCCCTGCCATGGCGGCAAAGTAATTAAGGGGAAATGCTTTTGTGGACATCCGGGTTCCTACTTTCATTGAATTCTACCTCTCTAGTATACCATAAAGGCACCCGCTGGAAAACCAGGCCGAGAGGTCATGAGGGAAGAATTCCCCCTCTAAACAAAAAAGGACAGGAAAAGCTTCCTGCCCCATAAAGTGCTAATATTAGCCCTTGGTCCCCCCGTTAACCAAACCGGTCACGAAGTTCTTCTGTAACATGAAGAAGAGGGCTGAGATTGGCACGGCGATTAAGATAGCACCGGCCGCGAAGAGCGCAACCCGTTGGTTACGTTGGTCAGCAATCAGAGTTTGCAGACCGGCTGCGACAGTATAAGACTCTTCCTTACGCAGCAAGAACTTAGCCAAGAGGTAGTCCCCGAATGGTCCCATGAAGGCCCAGAGGGCTTGCACGGCGATCATTGGGCGCACCAATGGCAAGACGATTTGCCAGAAGATTCGGAAGTGGCCTGCCCCGTCAAGGTTAGCAGATTCATCCAAGTCGTAAGGCACGGTATCGAAGTAACCCTTCATCAACCAGGTGTTCATTGGAATCCCACCGCCGATGTAGATCAGAGAGAGGAACCAGAATTGGTTGAGGGCGTTGAGCAAGACAGCCATAACGTAGAAGGCAGTCAAGGCAGCCATGGTTGGCACCATTTGCACGATTAAGAAGAAGAGCAAGGATTTCTTACGGCCCATGAAGTTGTAACGGCTGTAAGCATAACCTGCCAAAGTGACAACGAAGACTTGCACCACCATGGTAGTCGTCGCGACGAACAAGGTGTTACGGTACCAAGATAGGTACTTGGTCTCGTTGAAGAGACGGGTGAAGTTGTCCAAGGACCATTGCATCCCTAAGTCTAGGGAGAAGGCTGTCACGTTCCCTGCCTTAAAGGCCGAACTTACGGTGATTAAGAGCGGGTAAATGATGACGATGGAGAGGACAACCATGTAGAAATAGGTCAGGAATTGGCCTACATAACGGGAAAATTTCGCTGATTTAGTCAAATTTTTCATGATTAGGCCTCCTCAATGTTAAAGGCGTTGGTCTTCTTGAATACGAATAAGGATACCGAGATGATAATCAAGGAGATAATCAAGGTCAAGGCCGCCGCAATGGAGAACTGTGGTGATTGACCAGTGGTAATCTTATAGATCCAAGAAATCAAGATGTCGGTTGACCCGGCACCGCCCCCAACAGAACCCGGACCCCCATCGTTGAAGAGGTAGATCATGGAGAAGTTGTTGAAGTTGAAGGTGTATTGGGTCATGAAGATTGGTGCTGCCACCGACAAGATAACCGGTAAGGTAATGGCGGTGAAGCGTTTGACAGCCCCTGCCCCATCAATTTTCGCTGCCTCATAGAGGGTTTCAGGAATGGACTGCAGGATCGAAGTGGTCATGACATAGACATATGGGAAACCTAACCAAGCTTGAATCATGATAATGGCTACCTTGGTCCAGTTTGGGTCGGTCTTCCAAGCCACGGTTGGTAGATCCACAAATGGAATCAAGTGGTTCAAGAATGGAATAACCTGCGTGTTAATGGCCCCGATAGAGTCATTGAACATGTTAGAGAAGGTCATGATGGTAATGAAGGCTGGTACCGCCCAAGGCAAGAGGAAGATAACCCCGAAGATACGTTTACCCTTGATAAATGGTTGGTGAGCCACAATGGCAGTGAAGACCCCAATCACGATTTGTAAGGTGGTCGCACAGATGGTCCATACCAAGGTCCAAGTGAAGACCGCCATGAAGGCATCACGGAAGGTTGAGAGGTTGAAGATGTTCCAGAAGTTCTCAATCCCTACCCAGTCTAAGAGTTTAGCAGGTGGCGTGTGTTTGAAGTCATAGTTAATGAAGGCTGTACATACCGTCACCAATACTGGGAAGACAATGGCAAAGGCCATAAAGATATAAGATGGAATAATTAAGAGATAAGGGAAACCATCCGCATAGATGTTGTGGAGCATTTCCTTCAAGGTCTTAGAGATTTTCTCGCCCTTGTTGATCTTGCGAGCGATGGAACGTACGTCTAAGATGTTAGCCCCATAGAAGGCCAAGAAGATAATGGTAATGATGATTTGCAAGCTCCCACGAATTAAGAGGAAGAGGGAGTGGTCTTGCTTAGGAACGGAACCCAAGGTCACAAAGCCCACGAGGGCGCCATAACCGAAGGTAAACATTTCAAAGATAAAGAGTGCAGTCAAAGCCAGGAAGATAATCCCTTTGAGGGTTTGGCCATTATAGAATTGTCCCAGACCTGGAATCAGAGACAGGCTCATGGCTTTACGCTCATCTTGACGCGGTGCAACCGTGTCTGCCATAATAATACCTCCATTTCAATATACTAATAGTTGCGCTTCTCTTGCAAAAAGACCTGGTAGCCGAAGGCTACCAGATCATTCAGCTTGAGTGGTTAGTTATCAGCTTATTCGCCGTGTTTTTGTTCGATCGCTTGTTTGATCAATTCTACCGCTGCGTCAGCTGCTTCTTTAGCAGACTTGTTACCTGAAGCTGCGTCGAAGATTAAGTTTTCAGCACCTGCCCATACTTCAGCCATTTGTGGGATGTTTGGCATTGGAACTGCGTTAGCGAAGGTATCGATTACCGCTTTAGTGATTTCGTTATCGTCTTTAGCTGCTGCTTCACGTGCTACGTGGTTAGCAGGAACTTCGCCGAAGCCTTTGTACAATTTGTTTTGTTGTTCTTCAGAAGATGCCCAGTCTAAGAATTTTTGTGCCAATTCTTTGTTTTCTGAGTATTCAGAGATAACCCATGCTTTACCGCCGGCAAATGGTTTGTACTCGTTACCGCCAGGTAATGAAGGTAATTTAGCAGCACCTAAGTTAACTTTAGCATCTTTGAAGGCTTTAGCTTCCCAAGGACCAGTGATGATAGCAGCAGTCTTACCATCGATGAAGGATTGTTTCATGAAGTCGTAAGAAGACTTAACGTCTAACATGCCTTTTGGCCATACATTCTTGTACCAGTCGCTGATGTAGTTGATGGCTTCAACAGACTTGTCGTTGTTCAAACCGATGTCTTTAGGATCTGTACCGTTTTGGCCGAATACATAACCGCCGTAACCAGCTAAGATACCGTAGCTGAAGTAGAAGTTAGTCAATTGAGCGAGGAAGGCAACGTTCTTACCTTCTTCACCTGCGAACTTGTACTTGTCGTCTTTAGATAAAGACATTAATTCATCGAAAGATTTTGGCGCTTCTTTCAATAAGTCTTTGTTGTAGTACATGATGATGGTTTCGATAACAGATGGCGCACCGTATACTTTACCGTCGATTGATACACCTTGTTTGTCTTTGTCATCGTACTTAGCGTCGTCTAATAATTTCACTTCTGATAAGTGACCAGCTTTTGCTAAAGCACCTACACGGTCGTTAGGTGCGATATAAACGTCTGCACCGTTCCCAGCAGGGCCGTCTAAAGCTAAAGCATCTAACATACCGAACATGTCAGTGTTGTCAGAGATTTCAACCTTCACGTTGTTTTTCTCTTCGAAGTCTTTGATGTTTGCTTTGAGGTAGTCAGTTAAGCCCCCACCAGAGATCACCAATTTAGCTTCTTGGGCAGTTGCAACTTTTACTGCGCCGAATGGGAATGCTGCTAAAGCCATAGCTGCAGACATAGTCCCGATTGCAATTTTTTTCCAGTTAAATTTCATTACGAAATCCTCCTTAAAGATAGTATGTTGACGCTTTCGTCAAACGTTACAAGTTTATTATGCAATAAAACGAAACGGCTTTCAAGTTAAATTTCCGTGTTACCGATAACATCTTATATCATGAAAATATGACCAGTCTTAGCTTGTAAAGGCTCCTAGTTTATGGCTAATTTGATGCCTTAATCCTACTAAATAAAGAGCCAAGCGAGGCCATTCTCACTTGACTCTTTTCTATTATAAGATAATCACAATCGGGTCCTCGGCCACGGTCAACTTGCCATCCTTGACGGTCACAGATTTTGCAGTCAAGGCATTGACATAGTCCCCGTCTGGCAGATCAACCGCTAGGTCGCCTGACTTGCCCTTGAGGGAGACCAGCGCCAACAAGGCTAGGTCTTGGGAGCCCGCCTGCTTGTAGGAGATTTTCACCAGGTCTAAGTCCCTGTCCCCCACCAAGTCATAAGCCCCTTGGACTGGCAGGGCCGACTTCTTAATCTCAATCAGACGGCTTAGACAGTCGCTTAAGTCTTCCTGCCCTCCTTGCCAGTCAATAGGATCCCGGTCGAAGAGATTAGGCAGATGGCTGGCGCCAATTTCCTGACCGTTATGGATCAGACTGGTCCCTCGCTGCATCAAGCTAAAGGTCAACCAGTGACGCAAGGAAGCACCTTGTGGCATGACGCTAGCAAAGCGTGGCTGGTCATGGTTCTCCAGATTACTCAGCTTGACATAGTTGTCAGGATAAATCATATCCTGTAGGGACAGACGCTCCAGATACCAGTCCAGAGGGATTTCCCCGCGGACATAGCGTTCATAGGCTGTCCAAATGTCATAATCATAGGTCAGGTCAAAGGCCTCATAGAGTTGGCTGTCGCTAGCCGCCTCTACCCCTTCCTGGCGCAGAGACTTAACGAATTCCGCATGAACGGACTCTGCCAACCAAAGGAAATCGTCCTTGACCTGGGCCACGGCCTTACGGGCTTCCCGCCAAAAGTCAACAGGCACCATGGAAGCTACATCACAACGGTAGCCGTCCACGTAATGGGCCCAGTATTGGAGACTTTCAATTTGGTAGTCCCAGAGTCCACGGTTTTGGTAGTCTAAGTCCACAATGTCCGTCCACTCCCCTACCCGGTTACCACGTTTGCCATCAGGCTTATAGTAGAACCATTCGGGATGAGTCTTGACCAAGACAGAGTCAGGTGACGTATGGTTATAGACCACGTCAATCATAACCTTCATGCCCCGCTCATGGATGGCATGGCAGAGGGCCGCGAAGTCAGTCAGAGTCCCGTACTCGGGGTTGACCGCCCGATAGTCTTGAATGGCATAAGGCGAACCCAGACGGCCCTTGCGTTTATCCACCCCTAGCGGATGAATGGGCATTAGCCAAATATAGTCCACGCCCAGGGCCTTAAGCCGGTCCAGTTGGGGAATGACCCCCGCAAAAGTCCCTTCCTGGCTGAAGTTGCGAACATAGACGCAGTAAATGACGCTGCGACGTAAATCATAAGCTGTATCATGTGCCATTATACTTCCTCCTCATAGATGATGAGACCATCCGGTCCCAAACACTTGTCTTGGTAACCATTAGCCAGACAGAGCTTAGTCGGCTGGTCGAATTTTACACTTCCTTCATGGTTGAAGTAGGCCACCAAGCGTGAGCCCTGGTGGGTCAGGCTAATCTTGACCCCATTGTCCAGGGCCTCATAGTCAATTTGTCCTTGAATAATCCAGTCATTGTAGCGGTGACGTAAGGCAATCAGAGCCTTAACAAAAGCATGCATGTCTTGGTCCTGCTGAGCCGGATCCCATGGCATGACCTTGCGACAGCCAGGATCGTGGTCGCCATCCAAGCCATATTCGGTGCCGTAGTAGAGGCAGGGACTGCCCAACTGCAAAAAGTTGAAGGCCAGGGCCGCCTTGACCTGGTCCTTGTTACCCTTGGCTAGACTGAGAATCCGCCAGGTATCGTGGGAATCCAAGAGATTGAACATGACTTCATTGTGTTGACGACGGTAGAGCATTTGCTGGCTCAAAACGGCATCTACTAATTTCTGGGCAGAACCGCGATGTTCTAAGAAATAACGGGTGGTCTGGGTGGTGCCCAAGTAGTTCATGACCGCATCAAATTGGTCGCCCGCCAACCAAGGTTGGGAGTTGTGCCAGATTTCGCCCAGAATATAGAGGTCCGGCTTGATGCTTCGAACTTGCTGGGCAAAGGCCCGCCAGAAGTCATGGTCAATTTCATTGGCCACGTCTAGACGCCAACCGTCAATGTCAAACTCGCGAATCCAGTAGCTGGCAATGTCTAAGAGGTAACGCTGAACTTCTGGGTTCTGGGTGTTGAGCTTAGGCATGCGGCCTTCAAAGGCGAACATCTCATAGCTCAAACCCTGTTCCCGGTGGACCTCCCCTGGCGTCAATGGGTCCACAACTGGATACTTGTGGATGTGGAACCAGTCTGTGTAAGGAGAATCCGCCCCCCGCTCTCTGACATCCTGCCATTGCTTGGAATGGGCCCCGATATGGTTGAAGACGGCGTCTAACATGACCCGAATGCCACGAGCATGGCAGCCTTCCACTAAACGTTTGAAGGTTTCCTTATCGCCAAAATGCGGGTCCACGCTGAGATAGTCGATGGTGTCATACTTGTGGTTGGTCGGCGCCTCGAAAATAGGACAGAGATAGAGGCCCGTGATGCCCAAGTCTGCCAGATAATCCAGCTCCTGAATAATCCCCTCTAAGTCACCGCCGAAGAAATCCGTGGAGGTCGGCCTAATCTTGGCATCCCAAGGCTGGGTCTGCTCTGGACTGAGTTCAGGCCGGCCATTCTTGAAGCGTTCCGGGAAAATCTGATACCAGACAGTAGACTTGACCCATTCCGGCACCTTGGCCCGCTCGCTCTCATGCAGGTAAGCCAAGCGGAAGAAAGAATCAAAGTTGATATCCTGATCAGACTCCGATTCATGGAAACCATCATCGCCGTAAACCATGGTCTGACCCTGACTGTCCTCCAAGACAAAGTAATACATGATACGGCGATATGGCACCGTCACTTGGACCTGCCAGAAATCAAAGATCGAAGTCTGAGCCACGCGAGTCATTTGGGCCTCTTCCTGATCGGTCATGAAGGGATCTTGAAAGACCACTCTCACCTTACTTAGGTCGCCTCTTTTACTGCGCAAACGCAGGTGAATGTTTTCCTGGTCGTAGAGATAGGCAAACTCCGACTCAGGACGATGATAAATACTGCTTAATTCCATAAAGTCACTCCTTGTCACTCTCATGCTAGCAGAATTGAGGTTCGATTACAAGAACAAGGAAAGCGGTTACCGGTATCAAGTCGAGCTGGTTCTAAGGGAGGATTTTCGACTGCTAGCATAACTCTTTTGCCCAATATAAAAACGCCCTTTCTAGGGCGTTTAACATGGCTTAAGCCTTGTCGGCGTCAATTCTCGCAAGAATCTCAGCAAAGACTTGCTCATGGTCTAATCGAATGTCCGTTTGGGCGGCCATTCGGTCAGCCTCATCCAAGGCAGCTTGGATAGGAAGGCTCTCCTTATGTAAATCATCTTGTTGCTTCATGGCCTTCACTCCTTTATGGAAAATCTACCATAAATGCCTGCCCCAAACAAGTCCTCTAAAAGAAAAAAGCAGGGACTAAGTCCCTGCAGCTTCTGGATGACAGCGTCTAATCATCCAAGCGATCGTCATCGATACCTACCACTTGACCAGATTGAGCATCTACTTTGACTTCAACATCGATGTCACCTTTCTTGTAAGTCAGACTCCATACAGTCGCAGCCCCTTCGCGGTCTAATTCCCAATGATCAAAATTGAAGCCCTTGATATCAACTGCTGCTTCGGCAGCTGCCTTAATGTCCTTGAAGTCCTTCTTCTTCTCTAAGTTCAGACCTTCCTCGCGACGTTCTACGCCCCCTTGTTTAGCCTTAATCAAGCTTTGTTCAGACTTGGCAACTTCTGCGCCTGTGCCAGCATTAATCTTGAGTTCGTATTCATTTTCGTCATCGACTGCTTCGAATTCTACCACATAGAACTTCAAGTCATCATCATACTTCAATTCAACAGTGGTTAAATCTTGCTTAGGATGTGCCTCACGGTAGGATTTGATGAATTCTTCTGCGGTCTTAGTGACTTGCTCATAAGTCGTTGCATTTTGCTTAGTGGTCTCATTGCTGCTAGCATTGGCTGCTGTTGAGCTAGAATCTGAGCTAGAGCTTGAGGATTGAGCCAATACAGTCGGTGCTAAGCTAGCAGTTAGGGAGAGGACTACGAAAGCACTTGCTAATTTTTTCTTCAATGTCATAGTAAAGACCTCCTATACTTTTATCTTGTCTTTATAATAACACGACAATTGTAGAACGTCAACCTATAAACCTATTATTCTTCTGAAACTAACTTCTCAACCCATTCGGCATTGACCATGAGTTGTAGGTTGGACTCATGCTGGGTCATGCGGTCACCCCAGCGCTCTAAGATCAAATCGTAATGATCCCGATCAAAGGCAATAAAGGCTACAATGTCATCCTCATGCATAAGAATGAATTGCTTCTGGCCTGTCTCCCCATCCACATAAAACTGCACTCGCTCCACTTGGGCAGTCGGATACTGCTCCAGGAAGGTGGCCTGAAGGTAGTATTTCAAGAGCTCGATTACCCGGTCATCCAGGCCTGCCTCGAAAATAAAAATCTTCTCCCACAAATCACGCAATTCCGGCACAATGCGGAAGCGATAGCCTGCCTTGCGTTGGACATAGCCTTCCTCGCGGAAATAAATGGTCCGCAAGTCATGGGCAATCTGGACATGCTTTTCAGGCTGAGGTTCATAGTAGACCATGAAGACATGCTTAGGGTCATGGTAGAGATAGCCATAGTTGACGAAGGTGTCATAGCCACAGTTCTCGCAGTGGAAACTCAAGAGATCAGTCGACATGACCAGAGGCTTGAGTTCAGGGTTGGCACTAACATTGATGCTGTCATAGGCGAGAAAATCTTGTGTATGGTTACAATTAGGACAAATCATGGGATAGGTATGGTGTCGGGTCATAAGGTCACTCCTTTAATTTTTACTTCCTATATATACCAAAAGATTCAGTTGCGAGCAACTGAATCTTGAAGTTGACTTAACGGGTGTTGGCGACATTGCCGTAGGTTTCAGTCAGAACAAACTCAGGGTTGCCTGCCTGATCTTCGACTGCAATGAGGCCTGCTTTTGGTGCATAGTAGAGATAGATAGTACCATTTGGCAATTCACGCGATACCTTAACGGTGTTCTCGTAGCGTTTGCCATTGATGACATAGGTCATGGGATTAGCCACCACTGTGTTCTTAACCGACTTATCATAGCCGGTATAGTAGACCTTGCCCACCGTCAAATCCGCTGGCAAAATCAAAGCCTGCTTGTCGTCTTTGGCGGCATCTGTGGTCCGCTTGTCTTCCACATCACTATAGGTGTCAAAGTGCGCAAGCTCGTAGAGACCGTCCTGTCTAATTTGGTAGATATAACAGTTAGAGCTGGTCCCTTCCAGGACAGAGATTTGGAAAATCCCGTTGGCATCCGGCGAATATTCCATAATGACATCCCGGGCGCCACCCTCTACCCCATTGCCCACATAGTGGTAATTGACGAAATGGATATAGGGAGCACTCTCGGACCAGTCTGGTTTGGCATAGACTGGCTGCCCCATTCCCAATAGGAATAGAGCTAGCAGGCCTAACATAGTCCAGCCACGACGCGCTAATGATTGCTTCTTCCGCATCGTACTTCCCCCTTTTCGACAATGCTACTACTTTACTCTCTTATTCTATCATAAAATCCGCCAAACGGAAGGAGTTTAGCAAGAATAAACTATGAATTTTTAATGAATGACAAAAACAAGAGCTTGGGATTAAATCCCAAGCTCTTGTCATGCTGTCACTAGGACAGTTTTTTTAGGGTTCTTAGCCTTGATGAGTTTAGCTCACTTGCTCTTCTTCATCCTTGCGTTTACCGGTTGCGACTAGACCTAGACCTGCTAATACAGCAAGTGCTGCTGCAGAGAAGAAGGTCTGGTTGCTGGTTTCCCCGGTCGCTGGTAAGAGACCTTGTTTCTTAGCATCGCAATCTGGACATGGCGCTTGCGTTTCGCAATCCGGACATGGCACTTGACTTGGCGCTGGGTTAAGCGCAGCAAGGTCTGTTAGTGCTTGGTCTAGGATGGCTTTGACTTGGTCTTGACTGCTTGCTTGGTCAATCGCGTCCTTAGCTTTTTGAGCTAGGTCTTGGACTTGAGCAATAGCCTTAGCCTTGTCCGCGACATTCAGATCCTTACGAGCCTTGAGGGCGTCAATCTTAGCCTGGCTTGCCTGATCGATTGCTAGCTTACTATCCGACTTACTGTCAGAACTTGGGCTGAAATCTTTGAGGTTAGCTTGGGCCTGCTTAACAATTGCATCCACATCAGCTTTGGTTGTCGCCGCATCGATCGCTGCCTTAGCTTGCTTAGCTGTATCAGCCAACTTAGCCTTAGCTGCGTCCTTCTCTTCTTGCGTCAAGTCGGTACGAGCGTCGATTTCCTTAGCCTTGTCTGCGACTGCTTGGTCGATGGCTGCCTTGGCTGCCGTCTTAGCATCCGCGCTTGGGCTTTGGTCCGCAATGGACTTAGTGCCCGCTGCTACCGCTGCGTCTACTTCTGCATTAGTGGTTGCTGCATCGATCGCTGCCTTAGCTTGCTTAGCTGCATCAGCTAACTTAGCCTTGGCTGCGTCCTTCTCTTCTTGCGTTAAGTCGGTACGAGCGTCAATTTCCTTAGCCTTGTCTGCAACTGCTTGATCGATGGCTGCCTTAGCTGCATTCTTAGCATCGGCTGTTGGACTTTGGTCGGCAATAGACTTAGTGCCCGCTGCTACCGCTGCGTCTACTTCTGCATTGGTGGTTGCTGCATCGATCGCTGATTTAGCCTTGTTAGCTGTATCAGCTAACTTAGCCTTAGCTGCGTCCTTCTCTTCTTGCGTTAAGTCAGTACGCGCATCGATTTCCTTGGCCTTGTCTGCCACTGCTTGGTCGATGGCTGCCTTGGCTGCTGTCTTAGCATCCGCTGTTGGGCTTTGGGCCGCTATAGACTTAGTACCTGCTGCTACCGCTGCATCTACTTCAGCATTAGTGGTTGCCGCATCGATC